>JACKQG010000968.1_pt1 | contig 40399 bp, 40 predicted proteins | sample 8237621 | NCBI WGS metagenome assembly JACKQG01 (sample SAMN15677084, study PRJNA649215) | marine metagenome | biome: marine; feature: Black Sea; material: saline water; isolation source: suspended particulate matter (SPM) from the Black Sea western gyre | collected 2013-06-09/2013-06-10 | depth... | reverse complement strand
GGTCTTGCAGATTTTGGGATAACAGTATGTCCACGCTGCAAAGCCCAACGAATCATCAGCTGGGCCGCGGATTTATTTGTTTCTGTTGCAAGTTGACAAAGTTTGGGGTCAGCAAAACGAGCACCTCTGGCCAGCGGACAGTAAGCTGTCAGATGAATGTTTGCTTTGCGGCAAAATGAGTAAATGGTTTGCTGCTGTAAATAAGGGCTCAGTTCGATCTGGTTTACAACAGGATGCTCACTGTCTTTTACTAACAGTTCCTTGAGGTGCTTAGGAGCAAAATTACTGACACCGATTGAACGGCTTCTTCCTTCTTGTTTGATTCTTTCCAAAGCCCGCCAGATTTCTAATTGAGAACCTTTTTCAGGCCAGTGAATCAGGTAAAGATCCACATATTCGAGATTCATCTTTTTCAGACTGCCATCAAAGGCTTTCAGGGCATGATCGTAGCCCTGACCGCTGTCCCACAATTTAGTTGTTACAAAGATCTCTGCTCTGTTTATGCCAGAATCGTTAACGGCACGGCCAACGTCTTTTTCATTTCCATACATTTCAGCAGTGTCAATATGCCGGTATCCTGTGTTTAAAGCAGACAAAACCGCATCATATGTTTCTTTTCCGGATTGAGCCTCCCACACTCCAAGTCCGAACAAAGGCATGCTGTTTCCATCCTGGAGTGTAATGCGGCTGTTAATATTCAAGTGACTGCTCATTTAGCTAAACAAAAAAATTATTATGATTGTGGATCTGGTTGTTCAAAAAATAAAGGAAGCGGAAAATAATCTTTTCAGAGAGGTTTTTCAGACAGAAATGGATTCAAGAATTTTCCGGAGTTGCTGCAGAAACTCTGGATTCTGGTAATGCTGAGTCACTAAAAAATCTTCTACACTCAGCTCCGTCAGCTTGAAAGCCTGCCTTAAAGTTTCAGCGGAATTTTGTTCATCGCCTAATTTAGCGAATGTAGCAGCGAAATAGAAAAGACTTTCGCGACTTTGAGTTTTTATTTTTTTGAAGCAGTTTTTGGCGTCACTGTATTTTTCCAGCCAAAAATAACACATCCCTTCATCAACAAACAAGTCATCGGGACAAAAAGGGTTAATACGCATGGCATGCTGAACTAATTCAAGTGCTTTTTCGGGTTCACCGAGATATACAAGCAGAGCTGCGTTTTTGCCCATGATGTATGCGTCACTCGGACAAAGTTCCATTGCTCTTTCCTGATGATGGAGGGCAAGTTCGAAGTCACTTCGTGCCAGCGAGATAGCTCCCATAATCCTGTGTGCTTCATGATCGTTTGGGTCGATTTCAAGAGAACGAATTACAGAATCAGCACATTGATCCATCCAGTCTTCACCATACTCGTCTGGGCGCCAGCCAACGTAATTTGATAAGGAACAGGCACGCCAAGCATGGGCCCGCGCGCAGTCAGGATCAACTTCAATTGCTTTATCGAAGAATTCAACAGCCTTTTTTGCATTCTCAGCCGTAACATTGCTTTTCCTATGATACTCAAGTCCCTGAAGTACGAGATCATATGCAGTATGGTTTTCAGGTTTCAAACGGGCCAGTTGTTTTACTTCTTCTTTATCCACGTGCCCAACAATGGTTGAGACAATTGTTTCTACTAACTCATCCTGAACATCAAACATCTCATCAATTTTGAAATCGAAATTATTCGACCAGATTGTGTTTTCACGCTCAGCAGATAAAAGCTTTGCTCCAACCCTGACCTTCTGTCCTAGTTTTCTGACACTTCCTTCAAGGATGTAACGCACACCAAGTTCTTTACCGATTTCTCTGGGAGATTTAGTTTTGTCACGGTAGGAAAAACTGGCATTTCCTGAGACGACCAGCAGTTTACTATATTTTGAAAGTACGTTTATGAGATCCTCGGAAAATCCCTCACAAAAATATTCTTGTTCCTCATCTTTACTAAGATTTTTGAAGAGCATCACTGCCAGTGAACCTTGTTCAGCTTTTTCAACCTTAATTTGGGGTTTCTCTTCGTACTGGTTAAAACGCCCAGCCCCTTTGCTCTGAATTACGAAATAAGCCTGTATTGGTTCAACAATGTTCTTTAGTTCCAGCGCACCGGCATCTTCAAATGAAACGCGCATTTTCTGGTTTATCATTTCAAAAACAGTTTTTGAAACGCATATTCCTGCGGGCTGTGCCGCGGATTCAAGACGTGCCGCAATATTGACGGCGTCTCCGAAAAGATTATCCTGGCTTACCATCACGTCCCCGATGTTTATGCCGACCCTGAAAATCATTTGCTGATCTTCTGGTACATCTTCGTTCAGGGATTTCATTTTATCCTGTATCTGCACGGCACATTCGGTTGCTTTGACCGGACTCCCGAATTCAGCAATTACACTGTCGCCCGCACTTCCGAATATAATACCCTGATACTCAGCAATTGCGCTGTCAATTACTTCCCTTCTATCACCTAAAATTTCCAGGGTCTTTTCCTCATTATTCCCCATCATTTTACTGAAACCAACGACGTCTGAAGCAAAAATAGTACTGAGTTTTCGTTCCATTATTTTAGTCTTTTTAAAGTGGGTTGAGCATTTGACAGTAGGAACTTATTTAAGTGCCCAATTCACAGCATCTTCCAGCCGGTCATCGCCCCAAAACAGTTCTCCGTCAGCAATGTAACTTGGGCTGCCGAAAATATTCTTAGACTGTGCTTGTTCTGTTTGATTGAAATAGGCTTTGCGAATATTATCATCAGCAGCAAGTTCCAGGACCCGTTCCGGCGACTGGCCAATTTCTCTGAGGCTTGCGGAAACGTTTGGTTCGCTTCCGGGCTCAAGACCATCTACAAACCATCTTCGGTATGTAGCTGGTACGTATTCAGCACCCCAACCTTCCTGCATTCCGAGCACGGCAATTTTGTTTGCAAGATCGAACTCCTTGAGCGGATAAGGAGCAGGAACTTTGGCCTCAAATCCGTAGTTGTTTGCGCGGCGCTCAATGTCGCGCCACATGTAATCCGCCTTAACTTTCTTTGTTGGAGGAAAAGGAATGTTATCCATTTCGAGCATGATTTTTCGTACACTAAAAGGTTGCCAGGAAAACGTCACCCCAAATTTCTGCTCAACTTCTTTGAGGCGTGTAACTGAAAGAAAGGTATAGGTACTGCCGATGGAAAACCAGAATTCTATTTCTTTCATGGAAATGATTTTTGAATAAATGTTGATGGATTACTAAATATTTGGATTGTAAGATAAATAAACCAAAAAGGTAACACTCCAAATATGAGGTGTCAACAGAATTCCAATGGGATAATTGAGAGTATTGAGCAACTGAAAGTCTATTGTATTTGGTTTTGCTGCTTGAGAATGTTTGTTAAACTAAATCAGTAATGGGGAGAAAGCAAATCAATATTTTTTTCAATATGTTGCTGGCAGCGAAAAACTGGACTTTAAATTACCTGTGAGTCTTTATACGGGCAAGTTAATAGCCAACCAAAACACAATTTAGTTGCTTGATAAGTTTTCGCCACAATGCGGACAATATGACTTATCTTTATTCATTTCATCAGAAAAACCTGTTGCCAATAAACCTGCGGGCAAAGCAAAAAAACCAATTCCGAAAATTGCTGAAATAGATCCTAAAAATTTGCCAAGAGTGGTGATGGGATAAATGTCACCATAGCCGACTGTTGTCAAAGTAGAAACTGCCCACCACATGGCTGCAGGAATACTGGAGAACTTCTCAGGCTGGGCTTCGTTTTCTGCAAAATAAACACCTGTTGCACAGATCATTAAAAGACTGAACATCAAAATCAATGAGTAATATAGTTCAAACCTTTTCTTATACAGAGTATTTGTTATGAATTGGAAAGTTTTTGAATGTTTATAATGTTTGGTCACTCTCAGTATCCTGAGGAATCTCAATATTCTCAGTATTCTTGTATCTGTTACAAAAAATGTCATGTAAAAAGGCGCAATAACAATTAAGTCAATGATAGCCATTGGAGAAAAAATATACTTGATTCTACCAAAAAAAGGTCGCTGGTACTTTTCATCCGCAACACATGACCAGAATCTCAACAGATATTCTACCGAAAAGATAAAAACTGATATCATTTCAAAGGTTCTAAAAAAAGTTTCGTATTCTCCAAAAAAACTCTTTTCAGTTTCCAGAATTATTGCAACAACATTTAAGCCGATTAAGATTGAAATTAATATGTCAAAGAGTTTGCTCTGTTTGTCGTTCTCTTTACTTATTTCTAAAATTTCCCAAATTCTGTATTTGCTCATCTTATTTTCTCCTTTAAATAATAATTAAGGGGACACAAAACTTAATTATTTTGTTTAACGGGTTCTGGGGACACGAAATATAATTCCAAAAAAAATATCCATCATGTCCCCACAATTATAGCAAGGTGTTACCTCAAAACAGTTCCTACGATCTGCGGGTTTCCTCTTAAAAAAGAAACTGCATCCATTTCCTGTTTTCCTTCCGGTTTGAGACGCAGGATTTGTAAACCTCCAGTACGTGTGCCCACTATTAATTCCGGATAAACTTTTCCCGACTCAAAGTCACCATTCACTACTTCAACTTTTGTAAGCTGGAGTCTTCGCTTATTTTCGGAATTTCCGGAAAGATTGTAAAAACTGAAAATTCCAGGCCAGGGTTCAAATGCTCGTAATTTCCTTTCAATTCCAACTGCAGCTTCTTCTTGCCAGTGAACATGTCCTTCTTCTTTTTTGATGATCCTGCAAAAAGACGCCTCTTCCTCATTTTGCTCTGAGGAGGTGAAATTTTCTGCAAGCAGTTTTGGTAAAGTATCGCGAATCAGTTGTTTACCAGTTTCCGCCAATCTACTTCCTAACAGCAGTGTTGTGTCATTTGGATGAATAATTTCCGGTTTGGATGCAGCAACCAGCGGACCGGCATCAAGACGCAAAACCATTTTTTGTAAAGAGACACCTGTTGTTTTGAATCCGGATGCAATTGCGGCTTGTACCGGAGATGCTCCACGCAACTTAGGCAAAAAAGAAAAATGCAGATTGAAACAACCGACCTTTGGGATGTCCAAAAACGACTGTGGTAAAATTTGTCCATAAGCACAAACAAGAATCACATCCGGATTCAGGGAGCATACTAATTCCAAACTTTCCTTACTACCAGCTTTTTCCGGAGTAAAAACAGTCAGTTTTTGCGCCAGTGCAAACTTCTTTAAGGCAGATGGAGTTAAAATTCTTTTCCGTCCAACAGGTCGATCCGGTTGTGTGAAAACGGCGCTGATTTCAGTTCCACACTCTAAAACTGCTTCCAAAGAGGGAATTGCCCACTCCGGGGTTCCCATGAAAATTATACTCATTTTGTGTTTTTTGTTGATTCAGTAAATTAACAACGACAGTCGATGCTATAGTTTAACTTGCTTTGCAAGTAATTTGGGATTAAAGTTTTTATGAGCAGATTTTTGATGTGATACTACAATTATGATACTGAACTGTGGAAAAAATTAACCTCGACAATCCTTTAGATTCAAATATTTCCGAGTCGGTTTCTGCAGCGGAAACTCCTGAAATGCTTTATGATCAAATGCTGCTGCGCGGTGATGAACTACTGAATAAACCTCTACAGGGTGGAGGTGAATCACGGGTTCGGGTGCAGCACAGCAAGGGCAGGATGACGGTTTGGGAACGTATCAAAGTTTTGACTTCCTCAGAACCGCACATTACTTTTCAAAACTGGGGTGCGGAATTGGACGGTGCCGGAATTGTGACCGGAATTCTCAACATTGACGGACGTGATGTGGCAATTTACGGACATGATTTTACGGTTCGTGCCGGTTCAATGGATGCAACAAACGGTAGTAAAATTGCGCGCCTGATTCTAATGGCCGGAGAGCACGGAATTCCTTTGATCGGCATGAATGATTCCGCCGGTGCCTTTGTTCCCGCTGGTGTAGGAGGACTTGACGGTTATTCAGAAGCTTTTTCCGCAATGCGAAAAATTAGTGGCGTGGTGCCTTCAATAATGCTGATGTTTGGCTACAACGCCGGAGGAGGAGCCTATCTTCCGCGTCAGGGTTCTTTTGTAATTCAACCGGAAAATACTTTTTTTGGCTTAACCGGACCAGACGTAGTGCGTGAAGCACTGGGTGAAGACATTACTGCAGATGATCTGGGAGGTCCAAAAGTTCACAGCAAAAGCGGTGTGGTTGATTTGACTGCACCGGATGAATTGGGTGCATTGCGAACGGCTCTGCGGCTCTTACGTTATTTGCCGGATAATAATTATTCTGCACCACCTATTCGTCCCACCTCGTTGGCACTTGACGAATATGTGGAAGAAGAAGCAATTCTGCTGCACAAAACATTCACCAATCCAGTCACTGGTTTCAACACGCCTTTTGATATGCGTTTGTTTTTACAGCAGCTTGTGGATTATGGTGATTATTTTGAAATTCAGCAGTCACGCGCAAAACAACTGACCACTGCATTCGGCAGGATGGCTGGTAATGTGGTTGGTTTTATTGCCAACAACAGTGCTTTTTCATCCGGAAATATTGATACCGAATCTTCCAGAAAAGGTGCAAAATTTATTCGGTTTTGTAATCTTTACAACATTCCAGTCATTTTCCTTGAAGACGTCAGCGGTTATGCACCAGGTTCAGAACAGGAACGTGCCGGAGTCGTTCAGGCAGGACGGGAACTGCTGGATGCAATTGTGGATTTACGTGTACCGCGCCTGACCTTGATTGTCAGAAATGCTTTCGGCGGAGCATATTGTGCCTGGAACAGTTATCACGTTGGCGGAGATTTTGTTTTTGCTTTGCCTAGTGCCAGAATTGCAGTGATGGGGCCGGCAGGAAGGCAGTTTGTTTACAAAGACGAATTTCGCGAAATTATGCAGAGTTATCAAAAAAATATTGAATCCGGTATGGAAGAACAAAAAGCTGCAGTGATACGTGATCAAGCGATGGCTAAACTTACTGTACGTTATGAAAGAGAATTGTTAAATCCTGAAGAAGCCCTGAGGCTAGGTTCTGTTTCCAGTATTGTGATGCCCGGACTAAGCCGTAAAGTATTGGGTAATGCACTCTGCTATCTTTTGCGGCATTATCAACCATCAGCAATGGGTGGTCCGCAAAGAGAATAATTATAATGCTGGAATAATTCAACGAAAATGTAATCGGAATTACCTCTCATTAATAGTTGAACAACAGAAAATATTTTATCTAAATTTATGCTTAAATTTCTCGGCCACCGCGGCCGCATCCTGATAATTATAATTTTGTTTGGCACTCTGCTGGGAATTATTTTGTTCCTGAACAAAATCCTCTTCCCATTTCTGCTGGCCAGTTTTCTGGCCTACGTACTGGCACCAGTAATTGACGATTTACATCTGAGGAAAATTCGCAAGTACAGTATTTCCCGCGGAGGTGCAGTGCTGCTCGTTTATTTTGTTATTTTACTGGTTCTGATTGGAGGTGGAAGTTATGTTGTGCCGAAGGTTTCTGCTGAAATGGGACACATGATTCGAGAGTTTCCTAAAGCAGTTACAAAAATTTCAAAAGAATGGGGTCCGGTTTTAGATGAAAAAATCAGCAGTATTGCCTCCCTCTTTCCTGAGCCTGAAATAATTGAGCCGTTACCGGTCATTGAGGAACTTGAAGAGGAAAATCAAAGCACAGAAATTAGAGACCAAAACGGAGAGTTACTGAAAATTCTGGATGGCTATACTTATGAAATTCGGGGGCTTGATTCAGATCGAATCGAAATAGTGCCGCATCGAAAATCCGGCAGTGAAAGTGGAGTTGATGAGAACCCCAAAGTTCCTGTCGATATGCAAACTCAATTATCACTGCTGGCAGAAGAAGGTGTAGACAGTCTGAAAGCCAACATGGTGCGTTTTCTGGGTCTGGGACGTCAACTGATTGCACAGGTGGTGGGCTCAGTATTTACGCTGTTTTTAACTTTTATGGTGGCAGCATTTATTCTGGTTGACACAGCGCGAATTTTGACTTTCTGGCGCTCACTTGTGCCTTTGCAGTATCACACACGTTACAGTGATTTGCTAAAAAGTCTGGACAAAGGCTTGAATGGAGTGGTGCGCGGTCAACTGTTAATTTGCCTGGTCAATGGAGTTTTGACTTTTATTGGTTTGGTGATAATAGGTGTCCCCTTTGCCTTTACACTGGGACTGGTAGCAATGGTTTTTTCATTAATTCCGATCTTTGGTACCATTCTTTCGAGTATTCCAATAGTAATCATGGGCCTGACAATTTCATTAAGTACAGGACTGCTGGCACTTTTATGGATTTTAATAATTCATTTTATTGAAGGAAATTTTCTCAATCCAAAAATTATGGGAACGGCAGCACAAATCCATCCTGCTCTGATTGTATTTGCGCTCGTTACAGGAGAACACATGGCCGGAATTGCCGGTGCACTGCTGGCTGTTCCGGTTTATTCAATTCTGCAAACCTTTTTCTTTTTCCTGAAAGCGATGGTTGAAGAATTGGAAAAAGAACCCGCAGTTGCAGAAGTATCCACTTCAGAAGTTCTTTAAAATATTATTCTCTTTAATTGCCACAGATGTCAGAATATCTAAAATTTGCGCATGAACTTGCAGATGCGTCAGGAAAAGTAATCAGAAAATATTTTCGTTCAAAAATGACTGTTGAAGACAAAGCCGATGACAGTCCGGTTACGGTTGCAGATCGACTGACTGAGACGGTCTTGCGGGAACTGATTACTGCAAAATATCCTGAACATGACATTCTGGGTGAAGAGCATGGTTTTCAGCCAACAGGAAGTAGATGGAAATGGGTGTTGGATCCAATTGATGGTACTCGCAGCTTTATTGCCGGAATGCCGATTTTTGGAACCTTGATTTCTTTGCTGGAAAATGACGTGCCTCAATTTGGCATTATTGACATGCCGATCTTAAATGAACGCTGGGTTGGTCAAAAACAAAAAGATTGTCTTTATTATTCCTCACAGTCTGGTGAAAAACCAATTTCCTGTACCGTTTCCAAGCAGAAAAAAATAGAAAAGGCTATTCTCTACAGCGCGGATCCAGCCATGTTCAATAACGAACAAAAACCTTTTTTTGATAAGATTGCAGCACAGGCAAAACTGGTGAGATTCGGTGGAGACTGTTACAGTTACGGCTTGCTTGCTTCCGGATTTATTGACCTGGTAGTCGAGGCAGATTTGAAAAATTACGATGTTATGGCCCTCATTCCAGTAGTAGAAGCAGCCGGCGGAGTGATTAGTGACTGGAACGGTAACAATTCTTTTGACGAAAAGTGGGACGGCTGCCTGGTTGCAGCAGCTTCACCTGAATTACACAAACAGGCCTTGAGACTGCTGCAGACTATTTAACAGTTTTACAAAAAAATGACATGAATATTTCACGTTTTCCACGACTACATTTTGCTCACCTTCCAACGCCTTTGGAACCACTTGAAAACCTGAGTAAACTGCTTGGTGGTCCCAAGCTGTTTATTAAACGTGATGACTGTACCGGACTTGCTACCGGTGGTAATAAAACACGCAAACTTGAATTCCTCATGGGTGAGGCACAGCAAAAAAAAGCTGACACAATTATCTCTCAGGGTGCGACACAATCGAATCATGTACGTCAGACAGCCGCAATTTCGTCCAAGTTAGGATTACGTTGTGAGATTTTGCTGGAACACAGAACAGGTAGCGAAGACCCGGATTATCTTGAAAACGGAAATGTACTACTGGACAAATTGTTTGGTGCGAATATCCGTTCGGTTCCCGCCGGAACTGATATGGATGCAGCTATGCAGGAAGTGGCAGATGAAATTAATCAAAACGGTGGAAAAGCCTACATAATTCCCGGAGGAGGTTCAAGTCCAACCGGTGCATTGGGTTATGTGAATTGTGCCATGGAACTGGTGGGACAGGCCAATGATCGCAGTTTGAGGATTGATCACCTGATTACTGCAACCGGAAGTGCAGGAACTCAGAGTGGACTTGTAGTAGGACTCGAAGGAACGCGCAGCGGAATTCCGGTGCTGGGAATTTGTGTGAATGCAGATAAAGCAGCACAGGAGGAAAAAGTATTTGCACTTGCTGAAAAAACGGCAGATTATCTTAATGTTCCCGGTAGTGTCAAACGCGAGTCAGTTGTTGCCAATGGCGACTATGTCGGACTGGGATACGGATTGCCGACAGATGGTATGATTGAAGCTGTTCAGTTATTAGCAGAACAAGAAGGTATACTTTTGGATCCGGTTTATTCCGGAAAAGGAATGGCCGGCCTCATCGATCTCATCCGCAAAGGAGAATTCCGCAAGGATGAAAATGTGGTTTTTCTACACACCGGCGGTTCCGCGGGTTTATTTGCCTATCGTAAAACTTTTACTGCATAAATCAACATTCTCTGGACTAATCGCTGATAAGCTCACTGAATCAGTAGAACATTATAGACAAATAATCAATGCTCAAGGGTATCATTCTGCATTGTCATTCCCGCTTGCGCGGGAATGACAAAAAACAGTGCTTCAGTGCCTCTCTTAGCTTTGAAGATTTGAAGCTTTCTTTGCCTCAGTGTTTTGTATCCTGAGGTGATTTAGAGCGATTCGTGATCCAGACGGTTTATGCCGTTAAAAGCAGCGACACGGTAGGCTTCATCGAGAGTGGGTGAATTAAAAACTGTATTCATGAAGTATTTTATTGTGCCTTCAAAGAACATCACAGAATGGCCGAGATGAATCAATTCTGAGGCATGTGGACCTATGATATGAACACCCAGTATTTTGAGTGTTTCCGGATCAAAGAGCAGCTTGAGAATTCCATCTTCTTCACCCATTATGTGGGCCCGTGAAATTTCCTTAAAATGAGCAATGCCGATTTCGTAGGGAATGCAGTCATCCGTCAATTCTTCTTCCGTTTTTCCCACCATCGAAACTGCCGGAATGGTCCAGATTCCAAGTGGTAAATCCCGCGGCATTTTTTCCGATTCAAGTTTGTCAAAGGCATCCAAAACAGCAATCCGCGCCTGAGCCATTGAAGTGGAGGCCAGTCCCGGAAAACCAATTACATCACCAACTGCATAGATATTCGGTTGTGCTGTCTGAAAATTTGCATTTGTTTTGATCAGTCCGTTATTGCCAAGTTCAACTCCGACTTTGTCCAGATTCAAAGCGCCGGAATTTGCAAATCGTCCTGCAGCGACCAGCACTGTTGAGCAGGGCAGGACTTTTTTGCTGGCCAGTTTTACATGGACTTCATCTGAATTTATTTTTTCAATGTCTTCAACACTTTCTCCCAGGCGTAAAGTAACGCGCTGGTTACGCATCTGATACATCAGATTTTCTGCAATTTGACGATCGATAAAGGGCAACACATTACGGTCTCGGGCAATGAGATTTACACGGATGCCCATTTTTGAAAATATGGAAGCATATTCACAACCAATCACACCTGCACCAATGATGGTTACTTTTTTAGGCAGATGTTTGATATCAAGTATAGTGTCTGAATCAAAGACGCATTCGTTGTCAAAAGGAGCCCATTTAGGTCTGCGCGGAGATGAACCAGTGGCTATAATCGTGAAGTCTGCATTAATTTCATATTTTTCACTACCGTCAGCAGGAGATATTTCCAGCATTGTTGCTGACTGGAAGCGTGGTGTGCCTTCTATAACTGCGATCTGATTTTTTTCAAAGTTACGGCGTAAAGAACTTTCCTGATCCTGGATCACAATTTCTTTGCGGTACATTAACTCCTGCGTGGTCAGATTTTCTTTAAAACTAATCTCAATTCCATGTGTTTGCTGACGCAGCAGTGCCAGATGCATCACAGTTTCACGCAGCGATTTGGAGGGAATCGTACCAGTATGAAGTGAGGCACCGCCGAGTCGTGGTAACTTCTCAATCAGTGCAACCTTTTTTTTAAGTTTACTGGCCTGCATTGCTGCCTTTTCTCCTGCCGGTCCGGAGCCGATGACAACTATGTCGTAATGCTGTATTTCCTGCATTTATATCCTTTTTAGTATTATATATGAGGGCATCGTAAAAACTCTTTAGCTAAAAAAAATATGTCATTTCGACCTGAGGTAAAAATCTTAATGATATTAGTGCTTAACATAAAATAGATTTCTCGCTGCACTCGAAATGACACGTTTGTTAGACTTTTTAGAAAACCATCATATATTCTTGATTCAAAATTAGATGATTATTTAACAGATAAATCTTTTATTCAGTTTTCCAGAATACAATTTGCCTACCAGTTTAAATTAACAATTATCTTGTCATAAGTAACATAAGTTAGGAACAGTTTTTCTGAACTTTTGCAGTTACTCTGCAAAACACTCAGTCTGGGATCAAATCCGGACGATCCTTTAAAAACTTATCCAGTCCTGACGAATCTTCAGCAGCATTTTTGAGGCGACGGACACCTTCTTCCAGCACAGTCTGATCTGCAGCAATGGAAAGTCGCAGAAAGTGTTTTCCATCAGCACCTATTTGTCCAAATGAGTTACGGTCCATGACGGCAACTTGATGTTCATATAGTGCAAACATCTGGAAAATATTTGCAGGAGAGCTTTGTTCTCTTTCAGGAAGCCGATTGTGCTTTTCAAACAATCCAAAATTTTCACAGACTCCGGATATATTAGGAAAAAGATAAAATGCACCACATGGTCTTTGACAGCTAATTCCCTGGATTTCGTTTATTTGCTGCCAGATCAAATTTCTGCGTGCTTCAAAAGTCTGCACCATCTTTTTGACTGCCACAGTGGAAAGTGGACTTTCGAGAGCAACTCTGGCTGCTTCCTGATTATAGGGTGGAACACAGGAAAAATAATTAATATTCAGTCTTTTAAAAACATCTGCCTCTTCAATTGTTGGAAAAACGGCATAACCGATTCTACCGCCGGTCCAGGCATAAGTTTTTGAAAATCCGCCGGCAATTATTGTGCGTTTTTCCATTTCCGGAACAGAGGAAATTGAGTGGTGCAGTTTTCCGTCAAATATTATGTTTTCATAGATTTCATCAGAATAGATCCGAACCTCTGGTGAACAACGCTCTAAAATAACTTTTGCAGTTTCTTCAAGTAGGGTTTTTGAAGCAACTCCGCCGGTAGGATTTGAGGGAAAATTGAGGTAAATTAATTTTGTTTTGGCAGTGATTTTGTTTGCCAGCTCTGCTGCAGAGAAAGTAAAATTTTTGGATTCTTCAAGATGCAAAGGAACCGGAACAGCATGCACATAACGAATGAAGGATTCATAGATCGGAAATCCCGGACTGGGATAAATAACTTCGTCTCCAGGATTGCAGTAAACCTGCTGTGCCAAACCAATTGGTGGTTTGCCTCCTGGAAAAACAACCACCTGTTCCGGATTGGTTTTTAGTCCCCGTGTTACGTTGATCTGCCTGCTGATTGCGGTGCGCAGGGAAAGCAGGCCCTTGGGGTCACAATAATGAGTATTGTCCAGATCCAGCTGGAGCTTGATTTCATCTTTGATGTGTTTTGGCACAGAAAAATCAGGTTCACCGAGATTCAGCTTTATCACCGGGCCTTTTTGCTGCTCGGTTCTTACAATGTGTGGACCGACTTTGAAGGCATTTTCGGTGTCAATTCGTGAGTTTCGATCTGCAAATAAATTCATGTTTTATTCTCATTTCGTCCAAAACAAAAAACTGCACTTACTACAAAAAGGAACTGCAGACAAAAGCCAATAAAAACCTGATTGATCAGCAAAAGTGGTTCAATCAGTTGGAAATTAGCAAAAGCTGGAGCAAACTCTGCAACCACAAAAGTCAGTGAACCAAAGACTACAATCAACTCCATCCTGTCTCTAAAAAAAACCAGGAATAATGGTAAGAGAACAAATGCGTTGAAAATACCCTGTAACCACAACAGTAGAAATTTTTCTGCTGCAGAAATTGGGGGCAGGGCTAAAAACTCATTCATCCGGTCCAGCCAGAATGGTGCAGCAAAACTTTCGTCAAATGTGGTTTGTAAGATGATAAAGAGCAGTGCGTAAAGCAAGCCGCAGCCCAACAGTTTCAGCAGCAGGGAAAAACGAATTTCTTTTGCTAATCTGCGCAGGAGAAAGCCCAGACTGATAACATGCTGCTGAGAAGGAATCAGGATGGTTGCTAAAATTCCAACTGCAAATGCCGCAACGATTTCAGGAATTAATAGTAACCAATAAGTGTCATCGAACGGATTCCCCCACAGCAGGCGTTTGATGACTTGTCCCAAAGGTCCAAATGTCAGTAAAAATATTGAAAAATAGACCACTGAGGTTGTCCATTTCCAATAAATCATATTTGTAACAGGACGCAGTGAAAAGCCGAGAAGTACTCCAGCCAAAAACTGATATGTAAAATCCTGAGCAACAGCAAGTTCTGTATCAAGTGCACGCAGGGTTATCATTTTTGCAATTGCATACCCAGCACCGAGTGCAGTTGGTGCTATATATTTTCCAAGTCCGGAAACTAACATTAACGATTGTTTAGTTTTTGATTTGTGTTTTTGGGGAAATAGGCTTTGTAATGGAGGAACATTTTTTTATTGTTTTATAATTTGATGCGAAAAAATGATTAATGTTATCCAGTAGTTTTGAATTGCCGGTACGTACTCTGGTATCGGGTACAAAAAAATTAAAACTCGAGCGTCCCTGTTTAATGGGAATTCTGAATTCGACCCCTGACTCTTTTTCTGATGCACGTCAATATTTTAAACTGGACGATGCACTAAAGCAGGCCCGGAAAATAATTGCCGATGGTGCAGACTGGCTGGACATTGGCGGTGAGTCTACCGGTCCCGGAAGTCCGGATGTCACTCTGGATGAAGAACTGCAGCGTGTGGTTCCTCTAATTCAACAAATCCGCAGGGAAAGCAATATTTGGATTTCAGTGGACACATGGAAAGCGGAGGTGGCACGTCAATCTTTGCTTGCCGGAGCAGATGCCGTCAATGATGTTACTGCACTGCGCGGCGATCCCGAGCTGGCCGAAGTTGTTGCAGAGAAGCAAGTTCCGCTGGTGATGATGTTTTCCAAAGACGGAACTCCGCGTACAACCAGACAGCAATCAGATTACGTGGATGTGCTGGACACCCTCAAGAGTTTTTTCAGAGAACGACTTCAATATGCTGAGTCAAAAGGAATCCAGAAAAAACAAATTGTGCTGGATCCAGGTATGGGCTTTTTCATCAGTGGTGCTGCAAAATATAGTTTTGAGGTTATCAGACGAATTTCTGAACTGCATGAATTCGATTTACCTTTGCTGCTTGGGCCTTCGAGGAAGTCTTTTCTGGCAAAAGTTTCAAAGGGCCGGAGCTTGAGTTTTACAGAACGAGACCTTCCAGGAGCTGTAGTCTCCAGTGTCGCACTCTGGCATGGTGTTTCTATACTTCGTTTTCATGAAGTTGCTCAGGGGAGGTTGTTGATTGATACAATAGAGGCTTTGAAAGGCGCTACAGTAAATTAGTTTTGAAGAAAAAAATATATTTCAATAAGAGCACAGAGCAATATTTATTTTGTGTAACTTGGGAAGGAATTGTGATTTTTGAAAAGGTAGCACAAATCTATATCCTAGCCTGAACATCTGACTAACGGAAAAAATATTATGCATGCACAGTGGTTTCATAATAATGAAGTGCAGGCTGTGATTGAATACTGTCCAGGTAATGGCAGCTATGCAATCGCTGGAGTAGCTCAATTATATCTGCAAGGATACTGTTGAAGTTACACCAACTTATGATTACTCCGGTTAATAAAAATACTACTATCAGCTTCAGGAATGTAAAGATTGTTAGAAGGTCTGTTGATAAGAAATGTTTCCACCATCCCAAAAATCGTTGAAAAAATTATCCAAATTCCAGCTGGTTGTTAACATCAAAGCAGAATGATTACTAAGGTTACGGAATTCTTTGCTAACCCGTAGTTTTGCTTCATGTTTACGGCGGGTCTTATCGGTCATTGCTGTGCTCAAATAATTAGTGACTTTGTCTGTGTCACCTCCATACAAACCATATTCCCAAAATCTGTCAACTGCAGTTTGCTGGCGGAGAATTGCATAAAACTGCAAAGTCCACAAATGGTAATCATAACTGTCCTTTTCCAGGTCGAGTTGACGAAATAGATTTTGAAAATAATCTTCACGCAGGCCAATTGTACTATGCAGTTCTGTATTCAGCGGATGCAGGAAATATAAATCTATTGAACGGTATAGCAGTTGTTGCTCCCGGTTATCAGCTGAGGCGGTTTCAGTTGAATTTGTTTTCTTTCTCCGTTTATGTATATTAAAACTACGCCAGCTGAATCCTGCAAGTTGTTGTTCTCTAAAATGATAGTCCAGCATGAAACTGCTGTCCTGTCCTTTGTAGTTAAAAGTCAGACCCTGTTTGGGAAAAACTTGTTTAAAAGGCAAATCCAGTAAATGACTGAAGCTGGCGCGCCAGTTGTTCCAGCTGAAGGCTCCTTCCAGTATTTTCTCCAGCGGATGCGGAGAATAATAGGAGTCATCATAAAAATTCTTTTCGTTGTAATATAGATCCTGAAACAATTGTTGGAAACGCAGGTATTTCCAAGGTCGTTTTCCCAGTGTGATGCTTGCACCCTGATCTGCCTTGCGCTTATCATATTCCGGCATTCCAAGCAGAGAAAAAGCAGCAATATCGTAGGGTCGCCATTCTACCTCGACCAGATAACGAAAAGGTTTTATTTCATAAAATTCTTCCTGCTGTGCACGAAAAAAAACAGTAGTTTCCTCTGACAATGAATGTGGTAAGCGCATCTCAAAGTGGGAAAAAAGCAGATCCAATCCCATGCTTCCGCCGCTCAGACGCCATCCTCCGGGACTTGCAGACCAGACTTCATCTTGTAATTTGTGAAATTGATAGGATTTAATATCAAGAAAGTTTTCCTGATTGAGGTAGGTATGATGAATCTCTGAGGCATCTTCGAATGCCTGTACTTTTGAAATACCGGGTCCAGATAATAAACTGAATGAGACCAAAATAAAAAAAGCAAAGGTTGAAAAATTTTGCAGTCTATAAATGGCCATCTTTTTCATATGTTTCAGTTTTGTCCGGTATGCTCCTGTTCCAACTTGGCCCATGTGTCCCGCAGAGTTACTGTCCTGTTAAAGACTAAAGCTTCCGGTCCGGATTCTTTTGAATCTGTACAAAAATAACCGACACGTTCAAACTGAAAAACTTCTGACGGTTTTGTCCCTAGTAATCCCGGCTCGGCACGACAGGATTTCAATGTTTCCATTGAATCCGGATTTATGTCGTTGAGAAAATTACCATCCGGATCATCACGTCCGGGATATGGTGCAGCGAAGAGGCGATCATACAAACGAACCTCAACAGGTAAGGAATGCTGAATTGATACCCAATGGATGATTCCCTTTACTTTGCGTCCTTCAGCTTTTGCACCGGATCTAGTGGCCTGATCGTAAGTGCAGTGGAGTTCGCTCACTTTGCCACTAGTGTCGTAAATAACTTCGTCGCAGCGAATGACGTAGGCATAGCGCAACCGTACTTCTTTTCCGGGAGCCAGCCGGAAATATTTGGGTGGCGGATCTTCGCGAAAATCGTCATGGTCAATGTAAATTTCCCTTGAAAAAGGGACTTTGCGTTTTCCCATTTCCGTGTTTTTAGGATGTCGGGATGGTTCAAAATCTTCTGTTTTTCCTTCCGGATAGTTTGTAATTACAACTTTTAAGGGGTGTAAAACAGCCATTGCACGAGGAGCAGTTTTGTCCAGTACTTCGCGGGCACTATCTTCCAAAACACTCATCTCAATGTTGTTTTCGCTTTTAGAAATTCCGATGCGCTCACAAAACAGACGAATTGCTGATGGCGGATAACCACGGCGACGTAACCCGGAAAGCGTTAGCATGCGGGGATCATCCCAACCGTTAACATACCCCTCCTCTACTAGTTGAATTAAACGACGTTTGCTCAAAACAGTATAGTGGAGATTTAAGCGTGAAAATTCAATTTGACGCGGAAGACATGGTGCACTCACCTCAGACAGAATCCAGTCATACAAAGGTCGATGGTCCTCAAATTCAAGTGTGCAAAGCGAGTGGGTTACCCCTTCCAGTGCATCTGACAAACCATGTGTAAAATCATAAAGTGGATAAATACACCATTGATCTGCAGTACGTTGATGTGATACTTTGCGGATCCGATAAAGTACGGGGTCGCGCAGATTTATATTCGGCGAAGTCATCTCAATTTTTGCACGCAATACATGGGCTCCATCTTCAAACTCACCTGCACGCATTTTCCGGAAGAGAGTCAAATTTTCTTCAACGCTAAGCTCACGGTATGGGCTGTTTTTTCCAGGTTCCTTCAAGGTACCGCGTAATTCTCTGATTTCATCTGCATTCTGGCTTTCAACATAGGCTTTGCCTTTTTGGATCAACTCTTCTGCAAATTGATAAAGCTGTTCAAAATAATCTGAGGCATGAGTCAGTCGCTCACCCCAGTCATATCCCAGCCAGCGTACATCTCTCAAAATTCCTTCAACATATTCCTCATCCTCTTTGGCAGGATTGGTGTCATCAAAACGCATGAAGCACTTACCGTCAAAATCATTTGCAACCCCAAAATTGAGGTGAATTGATTTTGCATGACCAATATGCAGATGACCATTGGGTTCAGGAGGAAATCTGGTAACTATTTGCTGATGTTTACCTGAAGCCAGGTCGTCCCGGATGATGTTGCGGATAAAATTTGTTGCAGATGCAGAGGATGAATTATTTTCGGTCATGTTATGTAAAAAATTACTTAGATGTTTAAAGAGATTTATATATTTATTTTAAACGGGAAAACCTACTGCATTCTGAGCCAATCCGTCATGAAGAGCCAGCATTTTTTCGCGCCAGGCATAAATAGAATCATCTGTTTTTAGGAGAGGAAATGCTGAGATACAACGTGCCCACTGGAATGCACCAAAAACGATGTAGTCAGAAAAACCTGGAGTTTCTCCTGCAACAAAATCTTGTTTTTTGAGTGTGATTCTTAAAGGAGTAAGTAATTTTTGAAAGCGCGGCAGGCGTTCTTCACGATTTTGAGCAACTTCCTCCAAGGTTTTGCCGAATAGTTTTTCACGACTTTCCCTGAAATATCTTTGATCTTCAGGAACCAGATTGTTGTAAATGTCCATGATTAACAACTGCAGCATATCAGGATGCAGAATTGTTTCTACCCAGTATTTTGTAAACAGTACCTCTCCTGCCTCAAGTTTTAATGAAGGAGTATCCGGATATTCTTTCTCAAGATATTTGGCGATTTCCCATGAATCAGAAACAGTATTATCTCCATCAACAAGTACCGGAACTCTCTCCTGTCCGGAAAAACTGATTATCTCTTTTTGTGTGAAATGCCAGGGCAGACATACAGCTTCCAGTCCTTTATGTGCCAGAGCCATTTTTGCCCTCCAGCAATATGGACTGAATCTTCTGTTTTCATCTGCACCTGCTAAATCATATAATTTTATCATCTTGCCTCCTGGTTGAATTTTGTTAAATGATGGTTTCGTAAATGTTTGTCATTCCCGCTTTCGCGGGAATGACAAACATTGGTGTTATTATGACTTGTTACGTGACCATCAATTTTACTAAATATTTTTATTATTTATTTTACTCATTGTCCTTTACGGCAGAAAACAATCAATGGTGAAAAAGACGAATTCCGGTAAAGAACATCAGCATTCCATACTCATCTGCAGCAGCAATGACTTCTGAGTCACGGTTACTTCCGCCAGGCTGAACAAGATATTTTACACCACGTTTAGAGGCCTGGTCAATATTGTCACGAAAAGGGAAAAAAGCATCTGAAGACAAACTTACATCACTAAGGCTCTGCAGCCATTCTTCTTTTTCTGTCTGTGAAAGAGCCTCCACAGGTGCACTGAACTGGCTTTGCCAGGACTTCAGTTCAGGTGCCGTCATACCTCCATCTATACAGAGAATGCGCGCATTTGTACGTTCTACGTTTTTTGTTTTTTCCAGGAAAGGTAGATTCCGGACTTTAGGATGCTGCCGCAAAAACCATGTTTCTGCTTTACGTCCGGCCAGTTTTGTACAGTCAACTCGGCTTTGTTGTCCGGCACCAATTCCAATCATTTGCCCATCCTTGGCATAAGCTACAGAATTTGACTGCGTATATTTGAGGGTGATGGATGCCAAAACTAAATCTCTTTTTGCTGCTGAACTTAACTCCTTATTATTAGTAACGACTTTATTCAGGATAGTATTTTCGTTAATCTTAATTGTGTTTCGTAATTGAGAAAAAACAACTCCGGCAACTTCTCTGTATTCCTGTTCCGGAAGATTAATTTCAGGATCTGCAGTTAAAATTATATATTTGCCAGCTTTCTTTTCTTTCAATAGTTTAAGTGCCTCAGCATCATATCCGGGTGCTATGATTCCATCTGAAACTAGATTGCGGATCAGTTCTGCAGTGTTTAGATCAACTTTTCTGCTGAGTGCGATGAAGTCACCAAAAGAGGATAATGGATCTGCTCCGCGTGCTCGGATATATGCGGTTGCCAGTGGCGACAGCTCTCTGTCTTTACAATCGTAAATGTCGAGCAAAATTTCGTCCAGTGGTACAGCAACAGCTGCTCCTGCAGGACTGACATGTTTAAAAGATGCTGCAGCGGGAAGCCCAAGTGCCTCATCGAGTTCCTGTACCAGCAACGATGCATTTAGTGCATCCAGTAGATTAATGTAACCTGGTTGTCCGTTTAGTACTGTAAAAGGTAGTTTTTGACCTTTAAGCGAGTGTATTGAGGCCGGTTTTTGATGTGGATTGCAGCCATATTTCAGGTCAAATTGATGTAAATATTTTTGCTGAATTGAAGTCATCAAAATCTTTTAACTTTGAGTTTAAATTGGAAGGTGACTGAGCCAACTTTAATGTTAGCCTTTCAAACTCAAAGACTCAAGGAATCTATTAGCTCAGCAGGAGACTGTAAAACAAAGAGGCCGGCAGTGGAAGTCAAGCTAAGAGTAGATATTTCGTGAGATCTGAAGACACTGGAGGGTGAGGGTCTACGACTATTTATTCCCAGTTTGGAACACCTGATTTGCCCTGTGTAGTAATTTTTCCTGAAACAGAATTTTTGGAAGTGCCTTTCGAATTATTTTTCAGTCCTTTCTTTTGTGATTCAGACGCAGAAATTTTTGCTGCTCGGGCTTGTTCTTTCTGAATTTCATCCAGGCGTTCTTGTGCCTTTCTCAAACTCAGCATATCCTGATAGCGATTATAATACATGTCTGCCAAACGGCTGTCGGATATTTTGTGATAGGCAAGAGCAAGGTTGTAATAAGTGTCTGTTTGATTTGGTACCAGAAGTTCTACACGTTTGAAAGAATCAATGGACTCACTATAGTTACCGATTTCGTAATAAGTTAAACCCAGATTATAATGAAAATTTGGAGACTCACTATCCAGACTTATGGCCTTCTGGAAATTCCAGATTGCAACCTGATAATCCCGATGTTTTAATGCAGAATTACCTTCATTAAAATAGCGTATCGCAGATTTGTGAATTTGCACATCATCTGTACATGCTCCAAAAAAAAGTGGAAACAGCAACAGTAATAAAAATCGAGATTGAAGGTTTGTTGATTTAAGATACACTGAAAATCCGACTGAAAAAAAGATGTCTAAGATGTTTTTTCAAATGAAGTAATTACGGTGACTATTTACCAAAAAAAATAAGCACTGCACCATGAGTCTATTTTGCTCAAGGATTGCATGATTATTCAGCTATGTTCACCATTGCCAATTTTATTAAGAGCAATCATGCATAATTCATACTTAAAATTAGACTGATGTCACGAAATTTGTTTCTGTTAATTTTGCTGACTTATACTTTCTGCTGGAATAGTCCGTTACTGTCAACTAATTCTGCCTTTGCACAAAAATATGCAGAACAGGATGATAAGGCCGTTAAAGCAGAAAAAGAGAGACAGAAATTTTTACAAGAAATGCAAACCTTGTTGGATGCAGCTTTGAAATCAGGATTTTCTGAAAAGGAAATCCGGGAGATAACGGTCACCCGCAAGGGAAAAATTATTCATATCTGGGATTTTTTGGAACAGGAAAAGTTGCGGCAGAAAAAAGTTGCATTGGCAAAAAATAAATCAAAACCACGAGACAGGTATTTAAGCGTAATGGATATTGCAAATGAGTTGGAAGTAGGAGAAACGAGTGAGTTAGATGCATTGAAAGATAAAAGCATTTTTGTCGGGGCAGAAGAAAAATGAAAATTATTGCAGTGACTGGTGGTTCGGGGAGCGGAAAATCTCTCTTCACAAAATTTCTGGTCAAACGTTTGCCAAACTCCTTAGTATTGCCTTTGGACAGTTACTACAAAGACCGGCCTGATCACATACCTTCTGATCATTATGATTTTGATACTCCGCAGGCTTTTGACTTTGACTTGTATTATGAACATTTAAATCTATTGATGTCAGGCAAGACTGTTAATGCACCTCATTTTGGTTATAAAACAGGTAAACGACTGAGTAGTTTTACAGAACTAGTTCCTGAAAAATATTTGATTATGGAAGGTCTGCATGTCCTACTGGATCCAGATATCAGAGAAAAACAATCATTTTCTTTCTACATGGAATCGCCTTTAGATGTCGCAATTTGCCGGATGTGTTTAAGGGACATAAAAAATTTCGAAGTAACTGCAGAATATCGTCTCAATCAATACCTGAAATTTGTTCGGCCTGCCTTCTTTAAACATATTCAACCAATCAAGAAGTTTGCAGATTTAGTTGTAAAAAACAACTATGATAGCCCACTTGATTTGATTCTCGATGACATTTTGCTCGAAAATCAGCTATAATTGTTCCCGTCACTTAAATTTGATTCTGCCTGGATTAGTTCCCTGAAGATTTTTCTGATTAGACATGCTTAACACCTGAAATGGAACTTTTAAAACGTTATTCAATCTCTTTTACAATCGCCTGCATCGTACTTTACTTTTTTACTATTTGGGTAGAAAAGCAGCATGAAAGCAATATGCCACATAATTTAAGTACAAAAAATGAGGAAATTGTGGAAATTACTATTCCAGTGAAACATTATTTTGAAAAGTGTCTTGATCTCAAAGAATCTCAGGAACTTCAATATGGTTTTGAATCTCAAGCTCCATTGTCATTTAATCTCCACTATCATCAACTGGGAGAAACATTTTATGCACTGGAAGAGGAGTCGGTTGTTGAACTTGAAAAAACATTTCAGGCAGAAGAAAGGGGATATTATTGTTTGAAGTGGGGGAATTCCGGACAAGACAAAGTTGAAATGAATTATTATTTCAAAATTCTAGATTAATTTTCTCAAGTAATTTAAATCCTGTAATAATCGACTTTTACCGGACAGAGTGCTAGACTAATCTAGTTGCGAGAGTGGTGGAATTGGTAGACACGCCAGATTTAGGATCTGGTGCCGAAAGGTGTGGGGGTTCGAGTCCCCCTTCTCGCACCACTATTTGAATTAGAAAATGCAAAAAATTATTTTATTGGTTTTCCTGGTTTTGATCTTAGGGAAAACTGCTAATTCAACAGAGAAGTTTAACCTCCAAACACCACTTGTCTTAGCCCATCGGGGAGCATCGGGCTATTTACCTGAACATACACTTGCTGCAGTTGCTCTTGCCCACGGACTTGGTGCAGACTTTATTGAACAGGATGTGGTTCTCAGCAGAGACAATCAGCCGGTTGTTCTACATGATCTTAGTCTTGATGCAACAACAAACGTAAGTGATGTTTTTCCTGGTCGAAATCGCAGTAATGGCTCCTTCTATGCCATTGATTTTACACTTGCAGAACTAAAAAAACTACATGTTTACGAACGAAGAAATCGTTCTGGAACTGCAGCAAAATACCCTCGGCGCTTTCCACGACAAACAACACTGTTTAAGGTTATCAGTTTGCAGGAGGAAATTGAGCTTATACAGGGCATGAACAAAAGTACGGGACGCAATGTGGGTTTGTTTGTGGAACTAAAAGCTCCAGAATGGCATCACCGTGAGGGCCGGGATCTTTCGGCAGTTGTGCTTAAGACTCTAAACCAATTTGGTTATAAAACTGCGGCAGATCAGGTTTATGTTCAATCATTCAGTGCTAATGAGTTGAAGAGACTGCGTTCAGAATTTCAAACTGAACTTAAGTTGGTTCAACTAATTGGTGAAAATCGTTGGGAACTTTCTGAAACAGATTTTGACCAACTGCGTACTGTAGAAGGACTGGTGGAGGTTGCTGCTTATGCAGACGGGATTGGTCCCTGGATTAAGCAAATAGTCAGTAGCAATAGTTTTTTCGGTAATCCTGAACTGACATCATTGGTCTCAGATGCACATCAATTGGGAATGAAGGTTTTTCCTTATACCATCAGGGCTGACGCTTTACCTGGTTTCAGTAGTTCTTTCAATGAATTGCTCCAGATCATGTTCAATCAGGCACAAGTAGATGGAGTATTTACGGATTTTCCGGACAAGGTGCGTGCTTTCCTGAAGCTTCAGAATAATGCGGTTGGAGCATGACAACAGCCGGTAAACCCGCAAAAATTCTCGTAATTGGCGGATCCTCTCTGGATATCCTCACAGTCGAAGGTCATGATTATTCTTCTCCGGGAGGCGCCGGATTATATACTGCACTTGCTGCAGCTAAAAGTGAAGCTGATGTAACACTTTTTGCTCCGGTTCCATCTCCTTTACCGTTACCTCTTTTAGAATTTTCAACACATGTAAAATGGATTGGACCACAGGTCAGTCCTGCTGAATTGCCGAGTTTTCATATCATTCATGCAAGTGGTGAAACTAAATATGAACGCTCTTATTTTGGTGCTGAAGGAGCAATGATACCGGATGATTTGCCGGATGATTTTTCAGAATATGATCTGGTTCATGTTGTACCATTGGGAGACACAGGCAAGCAGTTGGATTTTATCAAAACATGTCGTAAACGGAATGCAGCACTAATTTCTGCAGGAACCGGAAAACCACTGATCGAACAGGGGCCTGAGTTGATAAAAGATGTGATTCTGGCAACAGATATATTTTTCATGAATGAGGAAGAAGCGCATGCAGTATTTCCTGAAAACACTGGTCTGAAGTTTGCTGCGGGAAAACATGTTTTTGTCACAAAGGGTAAAAATGGAGCCTCTGTATTTCTTGCTGAATATGAATATCAGTTGGATCCAATACAAGTCAATGTTTTGGACCCAACTGGTGCCGGAGATGCTTTCTGTGGAGCTACCATTGCAGGACTTGCTCATGGTGAACATCCTGTAAAAGCCGCAATGTCAGCCTCTGTGCTGGCCTCTGAGGTGGTAAAAGCTGTAGGTCCTGAAAAACTATATATAAAATCAAAAATAAAAACCAACGAAATCAAGGCAAGTGTACTTGTCAATCAGCACCAAGTTCAGCAAACTGCAAAATTAATCTCCGGATTTGAGGCTGAAAAGCCTTATAATTTTATAGACATCACTCTCCCCCCGCACAGTCATCCACTGACGTTAGAATATTTTTTTGTCACTGTACTGCAGCAGTTTAGTTTTTGGACCAGTAAAGATAAACATTACCATCTGCCGCTAATCAGTGAAATCGGTGGAAAAGAACTGAAAGGTGCCTTTTATCTATTTATGGCCTATACACTAAAGCTGGCTGAGGATCCGGACTTTTTTTCGGTAGAAAGGCAGGCAGAATTGACATTAAATGAGATGCGGCAGCTATTTCTTTCGGCGGATAATAAAGATGTTATGCCGGCTCTTGAACTTCATCTGGATGCAGCTAATCGTTACGGTAAATCTATGCTTGAACTCGGTTGGACTCCTCAAAGCATTTTGAAAAAAGCCTCAAAATCAAACCAACCTTTGGCTACTTTGTTAACTATGCTGGATCATGTAGGTGGCTATCGTGAAGATCCTTTACGTAAAAAAAGTGCTTTACTGGCAATGGTTCTTAACAACCGGCCTGAAAAATATTTTGTCTTTGGAAAGCAGGAGTCACTTCCGCCAATCGTAGATTATCACTGTATGAGATCAAATCTACGTATGGGAATGCTGGATGTGAGAGATGAGATTTTACGGAACAAACTGGAAAACAGGGAGTTGGTTTCGGCAAAAGAAGAATGGGAGATCCGCTTAGCTGCTTATCAGGCAGTCGAAAAACTTCCGGAGCTTTCAGGAAGATCAATGGCCACGGTAGATGAATATTTCTTTTTTTCGCGCAAAAGATGTCCGGAAATGAGTGAGCCGGACTGTGCCGCCTGTAGTGCAGATTCGGTTTGTGCTCATCGCAAGGCAATGTTTCAACCAGTTTTTCGGACAGATTATTATTAATATAAATTTACTCTGACCCTCATTATAGAATCAAGTAAGATCATTCCAAGTGTGCATGTGTGTAAAGATGTTGAGGCTAAAGCGAAATATTGTTACTAAATTGAAAGACAAATCCAGAGTCAGCAGTTATCTGTATCATTTTTTGGTAGTACTATTATTGGGACTTACTCTAGGAGCCTGTAGCAATATCAAGAATGGAAGTAACTATTCTTATCCTACAAGCCGTCAGCAAAGAGTACTCGAACTTTGTGCGCTGGTATTTTCTGCCCCCTATTATCAATACATTTCTCCTTCCCGGCGTGTGAAACTCAAAAGGTTCAGGACAACTTCATGGGGTTTCTGGGCAACTTTTGCGGATGGCAGGACTTACAAAGTACCAATTGTATCTGGGCTTCCAACTGGAGAAAATTATTACTGTAACTACCGCCCGGTTCCAACTGCATGTGCCTCACGTAACGACTGGGACGAACGTTGTGAGTGGGATCAAAGCTATCATCCAAACCGCTTTCAATAAATAGGACTTAGTTTCGTCAGTATTGTCTGACAGATAAATTAGTCTATTTAATGCTAAACGAGACTGAAGCAACCAAGAACTTTCTAGAGAGTAGCAATTTCTTCCAGACTGGAAACATAATCCGGACTTAAAAGATGTTCGCCTTCAAGCAGGTAATTCAGGTATTCCCTGGTGGGACGTGTCTCTTTTCCGGTATTCAGAGCAACGTAGGCTACAGCCGGCATCAAGTGCCCTGCACGGTCGAGGACTTCAATTTCCTGTCGTTCGTATTCTCTTTCAGCAACACCTTCGAATCCATCCAAAATCAGCAGATCTTGCTCTTTTACAAAATAGAGGACACCTTCCACTTGATTTCCGGTTGAGCATTGAATATTGGCTTTACCTCCATCATTGGATTGTTTGTCAAAGGCCAGCAGGTAATCCGGCAGAATTGTTGCAATTCTTGAAGGTGCCCAGCCGAGGCGGTGCCTGATTCGTCTGGCACTCATGTTTGAACCGTAGGCAAAATAATGGTGCATTGTATTTTTATAAAATGTTGAAAAACTGAGAGCAAGCATGCTAAAAATGACTTACATCTACAAGTTTTTTATTGATCTTCAAATTTCTTTCACATTTTCATGATAGAATAGCAACAAGTTAATTAAAACTCTTTGGGTTTAACTTAAGAAACAATTTGATCTATAAATGAGTATGAAAATCGGTTTGAGTTGGAAACTCTTTGGAGTATTACTTTTGAATGCAGCTGTCATTGTAGGTGTGATGGCTGCTGCGTCACATTTAAGTGTTTCCAGAAATTTTGAGGATTATGTGCGGGAGTTTGACAAAGAGCGTTTTGAAGCAGTAGTAGAAGTATTGGAGACAGAATATGCAGAAGTTCAAAACTGGGGTGTAATCGGTCCATCACCAAAACGCTGGCTCAGAGGATTGGGTTTTAGTCCTCCGATGATGCAGCATGAACTCTTTCAACCTGTTTTACCAAGTAGTGAAAGAATTATTAATCCAGAGTGGGTTGCATTGGGAAAAGGAGGTATGAGCGAACACCAAATGATGCGGCGTCCTCGTTTAAACCGACAGCAAAATCAACGTTCACGGGAGCGTCCCGGATTGTCACAGCCGAGAGTCGGCGAAGGTGCACGTGATATTTTGATTTTACTCGATGTTAACAAAAACCGAATTTGGGGGCCACAGAATAATGCGGAACCGGTTTTTATGCAGGCACTTAAGTATGAAGGTCAAGTTGTCGGCTGGCTCGGTATGGTAACTCCAAGTTCTTTTGGGAAGTCCCGTCATTCGCATTTTTTAGATCAGCAGCAGCGGATGTTAAAAATATTTGCTGCAGTTGCTGTTTTTACTGCTGCTGTGATTGCTTTTCTGCTTTCACGATATCTTTTGCTACCTGTACGAAAATTAGCAGAAGGCACACGCTCAATTGCAGATCGTCGTTTTGAGACCAGGGTCGATATTCGCTCATCAGATGAATTTGGACAATTGGCTTCAGACTTCAATGCTATGGCGGAAACTCTGGACTCCTTTGAACAGCAGCGCAAACAATGGATTTCAGACATTTCACATGAGCTAGGAACCCCGCTGTCAGTGCTTAGAGGTGAGATAGAAGCAATGCAGGATGGAATACGTAAGCCTGGACCGGAACGCCTAGTATCGCTTCATGCAGAGGTTTTGCATTTGACCCGTATAGTAAATGATCTAAAACTACTCAGTCGAACTGAGGCCGGACAGTTGAATTTGAACAAAGTTAAAGCTGAGCCTGGGAAATTACTTTGTCAGACACTGGAACAATATTCGGAACGCTTGGCGGAACGTGGTATCAGCATTCAAAATCAGTTGCTGGATCAAAAAGCAAATCCTGTCATGATTGACCCGGACCGCTTCCGTCAAGTGTTTGTTAATTTATTGGAAAACGTAGCACGATATGTTAGTGCTCCCGGTACTCTTACAGTAAGCAGCAAAAGTGATTCCGAGAAGATAGTGTTGATACTTGAAGATTCTGGTCCGGGAGTTTCTGCAGAAGCCCTGCCTCATCTTTTTGACAGGTTTTATCGAACAGATCTTTCTCGAAATCGTGATACTGGCGGGAGCGGTTTGGGTCTGGCAATTTGTAAAAATTTAATAGAAGCTCATGGTGCTTCTATTCATGCGGAAAATGTGCTGCCGCAAGGACTGCGTATTGTCATTACAATAGCTACTACTTCCGATTCTAATCATCAATGAGCTGACAAAATGGATTCTATTCTAATTGTAGAAGATGAAATTAAAATTGCAGAATTGCTGCAGGATTATCTCAAACAATCAGGTTATGAAACGTGGATCGTTAATCGTGGCGATGAAGTTGTACCATGGTTGAAAAAAAAGGAAGTAGATATGATCTTATTAGACTTGATGTTGCCGGGAATGCACGGAATTGAAGTCTGCAGAGAGATAAGAAAATTTTCCGAAGTACCAATCATCATGGTGACTGCACAAACTGAAGAAATTGACCGCCTGCTTGGTCTTGAACTTGGAGCTGATGATTATATCAGCAAACCATTCAGTCCACGTGAAGTAGTTGCTCGAGTTAAAGCTGTGTTGCGTCGAGCACGTCAGCCGGTGTCAGCTGAGGATTTACTCAAAACAGGCGGAATAAAGATCAGTGAAGAAACCCACCAAATCTGGTTAAATGATCAAGAAGTTACCTTTACACCTGTTGAGTTTGGTCTATTGAAGGTTTTGCTTTCAAGGCCGGAGAGGGTCTTCACACGTGAAGAACTGCTGAATAAAGTACAAGGTTATGATTTTATGGGATATGACCGTACGATTGATACGCATGTGAAAAATCTTCGCAAGAAGCTGGCAAAACATGGAATTGATGACTGCATTGTTTCCATTTACGGTGTGGGTTACCGTTATCATGTCTCAGATGTATAAAATGATTTCTTTGGTAATGTAAAATCACATGTAGTAGCTTGTTAATGGAATCTGGACAGAACAAACGTCATACAGAAAAAGTCTTCTCCAGATCAATCCCTCAGGATTATTTCCATTGGGACCAGATCTGGATTATGTTTAACCTCACGGGTGAGTGAATCTTTTTCCGCTGAAGTCGTTAACTCCTGAAGAGTAAAGTTATTTTGATTTGATAATTATGTATTGCGAACCCTCCGGTCTTATCAGGAGGAATAAAACTCCTTTCTCAAGGTTGATATGTTTAATTGCATTTTGATAATCAATTTTACTGTTAACAGTCTGCCGGTTCACCTCCGCAATTACCATTCCTGCCTGAAGACCAACTTGTGCAGCAGGTGATCCGGGTTTTACATCAGTGATAACCACTCCTGTTCCAGGGTCATATCCCAGTCGTTTGATCACTTCTAAACTCAGATCCTGAACAAGTAAGCCTAAAACTGATGCCGATTCTGTTGCATTTTGAGAAACAGCCGGTGGTGAATCTCTTTCATCCAAAACGACTTTAAGCACTTCAGTTTTTCCATTACGAATAATTTCCAGTTCAACTTCGATTCCAGCACCGGCCTCAGCGATATAATTTTTTAGCTGGCTGCTGTCTCTGACATTTTTTTGATTAACACTAACAACAATATCTCCTTCTTTCAAACCTGCACTCTCTGCAGGAGAGGGTGAAATTATTTTGGTGACAATGGAACCATGAGTGTTTTTTGTCCCAAATGCCTGAGCTAAATCATGAGTGATATCTTGAATTCCTACTCCTAACCAGCCTCTGGATACTCTTCCCACTTCAATTAGATCCTGCATGATCTGCCGTGCCATGTTAACCGGAACTGCAAAACCAATCCCCTGATAACCTCCGCTTTTCGAAAAAATTGCGGTGTTGACTCCAATTAATTTTCCTTCAAGACTGATCAGAGGTCCTCCGCTGTTTCCAGGATTGATGGCAGCATCGGTTTGGATAAAATTTTCATAGTCTGTGATGCCGATATTGGAACGTCCTTTTGCACTGATAATACCCAGAGTAACCGTTTGCGTTAATCCAAATGGGTTTCCAATGGCAATTGCCGATTCTCCAACTTTGACTTTACTTGAATCTCCCATTTGAATCGGATGCAGTTCTTTTCCTTCAATCTGGATTACTGCAATGTCTGAAGGCGGGTCGGTACCGATCAACTTTGCTTCAAACTCTCGACCATCATGCAGTTTCACCACTATTCGGTCTGCATCTCCAACAACATGATTATTCGTCAAAATATAACCATCTTCACTGACTATTGAACCACTTCCCAAACCTTGCTGCTTGAACTGTTTTGCACCAGGGTTATTTTGGCTAGAGGGATTCTGTAAGTTCCTGCCTGCAGTATTAATAGATTTTTCAACCCGAATATGTACTACTGCTTCACGAGCATGCTCAACTAAAACAGCTCTTGCTTTTGAGTTCTGTATAAGATTTTGCACTGCTTGTTCATTGATTTCAGTACTGTTAGCACTGGTTCCGGTTATCATCAAAACGAAAAGCAGAGTGCTCCACTTTGCGAAACGTTTCTGATACTTTTGATTTATAATTTTCATAATTATCTTTTCTTAAGTTAATAAATGTTTACTCTATAAATAGCTAAAGTTGTTATTGAAATAAATTATTGCCTTATTAATTAAACCAATAAGAGCTTGAGCGGTCCTCTCCAACAATACAGATCATCATAAATAATCCATAATGATCGTTTCCAAAAAAATTGCTGGAGATGACTCGAACGAAAACACTACATAATGCCCTCCTCTTTGTATTGCCTGAAAATTATTCAGAAATCTCCTTGAAAGTCCATCAGTTATTGATAAACATTGAATTTCTAATTGTATAATCTAAATCTTTCGGAATATGAGGCACATCATCAAACGAATCAATTTCCTCTATGATCTGGGTTAGATTATGGCAGGAAAGAGCATGGTTTTTTTGTGGTGGAAGTACTTGGATTTTTCCACCTTGTGCATAAAAATACTCTAAAGCAACGCGAATTTGTTCACGGGTAATTTTCTTTATTTTCTTTTTCATAGTTGATTTATGGCGATAAATTAATATTAGCAACTCCCTCTGGTGTCTCATGTTTTGCTTAGTCGTTACTGTTAACTATCTCATTAATATTAGTATGAATTTGTTTGTTTTCATTGCTAAGATGCTTATGAGAACCGTGCATGAGAATGTGCATTAAGGGGCACAACATGAGAAGCAGATAAGGTTCGTATTTATGCAGAATCTCCTGGTATTCAGTCCAGAGGAAATATCCGACTAATCCAAGTAATCCAAAAAGGATAAATCTGGAGGATGAAGACAGTTGTTTTTTTTAAGAATGATTTATATCCTGCATAATTCTCCTGATTAAATTGTGTGATATTGAGTGAAATACCAACCTGAGGAACACTACCAGCCGGAACTGAGTAATCTAAAGATAATAAGAGGAAAGGAATCTAAATCTGTAGTAGTGTCTTTTGCAGAAAAAGTGAAGAATGTGCAGTTATTATTTGTGGAGAGGAACTATTTGGAGTTTTGAAAGAAAGCAGCCTGAAATGTGATTTAAGCCTGAGAGTTGGATGGGAAGATTTTACTTTGAGTAATGGACTTTTACATAGATTAGAAATGATTTGTGGATCAAATTCAAAATGGCAATCAGTTAATTTATTATAAGGGATGGAATCAGCTTGATAAGCTGTTGAAATAATTGCTCCATTTATTTCAGACTGAAATATTGGCACATCTGAGAGCAGGTTAAAACAAATGGCGAGAAAAATTGACAGAACGAGAGAACCACCCACAATTGTCATTGTAAGTGATCGCAGAAGATTGCTGTTATGTAAGTTCTCGGCTCTCATTTTTATGAAAAAATATGTAACATACAGTTAACAAATTAATTAGAGGGAAACTTATATATTCTTTGTCCTGTTTATTATTTTAGCTGTGCAATGTGAAGAAATTATGAAGAAAATATGTTTAAATCGTGAAGTTCAAAATAAATTGAGTCAGTTTTTTTAAAAGGGGTGGGAGATAACGTAGACAGCTAATCCAAACAATTGTTAGTTAAATGGACTAACTATTATTCTGATTTTACATGTAATATCAAAGACCTTGTCCACCTCTGATAAAGCGCGTAAGTTAAAATTAAAACCCCTGCCGTTCCGAGATAATGCCGGATGGGTTCAAAATAGGAAAGCAGGAAACTTGAACCAAACAATAACAAAAGAAGTTTGTTGCAAATTGAGCAACCGAAACCAAGAAAACCGAAAACACCTCCGATTCCAGCTTTTTTAACGGCGCAGTTTGGTGCACTAACTCCTAAAAATAAACCGATCAGCAAGGCTTCCAGAGTGAGGATGACAAAATCAAATTCGGATACTGCCGTCATACGGATAAAATAAGGGTTGTTCCACAAAGCCGTCACAGTGCCAAACAGAAAAAATACCACAATTGCGATACTCAAAGAGCTGAGCCATTCTTTGAGCGTGATTTGCTTAAATCTTTGCATATCTTGTTATAATATTGCTTTAATAATTTTAACCTACCATTTCTGTGTACTTCACAAAGTCAGCACCTGCTTTGAAATGAATGCTGTGTTTTGCGGAACGGTGCATTTGTTGTGTAAAACTGGATCAGAAAGTAATATTTTCTGCAAACGATTCAAAAGAAATTTTGAATTATCAGCGGAAATATTTGATGGTCTTTCGGAATAGAGCACCTGGTAATTTGTTTTGAGCAGCAAAGAAAAAGCCGAGAGATTATCTTCTGAACAACCAATTAAACCAGCTAAAGCTTTAAGGCGATCACCTTCTCCACGTGCAATTTCTTCCGGCAGATAGTCGAGGGTCTGTTTGAGAAAAACAGACGTTTCTTCTTCCGTATCAAGCGCGTTTTTGTCACATTCCCTTGCCTTGCAATTGGAAGGACTGCTTGAACCAGAACTTCCGCTACTGCTGTAGAAAGGAGAAAAAGTCATTGGGCCGTGCCAGCCACGATGTCCAGTATCATTCCCATGGGCAAAAACTAAAGATGAGACAGAAAAAATGAGTGTTAAACTTGAAAGTGCAGCAATTTGTTTAATGATCATTATGACCTCTGTTAAATCTCGGTTGGTTAGTTTATTAATTATTTCAACAATTGATCAATTTCCAGTTTAAGTGCATCAAAAGGGTAAGCTCCAGCTTTGAGGACAGCTTTTCCTGTTTTATTATGTAGAAAAACATTTCCTGGAGTTCCGGTAATTCCAATTTCACTACCCTCACGAAAGTCTTCCTGTACACGCTCAGCATGTCTTCCGCTTTCCAGACACTCTGCAAATTTGTCTGCATCCAGGCCAATTTCTTCTGCCATTGGAACAAGGGATTCTGTGGGAAGCCCTTTTCCGTTGGAGTTTGTCCGTTCATAAATCAAATCAGCATATTCCCAGAACATCTCATTTCCGCCCAACTCACTCGCACATTCTGAGGCTTCTGCTTCTTTTTGTGCTAATGGATTATGAAAGCCAAGCGGGAAGTGACGATAGACCCAGTTCACTTTTCCGTTGTATTCTTCAACAATACGTTTTGCAGTGGGATGGAACCGTTTACAAAAAGGACACTCAAAGTCGGAATATTCAATTAAGGATATTTCTGCATTTGGATTGCCAAAGATGTGGTCCCTGACTTCAGAAACTCTCCGGACATTATTTGCTTTTTTACCTGCATCCCTGATTCGTTTCAACTCTGCCTGTTGCTGTGCAAGCCGTTGTTTTTGGATAAATTGTTTAATCCCTTCTTCAATTTTCTGTGCCAAATACTCATCATCCAACTGGGCAGAACTTTGATTAATATTGTTGTTGAGTTCACTGATTTGTCGGCTCATTTGTACACTGAAAATAAGTAGTGGTATCATCAAAGCCAGCAAAACGACGATGACGGCAACAGCTTTTCGGTTTGAGTTTCGTTTGTTATCCATGTTTCTTTTTTGTTAATTCATTAAAAATTCCAGCCAATCGCCAAACGGGGCTGAACCATGCGAGCGTAGCTCATGTGTTCTTCCGCCTCAAGAGCTTCAGCTTGTAAATCTGCTTCAGAAACTGCAGAAGAGGTGCTGGTCACCTGTACTTTGTGATTAATCCGGGTAGTTCCCCAGACCATACCGAGACCACCTGAAAATCCCGAATCTGAAATCCAATTCCAGCCTAAACCCAGCATGGGACCAGTACTGCTGTCACGTTCAATTTTCAACTGCATATCCGTGTTGCTATACTGTGTTGCTCCAATGGTTCGTGTGGCTGCACTGTACTTAATTGTTTCAGACATACCGGAAGCCTGGTAGTAACCAAGGGTCAGATAAAATCCACTGCTGCTAAAAGGAGAATAGCGCATTTCCATGGCTTTTAAACTGTAGTTACCTTTGGTGTCATGTAGCCCACCTGAATCGTGATACATTTCTTCGCCTTCATGCTCTTCACCTTCCTCCTGGTGTTCTTCTCCTCCATGTTTGGGACTCATGCCCATACCTGAAAAACCGAGCATTAAATATCCGGAAGACAATGCACCAAAATACAGCGAGTCTGACAAGTGGTAGCCGATGCTTCCACCCAAATCAAACTGAACTTGTAACGGATCAGTTGAACGTGAGGCTGCAGAATCGGCAAATAGAATTTCCGGCACTGTCAGCAATAAGCATATTCCAAAGATTAAACTGCGATAATAGTTTTTCATTTATCATCTCCAAATAAATTATTGCTCCAGAAACTCTTTTCCGGATTACTCAGACCGTGACAAATTGTCCCATCATGCCTGCATCTTCATGTTCTAAAATATGACAATGATACATGTATGGTGTTTCTGGATCACGAAATTCCGGAAACTTCATCAAAACCTCCACCCGTTCGTCAGGATTTACCAACACGATGTCCTTATATCCGGCTTCATGACCTGATATTTTTTGCTTACCAAATTTTGCAGATTCACGTTTAACGATCCGGAACTGGACATCATGAATATGAAACGGATGTGCCATCATGGAATGATTTTCGAGCACCCATATTTCGCTGCTGCCTGCTTGTATTGTTTCGTTGATATGATTGATGTCCATGCTGCCGCCATTGATGGTGAGTTGTCCTTGTGGACTGCCTTTCATCATGGCACTCATCATGTCCATTTCTAATTTAAAGACTCTTTTGTGAACAACAGCATCCGGAAGAGGCTCAAATGTTGCTAAATTTTCTGGAATTTTAACTTTTGAAGCAGTAACTTCACGGGCATCAATTTGAAAAATATCAAATCGGTTAACAGCTTCTTCGACTCCCATCATTCTGTCCATCATTTGCCCCATCATCCCTTCTTCACTGCCAGAATTTGAGGGTGTAATATGTGTTAAAATTGGCATTTCCCCGTCAGAAATATCAACCAGTATTTCAACACGCTCTGCTGGTGCTAAAGTGAACGATTTGGTTTTGAACGGTTTTTCAAGTAAGCCGCCATCGCTGGCAATGATATGAAATTGGCGAAAATCGTGGAAAGCCAAGTTGTAAATTCGTGCATTTGAACCATTAAGAATACGAAGTCTAATCAAAGGTTTATCTGTTTTTAAGAGAGGTTTATTGACTCCGTTTACTAAGACTGTGTTTCCTGCTTTGCCCATCATTAAATCGTGCATCGAAGTTACATAACGGAAAGAACCATCCTGATTAAACTCTCGATCCTGAATTATCACTGGAAAATCATCGACACCATAATCATTAGGTAAATCCAAATTTCGACTTTCATCATCATTTATGATGAACATACCTGCCAATCCGTGATAAACCTGTTTTCCGGTTTGGTGCATTTGATGAGAGTGATACCAGAGTGTGGCTGCATTTTGGATAATATCAAATTCACTTAGCCATTCAGAGTCAGGAGCAATCGACTGATGGGGGCCGCCATCCATTTTTGCAGGAAGTTTCATGCCGTGCCAGTGTAAAGTAGTAGCTTCGTTTAAGCTGTTTTTTACTTTTATGTGGACTCGATCTCCGCGATTGGCCCGGATCGTTTCTCCTAAAAATGGCTGGTTGATTCCAAGAGTAGGTGTGAGTACATTTGGTAAAATTGCACTTTCTCCGGCTTGTACTCTCAAGTCGAAAAAGAGATCACGTCCTTTCCTCTTTGAGGCAGCCAAAGGTGGAACCTGAAACGGATTGTGAAATTTAGTGTTTTCCTTTGCCTGTAAAATACTAAAAGGCAGTACTGAGTAAAGTAACGTAGATTGTAAGAATTTGCGTCTTGAAAACATGATTTTATTTCCTGAAATAATTATAATTTAATGGATAGTTCATAAATTCTAGCAAAACAAAGTGAAGAAAATATGAAGATCCATTAATTATATTAATTGCCACAAAAGATTTAAAATTCAAGCCACCTAAATCAGTATACCGGAATAGTAAAATTATCCAGATGCTGTTTAGGTGTTGCGTCATTCCGACTTAAGGTACAAAACTATCTGATCACAGTTTAGCAGCATTTCCAACTGTCGGAACTACTTGGAAATGCCACTATTATCAGACGTTTTTGTTCGGACCTTTTTCTATTTAATTTTTCAGGGACGCATTGCATGTCTCACTTGTATTTCATCCGGCCATAATGATTTCACATACTGAAGTACTGCGACAATTTCAGCATCTGATAGTCTGTCACTGAATCCAATCATAGTAGAACCTTTTGCGATGGAACCGTCTTTTACGGTAGAGAACAGCATTTCATTTGGATGATGCCAGGCGTGTCCAGTTCCGTTTAATGCCGGAGCCAGATAACTTCCGTCTGCTTTTTGTCCACCGCGTGATTGTGCGGGATTTTCCCCTCTTGCACCTTGTCCGTGGCAGCTCAGACAATTTTCTGCAAACAGTTTTTCTCCAAGTGCTACTTGTTCTGGTGTTGCTGATGCGGATAAAGTTTCCGGTGGTTGATAATATAAATATGCTGTTATTCCTATAACAATGGAAATTCCCAGACCTAACCACATCCAAAGTGGTTCTTTCTTTTTGGACTTAGTTTGTCCACTATTTTGTTGCTTACCTGATTTGCTTTTTTGATTTTTCTTCATAATAATCTTTCTCAGTTGATATCTTGTTTTTTGTTTTCAAATTCCTGTTTGTCGATTTCACCTTTTGCATATCGTTCATTGAGGATATCCAGAGCTGAATTTGTGATGGCAGCTTTTGGAGCAATAATCCACTTAAGCAAAGCAATGATACCCAAAATAACTAAACCCCAGAAAAACAACATAAAAATCCAACCCATTCCTCCAAACCAGCCTGGCGAATGATCTCCCCAGTTTCCCATCATCGTTCCTGTGCCGGCTATTAATGAGGATGGAAGTGATATGATTAATGATGCAAAAATGCTATGTCTCATAATATTCTCCTGAATTGCAATTAAAATGTTTAAGTGCTTTTGACCTTGATTGGAAAAAGCAATGATTATTGAGCAGGTGGTTTATTACAGCAATGCGGAACATGAGCCGCATTATCTCTAATGTTGTTGTCAATAGAACGGTACCAATTTAATTTGCAGCGGCTCCACCAGTCAGTTGCAAATTGGCAATTAAAAGTATTCAAAATGTGTTCGAAATCGTTCATTCCTAATTTTGAACCATCATAAGATACCTTTAAGAGCATTATTTCATCCACAATTGAAGTTGAGACAATTCCATGTAATTGTGCAATTTCAGCTAGAATTGAGGACTTATTTTGCTCTATCAAGCCTTCAAGTTTAAGTTTTCTGTTAACAAGAAAAGCCTCATTTAGTACCTGTCTGTGCTCTTTCGTGTTCATTTCATCTCGCCAGTTAAACCAATGTTACAATCAAAGGTACAAAAAAATGTTAGCAAGCATATAACACCGAATAGAAATTAAAAGCCGGTGTTAATAAGATCACATAGTTTTGAAATTTGTATAAATCTGACACTTATGATTAAAAAAATTAATCTGACTCGGCGTTCAAATCAAAAGTGCTGTCTTTTGTTCAAAAAGAGGAGAATTGTAAGAAAATAACAGGGGAGGTGAGGAAGATGAATGCAGGCTTCTGAATTTAGTGATTAAGTTCAAAGTTCTGCTGAAAATAATTTTTGATGCAAATAACTTCGTGTTAAACACTGAGGTCTTGAGGATTTTACTGAATTGCACTGACTCTAAGTAATCACAATGCTGACTCCATTTGCTGGTGTTCGGGTCAGACTTGTTTGGACAGCATTTTTTTGCAGCAGTATTGCTGTCAGGCACAACCGGGAAAATGATATCTGCCGAGAGAGTCTCTGAGAATTTCATTTGTCCAGAAACACAGATGGCAGACAAGGCCGGAGGCAGAATAAAAAATAGCGCAATCATCCAAACAATGATTTTAGCTAAGATTAATTTTGCCTTTAGTTTACTGAGCACAGTGTTTTTTTAATAAAAAGTTCAACCTGTAAATACTATATAGGTGTATCAGGTAAAAAACAAATTAAATTATTCACAACTTTCCCATAATTTCTTCAAATTTCCTTCACATTGAATTGTTAAACTGGAATCAAGTTAAAAGACATGGTGTCTTTTTTACGTAATCTAATTTAACTGCTAATTAATAGAGGTAGTATGAAAAAGTTAATCAAAATAGTGTTTGGTGGAATAATCGGCGCAAGTGTTTTGGCCGGAGGTGTTGCACTGGCACATAACTGGTCTGGAGAAGGTCACGGCTGGGGACATGGAGGAATGTCCGGGAATGGTGCAGGCATGTATCAACATGGACAGAATGGCCGAAATGGACATTGGGCTCAGGCTAAACAACAGGATCATTCCTTCGGAAGACATCAACGCGGATCCTGGAGAGGAATGTCAGGTGCCCCAGAAATGATGGGCATGCTGGGACCTGGGCGCTTATTTCGTGATGAAATGCAAAAAGCCCAAACAGAGGTACTTGCCGAATTGAGCGGGCAGACCGTGGAGCAAATTGAGCAGGATACAAAGAAGTATTCTATGCGTGCTTTACTGCAAAAGCATGATATTAACTTCGAAAAAATGCAGACATCGATGCACGCTAAAATGGTGCAAATAGTCAAAACGGCTGCAGATGAAGGTCGTATTACTCAGGATGAGGCTAATGCAATTTACTCTCGTATGAGTGACGGACCTCACGGACCAAAAGGTAAATTCAGCGTTTCCGAATAAACCCCACATCAGAACCGCACCGAGAGTCTGGACAATCCTTCCCTCTGTCTGGATTTGAGGTGCGGTTTTATTTTTCCCCAATCCCCATTCTCACTTCCTGTTTTGACCCCGGCAGCGTCCCCACTGTGCTTTCTGTTGTGCAAAATAACAATAGTATTTTTTATTATAGTATTGAAATTATTGAATATAAATATAATTTTCAAATATATATTTTATGGAACGCAGTTTGCCAACATAATAGCTAATGAGTGAGGCGAAACATTGAATATAAAAGTAAATAAAAGGAGAATAATGAGTATTTTTGTAAAAATAATTTGGATTTTTGGTTTAGTCTGCTTGCTTGGATTAAGCGCATGTAGTCGTGAAGATCTGGAAAGTTTCAAGGAAGGCTATCAAAATTACAATA
>JACKQG010000967.1_pt1 | contig 40405 bp, 31 predicted proteins | sample 8237621 | NCBI WGS metagenome assembly JACKQG01 (sample SAMN15677084, study PRJNA649215) | marine metagenome | biome: marine; feature: Black Sea; material: saline water; isolation source: suspended particulate matter (SPM) from the Black Sea western gyre | collected 2013-06-09/2013-06-10 | depth... | reverse complement strand
AAATCATTTTTAAATCAATGGGGTTGGGAAGGTTGTAGCCGAGACCCTCGGTCTCGGAGCAGGAATCATCTGCCCACAGTGCTGCAGCGTTACAGGCGGGCGGATCCCGACTCAAAAAAAAAGACACCCAATTATACGCACCCAACAGCTAAGACCCTCTTCCTAATAAACGCAGTCTCAATGATTTTGCTGTCCATGATTTTGTAAAACATCTTCTATACAGGGCGTTTTTGGCCAAGGATCGAACTCTCAACGACACAAATCCGAGAAGAACTTTTTTTTCCAACCCTTGGAGGTTTTGGTTCCGGTTTTTCCAACCCTTGGAAACTCGTTGTTGCCGCAGGCCCGACGTGTTAAAAAGATGTTGATCTGACGGACAGACAAACGAACAAAGGAGACCGCATGAGCCTTGCTGACGACATTCAAAAACTGAGCGATCTTAAACAGTCCGGCGCGCTCTCCGAACAGGAATATGAGCAGGCTAAACAATCCTTGCTGGCGCAGCATCGCCCGGCTGAGCCGCTAATGGTGCTGGATGCAAATACATGGGGCGCGCTGATCCATCTCTCGCAGTTCTGCACCTACCTCCTCCCGCTGGCGGGAATTATCGTGCCGTTCATCCTGTGGCAGATCAAAAAAGATGAGTCCGCCATCATCGACCGGCACGGGAAGATTGTCATGAACTGGCTTTTTACCGAATTCATCCTCCTGATCATCGCCGGAATTCTCTGTTTTGCTCTGATCGGATTTCCGCTGATCCTCCTGATTTCCATTGCCGGAATCATCTTCCCGGTCATCGGTGCCATCAAAGCCGGCAACGGCGAAATCTGGCCCTACCCCTGCTCCATCCGATTTTTCAAATGACCGTGCGGGGTGTCGCTTCCATCTGTAAGACGGTTGCTTTCAGAAGCCCCCTTCTGTAAAACGTCTTGAACGGAGAAAACGTATGAGCACAAAAGTTGTTATTCAAGGCGCGGCAGGCCGCATGGGCAAAACACTGATCCGCTGCATTCAGGAAGGTAAAGTCGAAGGCCTCAAACTGGCCGGCGCAATCGATTTGTGGGATGTGCCGGGAATCGGTGAAGATGCCGGAATCAACTCGGGAGCAAAAGCGGCGGGCGTGAACCTGACAACCGATCTGGCCGCGGTCGCGTCGGACGCCGATGTGATTATTGATTTCACCTCGCACTTTGGCACCGCCGGCAACGCCGAACGCGTCGCCGAATGGGGAACGGCGTGGGTAATCGGCACGACCGGTCTTTCGAACGAGGAACTCGCCGAAGTGAAACAAGCCGCCAAAAAGGTTCCTGTGGTAATGGCGGGCAATATGAGCCTCGGAATCAATCTGCTTTGCAACCTGGTGGAAGAAGCCGCGAAAGCGCTGCACGCCAAGGGCTATGACATTGAGGTGATCGAACGCCATCACAACCAGAAAGCGGACGCCCCAAGCGGCACCGCGCTGATGCTGGGGCAGGCCGCCGCCGACGGCGCGGGCCTCGACCTGAAAAAATCACAGGTCGACGGACGCACGGGTCATCCCGGCGCGCGGACGAAAGAGGAAATTGGTTTTCACGCCGTGCGCGGCGGCGACATTGTCGGCGACCACACGGTCCTGCTGGCCGGCACGGGCGAAATGATTGAGCTGTCGCACCGCGCAACCAGCCGCGACACGTTTGCGATGGGCGCGCTCAATGCGGGGGCATGGGCCGTTAAACAGCAACCCGGCCTCTACAGCATGAAGGATGTGCTCGGGCTGTAATGCACACGCTCTGCTTCGCAGAAGCGTGTCCTACAATTTAGTTGGTCATCTTAAAGCGGTTCGGAAGCAGCGCGGCGAGGCAAACCACTTCGTACTCTGCGAGAGCATCGGCTTTAGCGATGTAGACCGAAAATTCTTCCTGACAGAATTCGCTCAGCACCTGACGGCAGGCGCCGCAAGGGTACGGCATGCTCTCCCCCTCCGCCACAACCGCAAGCGCGACCCAATCTTTACGTCCGGCGGCAATCGCTGAGAAAACGGCGGTGCGCTCCGCGCAGTTGGTCAGCCCGTAGGAGGCGTTTTCCACATTACACCCCGTAAACACCTCGCCATCAGCGCAGAGCAACGCCGCCCCGACTTTATAGTTTGAATACGGGGCATAGGCTTTGCGCGCGGCTTCCGCCGCGGCCTCCAGCAGAGCTTCCGTTTTCATTAACCCCCCAACTCCCCATCAATCGCCAGACGGTAAATCGCAGAGAGTTCATCAAGCTCCCGGACACAGACATGGAGATCCTGAAGCAAGCCGTTTTGCAGAGCGTAAATCCAGCCATGCACGGCGAGCTCCTGCCCCCGTTTCCATGCGTCCTGAACAATCGTCGTATGGCAGACATTAGCCACCTGCTCAATCACATTGATTTCGCACAGCTTCTCCGTCCGGCTCTTTTCATCTTCAATAGCATTCAGGGTCGTTTCGTATTTCGCATAAATGTCCCGGATGTGCCGCAGCCAGTTGTCGACCAGTCCGTTCGACTGGTTACTCATTGCGCCCTTCACCCCGCCGCAGTCATAATGCCCGCAGACAATGATGTGCTTCACCTTCAGCACATCCACGGCATATTGAATGACCGAAAGGCAATTCATGTCGGTGTGAATGACCATGTTGGCAATATTGCGGTGCACAAACACCTCGCCCGGACGCAGCCCGATAATCTCATTGGCCGGAACCCGGCTGTCCGAACAGCCAATCCAAAGATATTCCGGGTTCTGCTGATTTGATAATGCCGTGAAAAACTCCGGATCCTCCCGGTTAACTTTTTGGGCCCAGTTCCGGTTGTTTTCAAAAAGGCTGCTCAGTGTTTTCATCTCAACTCTCCTGCATTACCGTTTGTGTAAATTGATTCAAAAGGCTCCGCATGCGCGGCATCGCCTCGTTCGCGGTGCGGATGACATCCTCGCCGGTCAGCTCCTCGTGGCCCAGCCCGGCCGCCCAGTTGCAAACGCAGGAGAGCCCCGCCACTTTCATCCCCATCGCATTCGCCACAATCGCTTCCGGCACGGTGGACATGCCGACCACATCGGCGCCCATCGACCGGAAGGCGCGTATTTCCGCCGGCGTCTCGAAGGTCGGCCCGGCGGCGGCGACATACACGCCGGCAGAGTCCGCCCCGGCATCGAGCAGCGCCTGCCGTAGCGCGGGATAATAGATGGCTGTCTGATCAGGAAAGCGCACGCCGAAATTCGGATTGTGCGGTCCCTGCAGCGGATTGGCGCCGAGCATATTGATGTGATCCTCAATCGCCACCAGCGAGCCCGGCCCCAGATCGCCGCGGATTCCGCCCGAGGCATTGGTCAGCAGCACGGTTTCGACTCCGAATTGTTTCAGAATCCAGATTGGCAGGATCACCGGCGTCCAGCCCTCGCCCTCGTAGCAATGACGCCGCCCCTGAAAAATCAGTAGCTCTGTGGCCGCCTGTCCTGAGCCTGCCTGTCCTGAGCTCGCCGAAGAGGTCGAAGGGCCGCATTCCGCCAACAGCAACTGCCCCGCATGACTCATCACGCCGGTTTTTCCAAGGTTTGGAATTTCCTCATAGGGAAGCGATGCCTTCACCGGGAAATCGGCAACCGCCTCGCCCCACCCGGAGCCGAGAACCAGACCGAGCTTCGGTTTTGCATCCGGCCAGGCGGTTTTAACCGCCGCCGCAGCCTCGTTTAGTGCCATCTGGTTGATCGCTTGCATAGGCTTGATAGTACGGACGGCGGCGGGTAGCATCAAGCTCATGAACGAAGCATTTATGCGCGAGGCCATTGCGCTTTCCATCGAAAAAATGGAGGCGGGCGAAGGCGGGCCATTCGGAGCCGTGGTGGTGAAGGACGGCGAGATCGTGGGTCGCGGTTGGAACCGCGTCACCTCTGCCAACGATCCGACCGCGCATGCGGAAGTGATGGCGATCCGCGATGCCTGCCAGACCCTCGACACCTTCCATCTGTCCGGGTGCGAGCTCTACGCCAGCTGCGAACCCTGCCCCATGTGCTTGGCCGCCATTTACTGGGCGCGGCTCGACAAACTCTACTACGCCGCCACCCGCGCCGATGCCGCCGATGCGGGCTTCGACGATGCATTTCTCTATCAGGAAGTTTCCAAAGATTGGGAAAACCGCGAACTGCCTGCCGGGCAGTTGCTCGCCGACGAAGCGCGCAACGCCTTCGCCGCGTGGAAACAAAAAGCCGACCGAACCCCCTATTGAGGTGCCATTATGAAAAAACAAATCGCCGCATTCAAAACCCGCCTGACCTCCGTCAGCAAAGAAGAGCCACTCAATAAACTATCGCTGGCCGCCATTATCATTCTGGATATTTTCATCCTGAACATTCTGTTCATCGGATTAGACGACCACACACAGCAGCTGACAACGCCATATGAATATATGCCGCCCACCGCGAACGCCATTTTTATTCAACAGAACTGGACCCCCGCCAACCGCATCTCCAAACTCCAACCGCTGATCCTGGCCGATCGCAACAATGCCCGCTACCGCTACGAAAGCCCCTTTGAAGAACGCCGCATCAAACGGATGCATCCGGAAGCACAGCGCTTTTTCCGTCAGGCCAAAGCCCTCTCCGAAAACCCCGCGCTTCATGCGCTCTTCCTGAGTCGGCAAAAAACCGTCGACGAGCGCAATAAAACCGAGAGCGCCTTTGATGATGCAAAAAAATCGTACGACACCCAGCTGCTCGAAAACATTGCCAACGCGACCAAGCCGGGATCGACCGCCACCTCCACCACCGCTCAACAGTACGCACAGAAAATCGACCGGCTCACCGGTGAAATCCGCTCGCTGGAAAACGAAATCAACGCGCACCCCGGCATTCAGAAGCTCTGGGTCATCGTTTCGCCCGGCGATGCCGAACGGGATCAACTTGTTGCGGAAAACAAACGATTCCAGTTCTGGTTCCCGCTTAAAGAGCTGATCTGGCAGCTGGTTTTCATGCTGCCCATTTTCGGCGTTTTTTACTGGTGGGGCAACCGCAGTGTCAAAAAAGACAACCCGATTCAGGCGCTGCTCGCCTCGCACCTGCTGGTGATCGCCTCGCTACCGATCATCCTGAAGGTGATCGAGCTGGTCGTGGATCTGATTCCCAAACACTTTTTTAAAAACCTGTTCAAGTTCCTGCAGTCGCTGCACCTGATGGCGCTCTGGCACTATTTTGTCATCTTCGCGGCCATTGGTGTTGGTCTGGCGCTGGTCTGTTTCATTCAGCGAAAGGTCTTCAACAAACAAAAGGTGATGCAAAAACGGCTCGCGAAGGGAAACTGCACCGCTTGCAACAAACGGCTGCCGACCGGTGCCAAATCCTGCCCCTTCTGTGGAAAAGGACAATGGAATGAGTGCGGTGCCTGTCATGAAGAAACCCCGATTGGCGGCCCCTTCTGCATCCACTGCGGAGTCAGGGTCGGCTACTGATCCTCGTCAGACGGCCTGAAGTAATCGCAGACCGGTAGCGAGAAAAGGAAGCCGAGCATCAACCCGTTCAGCACGGCGGTCAGCAGCGCGCCAGCCAACATGATCACGAACCCCTTTGATTCGAGTGAAAACACCAAGCTAAACGTGGTGAAAAGAATCGAAACAGCAAACATCGATGCGAGCATAATCTGTGCGACCAGCCAGGCCAGCCTGGAGTGCTGAATAAACCCGCGAAACACCGCCACACCCAGCAACATATAGCAGAACATCTGCATGATCACAAAAATCGGATGCACGGGCTCAATCAGACCGGTCAGCAGAGAATACTGCACAACCAGCACCACCAGCGCGGATCCCAGTAAACCGGTGATATATTTGGGCACAACGTTCCACTTTCTTTTCATGCAATTTATCCTTCGATGACTTCTGTAATGAGCGGAACCGACTCATAGTTCTCGCCCATTTTAAATGCGTTTCCAATCATTGGAAGCGCTTCGTCGAGCTTTTTCCGATCATTGGAAAAAATGACGGCGAACGGCTCACCCTGCTTGACGGTTTCGCCCGGCTTTTTCATCTGCGCGATGCCGACAGCGTGATCGATCGTGTCACCGGTTTTCTGTCGGCCGGCCCCGAGCATTAGACAGGCTTTGCCGATCAGCTCGGCATCGACGGCGGTGACGATGCCATCCGCGGGTGCGGGCAACGGCTCCTGAATTTCCGCTTCGGCAAATTTCCATTCGGTCGAGCCGCCCTGCGCGGCAACCATTGCTTCAAACTTTCGGAGCGCGTCTCCATTTTCCAAACATTGGAAAATTTTCTCTTTAGCTTCTCTAAGGGTTGGAAAAACTCCGGAAAGCTCGAGCATATGCGCGGTCAGCTCAACGGTCAGTTTGCGCAGATCGTCGGGGCCGCCGCCATTTAAGACCTCTAGGCATTCCTGTACTTCGAGGGCGTTGCCGACGGCGCGGCCGAGCGGCGCGTTCATGTCGGTAATAACCGCGCGCACCTTTTTCTCCATATGTGTGCCGACCGCCACCATCGCTTCGGCCAGCTCACGAGCCTGTTCTTTGGTTTTCATGAAGGCGCCTTTACCCCATTTGACGTCGAGCACAAGCGACTCGAGCCCTTCGGCCAGCTTTTTGCTCATGATGGAGGCGGTAATGAGCGGAATAGAGGGCACGGTGCCGGTGACGTCGCGCAGGGCGTAGAGCTTTTTATCGGCCGGCGCGAGCTGGGCGGTCTGGCCGGTGATGCCGCAGCCGACGGTTTCCAAACATTGGATAAATTCTTCGCCGGTGAGGTCGGTGCGATAGCCGGGAATGGCTTCGAGCTTGTCCAGCGTGCCGCCGGTGATGCCGAGGCCGCGGCCGGAGATCATCGGAACGGTCAGCCCGCAGGCGGTAGCGAGCGGGGCGATAATCACGGACGTTTTATCGCCGATGCCGCCGGTGGAGTGTTTGTCCGCTTTGATGCCGGGCAGGCTGGCCGGATCAATCGTTTCACCGGAGAGCATCATTTCGGTGGTGAGCGCCGCCGTTTCAGCAGGGGTCATCCCCTGAAAGTAAATCGCCATGGCCAGAGCGGACATCTGATAGTCCGGAATGCTTCCGTTGGTAAACCCTTCGATGAAGAAGCTGATCTCCTTTTCGGAGAGCTCCTTTCCTTCGCGTTTTCTTTCGATTACCCACTGTGGAAGCATATGCCCAAGAGTAAAAAAACCCATTTTCTTTAGCAAGGCGGACGGCGGTTTATTATGCCTGGAAAAAACCGGCCGGATTCAACCTGCGGAATGCCCGGCGCCATGAAAATTTACCAAATTTTAACATTCAAAAATCATGATGGTGGAACTCTCTCGAAATCAGAATGTTACGCAAAAAACACAATATGTTGTGGTTTTGTTTGACAGCTCGGCACAATTTAACTAATTTTCCAACCGTTGCTGGGCCAGAAAGCAACCGTATTTCGAGTTATCGACAAGGTTATCAACAAGGGCTAATAGGGGGAAGATGTTATGGGCGAAACAATTGCAACAAAAGGCGAACTTTTTGACGGGTTTCGCAAAAGATCCGGGCTAGTAGTCCCTTTCAGCCAGAAAAAAATTGAAATGGCCATCCACCACGCAGTGGAGGAGGTTTCCCGCAAAGAAGGCACCCCTCGCAACGAAGGTCTCGCCCAGAAAATCACCGCGCAAGTGATCGAACAGCTCAGCAACCCCCGGTCCGAGTTTTATGTTCACACTAATGGTGACGATAAGCGCATCCCGCTGATCGAAGATGTTCAGGACCTGGTGGAAATTCTTCTGTCCGACAACAACGAGTCCCTGGTTGTTGCCGCCTATAAGCGGTATCGCAAACAGCGCGATATTGCCCGTCGCTCCATCCGCGTCCGCGGCGACTCTAAAGACAGTGTCGACGTCACCGATGCCAGCCTGCTCCTCGTCGAGTCCAGCACCGCCGAAGTCACCCTGCCCTGGGACCGCAAGCGGATCGTTAAGCAGATTCTCGACAAAACCGATCTCTCCGTCGCCATGGCCATCAGCATCGCCAAGTCGGTCGAAAACCGTATCATCGGCGGCAAAATCAATACCATCAACACCACGCTGATCCGTGAAATGGTCAACAACGAGCTGGCCGAACGCGGCTTCACCGATCAACTGCGCGACCTCTCGCTCTACGGCGTTCCGCGCGACTACGTTGACAGCCTGATGTTCACCAAATCGACCGAAAACTCGAACATCGTCAACAACAACCCGGAAGCGGTCAACCTCGGCATCGCCGAGCTCGTCCTGAAACAGTGGGCGCTCGACACCATTTTCGACGAAGACATCAAGCGCGCTCACAACACCGGCGCCGTGCATCTGCACGACCTCGGCTACCCGCACCGCGTCTACTGCTCCAGCCACTCCATTGAGTACGTCAAAAAATACGGCCTGCAGGGACTGGTCAACCTCAACACCGAATCCAGCCCGGCTCGTTCCGCCTCCGTGCTGACCGGCCACCTCAACACCTTCCTCGCCTCGATGCAGGCCAACTACGCCGGCGCGCTGGGCATCGCCTATATCAACATTCTCTACGCCCCGCTCCTCGAAGGCATGGATGCCAATGGGCTCAAGCAGATCGCTCAGGAGCTGATCTTCAACGGATCACAGAACGCATTCAGCCGCGGCGGACAGACCCTCTTCCTCGACTTCAACATTCACAGCGGCGTACCGGGCTACCTCAAAGTCGTTCCGGCCATCGGACCGGGCGGCAAATACATGATGCGCCTCAAGGACGGTTCCAAAGCGGATCTCGAAGAGGTGCTTCGCGAAGAGCGCGACACCAGCGGCTATAAAATGATGGATCTGTACCTCACGGAAGAAGACGGCTCCAAACGCCTTGTTCTGCGTGAGACGCTCGGCAAAGAAGGCCTCGTCTACGACGAAACCGTAGCTGCCAACCTTGAAGAACGCGGCGAAAAAATCGTCACCTACGGCGACTACACCAAAGAGAGCCAGGAATTCTGCCGCGCCCTGCTCGAAGTATGGGGCGACGGCGACAAGAATGGCCGCATCTTCGAATTCCCGAAATGCGACTTCCATATCTGCGACGAAACCTTCACCGATCCGGAACAGTTCGAAATCTATCAGGCCGCCTGCGACCTGGCCGAAAAGAACGGCTCGACCTACTTCATCTTCGACCGCGACGAGGTCACCCTCTCCGCCTGCTGCCGCCTGCGCACCACCATCAGCGACAACCGCATGCTGCTGCATCCGGAAAACATGCGCTTCTGCGGTTTCCAGAACGTCACCATCAACATTCCGCAGGCCGCCTACCGCGGCGCACGCCAGGGCGGCGACATCCTGCAGAACTTCTACGACGAAATCGACGCCACCATGGAGCTCGCCGTACAGGCGCACATCCAGAAGAAAACCAGCATCGCTAAAATGATCAGCGGTCCGGGGCATCCGCTGTGGCAGATCGGCAAAGAATCCTGCGACGGCAAACCCTATGTCAACCTGGAAACCTGCACCTATATTCTGGGTCTGATCGGCGTCAACGATGCGGTTCAGTTCCTGATTGGTCAGGATCTGCACGACAGCGAAGAAGCCCAGCAGCTCGGCCTGCGGATTGTGGCGCACATGTACGCCAAAACCAAAAAGCTCAGCAAAAAATACAACCTCAAGTTCACCCTTGAGGAATCCCCGGCCGAATCCGCCGCCCGCCGCATGGCCAAAACCGACCTCGTCTACTTCCGCGACGAAGCCGAAAACATCGTCAAAGGCGCCTCCGAGGATGTCTGCTACTACACCAACAGCATCCACCTCACCGCGGACGCTCCGGTCGGTCTGGTTCAGCGCATTGTTGAGCAGTCCAAATATCACAGCCTGATCGAGTCCGGCGCTATCACCCACGCCTTTGTCGGCGAAGAAAAACCCTCGTCGGCCTCCATTGAAAAGCTGATGACCGAAACCTTCTTCCGCACCCAGTCGGCTCAGGTGTGCATCTCCCCGGAATTCACCTTCTGCAATGAGTGCCACCATCAGACTCGCGGCCTGCTGGAATCCTGCCCGTCCTGTGAGTCCACCGACGTCGTCGGTGAAACCCGCGTGGTCGGCTACTTCTCCAAAGTGCAGAACTGGAACAAGTCCAAGCGCTACGGGGAACTCATCGCCCGCCAGAAAGGTCAGTACAGCGTTGAAACCGCTGATCAGGGCGCAGGCAAACAGCTGGTCAAAGCATAACTTTTATAATCAAGGAACCGATATCATGGCAAAATCCTACAAAATTAAAGTGTTCGGCAAACCCGGTTGCGCAAAATGTAAAACGCTCAACCAGCGCCTCGATAAGCTCCTCGAAGAAACCGAGTGGGCCGATTTCGAAAAAGAATACTGTGATGTTGAAACCGTCGACGGTCTCGTCGCCTTCGCTTCCGCAGAATGTATTAATCCGCAACGCATCCCGGCTATGCTCATCACGCGCAAAGACGAAAAAACCGGCAACTACACCCCGGTTCCGACTCGTGAACCGAAACAGACCGATGAAGTCTGCGGAAAATCAAAGCTCTACCAGTACGTCGGCCTGCAGACAGACTACACGCCGTCGGGTAAAGGACTCATCTCCCCCAAGATGATCACTGCGGTCCTCGAAGAGGCCCGTGCGTGACACCCCCTGGAGCGCAAGCTCCGCGTAAACGGGCGGCCCGGCCGCAAGGCTGGCCGCCCGTTTATGCATTTTTTATAAAAAACAGTCAGGTTTGATTTGAGGAGTTCAAATGAACGCCGAACAAAAACCCGCAGACTCTGCATCGCCCGTTTACGCATTTCTCGAAAAACCCTCCATGATCGACTACCCCGGTCACCTGTGCGGGGTTTTCTTTACGAGCGGATGCAACTTCACCTGCGGCTTCTGCCACAACGCCACCCTGATGGGCAAAAAACAGAAAACCCTCTCCTGGGAGCGGCTCGAGGAAATCTGCCGTAAATTCAAAAACGAATGGGTCGATGCTGTCAGCATCACCGGCGGCGAACCGACACTGGAGCCCGGTCTGGTTGAATTGATTCGCTTCTTCCGCGGCCACGGGTTCAAAGTCAAACTCGACTCCAATGGCTCATACCCCGACGTACTCAAAGAGTGCCTGCCGCTGATCGACTACATCGCTATGGACATCAAAGCCGGACTATCTGGTTACCCCGAAATCGCCGGATTCACTCGCAAAGACATCATCGAAGAGTCCGTCAAGCTCATCATGAGTAGCTCCGTCGAACACGAATTCCGCACCACCGTCATCGATCCGTTCCATACGGATGAACAGATGCATGAAGCTGGTGAGCTCATCAAAGGCGCCAAGCGCTACTGCCTGCAGGCCTTCGTGCCACAGGACTCCCTGCCCGGCGAAGAATTTCGAACCCTCAAGCGCACCACCCCCGACCGTCTGCACTACCTCGAAAAGCTGATGACCCCCTACGCCGATAACATCATCGTCCGCGGTGCCTGACGGAAGTGCGTAACGACCGGCTTGACCGAAAAGCGGGACGGATTTATTCTTATCGGTGGAGGGACGGGAACCCTTCTCAACGTAAGGAGGTGTCATATGCATAGCAACACGAACAAACACCCGGTGGGCAAATGCAAGGGCTGCCCGCTGAACCTTAAAAAGCGGTGCGCGGTATTCAGCCATCCAAAAAAACAGTGGGCGCACGGTCACTGCAAAGGTTATATGAATGAGGCGCTTTATCACCACTACCTTGCGGAGCAGATGCTGGCTCCCCAAAAAAACAGCAAACAGATTCGGAAGGAGAAAATGAACGAGCGGAAGACCATCGAACACCATGACGGGATTTTAAACCCCGGCGGCAGCCGGTGGTGACTTAAATAAAGTCGGGCGCACGGTTTTCGCAAAAGGCGATCAGGCCGGGCAGTGAGGCGGCGGACATACAGCGCCAGAAGATCTGCCAGTCGCCGGAGGTGTAGTAGCCGTCCGCCTGCCGGTCGTACCACTGGTTGACGGAATTGCCCACCCGTGACCGCCAGAAAAAGGCGTCGTGTTTTTTGCAGACTTCAGCCCACAGCTCCTGCGCAAGACCTTCGCCCCGCGCTTCCGGCCCGACGGCAAACTTGGAAAGGTAAAGCCCTTCAGGATGCTCTTCGAGCAGTACCGCGCCGCGATAATTTTCTTCCAGATAAACGTGCGTCACTGCATCGAAGGCATTCGACTTCGGCTTCTTCTTGAAGCTCTCTTCGAGCAGGGTCACCATCTTCGACTTCTCCAATGTCTGAAAATCGGGCGACACGATGGTTGAACCTTTACGGAACAAGGTTCCCGCTCCTTTAACTGTGAAGATCTCTTCGAGCAGGTTCATCGGCGAGGTAACGGAAATATGCGTGCCGGGCCGGGCAGCCAGCAATGCGGAAGCCGTATCGGCCAGCGCCTGCTCTTCATCCGTCAGATGGAGCGTGTTTTCTTTCTGGGTGTAGTAATAGTCGGCATCAAAACCACCCGCCGCGCGGATGAAGTGAACCCGCTTGCCAATGGTTGGAATCATTTTTTCCAAGGTTTTGATGCAGTCTTCCTTCTTCGCCAAGGCTTCTGCGGACAGGGAGCCCGCACTCTCCGACTTTTCCAAAACCTGGAAAAAGACAGGCACCTGATCTTCAGAATTTCCAATGGATTTGACGGGCTCACCACAGGTGTTTGGAAGCTCTGCTTTGGCGAACAAGGGGTTGTCAGCTAATAGATGCCATTTGGCTTCAGCATCGGGACCGCAGAGAACAACGGCAGGCCGCAGACCGAGCCGTAGCAAAAAGTGCAAATCGAAGGCAAGCGCCTCCGCGCCCTGATCAAGGCTTTCCAGATCCGGCACAAGCAGAGCAAAGCAGATGGTGTCGGCGGACTGAAACTTGTTGAGGTAAAGCTCATATTCCTCCCGCCGCCCGATACTGTCGAGAAACAGCCGTATGGTTTTGTTTAAAAGCATGGGAGCAAAAAACCATCATTCTGACGGAAAGTACACCAAATTTACATGCCGTCCAGTGGAGCGACTCTCGTCTCATCTGAATAAAGCAACCTGAAGCAAAACTTTACCCAGCTGATTAGCTGGCAAAAAAATGCTGTATTTCCCATCGACCTTCTCAATAATCCCGCGATCCATTAACTTCCTAAGATGCAGAGACAGTGCCGAGGATGACATCCCGGAAGCCTGCAACAACTGCTCACTGTCCATCGGACCCTCTTTTAAAATCCGAACCAGCTCTATTCTGCGCTGATGAGTAAACGCCGTCGTCTGACGAATCACGGTTGAAAATCTCATGTTGCGATCATGGCACATACGCAGCCCCGCTAATAATTGAGACGCAGAATCCACCGCATCATTCGCCTCAGCGCGATAGATCACCCTCATCTTTTCCCGCCGGCAACTGATCAGTCCGCGGGCATTCAATGCACGGAGCTGTACGCTGGCCTGAGCCGCTCCCATCCCGGTCCGGTATGCCAATTCGCAAACACTCAGCTCCCGCTCATCAAAAAGCACCCACAACAGTCGAAGTCTGGATTCGCAGGCCATAGTGCGACAGGTCCGCCAAAGCGTCGGTCGAAGTTGATTTTGTTCATTCATTTCCTATACCTATATAGGTACGGGATAGTTTTAGCAAAGATATAATATAAATCGTTTGTATATAATTATATGCGTCCCAAGCTGTTTGCAATTTTCAGGGTGGATTTACCCGCTCAAAGGAATCACCCCAAGTACTGCGTGCCGCGCACCCTGTTGCAGCAGCTCACTCTTCACCAGTTCGATCGAAGCGATGTCGAACGGAATCGTCTTCACATCCTTTTGCGTAGCCGAGAGAGGTTGGCTCTGGTGCGCTGGCAACGAAACGAAGTGGAAAGGCAATGTCTGAAAAAATTCATCCTCTACCCTGCCCGCTTTAATTCGCCCAAGCGTAAAGTGCGCGTGAAAACGTCCAGGCTCTATCTCAAGCGCCACCGCCAGCTTTTTGTGCAGTTCCAGCAACTCGGGTGGGGCATCAATGCCAACCCAGAGGGCGCCGGATTTTTTGAACAGGCCGAGGCCGTTCAAGGAAGTTCCAATGTTGGGAATATTTTCCGCCGTTTTTTCCAATGTTTGGAAAATCTGTCCGACACGGTCCGCCGGAATGTCCCCCAGGAAAAGCAGTGTGATGTGAAAGGTTTCGGGGTCGGTCCATTTGATGCGCAGGCCGGAAGACGCGAGAGACTTTTTGAGTTCGCGCTGAACGCGGATGAGTTCGGCGAGCGCCGCATCATCCGGACGGGCGGCCATGAAGGCCCGGATCGTTTCAGTCGATGAGGTGGTCATGGAGCAGTTTCCGCAGGGTTCGTTCGGTTTGGTCGAGCAACGCGGCTTTTTTTTTCGGGGCGGTGAGGCGAATCTCGACTCGCCCAAACCCTGGATAAAATCCAATGGAAAGCTCCCCTTCGAGCTCCCTCCCTTCGGCTTCGCTCAGGACAGGCAGGGCAGGCGAACATTGGAATGTTGAGTTTTCGAGCAGCGTGACGATTGCAGATTCGCCGATGCCCTGCGTGGTTAGCACCCGCAGTTCGAGCGGCACGGCATCGGGAAAGTTTTTTCGAAGCCACGGGACGATGTGGTCATTGAGGACGGCGGCAAATTCGTTTGGCGGGCCGGGAACAACAAACAGGGTTTTGCCCGTCTCCGGATCTAGCCGCTGGGCCGCAGCGGCACCAGCGGAATTAATCAGTGTTTCGGCTCCTTCGATGATCAGCGCCATCCGCTCCGAAGCCGGGTTCATGGGATACCCGCGCGCGGCATAGCGCTTTTTTATTTCTTCAAGCGCGGAGGGAGAACTAACGATGTCGCGGTTGAAAAGCGCGGCGAGTGCTTCGCGGGTGATGTCGTCGGAGGTGGGGCCGAGGCCGCCGCTGACGATGACGATATCGACCCGCTCAAAGGCTTCGCGCACGGCGGACTGAATGGTTTTGATGCTGTCGGGGATGGTGGTGTCGCGCGACAGACTGAGGCCGATTTCTGAAAGCACGGCGCCAAGGGTCTGCGCGTGCGTGTTGAGTGTGCGCCCGCTGAGCAGTTCGGTTCCGATAGAGATGAGTTCGATGGAGTTTTTCATCGGCGAAGGGCCTCGATGGGGCTGAGGTTGGCGGCTTTCCACGCGGGATGAGTTCCGAAGATGATGCCGGTCATAATGGAGACGGTGAGCGCAACGATGACGCTGCCTGGCGTGACAATGGTGGGCATATCCGCGGTGTGTTTGATCAGCAGCGCGATCAGGAAGCCGATGCCAACCCCGAGAACTCCGCCGAGTCCTGTGAGTGTGACGGCTTCAAAGAGAAACTGGGTGAGGATGGTCCGGCGCTGAGCGCCGAGGGCGCGCAGGGTTCCGATCTCTTTGGTGCGTTCGTAGATATTGGCGAGCATAATATTCATGATGCCGATGCCGCCGACGAGGAGGGAGATGGCGGCAATGGAGCCCATGACGACGGCAAAAACACGCTGAGTGGCCTGTTCGGCGAGGAGCAGTTCGTACGGCACACTGATGGTGTAATCGGGCAGTTCGTGGGTTCCGGCCAAATAGGTTCGAATGCGATCCGCCGTGTTTTTGAGATAATCCAAATCCTGAACCTGAATATACACATAGTCGGCTTCCACTTTGAGCGCATCCCGGTTGAAGATCGAGAGCAAGGTATCGTATTCAACATACACCATGTTATTGATGTCATATTTTCCGGCCAATTTTGAATGCAGCGGATTGTTGAGCAGGCCAACCACCTCAAAGGTGGCCCCATACACCGAAACCGTTTTTCCCAGCGGATCGTCCAGACCAAACAGCTGGCGGGCGGCATCCACCCCGACGGAGCAGACCTGTGACGCAGTCACGCCGTCTAGTTCAGAAATCCAGCGTCCGCGCGGATCGGCGTTTTCGGACCGGGAAATATTCAGAAACTCAGGATCCGCCCCCACTAAAACCACATCGGTCGGCCTCCCATTGGCATAGATGGTCTGGCGGAGGCCCACCACCGGAACAACCTTTTTAACGTTGTCTAACGCGGTTTTGAAATGGGCGATGTCCTCGCTGGTAATCCCGTAATAATAGATGTTTTCTCCGCCGGTCGCATTAGCCTGAGGTTCCTCGGAGTGCAGGATAATATTATCAACTCCCTGCCGCCGAATCCGTTCGATTGATTCGACCCGGGCCCCTTCGCTGACCGCCAGCATGCCGACCACTGCGGCCACTCCGAGTACGACGCCGAGCATGGCAAGCAGGGAGCGGAAGGCGTGGTGCTTCAGGCTCAGCCAGGTCGATTCGAGATTGTAAAACAGACTCATTGGCGCACCACGTTTCCGTCATGAAGCTCGATGACCCGCTGAACCTCTTTTTCGTACTCGGCGTTATGCGTGACCATAATCACGGTATGGCCCTCAGCCACCAGTTCGTGAAAGACTCCGATGATTTCATCGCCGGTTTTTACATCGAGATTGCCAGTCGGCTCGTCGGCGAGAATCACCGTGGGCTTGTTGGCCAGTGCACGGGCGATGGCAACGCGCTGGCACTGCCCGCCGGACAGTTGAGACGGGCTGTGAGCAAGACGGTCACCCAGTCCAACGCGGGTTAGCAACTCCGCCGCGCGGTCTCTCATTTCGTGCCGGTCGACTCCGGCGAAGCGCATCGGCATGCAGACATTTTCGAGGATCGAGAAGTGAGGAAAGAGGTTGAAGGACTGAAAAATAATGCCGACTTCCCGGCAGCGGATTTCGGAACGGGCAGCGTCGGTCAGCTTCGCCACATTCCGGCCTTCGAGCAGATAATCGCCGGTGGTGGGCTCGTCGAGCAGTCCGAGCATGTTGAGCATCGTGGACTTGCCGGAGCCGGATGCGCCATAAATGGCGACAAAGGTTCCCTCTTCAACACATAAGGTGGCGGGTCGCAAGGCATGTACGGCCGTGGGGCCGCTGCCGTAAACCCGGCTGATTCCCTGCAATTGAATCAAGCTCAACTTACAGCTCCTCCCGGCTCAACAAAACACGATCTCCTTCTTCGAGCCCTTCCAGAATTTCCACATAACTGCTGGAGCTTCGCCCAATGACGACTTTCCGCGCTTCCGAACCAACCGCCTTCTTGACCTGGCAGTACACGTCGCCTTCTTTGACAAACAGTGCCTCGACCGGAACGAAGAGGACGCTGGAGATCACTTCGGAAATCATGTCGACCTCAACGGTCATGCCCGGCCTCAGAGACGGGTCGTTCTGCTCCAGGCTGATAATGGTTGGGTATATTTTAGGACTGCTTCGATCCCAGAAAACCAGACTGGTTGCCAAATCGGAAACCTTCTCAACAACCCCGGACAAACGGAGGTTGGGCAATGCTTTGATGCGCATTTCGGCACGCATTCCCGGATCAATTTTCGAGCGGGAAATTTCAGGGATATCGACATTCACGACCAGCCGGCTTAAATCGGGAATGCTGCCGATGATTTCGCTGCGGTTCATTTTGGCTCCAACCACAATCTCTTTTTGCTGCTGATTATGGCGGCGTGGGTTGGGGTCGCCATACGAAATGGCGCCATTCACCGGCGCGGTCACTTTCAGCATCGCGATATTCTCAAGCAGATCCCTTTTCTGCTGCTTCAGGCTGTGAAGAAGCCGTTCCTGAGTCTGAATTTTCCGCTCGATCTGCAGGCGCTGCGCGGCCGAGTTGACGAGCTCTTTCTGCAGGTCCATCTCGGCTCTGACCTGATCCTGCTCTAGCTTGCGGGACTGCTGAGGAAAGGTGTACTGCTTGAAGATCCGCAGGTCGTAGGAGGCTTTTTCCTCGTTGCTCTCCAGCTCCTCGCTTTGCATTTCCGAGTTTTCGACCTGCTCTTCTATTTCCAGGCGGGCGGCTTCGTCGCCCATCGAGGCGGACAGAAGACTGGCTTTGAGCGAAGCGAGGTTTTGTTCCTCATCTTCCACATCCTGGCGGGCGGCCGCCAGATCCTGCTGGAAGTTTTTCTTGGCCAGCGGAGCATCTTCACTCACATATTTTTCGAGAGCTTCCCTGCTGATGCGATGGGCATCGGTCGCCGCTTTGATGGCGCTGACAATATCCGCAATTTTCATCTGATAGTCTTGCTGCAGAATCATCAGGTTTTTCTCGGCCTCTTCGATTTTGATGGTCTGATCTTCGAGCTCATCGAGATAGGTCTCGTCGGAAAACGCAACGATCTGATCGCCCTTTTTCAGCACGGTCTGATCCTCCACGGCTTCGATGATGTCGAGGCCCTGTTTGGAGACGGGCGGCGCTTCGATGATGTAGCGCTTAACGGCATCCAATACGCCGTTGGCGGTGATGACGATGTTGAAATCACCGCGAACCACCTCGTAGATCTGGTCGGGCTGGTCGTCGCCGCCGTCTTTGCCGCATCCCGTGAGAAGAGTAGCCGCCGCCAAGGCGACGAGCAGACTGCGGATAAACTGTGTAGAGGCCGGTTTCATAAGTTTTCCGCCTTATTTAAACAACCGGAACAAGTCGCGAAAAAAGGAACGTTTCTGCTGAGGCATCGCCGCATGGGAAGCATCAATCCGTTCCTGCAGCTGATCCGGAACCTGGCTGGGATCAATGGTATCAACCGACAACTTCGCCGGATCAACGATGTTCACCGTCAGGAAAATGACGAGTTGCGAACGGATTTCCTCACTAAAGGAGGCGCGGAACAGGGTTCCGATCAGCGGGATGCTTCCTAGGATTGGAACCCGTCTTTCGGTTTCGATTTTTTCTTCCCGGAGAAGTCCGCCGATAGAGACCATCTGGGTGTCGTTCATCTCCAGCATGGTGCTGGCATTGCGAATCGCAATGACCGGGTTGCGCCCGGCGGCCGATTCTTCATAGCGGATAATGTTAGAAACCTCGGGACTGACTTCTAGCACAACCCGGTCTTCAAAAATAGACTCCGGTGTAACCCGCAGCTTGATCCCGACTGATTTATATTCGACGGAATAGCTGGTTCCGCCCGAGCCGACGTTCGACTCAGTAATCGGGATGTCTTCGCCGGACAATATGTTTCCGGTGTGTCCGCGCCGCATAATCAGCGAGGGAGAGGAAAGAATACGCGCGGTGCCCTTCGTTTCGAGGAAGGTCAGAAACGCCGAGAAAATGGTCTGCTCATCCGGATCGTAATACATGTAGGAGGAGGAACCGTTCAGACTGGCCGGATTGCCGCCGGAAGGCAGGATCGCATCCATCATACGCGTCGCGAAATCCGAGTTTAGAATGCTGTCCGTCGCAGCGCCGCCAGGTAACGCCGTCAACTTTTCCATCCTCTGAAACTGATTGTATTGCAGGCTGAGATCTTTTTCGAAGCCGTCGGTGATCTGGAACTCGACTACGCTGGCGCTGACGAGCACCTGGCGAACCGGGCGGTCGATGGCTTCCGCAATTTTTTTAAGCTTCTCGAGGTGCTCACGCTCATCGGAGATGATTACCAGATCCGAATCATCACAGTCGGACAACTCCCCATTGACGGAGAGAAACGGCTCAAGCGCCCGGCTGAATGCTTTGCCGCCAACATGTTTGCATTCATAGACAAACATTTCCCGATTGCTGGAATCTTCTTCGGAAAACTTCATGGCCAGCTTGGAGAAACTGCCCATGATCTCATCAAAATTTTCCTGATCGCCGGTTAAAGCCGGGGCCGGGTCGGCCACCTGCTGTTCCGCCGCTGCGGCCTCAACTCTTTTAGCCTTAAACGCGGCGATCTCCTCCGGTGTGAGTTGCGGACGCTCCCCGTCCCCTCTCGCTTGCGCGGGCTGCTGAGCCAGTACCGAAAAAGAAGACACACACAGAATCAATAAAAGAACTTTTTTCATATCACCTTCCCTACTCATGGCCCCGCACCCGGGGTAGACTCAAGACAACGTACCACGCCGTTTTTTATTGCAATCAAACTTTATCGCCATAGCCCTCAGGATGGGTCTGGTGCCAGTTCCAGGCGCCTTCCACGATGGAGCGAAGGTCGGCGTATTCCGGTTTCCATCCGAGGATGGTTTTCGCTTTAGTGGAATCGGAAACCAGGCGGGTGCAGTCGCCGGCGCGACGCTCCTGCAGTTCAGCGGGAATTGGATGGCCAGTGACTTCGCGGGCAACATCGATGACTTCCTTGACGGAGTAGCCGTCGCCGTTGCCGAGGTTGAAGGCGCCGGACAGGCCGGGTTTGAGCGCAAGGATGTGCGCCTGAGCCAGATCGCGGATGTGGATATAGTCACGAATGGCGGTTCCGTCGGGCGTGTCGTAGTCATCGCCGAAGATATAGATTTTTTCGCGCTTGCCCTGAGCCACCTGCAGGATAAGCGGGATGAGGTGGGTTTCCGGCGCGTGATCCTCACCGTACTGCTCGGTGGCGCCGCAGGCGTTGAAATAGCGCAGAAAGACGCATTCAACGCCGTGAATCTGTTCGGCCCACTGGAAGATCTTCTCGCACAGAAGCTTAGACTCGCCGTAGACGCTTTCCGGCTTCTGCGGCAGAGATTCATCCATCGGCATTTTTTCGGGTGTGCCGTAGGTGGCGCAGGTAGATGAAAAGATCAATTTTTTGCAGTCAGCGGCCACCATGGCTTTCATCAGGTTGAGTGAGCCGGTGACGTTGTTTTCGAAGAAGGGAAGCGGATCAACCATGGATTCGCCCACTTCAATGTAAGCGGCAAAATGAATGACTGCTTCGGGTTTTGCCCCGGCAAACGCGGCGGCGATGGTGTCCGGCTTGCGCAGGTCGCCTTGAATAAACTCTGCCCGCGGATCAATCGCGGCGCGATGCCCGCGTTCCAGATTATCAAACACCGTCACATCATGCCCCGCATCGCAAAGCATCTCTGTGGTCACGCTTCCAATATATCCGGCACCGCCAGCAACTAATACCCTCATAAAGATTTCCCCGATTGATCCGTACGGCAAGATAACGTCAACGCTGTTCTGCGCCAAGCCTTTCTATTAAAGGGAGTCTTTTTTTATCCCGCCGACATTGCTGCGCGCCAACCTCACTGAACCATTCTCTTCGGTCCTTGTTTGCTGGGCAAATTATGCGTCGCTTCGCTTGCGCGCGGCCAATACCCCGCAATCGACCGTGACCGATCTGACCACACGCACCATTGCAATCAGCCAAAAAACCTTTGTTTCTATGCCCATTGCAGACATCGCGGAAGGGAATGGGTTTGAAGAATAAGGCAAAGCCCCATACAATGCGGGAAAGCCCAACAAAAAACAGGAGCGTTAGATGTCCCTGCCGAAAACAGATCCGGTTGCAAAAGCCCCTGCCTCGTCCAACAAACCCACTAAACGTTTGGGCATCGTAGTAAACATGATCACACACAAAACCTGGAGAGTTGTGGCCATTCTGGCTGTTCTGCTGATTACAATCGAGACCGGTGTTATGTTGTTGTGTCACGTTCTGGCCATCAACTCGGTCGTTGCGATTGTTCTAGGCCCGCTACTGCTGGGAATCGTCGGCACGCCGCTCCTGTACCTGTTGGTTTTCCGCCCCCTGCAACGGGCCGCAGCATCTGCAGAAGATTTTGCCGAAAAGGCTCAGGCCGCAAGCGTAGCTAAAACGTCATTCCTAGCCAACATGAGCCACGAAATCCGCACCCCGATGAATGCAGTGATCGGCATGACCGATCTGCTAATGGAAACCGATCTCGACCCGGAACAGCACGACTCCGCCAGCATCATTCGCGTCAGCGGCGAAGCTCTTCTGACCCTGATTAATGATGTTCTCGACTTCTCTAAAATTGAATCGGGACACATGGAGCTGGAACAACAGGATTTCGATTTAAGCCAGTGCATTGAAGAATCGCTCGACCTGATGGTGCCCAGAGCCGCTGAAAAAGACATCGAACTGATCTACGAAATCGATGGCAATGTCCCGTTGGTCATCCGGGGCGATAAGGGCCGATTGCGGCAGATTCTGCTCAACCTGCTGAGTAATGCCGTCAAATTCACTCATGAGGGCGAAATCTGCGTTTCGGTAACCGCCCGGCAGAGCGAACGGGGCCATGAAATTGAATTTGCGGTTCGCGATACCGGCATCGGTATTGAACCGGACAAACTGGAGCAGATCTTTGCCGAATTCACACAAGCCGATGTTTCCACCACCCGGCAATACGGCGGAACAGGGCTCGGACTGACAATCAGTCGGAAACTGAGCGAACTGATGGGCGGCCGCATGTGGGCCGAAAGCGTTCCCGGCGAGGGCACCACCTTCCGCTTCACCCTGAGCACTCCCGTTGCGAAACAGGTTCGAACCATTCGAAGCGATCAAAAAGCCTTTGATGTGACCCATCGCGATGTGCTCATCGTGGATGACAACGAAACCAACCTGAAAATCCTCTCTGCCCAGCTGACCCACTGGGGTCTGACGCCGGTTGTTTTCGATACGCCGCATGCCGCACTCGAATCCATTGCGCAAGGTGATCAATACGCCCTGATGATCAGCGACATGCAGATGCCTAAAATGGACGGCACCATGCTGATTAGCGAGGTGCGCAAACACCGGTCGGCGGCGGAGCTGCCAATCATTATGCTGACCTCACTGGGGCTTGAAAATCCGAATGAAGCGCTGGATATTTCCGCCTATCTCACCAAGCCAGCCAAGCCGGCCCAGCTCTACCAGAACATCTCCAACATCCTGCACGGCAAAGACGGAAACTACACCAAAGTTCTTGCATCCGTCCACACGCACGAAGCCGCCCGGCCACTGAATATCCTTCTTGCGGAAGATAACCGGCTGAATCAGAAAGTCGCCCTGCGCATGCTCGAGAAAATGGGTTATCATGCCGATCTGGCCAACGACGGCATCGAAGTGCTCGAAATGGTTAAGAAAAACGAATATGACCTCATCTTCATGGATGTTCAAATGCCTCGGATGGACGGAATGACCGCAACAGAAGAAATCATCAAACACTTTGCGGACGACAAGCGCCCGCTCATTATCGGCATGACCGCCCATGCTGCGAATGAGGAGCGCGAGCGCGGGTTGGCCGCCGGAATGGACGACTACCTCACCAAACCGATCCAGCTGGTCAAACTAAAAGAAGTTCTCTGGACGCTTCAGGGACAAGCTGGCTGACCGATTTTTCCGCCCGGGGCGAAGACGGGAGAGGCTGGCGCTACTGCGACGGCAACGAGCGAAGCGAAGAGGCAACCCCCGGAACGTTTCCCTCTACATTTTGCCGATTCAGCGCCATTGCTACGTGCCAGTCTCATTGAACCACTCCCTTCGGTCATTATTTGCTGCGCAAATTATGCGTCGCTTCGCTCGCGCGCGACCAATGCCTTGAAGTCGACTGCGAACGGTTTGACCCAACGAACCGTTGCAATCGGCCTATAAAAATCTTTCTTTTTATGCGCATTTCAGACACACTAAATCCTAATAGATTTGAAGATTAAAATAAAGCAACCCCCATATAGTTAAGGAACGTTAGATGTCCCTCCCAAAAACAGGTCTGACTACAAAACCCTCTGTCTCGGCCGAACAACCCGGCGGCCCTTTGGATGTAGTAATAAAATGGCTCATAGAAGACCCCTGGAGGGTCGTGGCCGCCCTGGCCGTTCTGCTGCTGGCAACCGAGACCGGGATTATGATTTTGTGGCACAAGCTGGGCATCAGCTCCGCACTGGGGATTTTTCTGGCCCCTCTGCTGCTGGCACTCGTCGCCGTGCCGCTCCTGTACCTGTTGGTTTTCCGCCCCCTGCAACAGGCCCAGGAGTCCGCCGAAGAGGCGCGACAAGAAACCCGCCAAAACGTTGATTTTCTGAAAAGCATCATGGACTCGGTTCCTGACAAAATGATGGTGGTGGGCCCCGACCGCCGAGTTCTGCTCGCAAACCGGGCCGTCCGGACCGAATTCGGACAAGATCCATCTGAAGCGGGCCTTTGTTGCCACCAGGTCTCTCATCAGTCTGAAACGCCCTGCGATGGCGAAACCACCCCGTGCCCCCTGCAGGAGGTTTTAAAAACCGGAGCTGTAAAAGTTGTAATTCACGAACACCCCAACAAAGACGGGGAGATGCGATTCGTGGAAATAACCACCTCGCCGGTATGGGATGCACAGGGGAAAATCACAAGCGCCATCGAGCACTGCCGCGACGTAACCCAGCGTGTTCAAGTGGAACAAAAGCTCAAGGATGCCATTCACTCTGAGAAACACTATGCTGAAAAGGCTCAGGCTGCCAGCTCAGCTAAAACCTCGTTCCTGGCCAACATGAGCCACGAAATACGCACGCCGATGAATGCGGTGATCGGCATGACCGATCTGCTGATGGAAACCGACCTCAACCCGGAACAGCGCGAGTCCGCAAACATCATTCGCACCAGTGGTGAGGCCCTCATGTCCCTGATTAACGAGGTTCTCGACTTCTCGAAAATTGAATCAGGACATATGGAGCTGGAACAGCAGGATTTCGATTTAAGCCAATGCATTGAAGGATCGCTCGACCTGATCGTGCCCAAAGCCGCCGAAAAAGACATCGAACTGGTCTACGAAATCGACGGCAATGTCCCGACGGTCATCCGGGGCGATACAGGCCGATTGCGGCAGATTCTGCTCAACCTGCTGAGCAACGCCGTCAAATTCACTCATGAAGGTGAAATCTGCGTTTCGGTAACTGCCCGGCGATTTGAACAGGGCCATGAAATTGAATTTTCAATTCGCGATACCGGCATCGGCATTGAACCGGACCAGATGGAGAAAATCTTTAAGGAATTCACACAGGCCGATATCTCCACCACCCGACAATACGGCGGAACAGGGCTCGGGCTGACGATCAGCCGGAAACTAAGTGAACTGATGGGCGGACGCATGTGGGCCGAAAGCGTTCCCGGCGAGGGCGCCACCTTCCACTTCACCCTGTGCGCTGCCGTCGCGAAACAGGTTCGAACCATTCGACGCGATCAAACAGCCTTTGATGTGACGGGCTACGAAGTGCTCATCGTGGATGACAACGAAACCAACCTGAAAATCCTCTCCGCCCAGCTGCATCGCTGGGGTCTAACCCCGACCGTCTTCAACACACCGGAGTCTGCGCTCGAATCCATTGAAAAGGGCGACAAATATGCCCTGATGATCACCGATATGCAGATGCCGAAAATGGACGGCACGATGCTGATTAGCGAGGTGCGCAAGCACCGCGCCGCCAAAGAGCTTCCGATCATTGTGCTGACCTCACTGGGGCTTGGAAGACCGGATGAATCGTTGGATATTTCCGCCTATCTCACCAAACCAACCAAACCGGCCCAGCTCTACCAAAACATCTCCAACATTCTACGCGGTGATAGCGGAAGCTATACCGAACTCATCACTACCGTCCGCACACACGACAACGCCCGTCCACTGAATATCCTTGTCACGGAAGACAACCTGCTGAATCAGAAAGTAGCTATGCGCATGCTCGAGAAACTCGGTTATAAGGCCGATCTGGCCAACGACGGCATGGAAGCAGTGGAGATGATCGAGAAAAAATCCTACGACCTTGTGCTGATGGATATTCAAATGCCACGCATGGACGGACTAACCGCAACAAAGGAAATCATTAAACACTTTGAGGGCACGACCCATAAGCGCCCGCTGGTTGTCGGCATGACCGCCCACGCCGCCAAAGAAGAGCGCGAACGCGGTCTGGCCGCCGGAATGGACGATTACCTGACCAAACCCATTCAGCTAGTCAAACTCAAAGGCGTGCTGTGGAAAATTCAGGTGCAAAACGGTTAACGCTCATTCTGCTTCACTTCCCGCAAGAGGCCGCGCTAGCAAAGCCCATGGAATCTCAGCCCTTTGTTCTGCGCCGGACGTGGGGGCGCAACTGCTTCATCTGAGTGCGGCGTTCCGCCAAACCGCGCACCACCGTCACCGGCTCGCCGGTTTCGTAATCGAGACCAGTGTAATACGTCGCGGCGGCGGGCGTCATCGGCAGCGGAATAAAATCCTGCACCTGCTGCAGCTTCCACTCCTCTTCGCGAACAAATTGCTCCACGGCCTTCATCTCCTTTTCCGTCGAACCGGGAAAGTTGGAAATAAAGTACGGAACCATATACTGCTTTTTGCCGGCCTTGCGGCTCTCCTTGTCGAACTCCTTCTGAAATTCAACAAAGCAGCCCGGCCCCGGCTTGCGCATTTTTTTGAGCACCTCGGCGTGCATATGCTCCGGCGCCACCTTCAAATGGCCGGACACATGGTGCTTTGCCAGCTCGCGAATGTATTCCGGCGTGCGCAGTGCCACATCCATACGGATACCCGACTGCACAAACACGTGCTTTACCTTTTCGAGCTCGCGCACCCGGCGCATCAAATGAATGGCCGCCGTCGCGTCCAATTCCAGATTGGGGCAGATCGACGGATAGAGGCAGCTTGCGCGCTTACAGGTTTTGCACGCCTCGCACACCCCGTTAGTACACCCATACAGATTGGCGGTCGGTCCGCCGATATCGGTCACCGTGCCATGGAACCACGGCTGATCCGCCAAATCCTGTACCTCGCGCACCACCGACTCTTCGGAACGGCTGGTCAGAAAACGGCCCTGATGCAGCCCCAACCCGCAAAAGGTACAACCGCCGCCACAACCGCGCACCACCGTCACCGACTCCTTGATCATCACATACGCCGGAACCGGTTCTTTATACGACGGATGCGGAAGCCGCGTATAAGGAAGCTCATAAACACGATCCATTTCTGCGGTGGAAAGCGGCTCAGCTGGCTTTTCAATCAACACGGCGCGTGCGCCATGCATCTGCACCAGCGGCTTGCCGGAAAATGGATTCTGCTCGCGCTCGGTCAACTGCGTCAGTTCCAGCACCGTCTTTTTGTCGGCCTTGCACGCCTCAAACGACGGAAGCTCCACGCACGCCGACAAATCGAGCGCGACGGTCTCCTTGCCACCCAAAAACCGCGCCGTGCCGGAAATGCCCACCAGTGCTTCATCTGCATCAAGCCGCCGGGCGGTTTCGCGGATGGCGTGCTCGCCCATGCCGTAGACCAACAGGTCGGCTTTAGCGTCAGCCAGAATCGAAGGGCGCAGCTTATCCTGCCAGTAATCGTAATGCGCGGTGCGGCGCAGGCTGGCTTCAATACCGCCGAGTACCGTCGTGATGCCGGGAAACGCCTTTTTGGCCAGTTGCGTATAAACCACTGACGCCAAATTGGGGCGTTTGCCGACTTCCCCGCCGGGCGTGTAGGAATCCTCCCTGCGCTTGCGGCGCGCGGCAGTGTAGTGCGAGAGCATGGAATCGAGATTACCCGCTGTGATTCCGCAAAAAAGCCTCGGGCGGCCCATGGCGGTCAGCGACTCGGGATCTGTCCAATCCGGCTGGGCGATGATGCCGACGCGCCAACCGTCGGCTTCGAGCACGCGGCCGACCACCGCCGCGCCAAAGGCCGGATGGTCAATATACGCATCGCCGGTGATGATCAACACATCGAGCTCATCCCAGCCACGAGCCTTCATCTCCGCTTTAGACACAGGTAAAAACTGTTTTTTGACTTTCGACATAGCTGTTTTTCCAATGTCTGGAAAAATATAGCAAGCCGCAACGCGCTGCCCGCAGTGCTACAGCATTTCAGGCGGGAGTTGCTTCCAGACGTTGGAAAGGATCATCCCAGATTTTCCAATGTTTGGAAAGTTGAGAGGGTGCCGGAACTTCCGGCTTCCAAACATTGGAACTTTTATCTGTGCCGCGAGGTTATGAGTTCCAAAGTTTGGAAACTTTTCAGCGCATTTTTTCCAAGGTTTGGAAAACATTTTCTAACGTGACCGAGGTGCTCACAAATACCCGTATAGATAGCTCGGGTTTCATCTAGACATCTCCGGAAATCGAGCCTAAAACGGCCCTGTCCAAACAAGGGAGAGGATAGATATAGAAACTGAAACCGTCCATCGAGACAGGAGAAAATCATGAGAGCAAAACTTATTCTTTTGACCACCCTCCAATGCGCGCTTGCGTTCGCCGGCCCAAGCCGGCCCGTCACTTCCGACACCTTTCAGACGCAATCCCCATGCGGCCCTTTATGGGACAGCATGGCTGTGCAGGGCCAATGGTTCCTCGACCCAACCTCCGGCACGACCAACGCCTGTACGCGAGAATATCATGACAATGATAACTCACTGACGATAGCAGGGGTTGTTCAGAGCATCACCACCAACGCATTAGGCAACATTACAGGATTTGCGATTCTGGCAACGGTATCCAACAGCCTCCCCGCCGATTATTCAGGTGGAAGCGTGACCAACAGTCATGGTGAAGTGCAGGCCGCATCCGGTGTAACCAGCGGTGAAGACCTAATGCAACAGGTGCGTATTACCGCCGAATTCGCTCTAGCCGATACCAATATGGTGCCGGCGGGCAGCGCACCGCCCTACTGGCCCGATCCGGGTTCTGGCGGCACTTATTATATTGTGGCCGCCAATGAAGACGAACGGGCATGGTACTGCTGGACGCCGGGTCAGCAGCAACCGTATCAACCGGCGGGACAGTTCCAGGTTCCATCATGGAAACTAGTTCCGTTCGATATTCCCGCCGGCGGGCAGTCAACCGTACTGATGCAGTTCACTGTAACGGGATCCGGCATGCCCATCAGTGATTACCGCCACAGCGTGATCCGCGCCAGCCAGCAGATGGGAATGGATGTACTCTATAATCGGCACACCTCTTTGAAAATCAGCCACTGGCTCGATACCCTGCTGATCGACAACGGCAGTTATATCTCTACACCGCTGCCTCCATTCTGGACGGGGGAAGAGATCGAATACATCTACGCTTCGGACGCCTCCGTTTTTTACAACGATGAAGAAGATGTGGTGTCGCACAAGATGCACTACCCGCAGCTCCCGGACCCCAACGGTTGGGATGTCCGCGCCTGCAATTGGGAAGTACAGTCTGGCGGAGACGGCAAGACCAAGATTCTCGCAGATGACTTCCTCTGCACCGCCAGCGGCCCCATCACCAACATTATTTTCTGGGGCTCATGGTTTTACGACGAGTTTGATGTGGCAGATCCTTATCAGGGAATCACCAACATCCACCTGAGCATCCACAACGATATTCCCGACCCCGATGATGAGGGCCCTCTTTTCAGCATGCCGGAACTGCCCGCGCTGCAGGAATGGAACCTCGACCCTCACAATCCTCCAGCGGGATGGAGTGTGACGATCACACCGGAAGAGCCCTCTATGCAGGGATGGTACGATCCGAATCTGGGCGAATATATTCCAAACAACCATTCCAACTATTTCCGCTACGACATCACGATTCCAACCGAAGAGGCCTTCATCCAAACCAGCAATACCATCTACTGGCTCGATGTCTCCGTGGAAACAGCCTTCGGTCAGTGGGGCTGGAAAACCACCACTAACCACTGGAACGACGACGCCGTCTGGGCCGACATACCCGTCGCCCAGTGGCAAGAACTCTACGAGCCACCACTGTTCGAACAGTCCATGGACCTCGCCTTCATCATCGACGGCCCAGACGAACAGGAGCCGGAGGACTTCGACTGGGGCGATCTGCCGGACAGCTACAACACGCTGGCCGCAAACAACGGGGCCAACCACACGATCAGCCAGACCTATATCCTCGGCGCAACCATTGATGCCGAGACTGACGGCCAGCCCACGGCCGCCGCAAACGGGGATGATGTGAATAATCTGGCTGACGAAGACGGCATCACATTCACGTCGTCGTTTGTACCCGGACAAAGCGTCACCTTTAACGCCACCGCTTCCGCCGTCGGACAACTCGATGTCTGGATGGATCTAAACGGTAACGGAACATGGGATCTTCCAACTGAGCACGTTTTCAGCAGCGGTGTTATTGCCGGGTCGAACCCGCTCAGCTTCCTTTTGCCGATTGGAACACCGGCGGGGCAGAATTATCTGCGCTTCCGCTACACGAGTTCCGCATCCGCATACGCAAGCGGCGCTCCGCTACCCACCGGCAATGCCACCGACGGTGAAGTGGAAGACTACACCGTGGATGTCGAAGAACTGGACTGGGGTGATGCGCCCGACACGCCCTATCCAACGCTTGCCACCAGTAGCGGCGCTGCCCATATCATCCTGGGAGGTGGGCTGAACCCGTTCCTCGGCAGCCTGGTCGACCCCGAACCGAATGGCCAACCGACCGTGCTGGCCGACGGCGACGATCTCGATGTCCTCTACTCGTCTTCAGGCGACGATGAAGACGGCGTTACCTGGTTGACTCCGTTTGTCCCCGGTGCCGTGGCACAGGTACAAGTCGTAGTGGGGGGGCCGGGTGGATCGGTTGATGCATGGATCGATTGGAATGCAGATGGAATATGGGCAAATCCCGGTGAGAAAATAATAGGCACCGGTGTGCTGACACCCGGATCATACACATATCTCGTCCCTGTTCCGACCCATGCTGCACCAGCAACAAACACCTATGCGCGGTTCCGCATCAGTTCCGCCGGAGGACTCCCTCCGTCCGGACTCGCACAAGATGGCGAGGTCGAAGACTACATGCTCAATATTGATGATGTGCAGGAGATTGATTGGGGCGATGCGCCAGATACACCCTATCCGACGCTTCGAGCCAACAACGGCGCGCACCACTTAATTGGAAACCCTTTATTCTTAGGAAACTATGCGGATGGAGAACCGGATGGTCAGCCCACAGCGAACGCTGACGGTGACGACATAGATCTCGTCTACCCCTCGGCAGGCGACGACGAAGATGGAATAAACCTTATCTCATTGCTCCAACCGGGTGGGTTTGCCTCTGTCGATGTGATTGCCTCTATTCCAGGGTTTATCGATGCCTGGATAGACTTTAACAATGACGGCAGCTGGAATCAAACGGGTGACCGAATATTCAACAATCAACCGGTGGGCCTAGGTCTTACCTCACTCGTCTTCCCGGTTCCGCTCACGGCATCTCCTGGCAACCCGGCTTATGCACGTTTCCGCCTCAGCGGGGGTACCAGTGCCTATCCCGCCGGTGTCTCCTATACAGGATTGTGTATGGATGGTGAGGTTGAAGACTATGAGTATTACATCACGCCTCTTGCAGGCGGTACGGACTGGGGTGATGCACCGGATCCATCCTACCCAACGCTGAGTGCCAGCGCCGGCGCCAGCCATACCATTGCAGCCGGTGTTGTGCTCGGCGCAACCATCGATGCCGAGACTGACGGCGTCCCAAAAACGGCAGCCGACGGCGATGATACCACCGGCCTTGATGACGAAGACGGCGTCGCCTTCACCTCCCAAGTCGTGGCGGGAACCAACGCCACGGTGGTGGTTGTGGGCGGTGTGTCCGGAGGCCTTCTCGACGCGTGGATCGACTTCAACGCCGACGGCAGCTGGAGCGATCCATCCGAACATCTGTGGGGCGGCACAGCGCAAACAGTAAATCCGGGGGCCAACAACTACAGCTTTACAGTTCCGGGACTTCCGGCGCAGGCGCTCGGCCCGACGTACGCCCGCTTCCGCATCTCCTCGGCTGGCGGACTCCTGCCGACCGGAGCAGCGGCAGATGGCGAAGTAGAAGACTATCTGGTCGAACTCTACCAGCCGGCTCCCACCAACCTCATCATCACCAATATCACTGTCACACTCTCCAATGCCTTGGCCAAAGTCGAATGGAACGCCGAGAGCAACATCATCTATAAGGTGCAAAGCTCGACGAACCTTCTCACCAACCTCTGGGCCGATGTCGGCGGATCGCTGACGGGCCCGGTCAACTGGCAAACCAACTCCGCCTCGCCAACCTCGCAATTCTTCCGCATCATTGCGCCATGGACTGACTAGTTCGGTCTAAAAAGAATTGCCCCGTGCCGCTGTACATTTCCCCGTACAGCGGCACTTTTTTGATAATTTCCGGTTCAGTCAGCCTCAAAATAGGTTCGACCTGTTCGGAACGGCTCCGTAGTATGTGGTTTTAATAAAACAGACCAAATTTTATGCAAAAAACAGATATCCCCCTCTTTCTCGAGATTTACCGCCACATGGTGACGTCGCGTAAAGCCGACGCGGTGCAGGCAGATGCCGCCCAGCGCGGTGAGGCCTTTTTCTATATTCCGGCGTCCGGCCACGAAGCGATGGCGGCGCTGGCTCCGCATCTGACACCAAACGACTGGCTTCATTGCCACTACCGCGACCGCGCGCTGATGCTCGCCCGCGGCGTCACCCTGACCGATATGCTGCTTGAGCTTCTCGGCCGAACCGGTTCACCCACCGAAGGACGTCGCATGCCCGGCTTCGCCTGCAGCCGCGAGCTGAAGCTGCTGAGTGCGCCGACCGGCGTCGCCTCCAACACCTTGCAGGCTATCGGCGTGGCGCAGGCCGTGAAAGAAAAAGGTGAGATCGTCTACTGCGGGATCGGCGACGGCGGAACCCAGGAGGGTGAATTCTTTGAGGCGGTGGCGGAAGCAGTCCGATCCAACCTGCCCGTCCTGTTTGTGGTTCAGAACAATAAATTTGCTCTCTCCACCCCATCCAAGGGCCGCACCTTCTTTTCGCGGCCCGATGGCGATGTCGATGCGTTTTACGGAATTGATCTGCTGCGCGCGGACGGCACCGATGCCGTCGATGCCCACAAGGTGTTTGGCGAGGCGGTTTCCACGATTCGGAAAACCGGCGGGCCGCAGATCGTCATACTCAACCTTGAGCGGCTGACAAGCCACACCAACGCCGACGACCACACCCTCTACCGCTCCACAGAGGAAATCAGTGATATGCACGCCAACGCCGATCCGGTTCTGAACCTGGCCGGAAAGCTGATCGCCGCCGGAATTCCGGAAGAACAGCTCAAAGAAATTGAGCATGAGATCAATCATGCCATGGATGAAGCCTTCAAAATCGCGCGCAAAGCGTCGAATGCCGTCACGGAACTGTCCGCGAAAAAACCGCTGCCGCCAGCGAAGCCGGAACAGCGGACCGACGGCGACGCGCTGACGATGATCGAGGCGATGCGCGAAGTGTTGCGCGCCCGTTTCGCGGGCGACCCGTCCGCTTATATGTACGGCGAAGACATCGAAGACCCCAAAGGGGATGTCTTTGGCCTGACGCGCGGGCTGAGCACCGCTTTCCCAGGCCAGGTCGTCAACTCGCCGCTTAGCGAATCCACCATCGTCGGCGCGGCGATCGGCCAGGCGCTCGCCGGAAAGAAACCGGTTGCCAGCATTCAGTTTGCCGACTTTATGCTGCCCGCTTTCAACCAGATCGCCTCCGAGCTCGGCGCGATGTGGTGGCGCACCAACGGCCAGTGGGAATGCCCGGTGATTGTCGCCGCCATTTGCGGGGCGTACCGCCCCGGGCTCGGGCCGTATCACGCGCAAACATTCGATGCCACCTTCGCGCATATTCCCGGCCTCGATGTGCTGATGCCCTCAACTGCCGCCGATGCCGCCGGCCTGCTCAACGCCGCGTTTGAATCGGGCCGACCGACTATTTTCCTGTTCCCGAAAAACCTGATCAACGACCGGTCGGTTACCTGCGCCGAAAATGCGGCTGAGCAGTTCGTTCCGATCGGCAAAGCACGCGTCTCGCGCCCCGGTAAAGAGCTGACGATGGTCAGCTGGGGTAGCACCATGCCGCTGTGCGAAAAAGCAGCCGATGCGCTTCAGGAAGCCGGCGCCTCCGCTGAAGTGATTGATCTGAGGTCGCTCTCCCCGTGGGACGAAGAAACCATCATCGCCTCCGCGCGGAAGACCGGTAAGCTGCTGGTCGTCCACGAAGACAACCATACGTGCGGACTGGGTGGCGAAATTCTCGCGACCATTGCCGAAAGAGCGGGCGTGGAAATACAAATGGCGCGCGTGACACGGGCGGACACCTACATTCCGTATCTTTTTGAAACGCAGATGGAGGTGCTGCCCTCCTTTAAGAGTATTCTCGGCAAAGCGGCCGAGCTACTCGACTACTCGCTCACGTGGCAGAAACCGGTCGAAGAGGCCGAGGGCTCTGTGATCGTTAACGCGATCGGCTCCAGCCCGTCCGATAAGACCGTGACAATAACCGAACTGCAGGTTGAGGCCGGACAGACTGTCAACGCCGGCGATCTGCTGGCATCCGTCGAAGCCGACAAAGCAACTATGGAGATTTCAACCCCGGTCGATGGAGTCGTCGAAGAGCTGTTGCTCGCCGAAGGCGACGCCGTGGATGTCGGCACTCCGCTCGCCCGCATCAAGACCGATGCAACCGACATGATCAAAAAGCCGGTCACCTCCGAAAACCCCGGCACGCCGATTCTCGAAAAGAACGCCGCCGCTATAAAGGTTTCCGCCAAGGCTGCGGCGGACAGGCCAACCTCTAAACCAGTCATTCTATCTTCAATCACCACCGTGCTGGGCTCACGGAAAGTGATGAACGACGAGTTGGTTGAGCCGGGCTCGGAATGGGATTCGGCGGGCATCCAGAAACGAACCGGCATCACCACCCGCTACTGGATTGATGGCGACGAAAACGTAATTTCTCTGGCGGTTAACGCCGCGCGCGATCTGCTCGAAAAAGAAGGCCTCGCCATCTCTGATATCGACGCAATGGTCTGCTCGACCGGCACGCCGCTTTCGATGACGCCGTCACTCGCCTGCCGCGTTCTTAAAGAACTCAGCCCCGAAAAGGGCGAAGTGCTGATGCAGGCGCACGATGTAAACGCCGCCTGCTCCGGCTACATGTACGCCCTGCAGAATGCAGTCGATATTCTGCGCGATGATTCATCGAAAAAAGTGATCGTCATCACCTCCGAAACCCTTTCGCCCATGATCAATCATGACGATCCGAAAACCAGCGTCCTGTTCGGCGACGCGGCGACGGCCTCGCTGCTCTCCTGCGAGCCGCGCAACGGCAACATCAACGCGCTCATCAACCGTCCGGTTCTCTCCGCCATGGGCGTGGATGAGAAAATCCTCTTCGTCCCGAACATGGGCGGCACAGAAAAAATTGAGATGGAAGGCCTGACCGTCTTCAAGCTGGCTGTGAAGAAGATGATCAATATGCTGACGCAGGCCTGCGAAAGCCGCGGCGTTACCGTCGGCGAGCTCGACTGGATTGTGCCGCATCAGGCCAACGAGCGAATCATCGAAGCGATCCGCAAAACGATTAAGTGTCCGCCGGAAAAAATGTTCAACCATATCGGCAAATACGCCAACACCTCGTCGAACACCATTCCGTTCGCACTGGCCGAGCTGATGCCCGAAACCGAAGCCGGTTCAAAAATCGGTCTGACCGCCTTCGGCGGCGGCTTCACCTTCGGCGCGGCCGTCATCGAAAAGCAGTAGCAGGCGGGACGCCTGCGGTACGTATCGCCGCCGTCCCGGCGGCCTTGTCCCAAAAGAAGCGACCCAAATGGAAACGGCAAAACTGTGCAGGCTTATAATCCCATCAAGGCGAGGTAGGCATCCCAGAGGTGATAGCCGCCCAGCATCCAGGCAAAGGCAGCCAGTGCGAGATAGGGGCCATAAGGGATCTGACTGGAAACCTCTTTCTTTTTCATGACGATGAGCGCCACGCCGATAACGGTTCCTGCCAGCGCCGAGAAAAACGTGATGAACAACACGGCCTGCCAGCCGAGCAGCGCGCCGAGGCCGCCCATCAGCTTGACGTCGCCGAAGCCCATGGCATCTTTTTTGAACATGGCGGTTCCGATTTTTCCGATCAGCCAAAAGAGGCCGAACCCAGCGGCCAGCCCGATGGCAGAGGCTTTCAGGCCGGCGAGCCAGCCCTCGGCTCCGTGCAGTTCAGGAACCAGCATGCTGAGAATCGGGAAAACGATCATTCCGCCGATGCTGACGCGATCGGGAATCCACATTTCAGCCAGATCAACAAAGGTGGCCAACAGCAGGCCGAAGACGGCGAGCATATACACAGGTGCCCGCCAGTCTAGCCCCTCGGCGGAATAGACAGGATAAAGAAGATAAAGGATCAGAAAAAAGACCCCGGTCATGAGCTCCACAACCGGATAGCCGACTGAAATCGGAAGTTTGCAATTTCTGCATTTCCCACCCAGCGCAAGCCAGCCGAACACCGGAACGTTATCGTACCACTTGATGCGTGTTTTACATTTGGGGCAGGTGGATGGCGGATGAGACAGCGAGATTTCCGCCGGAATACGGTAGATGCAGACATTGAGAAAACTGCCGAAGCAGAGCCCTATGATCAGCGTGACACAAGCGAAATAAACTTCTGTGAATGTCATGAGTACACGGCCTCCTCTAATGCCGCGCGCATGGCGGCAACATCCGGTTGAATTCCTGTCCAAATTTCAAAGGCCTTGGCTCCCTGATGCAAAAGCATGCCGAGGCCGTTGGCAACCAAAGCGCCCTGCGCCTTCGCAATGCTCAGCAGGGCTGTTTCGGGATACATGTAGATCAGGTCGAACACGCGCTGCCCTTCCCGAAAGGCTTCCGGCGGCATCAGCGATGGGTCATCTTTTTTCATCCCGACCGGGGAGGCCTGAATCACCAGATCCGCCGCGCGGCATTTTTCAACCTGTTCGCTTTTTTCCAAACATTGGAAGGAGGCTGAGCCTCCACCCACAGATTGAATAATTTCTACGTCTGGAGCGCGCTCATGGATTTCTGCGGCCAGGTTCGCAACGCGTTCTGCATCGATATCCGCCAGCGTGACAGCTTTCGCGCCGTCGAGCGCGACCATCAGCGCGACCGCACGGCCCGCCCCGCCGCAGCCAAGAATAAAGACAGAATCGCCCTCCGCTGTTTTTCCGAAGGCCTCTTCCAGCGCTTTCAGGCAGCCGTAGCCATCGGTGTTGTGGCCAATCGGTCCGTTTTCAGAAAACTCAACGGTGTTGACTGCGCCAAGGGTTTTTGCGCTGACATCGAGATATGCCAGTCCCTGGAAAGCCACTTCTTTAAGCGGGATGGTGAGGTTGACACCGGCATAGCCTTCAGCGGGAAACTGTGCGAGGCGCTCCATCAAGTCGTCCGGTGCAACATCGAGTTTGCTGTACTCGTATTCACTCTCCAATCCAAGCGCCTTGATAGACGCATTGTGCATCAGCGGCGAAAGGGTGTGGCCGATGGGATGGCCGAGAACTGCGAGTTTTTTCATTTTTTCTCCAGGGCAGGCGAGACGCCTGCGGTACACGTTCTACTTGGATGCAATACGATTGAGGCCGGCGATGACCGCGCGCACGGCGGCCTGATCGATATTGGAGTCCGATCCAACGCCGAAGACCACGCCGTTGTCTTTCAATTTCAACGGCACATAAGCCAGCGCCTGTGCGTCTGCGCCTTTGCCGACGGCCTGCTCGTGGTAGTCATCCACACTAAAGTCGATGTCGACCAGTTCGTTCATGGCGTTCACAAAAGCGGAGATGGGGCCATTACCATCCGCAACGGCGGTTTTTTCCTGTCCGTTGATGACAACTTTGACTTCGCCGTGGATAAACGTCGGATCTTTATCGTCCGGGCGCGGCCAGTAGCCAGTCAGCTGATACGGTCCATCGGGCTCCACAAACTTTTTCTGGAAGATGGCGTGCACTTCTTCAGCGCTCAGTTCGCGGGAGACCTCTTCGCTATACGCCTGAACCTCTTCGCGCAACTGCGGCTGCATGGCTTTGGGCACCTGAATGCCGTAATCCTGCTCCAGCACCCAGGCGATGCCGCCTTTACCGGACTGTGAGTTGATGCGGATCAGCCGCTCAAAACTGCGACCCAAATCGGCGGGATCAATGTGCAGGTACGGAACTTTCCACTGCATACCAAAAATCTCAGCGGCTTGATCCAGCCGGTGCATGCCTTTGTTGATGGCATCCTGATGCGAACCGGAAAAGGCGGTGAAGGCGTACTCGCCGGCATAGGGCTGGCGGTAATAGACCGGCATGCCGGTCAACCGCTCAACGGTTTCAACCACGTTTTCCATGTCAGAAAAGTCCAGGCCGGTTCCAATGCCACGAGAGAACAGATTGCCGACAACCGTGACCAGATCCACGTTGCCGGTACGCTCTCCGTGCCCAAACAGCGTGCCCTCCACGCGGTCGGCGCCGGCCATCAAAGCCAGCTCGGTAGCGGCGACCGCCATGCCCTGATCGTTATGCGAATGGAGCGAAATCTGAACCGAGTCGCGATCCGGGAAGTTGGCACAGAACCATTCGATCATGTCCGCATAATGGTTGGGCGGACGACGCTCCACGGTGGCGGGCAGATTCAGAATCAGCGGCTTTTCAGAAGTCGCTTTGCCCCATGCATTATACACGGCCTGACACAGCTCCAAACAGAACGACTGGTCGGTGTCGGTGAACTCTTCGGGGGAAAATTCGTAGCGAATGTCGCTCTCCGGCATGGCATCTGCCAGCTCACGGATCTGACGGGTGGCCGCCACCGCGGTTTCAATGGTGTCCGCCTGGCTCATCCCGAACACCTGCTTCATGTGCAGGTCGGAGGAGGCAATATAGGCATGCACAATTCCTTTTTTAACACCTTTGAAGGCCTCAAAGGTACGTTCAATCAGATGGGGTCGACATTGGGTCAGGCCCATAATGAACACGTCGTCCGGAATGTGCCCGTCTTCGATCAGGCTGCGAAAGAAGTCGAAGTCGTCCTGACTGGCGGAGGGGAAGCCCGCCTCAATCTGTTTAAAGCCGATACTACACAGCAGTTGAAAGTATTCGAGTTTCTGAGCCGGGGTCATCGGGTTGGGCAATGCCTGGTTTCCGTCACGCAGGTCGACGGAACACCAGGCGGGGCTTTCGGTCAGTGTGCGCGAGGGCCACTGGCGCGTCGGCAGGTCAACTGACACGGGCACTTTATATTTCGGTGTATTCATGGCTCATTCCTTTACTGTTTTTTCTCTTTAAAACCCACTCTCAAAACAAAAAAAACCTCTCCGTTCTGCGGAGAGGTTCAGCGAAATCCAGTGATGAATCAGATCAACAAGCGCAGAACTCCCGCAGGGTATCCCCGGCGAGGTTAAGAAGTTCTAGACTGTTGAATGTGTTTTTCATAATCACTGAGGGGATGGTAAGAACCGGAATCAGGTTTGTCAACCGTGTCCGTTTTGCGGAGAATCTAATAGAAGGTGGGGATATAGTTTCTTAACGAAGTCGATGATTTCCTGTTTGTACTCTTCCGACTCCTCACCGTCACGCCGCCCAGACACGGCAATATAAGCCCAGCGATGGGCCACGCTGTGAACGACCCGGTCCCAGGCCAGCCAGAACATACGCTCATAATGGCTGGGGGTTTCGCGGTTCTGCCCAACAAACCAGTACGCGTAGTAACCGTAATACGTCTCCATTTCGCCCGCTTCATTACGATAACGCCGTTCCGTCTTTAAAACGTCCGCTTTGAGAGGCTCCCTTCCCGCGAGAGGGATTTCGATCCTTTCGGTATCCACGATGGCAAGGCCCTGCCCGACCAGACAACGTTGCGGACGATGAATACTGTCGCGCTCTCTTCCCGAAAGAACGATGGAAACAAAAACACGGCCGTCGACGTTGTTGGTATAAATTGATTTGCGGAACTCGGTATCATGCGGCAGCGCCTCATACTCTGCATAACTCATGGTATAGAGTTTTTCGCCAGTTTCCGGGTCAATGTCCGGAAGTTCCAGTTCACTTACCCGATACTGTTTCGGATTATCGCGGTCATGGGTATAGCGCAACTCATCTCCGGCCCACTCATCAATCTGAGCAGGCAGTTCCATGCGAACCCCGGCCTGATCACTCAAGGTGACATCCACCGTGAATGCCAAGGCCAGAGCCGTTAAGGCCATTAACCCGATCAAAATCAGGTGCGGGCTGAAAGAGCGGATTTCCATTTTGCTGCAACCTCCCTAAATTCCATATTCAACAAACTGCCGGTAATCACCATGGTTATAATCGCCGCGGTAAAAAGAATATATCCGGAAAAGTCATGGTAGAGCCCGAGGGCGGGCTTGGGCCCAAGCGCCTCCGCCACCACGGCGATGGTGACAATACGCGCAATATTCCCAACCACCGCCAGAGGGATTGATGCCAGGAAAAGGATCCACTTTTTCAGCAGTGTTTTCTGGGTAAAATAAGCGTAGACCGCAGTCAATGCAGTCATAGCCAACAGGGAACGCAACCCGCTGCAGGGGTCGGCAACATCCATTCCGGTCGGCATCGACGGAATCAAGATGGCCGTTCCAGAGCGAACCGCCTCAATACCGAATCCATTGAGCATTCCCACCGAGAGTTTGGTCGAAAACATACGCAAAGGGAAAGCGATCACATCCAAAAAGTTTAGCGGGATACAGAATGTCAGATAGGCGCAGGGGAAAATGATTTTTTTTGCGAGCTGCCAGCCGAACAGATAAAACGGAATGCCCCAGATCAGCAGAACCAGACTCATTAATGAGAAACGGGTCTGCTGCATTTTTGCGCCCAGCCAATGCATCCCCAGCGCAAAAACAACGACTACCAGGCCGCGCCAGTCGATCCCGGTTTCGGCGGAAAAAATTTCTTTTCGGTTGTACCAGATCACCGCGAGGCTGACGAAGGGGATGAAATAGCCGTG
>JACKQG010000966.1_pt1 | contig 40435 bp, 35 predicted proteins | sample 8237621 | NCBI WGS metagenome assembly JACKQG01 (sample SAMN15677084, study PRJNA649215) | marine metagenome | biome: marine; feature: Black Sea; material: saline water; isolation source: suspended particulate matter (SPM) from the Black Sea western gyre | collected 2013-06-09/2013-06-10 | depth... | reverse complement strand
TGAAATAAAATAGATGTTTTATTAACCTTGCGAAGGGTCAAACCTTCGCAAGGTTTTGTTTGAGTCTTATAACTCTGAAAAAAACAAAGAGGGAGAAAATGAAGAAATTTAGAATTTTTATGATAGTTTTATCTATTGGAACAGTTTTTACACAAAACCTGTTTTTTTCAGAGTACGCCGAGGGTAGTAGTAATAACAAATACTTGGAAATTTACAATCCTGGAAATACTACAATCAGTTTAGATGGATATGCATATCCAAGTGTTGGAAATGCCCCGACTATTCCAGGTGAGTATGAATATTGGAACACATTTAGTTTGGGTGCAACCATCGAACCTGGAGATGTTTATGTTGTGTGTCATCCAAGTGCTGATCCTATAATATTAGCAGAATGCGATGAAACATTTTTATATTTGAGTAATGGTAATGATGGACTTGCTCTTGTACAAGGAACTGAAGCTAATTTTGTTGCAATAGATTGGATTGGTGACTGGAACGCAGATCCCGGTAGCTCTTGGGATGTGTGTGGAATTGGAGGCACTCAAGATCAGACTTTAGTTAGAATGCCAAGTATAAATTCTGGAAACAATTGGTCAATATCGTCTGCTTCAGAAACTTGTGAATGGGAAGTCTATCCTAGTGAAACTTGGACTAATCTCGGATTTCACGAGGTTGATTCTCAATTACCAGAAATCGTACAATTATCTTTACAACAAGGAAGTACACAATATAGCATAGATGTTTATTTAGCTACACCAGAGATTCTGCGAGGGTTCCAATTTGAGCTTACTGATAATCCAAATATTTTTTCTGTAGTACAAGGATCTGGAGGATTAGCAGAATCTAACTTTGGAAACGAAAGTGTTTATAATAATGAAACTGGTACAGTTTTGGGGTTCTCAATGGATGGATATGAAATTCTTCCAACTGAGTCAGCTCTCTTAACAACAATTTATCTGAACGATCCGATATCTTATGGATCTGTAGAATTTGATTTACAAAATGTATATATTTCAGGGCAACAAGGAATATCCTTAGACTTTGAAGTATTGAATACTTTAACAATGGAAGTATCTCAGCCAGACGATGGAATTTCTTTGCAATTATATTCGGGATGGAATTGGTTTTCAGTCAATCAAATTGGTGATGATATGAGTCTCGATGTAGTTCTAGAAACTTTGGGTGATGGTGCTACGCTCATAAAAAATCAAACCGGATTTGCAACTTATTATGATAGTTTTGGTTGGTATGGTCTCGATGAAATAGATGTGACTAGTTTGTATATGATTTATATGTCTCTACTTGGAACTTTGGAATTTACTGGTGTTCCAGTAGATTTTGAAAACACTCCGATTAATTTATCAACTGGTTGGAATTGGATCGGGTATTTACCACAAACAGAAAACAATTTAGATGGTGCTTTGTTCAGCATCGGAGAATCAGCCAGTATGATAAAAAGTCAAACTGAATTTGCAACTTATTACGATGGCTTTGGCTGGTATGGAATGGAGATTTTAAGTCCAGGAAGTGGATATATGATTAATATGAATTCAGACTCAGTACTTGTGTATGGAACTCCGGCGTTGGCTAAGGTTAATACTAATACTAAAGTTAGGTCAGAACTTAACTGGACAGTAGATTATCGTTCATTTGAACATAATATGACAATAACAACACAGTTAAACGAAGGTGATCAGTTAGCAGCATTTGTTGGTGATGAATGTAGAGGTGTTACAGAAGCTACATATTTCCCGCTAACAGATACTTACACAGCAAATCTAATGGCTTATGGTGAAGAAGGTGAAGAGCTAATCTTCAAAGTATATAAGTCAGGTGTTGAAGTATCACTAAGTGAAACAATCGAATTTGTTGTTAACAGCATTGTTGGAAACGATATTGAACCTGTTTTATTCAAAGGTGCAACAGAACTAATTCCTACAGAGTTTGGATTATCACAGAACTATCCAAATCCGTTTAATCCGAAAACTGTGATTGGTTATCAGTTAGTTGTTAATAGTGAAGTAGCATTAGATATCTATAATATAAATGGACAATTGATTGAACGATTAGTAGATAGCAGAAAGAACGCTGGTTATCACTCAGTAATCTGGAATGCTGAGAATCTACCAAGTGGATTATATTTTGTAAGAATGACAGCTGCTGATTATGTGAATACACAAAAGATGTTGTTAGTGAAATAGACTATAATAATTATATCCGAAAATAAATAATTACAAGAAATTTCAAAGAGATAAAAAAAGTATGAATTAGATATATAAATACGCTTAAATTTGATGTCCGTTACGGAAAGATTTATACTAAATAAATTTAATCAAAAAGGAGAAATATTATGAAGAAAATGTTAATGATAATTGTAGTTGTAATGAGTACTGTAAGTGCTCAATTATTTATTAATGAAATTGACTATGATCAACCAGGTGCCGATTCGGGTGAATTTTTTGAAATTGCAGGACCTGCCAACGCTTATTCAAATGTGAGTGTTCAATTAATCAACGGCAATAATAATTCAGTATATGAAACAATTCAAATTGGAGATCTGACACTTTCAAATCAAAGTGATGGATATGGTTTTCATGTTGAATATTTTGAAGGCATACAAAATGGGGCGCCAGATGGGATTGAGTTATTAATAAATGGTATAATAGTTGACGCTGTATCGTATGAGGGAGATATGATTGATTCAGATGGAAATCCTATGGAAAATGGTGGTGAGGATTATCAATCCGAAGGTGAAGATGCACAGTCCATTAGCAGAATTGGTGTGGATGGATCACCTTGGGAAGAGGTACCAATTACTCCAGGAGGTATTAATACCAATCAAGTTTTAGATCCAGATGCCAATTTCCCACCTTCAGCGAATGCTGGACTTGACCAAACTGCCGAGCCTGGCGATGTTGTAACACTAGATGGTAGCGAGAGTGTTGATTCAGATGGTATCATTGAATCTTATCTATGGGAACAATCTTCTGGACCTGATGTTGATTTAACTTATCAAACTGATGAAGTTGCTACTTTCACATTTCCTGAAGTTTCAGAAACCACACATTTAGTATTTGAATTAACAGTAACTGATGATGAAGGTGCCTCCAACACTGATGTAGTAAATATTTCTTATTACATTTTAAACAATATTCCGATTTATGATATCCAAGAAAATATTGCGAATTACGAAGGTGAGTTAGTAAGTATCACTGGAGTGGTAACTATTGGTGATGGATTACTTTACCCAGATCATACAAAATTCTATGTTCAAGATGAGTCAGGAAGGGGAATCCAAATTTACAATGGAACTCCAATAGCTGATATTTACAATAGAGGAGATTATATTGAAGTCATGGGAACGGTTGAAGTTTATAATGATGATGTAGAAATTATATATCAAACAATTACATTGATTGATTCTAATTATGATTTACCAGAAGCATTAGTAGTCACGGGAACTGAAACAACTAATTTAAATGGTACCTGGGGTAATGCCACAGGTATTTTAACCAATTTTTGGAATTCAGATTATGGTTTCTTGCAATTGACATTAACTGTCGATGGTACTGAAGTCGATGTAATGTTTTGGAATTCTGCAGTTCCCCCAGGTGATTTGTTACAATATGAAGAGATGATAGGTCAAGAACTTAGTGTCTTTGGAGTAATAACATTTTATAATGGAGCTGTTCAGTTAGTTTGTGGATATCTAAGTGATATTGTGGATAATACAGACCCAACATTACCTGTTGCCAATGCAGGTTCTGACCAAACCGTTGAACCTAGCTCGACTGTAACATTAGATGGTTCAGCGAGTACTGATGATGGTAGTATTGTATTTTGGGAATGGATTCAACTAAGTGGAACTACTGTAACTCTAAGTGATGATGAATCAGAAATTACTACATTTACAGCACCTGAAGAATCTGGAGATTTAGTTTTTGAGTTAACAGTTTGGGATAACGATTGGAATGAAAGTTCTGATGAAGTAACCATAACTGTAGTTGGCTTAACACAAATTAGTGATATCCAATATTCTGAAGATGTTGGTAGTGGTGACGATTGTTATCCTTCATCATTTGTGGGTCAAGATGTTACAGTAAGCGGAATTGTAACTGCAGTTAAGCCAGGGGATTATCCAAATTTCTTTATTCAAGATCCTGATAAAGACGAATGGAGTGGGGTTTATGTATACGATACAACTGTAAACCCAAGCGTTGGAGATGAAGTTACATTGACTGCAGAAGTTGATGAATACTACGGAGTTACTGAGTTAAAAAATATAGCTTCCTATGAAGTCTTGTCGTCAAATAACTCGATAGATACACAGTTATTATCTACTGGTGAGATTGGACTTACTTGCTCATTAGATGCGGAAGTTTATGAAGGAATGTTAGTAACTATCCAAAATATAACTGTAGAAGATATCAATACTGAATTTAATAGTTGGTATGTGAACGATGGAACTGGCCAAGCTAAGATTGATGACTATTTCTTTGAAGGAGAGTGGGACAATGCTGCAGTTGGAGATACTTATACTTCCATTACTGGTATTTTACACTACTCGTATGGTGAATATGCTATCTATCCTAGAAGTATTGATGATTTTAATAATCTGAATACTGATAATGATTTTATTGTAAGCGATTTCAGAATTACTTCTGTGTACCCGAATCCATTTAACCCTACAACAGTTATCAGTTATGAATTAATGGATATTAGTGATGTTAACATTGCAATATACAACCTACAAGGTCAGTTTGTTGAAACTCTTGTTAATAGGAATATGAATCCAGGAAATTATAACACAGTTTGGGATGCATCAAATTATACAAGTGGTATTTATTTTGTTAAATTAAATGCTAACGAAAAAACTATAACACAGAAAATTACACTAATCAAATAATACTAGTTATTCTTAACGGAGATAAAAGTTAATGAAAATTAATAACCTTCTAATTTTGATGATTTTGTCTGCTCTAGTTTTTGCAGGGCAGGCAGATCATTTGATATTGAATAAAGTAATAACCTATCCAGATGAAGCAGAAATGATAGAATTTTACAATCCAACTGCAGTTGATATTAGTTTAACAAACTATTACATTACAGATGCTACAACTCACGGAGGTAACTATTTCAATCTACCATCAGGAGAGGACTTTTGGGGTGGATTTGGTCTAGATTTCATTGCTAAATTTCCAGAAATGACTATTGAATCTGGAGAAACTTTATCGATTTCACTTGTTACATCTGAAGAATATTATAGTTATTTTGGATATTATCCCGACCTGAGTTTGCAAGAGAATTTTTTAAGTGCTAGCGAATCAGAATCAACAATTGGAGTTGCATCACAGTTAAAGGATACAGAAGGATGTTTGATTTTATTCTTTTGGGATGGCGAAAGTGATCTAGTCAAAGATGTGGATTACTTTCTGTGGGGAAACACAACTTACGGTGTGGCAAAAACTACAGATGATGGATATCCGTTTAACGACACTACCTTAGAAAATCAGCTTCCAATTCGTGCTTACTCAAATTCAGATATTGTTGACTCTATGTATGTTAGAGTAGGTTTTGATGAAATTGGCGAAACACAAGAAAACGGTAATGGAATCACAGGCCACGACGAAATGAGCGAAGATTTTACACAATCTTGGGAAATTGTACAACAATTTGAAGTTGTTTATGGATGCACAGATTCTGATGCATCTAATTTCAACCCAGAAGCAACCATAGATGACGAAAGTTGTGAATATTTAATTTTAATAAATGACATTGTTTACAACTGTGCTGATGAATTGGGAGAACAACTTGAATGTGATGGACAGTATGATTTAAGTGTTTCCAGTGCAGAAGGTTGTCCACTTTATGAGGAGTCAATAACAACAACTGGTATTGTAGTTGATTATTTTGATATTACACCATATAATGGTCCTCATTCATTTTCAATTAGAGGTAGTAGTGGTAAACAAATTGATTTTGTTGTTTGGCCTGAAAGTAGTCAATATCAAGATGGTTTTGACATCACACAAACTGATTTATATGTTTTAGCAGATGCATCAACCTTTGGAAGTTATGAAGTAAAAATTACGGGTGAGCTTGGAGCATATTGTGATGATGATGAATTATTAGATATTAATTCGGAATGGCAGATTACTGTTGAATATGAAGTAGATATTGAAATAATAGCACAATATAATGTTGAAGATTTCGGTTGTACTGATGAAAATGCCGGTAATTATGACTCAACTGCACTAATAGACGATGGAAGTTGTGAATATTTCCCGGAGACTCTTTCCTTTTCCGTCAAACCATATCCGTTTCTTCCATCTATTGGAGAAACGATAAAATATACTTATGCCGTTCCAAATGGTCATAGATGTGTTATCAGGATTTTTGATGTTTCGGGGAGATTTATTACATCTTTATTAGATGGGGTGCCGGAATTTTCTGAGGAAGATGAAGTAAAAACTGAATATTGGGATGGACGAACTCATTTAGGAGAACTTGTACCTCCTGGAACATATTTAATGCATTTGGAAGCAACAGAATTTTCAACTGGGGAATCATCAACTGCAATTGCACCAGTTGTAATAGGAGTATCAACAAAATGAAAAAAATTAGTTTATTAGTTATTGTATTAAGTTTTGTTGTTGGGCAAGTTACCTCTGATTATTCATATACCGGAGCGGAAGCCACAGGAACTGCTGGAGCATTAGCTGCAAATCCCGGTGGAAGCTGGAGTTTATATCATAATCCATCTGGTTTAGCAGATTGTCAATCGATGTTGCTAACTGTTGGTAATACAAACATTTTTAGCCAAAGTTTTTTGCAATTTGCAAATGCAGGATTAATTGTACCAACAAATAGTTTTGGATCTGTTGGATTATCCATGCAATTATTTGATGTAGGCTATCCTAAAAATAATTTATCAACTGAAACTGCAATTGGATTTAGCCATGGATTTAACCTGCAAAAGGACAAAAATTCTCAAATTAACTTCGGTTATGCTTTATCTTATTATGAAATTGAATACGGAAAAACAGCAGGTCTTTCTGGTGATGGAAGTGATGGGATTGAAATTGGAAACCAAGTTGCATTTGGGTTAGATATAGGTTTTCAAGCGGTTCTCCGAAAAAAACATCGTGTTGGAATTTTTGCAAAGAATATTAATCAACCAGAGTTAAACGGCTTAGCATTGCCCAGAAGATTAGATATAGGAATGGCTTACACTCCATACGATGGTGTAGTAACTTCTTTAGTGTTCGAGCAGTTGTTTGGACACCCGGATTCTCAACTTAAAGGTGCAATAATTTATGACTTAAATAATTATATTGTTTTGCGAGTTGGTGCGCAGACTAACCCAAACCGTTTGGGATGCGGTATTGGCATTCAATTTGAAAGTATTCAATTTGATTATAGTTTTTTAAGCCATCATGTTTTACCTGCAACCCACCAAATGTCATTGACATATGTGGTTAAATAAATGAAAAATAGTTTTATTGTTATATTAGCTATCTTTTTCTGTAGTCAAGTATTTGCAGAAATACAAACTGTTAATTTGAATTCTGTTACATATTCACAAATTTCTGATATCCCAATTAGTGAAACAAAAAAAATACTAATTGTAGATTTTGTTGAAGGTGGTGGATATTTTGAGACTATTTACGATTTATTGTTAATTCCAGGAATATCTCCTGAAGATCTCCATATTCTTAAGCCATACTTTCATATTGACAATAATTCTGTTTCTTCTTTTGATGAAAAGATGAAAAAGAATAGTTATAAGATTGAACAATGGTTGTCATCTGATGGTTCTCAAGAAGGAATGTCAGAAGTTTGGCTTGACCAAGTATTTGAACCAAAAGATGTCAATAAAATGAGTTACGATGATTTGATGAATCTCCCAAATATTACTCCTATTGACGCTACAGCAGTACTTCTTCAGAAAGATAGAGGAGAAATTGAAGGAACTTTTCAACTAAAGAATTCACCAGGAATTAGTCATTATGGCTATAAAAACCTTTTAAGTTTTGTATCATTCCCTGATGAAATTACATCTCCTGTTTGGCGTTATAGGATAAGTTCTCTCATTAGAACTGTCCCCCCAACAACAAATCCTGATGCGGAAGGTAGTGTATCTCAGGTCAAAAATAATTCGATTCCGGAATTATTTACTAAAATTACTGCCGGTTATGGTCAAAATTATAAGTTTGGAATAGCTTATCATCGCAATATGGCTGAACCAGATTTTTACTACGATAATGTAGGATTCAAATTCCCAAAAGTAAAAGCATCAGCATCTATTGAAAATATTGAAACAGGATTACTTAATATTGATAGAATTGTATTGGGAAATTTCTCTTCTTCGTTTGGGCAAGGTGTAGTGTTCGAAAATTCAGATTATTTTAGCCCTAGACGAAGTGGATTTGGTTTTTCAAAGCGATTTGCAGGGATACATCAGGACTTGTCAAAAACAAATCAATATGTGATGAATGGTATTTCAGCGCAAGTGTCGAATAAATCTTTTAGAGGTATTTTGTTTGCTTCTTATGCACCTAGAGATGCAATAATAAACGATGATGCTGAATCATTTACAGATTTAAACGATAACGGAAAATGGGATGTTGGTGAAGTATTTACTGATGCAAATGAAAATGGCGTCTGGGACAATGCGAGTTTTTCTTCTCTCATAGTAATGAATCCACGATTACCATGGGGATTAACTAATGGAATTGCTTATAATGATTCCGTGCTTTCTCATCCTTTAACTTCATCAGTTAACGAGGTTACTTGGGGAGGACATTTGCGAGTTTCACCAATTATTGGTACATTTTTGGGAATGTCGTTTTATGAGAGTCTTTACGATAGAGTCATCGATCCTCAAATTAAAAATACAATTGTTGGCGGTGATCCTGGATATTCTGGTGATGATAGATATTTAGCTTATTTGAGTAATAGTGCAGATGCGGAAATCAATGCTATGTATCAAAATTCTGGAGAGTCTCAACTTTGGAATTCTGCAAAATCGTTTAGGAGAGTAATAGGTTTTGATTTTTCTACAGTAATAGGAAATCTTGCCTTACAAGGTGAATATGGCGAACTAACCAATGAAAAAAATATCTATAAACTAGGGAATGAACCGCACGCATTGGTGTTAAACGCGTATTATCAATTTAATAGTTTAAATTTGTTAGCTTTGTATAGAGATTATAGTTTGGAATTTGATAATCCTTATCAGCGATCTTTTTCAAACTATCAACGCTACAAAACCAGTATTTTTGAAGACACATATTGGTTAGATGACCCGATTTTTGGGAATCTATATACAGCTAATCCGCAACCTCAAGCAGAGAGAGGATTGTATCTAGAAAGTCGATATCAATTTCATAGATCTATGGCTGGTAAAATAAATTGGGATACTTGGACAAGGGTAGCTGATAATACAAGATATTTTAGAGTGGTAACCACTATTGAGTTTTGCCCAGTATTTAATTATCGTATCAAAGTTAGGCAGAAATTTCAGGGAAGAGGTTCTATGAATATTTCTCACCCAAGTCCATTTGATTCTCGAGAAACTCGTGTAACTATGAGGTTGAGATTATCAAATTTCAATCAAATAAAATTGTTATATTCTAATAATTTCACTACATTTGCACCAAGACCTCGCTTAACAAATAATGCTGAAACAGAAAGTTCATATGATATGATGGTTGGTAATATCGGGACCCCAGAAGAAACTTATGGATTTTCAATAACCCACAATTTTGACAAAAATTTCAAAATAATGGGTTCGATAATGTACATAGAAGGTTTCTTTTGGAATTTTGAGGATACCGACTTCAGAATATTTGAAACAGAAACTCACGCTTTACATAATTGGGTAAGTTTTATGGCGAGAGTTAGCACTAATTTATCAATGAGATTAAAAGTGAGCCATACATCTCATTTCCCACAAACCAAGATTACAACGACTTATCCATACAATGGTGAATATGGTGGAAGTAGTACGGTAATAACGAATCCAACAGTTTTTTCTAACGAAACAGATTTCAGATTGCAGGTAGATTATGTATATTAAAAATATAAAAGTTTTATCAGTAGTATTATTTATTGGAGTAATATTTTCTCAATCATATTTCAATAGAATATTAGGTGATGATATTTATCCAATTTCAGGCAGAGCTTATGGAATGGCTAAAACAGCAATGATGTCTGATAATTCTTCAGCACTTGGGCTATCAAATCCAGCAGGATTGTTAAAACTAAATGGATTTAATATTGATGTTTCTACCAATATCATGCGCGTAAAAGAACGACGCAGTATTCCAGTTCAAGACTTTTTTGGGGATTACTTAGTAGATGCAAACTATGTAACTAATGGAAATTATTTTAATTATAATCGTATAGGAGTTAGTTATTCGAACTTAAGTATTTTGCCAATCTCACTAGCAATTTCTCAAGGTCAATATTTAACATCAGATTATTTATTTAATGAAGAAGTTAGAGATAGAGGTTCATCATTTTATAAAGATCCATTAGTTGGTTATCACAAATTTGAAACATCCGGGACCTTAAATTTGTTAACTTGTTCTATGGCAACATCGTTTACCAATTTGTTTTCAATTGGCTTTTCACAGAATGTAATTTTACCAACTACATTTACAGCAATAAGAGACACTGTAATTTTAGAAACAAGTGATTTTATTGCATCAGAACAAGAGTTTTCATTTAACAGCGAAACGAATAACACCTATTTTGCAGTATTAAGTAGCGAAATAAAATTAGGCAACGAATCGAGATTAGCATTAGCATACGAACAATCAGCAACTGTTGAGTATGAAGATTCTTTGGTAATTCTACAAAACGATACTTTTGGATTACCACAATTTGCTGTTGATACAGTACATGTGAATAATTCACTTGTTAAACCTGAAAAATATAGAATTGGTTGGAGTTTTTCTCCATCTCAAAAAATAAATACTACTTTTGTATTAGAGTATGAGAAAGTAAAGTACTCTTCAGTAGCTATTGACAGTTTAGAACTGATAGATACAGACACCTACAAAATTGGATTTGAATATATGGTAAATAATAAATTTCCAATCCGTGCAGGTTTAATTCACAAAACATCTCCATATCGAAAAGATTTAACAGAATCAATTTTTACATTTGGATTTGGTAAATCTATAGGTAAAATATCTTATGATATTGGTGGTGAATATGGAAGTCTATCTTATTCATACTTTGACATATTCCAACCAGAAAATGACCCAAGTAACCCTAGTGGTATTGAAAAAGTAATGGAAAGTCATTTTAATATTTTGTTATCAGTTAAGTATAAGTTTTAATAAACACTACGGAGGAAATAAATATGGATCTATTCTCTCATTCTTGGTTACCTTTTTTATATCTTTATGGATTAGGAGGCGCCTTATTTGTCTTTGGTATCATAATTACGCTTAAAGCTGGTTCATTTGATTTAAATCGGTATGTCCATAAGAAATGGATGTGGGTTTTAATATTCGGTTTTGTGTGGTATATCATGTTACACGCATTAATGACATTGGCTGCGCTGGATAGTATTTCTGTTTATTTAGTACCTATTATTATGCTAGCTCTAGTTGTTATATTTATTGCTGTAAACTTAATTCTTAAAAAGATTGCGAGGTCATAATGCAGACATTTCATGATATTGGAACAACAACAGACTGGGTAGTTATGGTTGTCTATTTTATTGTTATAATGCTCTTTGGGAGTTATTTTGGCAGATACACTAAAACAACATCAGATTTTTTCTTTGGTGGGCGAAGATTTTCGTGGTGGTTAATTACTATGTCAATCGTAGCAACCGGGGTAGGAAGCCATAGTTTTGTAAAATATTCTGCTAAGGGTTTTGAACATGGAATTTCGTCTTCAATGACCTATTTAAACGATTGGTTTTTTATAGCATTTTTTATGTTTGGATGGCTTCCGATTATTGTGTATTCAAAAATTCGTTCTATTCCTGAGTATTTCGAAAAACGATTTAGTCCATCCGCTCGTTTCCTAGCAACAATTCTGTTGCTTCTTTATATGATAGGATATATAGGAATTGGGTTCCTAACTCTTGGTAAAGCAGTTATTCCAATGTTGCCTGAAGCAATTACGATTTTTGGAACTACATTGCCAATTACGCTAATGGGTGCAATTATTGTTATTGCTATTATTACTGGAATCTATATTACATTTGGAGGTCAAACAGCAGTTATTTTCACCGACTTGATACAGGGTTTCATTCTACTTTTTGCAGGGCTGTTATTATTCCTGTTTGGTATTACATATTTGGGTGGATTCGATATCTTTTGGGATTTACTACCGACAGAGTGGAAATTGCCACTTGCAGATTTTAATCAGCCATCTAATTTTAACTTCGTTGGGATATTTTGGCAGGATGCAATTGCTGGTTCAATTGGATTTTTATTTATGAATCAAGGTCTAGTTATGCGTTTTATGGCGTGTAAAAATGTAAATGAAGGTCGTAAGGCAGCAGCTGTAAATATTTTGTTTGTGCTTCCGATATCAGCAATTGTTGTGGGTAATGCAGGTTGGATAGGGAAAGCAATCTCTGTAGCAAGTCCTGATATTGTTAGTCCATCTGTTTCCCCCGACCAGATATTTGTAGTAGTAGCAAATATAATTGCTAGCCCAGGTATGTTTGGGTTCATAATGGCGGCATTAACAGCAGCTCTGATGAGTACGGTTGATACACTAATTAATGCGACGGCTGCTATCTACATAAACGATGTTTATAGGCCTATTCAACGGTTTCTAAAGAAAACAGTAAAATCGGATATTGAAAAGGATAAAAAAGAACTTGGTGCTGCTCGCTATGCTTCAATCGTAGTTACGATTTTGGGAGTTTTGGCTGTACTTGCTTTCAAAAATTTTCCTACTGTTTATGAAGCTCACGGATATTTTCATTCAACATTGACTCCTCCTTTAGTAGTTGGAATATTCCTTGGAGTATTTTGGAAAAGATTTACGCCAGCTGCAGTTATTACTACATTTGTTGGTGGTGTAGTATTAATGATTCTTGGTGCAAGATATCCTGGATTATTGATTGCTCCATTTGACCACGGAATTGAAATGAATCAAGCTCATCCATATTCTTATATCAGGGCATTATATAACACGCTAGCTTGTTCTGGAGTAGCCGTACTTGTTGCTTTAACTACGAAATTGCAGGTTAGTTTGGTAGCGAAAATTCGTTCTTTAACAAATGAAAAAATAATTATGAATGGAATTACAGCTGTTGCAATTATACTTTTTACTTTTGTTCTTTTCAATGTATCGGAAATTTCAATCCAGGTTATGTCTACAGTTGGAGTAATAGTTCTTGTTCCTTTATCGGTAACTTATTTTGTGAAATATGATGAAAACAAACATACTGTCGGATTGACTGCTAACTCAATAGATATTGCACGAAAATTATTCAAAGGTAGTAAACCAAACGACATAGAGGGCGAGAAAGTGGTTGTTAATTGGAAGATTGCAGAAGGTCAACAACAAGTTGCAAGATTTACGCAGACTCAAATGGATGAAATGTCAGCAGAAGTTGGCGACTTGGTCTATATTGCAGATAAACGAGCATGGTTTGGCGGACTTAAATCTTGTCACTCAGTATTTGGTAAACCACATAACGATGAGGGAGTCGTGTATCTAACAGATGAATTAGTGCAATCTGCGATGTTTGTCAAAGGCAAGCCAGTTAAAGCAGAAAAGGAAATGTAATATCAAATGAAGAATATTATTCGTCTGATAGCTATTTGTTGTTTATCGTTTTCATTTGCTTCTAATAAACCGGAAATCATCAACTTGATTTTCACCAACGATTTACACGGAGTAATTGCGGAACAAGAAGCAACTTTTATGAATCCCGAATATCCACCTACTATTTTAGGTGGTTCTGCACTCTATAAATATGCTGAGGATATGCGTGAAGAATGCAAGCAATCTGGAGAGGGATTACTGATTCTCGATGGTGGGAATTTCTTTCAAGGGAATCCGTTGGGAATTGTGGACGGTGGTCAATTTATGATTGAATGGATGAATAAAATGGGTTACGATGCTCTAGTCCCAGGGAGATACGATTTTATATTGGGTGCAAGAAATCTCAATGAACTTGCAGAGCAATCACAATTTCCATTTTTGGCGAGTAATATAGAATGCCAAAATTGTGCTATTACTTCTGAAAATTTCAAACCGTACATTATTAGAGAAATTAACGGAATAAAAATTGGAATTCTCGGAATTGTAGGTTCAGCTATTGAAGAAAATGTATTATCTGAAAATAAAATTGGTATTCGAGTAAATCACGAAATTGAAACACTTAATAAATGGATACCTGAAATAAAAGATGATGGTGCAGAAGTTGTAATCGTTTTGGCAAGTACAGGAATTCCATGGAACAGAGAAAGAGTGTATAAAGAATTTCGAGAAAAACTTACCGAAGATTGGAACCCAGAAGAACATCCTCTAAACTCACTTGAAATGGGATATTTTGCCGATGGAGTAGATGTAATCATTTCAGGGGGAGAGAGTAAAGGATATCCGTTGCCGTGGTATGATTCCAAAAGTCATGTTTATATTTTCCAAAATTATGGAAATGGAACAGAATTTGGTCATATTAAACTAAAAATCGATCCAAAATCTCATGTTTTCGTAGGATATGAAACAGTTGTAAAAGGTCGGGTATCTCAGACACTTTTAGCAGACGACTTTACTCCTGATTACGAAATTCACGATTGGATTAAGAATCAAGAAAATAAAGCAATTGAAAATATCTACAATCCAAAGGTGGCAGTTGATACTAAATTGAAACCAATGAATAATTGCAATGATGATTCTAATAGAATTAGTAGAGATGACTGGCAAATACCAGAAATAAATTTAGAAGATAGAATTGAAATTGTTACATGGAATTGCGAGTTTTTCCCAACTGCTGATGATTCGACTATTCTAGCACTATCAGAAGCAGTTTCAGATCTAAATCCTGACATCATTGGATTTCAGGAAATTCGTAGAACCGGCTGGTTTAGTAAATTAATGGATCAGCTTCCACAATATGATTTTGTAATTTCACAACAATCGTCTTTTATGGATCAAGCTATTATTTTTAGAAGCGGTATGTTCAAACTTATTGGACAAGTTGAACCATTTGCAGAGAATGATTATAATTTTGCAGGCCGTCCTCCTTTACAAGCGGATTTGTTATATCTATGTGGGGAAGAAATTATCCCTCTCAGCATCATTGATTTACATATGAAATGTTGCGATTCTGGATTGAAGCGTCGTCAAAAAGCTACAAAAATGTTATATAATTACTTAGTGGACAAATATGATAATGGAGAAAAGAATTTTATCGTACTTGGTGATTGGAATGATGATTTGAAAGACAAAGATAACGCTCATTGTTTCCATCCATTTTTTGAAGATGACAGATTTTATTTTGTAAATCGTGATATTGTTTTTGATATCGAACAAGCATCTTATCCAAAGGAACCGTATGTAAGTTTCTTGGATCATATTTTGGTAACAACTGAACTTATTCCTCATTCTACTGATATAGATGTTAGAACATTACGAATGGATGAATATATGGGTGGATTTGATGTCTATGAACAATATATTTCTGACCATCTGCCTGTATTGCTGAGTTTCCCTTTAAAATAATTACTATAATTTGATTTTCGTCACATAAATAAATTTCTTAGATTTGTAAACTTGCAGTTGGCATAAAAGGAGTATTCGTTTTGTTAAAATCAAAAGTTAAGTTTTTGATGTTAATTATTTTTTGGACTATTTTGTCACTATCTTCTATTGGGTATTCTCAATCCTGCCCACCTGCAGATACAACTGTAGTTAATCCTCCACAAAATTTGTGGAATATCGCTACTGTCAATAATTGGACGGGATTAGAAATTGTAACTTGGAATATTCAAGAATTTCCACAAGCGGGGAATACAGTAAACTATGTAAATGAAATTATATCTGACCTCTTACCAGATATAATAGGTATCCAAGAAATTACAGATATGTCTGCGTTTGAGTCCCTATCGGTGCAAATCCCTGCATACGAATTCATACACACTAATTATAATAACGATTGGGGATTAGATTTGGGCATCATAACTCGTCGAGATTGTGTTGAGATTCTGAACTATTCTACACTGTTTCCCTCTGACGGTTGGGAGTTTGCTGGAAGGTATCCATTAAAGGTAGAAATTTTGTGGGGATGTGGCGAATCAACAATCAATTTAACTGTAATAAATGTTCATTTCAAGGCATACGATGAAGGTTTTGATCAACGATTTGGGGCATCAGAAATTCTATCGGATTATATCCAATCGCATCCAAGTGATAACATTGTAGTAATCGGTGATTTTAATGATGAAATTACAGACCCAGAATCTAACAATTCACTATGGCCGTTGGTGTCAGATCCAAATGCTGAATTTGTTACGATGTCAATTGCTTATAACAGTTATCAAAATTCATATCCGTGGGGCAGCTATGCTGGATTTATTGATCATATTTTAATTTCGTCAAATTTGTTTGATGAAAATGAAAACGGCTTTGTACAAACTCTAAGAATAGATGATTATGTAGGTTCCTCCAGTTACCAAAATCAAATCTCCGACCACAGACCGGTAATGTGGAAAATTCCAATTGCAGAAATTGAAATCCCATCTGGGTTGGTGATAAACGAAATTATGAATAACCCAGCAGTAGTTTCAGACTCTTATGGGGAATGGCTAGAATTGACAAATACTGGCGATGAAGTAATCGATTTGAATGGACTTGTTCTAAAAGATGATGGTTCAGATTCTCATACAATATCAAATCCGGGTGGATTGTATTTAAATCCCGGTGATTTTGTTGTTTTGGGTGTAAATGATAATATAGGATTGAATGGCGGAGTGGAATTGGATTATATGTATTCTGGAATATTTCTTGGAAATACTTTTGACGAAGTAATAATTGCTCATCCGAATGGAACGATAATTGACGAAGTTTGGTATGATAACGGAGCAACTTTTCCAGATCCAGAAGGAGCATCTATGTCGTTAGATAACCAAAATACTGACAATAATATTGGAGGGAACTGGTCAGTATCATCTTCTCCAATGTCTGGCGGTGATTTTGGTTCTCCTGGAGAATCGAACATTTGTGCATCCAATGGAGATGTTAATTTTGATGGAATAACTGATATTTTAGATATTGTTTTGACGATAGATTATATTTTAGAAGAAGTTTCATTTACAGAATCACAAATTTGTAGTGTTGACCAAAATATTGATGGAATGATAAATATCATTGATATTATAATTACTATTGATGAAAATATTTAAAATTGCAATTTTCTTACTATTTGCTAATGTTGCTTTTTCTAATGACAAAAGTGAAGAGAAGGTTACAGTTTCGTATTTTAGAGATGAACTCTCTTTTATAGAAGATATTCGACTTCCAAATGAAGAAATTGACGATGGACAATATCTAAAAACAATTCGTGATTCCAACAAGAATGTAGTTGAGATATTGTGGTATTCTGAATCAGATTCCCTATTGCGAAAACGCAATTATGAATATGATAAGAGCGGTGATTTATCTCTTATTTCATATTTTGAAAAAGGAAGATTAAAGTCTGAATTATGGTTACAAGATATTTATAAATCTTATGATTATTTTCAATTTGTATTTGGGTTTGGATTTTTGCCAATAGAATCAAACAGACTGACAGAAGTTGTTTATAATATTCAATTGTTGCCAGAAAAATATGTATTTTATTCACAATCTAATAAAATTATTGGTTTGATTAATATTGATTATGATTTTGAAAACGAAAATGTTAAAGAAACTTGGTTTCTTGGAAATAGAAAAAAAGAAATAAGAAAATTAGATTATAAATATACTAATTAAGCAGTAAATTCAACCGTTCGATAATAAGGGAAAGAATGAAAAAAATCATAATATTTTCACTTTTAACTATGTTGTTTGCTCAAAGTGAACAACCATACCCACCATTAGATTTGATATCTATTCCTACTGCTGGCACAATACCCAAAGGTGCTTTCACTTTGGAAATGTTGCTACAAAAGGAAGGTGGACTTCTTCCCAAATTGGCGATTGGATTAACCGATCATTTTACATTAGGGATGTCGTTTGGAGTGCAAAATTTTATAGGTGATCAAAAACCAATTGTTAACAGACCCACGCCTGAAGTCCAACTGAAATATAGAATGTATGAAGAAACCACTTCTCGCCCGGCAATTGTTATTGGATTAAATACGCAAGGTAGGGGAGCTTTTAAACAGTGGTCAGTTGCTGATGAGGATTCTGTTGAGGTGAATCGCTACGAACAGAAAGCGTTGGGAATTTATCTTGTTGCAAGTAAAAACTGGAATATATTTGGGAATCTCGGTGTTCATATTGGTGTTAGTAAAAATACTTGGGAGAATTCCGATGACGATGATGATTATGATTTCTTTTTTGGAATAGATAAAGAATTAAACAGAAGTTTTTCCATGCTTCTTGAATATGATGCGGCTTTTAACAGCAATGATAATACAATAGATGACATCACATTGGGGAGAGGTTATGGCTATCTAAATGTTGGTATGCGTTGGACAATAGCACAAAATTTGATGATTGAATTAAATCTCAACAATATAAATAAAAATACAGATGCAGAATATACAAACCGCGAAGTTAAAATAATGTATTCAGAAACATTTTAGTAGCAGTAAATACTTTCAAATAACATAAAGGACATACAATGAGAAAAATAACATTAACCTTAATTCTAAGTTTAACTGTAGTTTTTGCACAACCACTTGAAGTTGGAATGCAAGCACCAGAATGGGTTTTTCAAGATGCTGATGGAGTAGATTTTACTATGGATTCTTGGGCTGGTAAAATTCTGCAAATAAACTATGTTGATCCGGATGAGTCAGAAATGAACGAGCCATTTAACGATGCTGTCAAGAAAACAATTGATGTTGATAAACTTATCTCCCGTGATAATTATAAAGGTTTTGGGATTGTAGATTGTGCAGCAACTTGGAAACCAGATTTCTTAATAAGAATAATAGCTGGGAATAAAGCTAAAAAGTTTGACACTACTATTCTTTTCGATTATGATGCTAAACTAAGAAATTCTTGGGGACTAAAAAAAGATAGTTACAATGTAGTTATTCTAGATAAAGATAGAGTATGCCGCGCTATTGTTAGAGGTAAAATTACTGAAGAAAAGCAAAAAGAGTTGATTCAGCTTATCATTGATTTGCAAAATGAATGATAAATAATTTTGACTATTTCAGTTCTAAAAGCATATCTGCTTGCAAAACCTTGCGTTAAAGAAACTTATCCCTTTGGTGAAGAACCAATGGTTATTAAGGTGATGAATAAGATGTTTGCTTTGGTGAGTGTTTCAAAGACACCGTTAACTGTTTCACTCAAAGCCGATCCTGAAGATGCTCAGGTCCAGCGTTCAATGTATTCAGCAATTAAACCTGGTTATCACTTAAATAAAGAACATTGGAATACAATCACTATTGACGACAGAATTCCCGATGATATTGTGTTTCAATTAATTGATGAATCTTATGGTTTGGTTGTAAATGGACTGAAAAAAAGCGACCGTGAAAAAGTTTTAGTTAAGTAAATTAAAAGGAAGAATGATATGTTTATTACATTGTTATCTGTTACATTTATTATAGCGTTGGTTGTATCTTTTTTAGTGTCGAGAATATTCTCATCTCCAATACTAAAGATAATGAACAGGATAATATCTGATGAAATCAGCAAAGCTTGGGTAAAATATCTTCAATTTGCTGTTTATGTTGTGGGAATATCATCTGGAGTAAGAGTTTGGGATTTAGAAAAATATATTATTCCAACTAAAAATGTAGAGATAATAACTCTAAATGCCGATAGATGGATTTTGGAAATTTACAGGACAGTTATCGGCTCTCTAATAGGACTTTCTTGGATGTTGCTTGTATTTTTCATGTTTGCTCTAATCGCATTTGTTATTGTTAGAGGATCTGAATTAAAAACAAAATAAAATTACTAATACAAATTGCACAAAGATCGTTAATTTAACAGAAGTAAACAAAGGTTAAAATTACAGTTTAGGAAAAATGAAATCAATAAACATAGACGGAAGAAAAGTCGGCAGTAATTATCCAACATTTATTATTGCAGAAATTGGTATTAATCATCAAGGTGATGTGGAGGTAGCTAAACAGCTAATCCAAGAAGCTAAAAATTGTGGTGCAGATGCTGTTAAATTCCAAAAAAGAACAATATCTAGAATCCTGACCAAAGAAGGTTTGGAAATGCCTTATGCTAATCGGAATAGTTTTGGTAAAACTTATGGTGAACATAAAAAGGCACTCGAGCTCACTGAAGAAGATTATTTTGATTTGTTAGAATATTCCGAAAATTTAGATGTATTTTTCTGTGCATCAGGCTGGGACGAGGAAAGTGTGGATTTTCTTGACAAAATGGGGGTGTCATTTTTCAAGATGGCTTCGGCAGATTTAACCAATTTCCCACTACTTGAGCATACAGCGAAAATTGGGAAACCAATTTTACTTTCTACTGGTATGGCTGATTTGGCGATGGTTAAAAATGCGGTAGAACTGATTGAACAATTCAACGACCAAATAGCAATTTTACAATGCACTTCAACTTATCCATCTATATTTGATGAAATTAATTTGAATGTTTTGCAGACTTACAAAAAGGAATTTCCAAATGCAGTCATTGGATATTCTGGTCACGAACTTGGGATTGTCATCCCACCAGTTGCTGTCGGTTTGGGTGCGCGAATTATTGAACGACACTTTACTCTTGATAGAACAATGAAAGGCGGAGACCACGCTGCATCGTTAGAACCGCAGGGGTTTGCCAAAATGGTTAGGGATATCCGCCATATTGAGCAAGCAATGGGGAGTGATGAGAAAAATGTGCAGGAATCTGAACTTCCAATTTTTAAGAAACTGGCAAAAAGTATTGTATCAACCGTTGATATCCAAAAAGGAACAAAAATCACAAGAGATATGCTGACTACTAAAGGTCCTGGCACAGGATTATCACCTATGAGGATGGGTGAAGTCATTGGGAAAGCAACACTAAAAGAGATCGCAACTGATACTGTTATTAACGAAAACGATATTGATTGGAGTGAATGATGAGTGCTTCATCCATCAAAGACAAATGCAAAAATATTAAATTGATTGCTACTGACATAGATGGCGTTTGGACTGACGCCAAAATGTATTATTCAGCTGATGGTGAACGAATGAAATCTTTTTCAACTTATGATGGAATGGCAACTTACATTTTGCGAAAAGCAGGAATTCCAGTTGCTATACTCACCGGTGAGAACTCGGAAATTGTTCTACGACGAGCTGAAAAACTCAAGATTGAAAATGTATATATCAACGAAAAACAAAAACTCAAAAGAATGCATTACTTATGCAAAAAGTTTGATATTTCTCTTGATGAAGTTGCATATATCGGTGATGACCTAAACGACTTGGAAGTATTATTAGCAGTTGGCTTATCTGCAATGCCTTGTAGCAGTCCGATATTAGACCAATTCAAGCCAGATTTTATTACCAAGCGAGTTGGCGGTGATGGTGCGTTTCGCGAATTTGTTGATACAATCTTAAAGTATCGAAAATAGATTTTAGAGTTATTGGAGTATTATATTGCAAATCAAAAATGGTCAAGCATAATTCATAAATAAAAGTGTTTTTATACATAATCTATCTTCTTATTTCTCCTGTATTATGGATTCTCCTCAAATTTGTTTCCATATTCAATCTAAAAATTAGAGTTCATTTTAGTGAACAATCCCAAACTTGGAAAGTTGCTTCAAAAACTATAACTGAAAATCAAAATGGAAGAGAATTACTTTTATTCCACGCAGCATCTGCAGGAGAATTTGAACAACTTAAACCTATTCTCAGACGAATTGATAAAAAGCGATACTTCGTACTGCAAACATTTTTCTCCCCGACAATTTATGAAAAGGAGCAAGATTCAAAATTGTTTGATGCGGTATGCTATCATCCATTTGATTTTCCTTGGTCAGCGTTATTATTTTTAACCAAATTTCAACCTAAATTCTATATTCTTACTCGTCACGATGTTTGGCCAAATCACTTATATTTCGCAAGATTGTTCGGAATACAGACAGTTTTAATCAATGCCAACCTTTATGAAAATTCTTCAAGATTTTGGTTTGGATTGCGCGGATTTAATCGCTGGACATTTAGAAATTTCACTCACATTATTACCGGTTCAGATAGGTTGAAAAAGAATTTAGTAAAATTACTTAAAAATGATATTAATATTTCTGTAATCGGAGATACTAGGTTCGACCAAATCCTCGATAGAAAGTCGGTAAATAAAAATAAACACTTTCCAGAAGAAATTAAAGAAACAAAAAATATTATTTTTGGAAGCATTATTCCATCTGACTATCAAGTAATCTTCAATAGCATTGAGCAAGTTTATCCACTTGGTAATGAGTCTTTGCAGAAACAGAATCATAGATTAATTGTTGTCCCTCACGAGACTGATGAAAAAACTTTGATTGACATTGAACGATATTTGAAAAAAACGAATTTATCGTTCCAACGATTTTCAGAAATTACCAAAACCATAGAATCTTCTGTAATATTGGTGGATGTAGTTGGAATTTTAGCTGATTTATATTCAGTTGCAGATTTGGCTTATGTTGGTGCGGGTTTCGGTGCTGGAGTTCACTCGGTTATCGAACCTGCTGTTTATGGATGTGCTGTGGCATTTGGACCAAATATACAAATATTGGATGAAGCGATTACTATGCACAAAAACGAAATTGGAACCATTGTCAATAACAGTGATGAGTTTGCTGAATATTTAGGGATTTTACAAAAACCAGAAATGTTAGCGAAGTTGCAAAAAGATACACTTAAATTTGTTACAGAGCATCAACAAATATCTCATAAAATTATTAACAAACTTTTTGATTGATGAATAAATTGCTCATTCCTTTATTGTTGTTTTCATCGATATTCCCGAACAATGTCGGAGAAAAGCTAATTTACAAAGCCGGATTCAGATTATTCTCAGCTGGGAAATCCACAATAGAATTACAATCAGACACATTAAATGGAGAACTTGTATATCATCTAATTTCTCACACCGAAACAAATTCATTTCTCGATAGGTTTTACAAAGTCCGCGATAAAATTGATATTTGGGTGGATACTCTTGACTATACATTATTGAAAGTTGAAAAGAATATTCGTGAAGGGAAGTATAACAAAGAACATTCAGCTGTGTTTTTCACAGAAGATTCAACAGTATTTTATGATAGTAAATTTCACAAATTGAAAGGGAGAGTATTTGATCCGTTTTCTGCGTTATATTTTCTCCGTGAACAGAATTTAAACACAGGTCAGCAATTTCAATTTTCAATTTATGACAACGGAAAAATTAGAGAAACAGTTGTCCAAGTAATTAAATATGAGAGAGTTTCTGTTCCTGCGGGGAAATTTCAGTGTCTTTTGGTTTCACCAGCATCAGCAGATAATAAAAGTTTACTCAAAAATAAAGGTGAAATGCGGATTTGGTTTTCAACTGATGATAAAAAATTACCAGTTAAAATCGAAATTAAAACCAATATAGGTGTGATGAAAATGGAATTGACAAAGGTTGAATAAAACAGAAAAATGTGATACCCTATTCCTAAAAATAAATGAATACGGTTAAGAATTAAGATTTGGAAAACTAACAACTATGTTTTGGTGTTGGATTTTTGATGTTCGTTGTGAAAGTTTAAAACATTGTCAGTATCACAGATAAACTCAGATTAAAAGATTACACAGAAAAACATTTTAGGGTAATCACTATAATTCGTGGTTAATTGGTTTTCTTCAAAATAATCGTGAAATATCGTTTATCATTATAAAAACAAATAGAATGAGTAGAAGCAACATCCCGAATTGCTGAACTCCCATTTTTATTTTTGCTGGTAATTTTCGTCGTGAAATTCCTTCAATTGATGCAATAATAATATGCCCACCATCAAGTCCAGGAATTGGTAGTATATTCAACAAAGCTAAGTTTATGCTAATAATTGCCATTAAGTTGAATAATGTCCAAATCCCCGAACGAGCTGATTCTCCTGCAATTTGTGCAATCATCACAGGACCTCCCACATCATCGAAAGATGCTTCACCAGTAATCAACATACTGAGTGATTCAACAGTCAAATTGAGCCAAAGAAATGTTTTTATAAATCCGGCACTCACAGATTCCGAGAATGAAGCTTCGTGGATAATAATTTCCGGAGAAATACCGATCATTCCAAGAGTTTTAATTTTACCATCAACAACCATTTCGGTAGATATTGTTTTTACAGAATCAGCATATTCCAACAAACCTCTTTGCCATTTAACAAAAACCATAGTTTCTGGTTGATTGTGAACAATGTCCGTCATTTCTCCCCAAGTATTTACAGTAATTCCGTTAATTTCTAGAATTCTATCACCGGTTTCTAAACCAAGAAGTTCAGCTGGAGCGGGTGAGTCATTCGACGATAAAATTTGCCCGATTATTGGTTGCGGATTTGGTTCACCAATCCCCATTTTGAAAGTAATTATAGTGAATAACACAATTGCTAAAACAACATTCATTATCACACCGGCCGACATAAACCAAATTTGTTGGAGTGCATTTTTAGATTGAAATTCCCAAGCTTCACCGGTTGTGGAATCGTCCATACTTTCGTCAATTACACCTGCAACTTTTACATAGCCACCCAATGGGAAAAGTCCTATACCATATTCGGTATCTCCCCATTTTTTGCGTAATCCTAATCCGAATAAATTGAACCCGAGATAGAATTTTTCAACTTTCATTCCAACGGATTTTGCTGCGAGAAAATGTCCGAGTTCGTGAACAAAAACTAAGACTCCAATAACGAAAATGAATGATAATAAAGTAACCACTATATATTTTTCTTTCTAATTAAATTTTGTGTGAATTGTTGTGTCCAGTCAGTTAAATCTTCAATATCCTCTAAATCCGGTTTTTTGATGACTTTGTGAGTATCCATCGCTGATTCAATAAAATTAGGGATATCTGTAAAACTTACTTTTTCATCGAGAAAGGCTTGAACTACAGTATCGTTAGCAACATTCAAAACTATAGGATAAGAATCACCTAATTGAAGTGCATCATAGGCCAACTTTATGCACTTGAATTTAGGCAAATCAGGTTTTTCAAATGTTAGATTACCAATTTTTGTTAAATCCAAATTATCCCATTTAGTCCCGGTATGATTTGGATAATTTAGAGCATACTGAATTGGAATTTTCATACTTGGAAGTCCAAGTTGAGCTTTTACAGAACCGTCATAAAATTCCACCATCGAGTGGATTATGGATTGCGGATGCACAACGATATCAATTTTATTTGGAGGCATATCAAACAACCAACGAGCTTCGATGACTTCCAAACCTTTGTTCATCATCGTTGCAGAATCGATAGTAATCTTGGCACCCATATCCCAATTTGGATGATTTAGAGCATCCGCTTTTGTAATTCGTGAAAATTGCTCAACAGGTTTAGTCCTAAACGGACCACCGGAACCAGTGAGAATCAGTCGATGAATTTGCGAAACCTTTTCGCCAATCAAACATTGCCAAATTGCACTATGTTCGCTGTCAATCGGGTATAGTTTTACATTATGTTTTTCGAGAAGTGAGTTTATTAATTCACCAGCCATCACCAAACTTTCTTTGTTTGATAATGCAACATCTATTCCGTTACGAATTGCTGAAATTGTTGGTTCCATTCCCGGAGCACCAACAAGCCCATTAACCATTAAGTCTATGGAGTTATTTCCTGCGAGTTCAATAAGAGCTTTTCTTCCTGCGATGATTTCAACAGAATTCCCATTGAGTAAATTTTGTAGTTCTTCTTTGTAAGATTCGTCAGCAATGCACACGATCGATGCACCTGTTTGAATTGCCTGTTCCGCAAGAAGTTTTACATTTCTGTTGGATGACAAATATTCAACAGAAAAATCTGTTGGTTGACGACGAACTACTTCTAAAGTTTGTGTCCCGATTGAACCAGTTGAACCTAAAATTCCGATTTTTTTCATAATGCTAAAGAAATTTTGATTGATGGTGTAAACTTAATTTTATCCAAAAGTTGTGTTGTAAATCCAAAATGAACTTGGTATAATTCTTTAATTGTTTTCGCTGTTTCAACCTGAAGTTGATGATGTTCCCAATCTGTATCAAATAAGTAAATCCAGTTTAAATTCCAGTCAATTTCAAAGAAATTTACGGATTCAAGTATAGCGAAATGATACCAGCGAAAATCGCCTTCATCAGAAAATCTAAATCGGTGCATTCCTATTGAAACTGTAGTGCTAAATTTATCTGATAATGTCCATAGTGGCGTATAACCTAACGACGAATGATAATAGAGATTGATGTCATCGTCAGATTTGTTTGGTGACATTCCTGCTGAAATGAAGAGATTTGGACTTGGCCACCAAACTGAACAAATGTTATTGGTAAATTGATTCTCAGAATATTGAGATGATGCAGAAATTGAGATGCTCGAGAATTCCAAAGGTTGATAAGTAATTTGCGAAACTTCTGATGCAAAGTGTTTTTCTGTAGAAAACATAAAAGAAATCAACAGAAATAGAAATAAACCGTTCCTCATGATCCTATGAAGCAACGAGTACTGATAGGTAAAACGGTTTTGATTATTTTTGTATGGCAACACCAGACTTTCGGGGGTTACGAAGTATTTACTTAGTAAGTTAACCATTTCAATTGTGTGTTATAAATTTCTGTAAACGATTAAACAAGTCCGCGTTCACTATTTTCAATGAAGTTAAGAATGCTCTGAATTTCAGATGTTTGTTTCAACTCAATTTTGATTGATTCAATCGCTTTTGATAAGGTTAATTCTGAACGATAAATATATCGATAAGCTTTTTTGATAAGCGTCCGCGTTTCTTGAGAAAATCCTCTCCGGCGAAGTCCAATTACATTTGTTCCAGCGTAACGAAGTGGTTCACCAGATACTAGAATGTACGGAGGTACATCTTGAACTACTCTGTAAGCACCACCAACAAACGCGTGGTCTCCGACTCTGCAAAATTGGTGGATAGGAGTCATCCCTCCAACAGTAACATGATAACCCAAAGATACATGCCCTCCAAGCTGAACAGCATTCGCCAAAATTGATTTGTCTCCAATAACACAATCGTGAGCAACATGTACATAAGCCATTAGCAAAACATCACTTCCGATTGTTGTTTTCCCGCGATCATCAGTACCTCGATTAAGTGTACAACATTCTCTTACAGTTGTTCTATCACCAATTTCAAGAAAAGTTTTTTCACCACCAAATTTTAAGTCTTGAGGAATTTCTCCTAATATTGCGTGTTGAAAAATGTTACAATCATCTCCAATTACAGTATTACTTTTGATAGAAACATGAGATGAGATTTTTGTGTTGTCACCGATTATTACATTTTCTTCAATTACAGAAAACGGACCAACTTCTACATTAACTCCGAGTCGAGTTGTTTGATCTATTAATGCTGTTGGATGAATAAGTGAGATACTAACTGCTCCTATCGACGACTGAAGCCATCATTTCAGATTCAGCAACTACTTTACCATCCACAATCGCCTTCCCTGCGATTTTGCATGTATTCAATTTGAACTTCAATAATGAAACTTCGAAATGTATTTGATCTCCAGGTACAACTACTTTTCTAAACTTTGATTTATTAATTGCAGTAAAATACATCAATTTTGTTTCCGGGTTTGGAATAGAATTAAGAATCAGAAATCCACCAGCTTGAGCCATCGTTTCTAAAATCATCACTCCAGGCATAACAGGCTGTTCCGGGAAATGTCCTTGAAAATAAGGTTCATTAATCGTTACATTTTTCAATGCATGAACTACCTTACCCGGTTCAACATCCAATATTCTGTCGATTAGTAAAAAAGGATAACGATGAGGCATAACTTTCAAAATTGCTTGAATATCAAATTTAAGATTTGTCGCTTCTTGCTGTTTCCGTTTTGCAATTATTTTATTACTGTATGCTTTTTTAATGTTCTTTACTAACTCTATATTTGCAGCATGTCCACTTTTTGCAGCAATGATATGCCCTCGAATTGGCATTCCGAGTAACGCCAAATCTCCGATTAAGTCCAATATTTTGTGACGAACTGGTTCATTTTGGAAACGAAGTTTTACACCGTTCATAATTCCATTGTCACCAGCGAAAATTTCCTGACCAGCATTGAACATATCAGCAACAATTTCTAATTCATCTTTTCGAACTTTTCTATCTAGGAAAACAACAGCATTATCAATTCCACCACCCATAATCAAACCTTGTTCTTTTAACTCTTTGATTTCAGAGAAAAAACAATAAGTTCTAGAAGGTGCAATTCGCTCAACAAAATCATTTCCAAGAGAGTACAATGCCATATATTGTGTCCCAAGAGAGGAAAAATTGTAGTCAGTCATAAAAGTTATGCTAAATCGTTTAGAAGGAAGTACATAAATATCAACACCTCGTTCAGGGTCGCTATAAGAAATAGTTCTATCTATGACCAATTCTTCTCTATATGCACTTTGCTCTTCAATTCCAGCTTCTAAAAGAACATCCACAAATGGTTTTGCACTACCATCCATTACAGGAGGTTCTTTATTGGTTAATTCTATGAGTATATTGTCAATTTGCAATCCTGTTACAGCAGCCAAAATATGTTCAACAGTATGAATTCGATTTCCATTCTGACCGATTGATGTTCCTCGCGAAATATCTATAACATGATCAATGTCAGCTAATATTTCAGGACAATCTTCCAAATCCAATCTCTTGAAACGGATACCTGTATTTGGTGGTGCAGGTTGAAAAATAGCTGTAGATTCTACACCAGTATGTAATCCTATTCCACTAAGTTCAACCGACTTTCTAATAGTTTTTTGATATTTTGAATGCTGATAGTTTTCTTCTGACAAATCTCTATCCCTTTTCTAATAATTTTAATTTTGTTTCGAGTTCTCGAACTCTTTTCAATAACTCAGGTAATTGGAAAGTTACGACATCTTGCTTGCGTCGTGCAAGATGATTACGAGCTGGAATTCCTGAAATAAATGAACCTGGTTCAATAGATTTCATAACTGCAGATTTGGATGCAACTACACATCTATCGCCAATCGATATATGTCCTACAACACCAACTTGACCAGCTAAGGTTACAAAATCTCCGATGGTTGTACTGCCTGCAATTCCAACTAGAGCGGCGAGTAAACAACTTTTTCCAATCTGGACATTGTGTGCAATTTGAATAAGATTATCTAGTTTAGTATGTTCACCTATTGTTGTATTTTGGAAAGTTCCTCGGTCAATACAACAGTTTGCTCCAATCCATACATTATTGTGAATAACAACTCTTCCAATTTGGGGGATTTTATTGTGTTTACCTTTATCTGTAACCCATCCGAAACCATCAGCGCCGATAACAGTACCCGAATCAATTGTAACATTATCTCCGATAATTGATTGGTCATAAATGGTTACATTTGGATGTATAGTTGTATTTTTTCCAATTGTAGTATTATTTCCAATAAATGAACCCGCTCCAATTGATGAATTATCACCAATTTCAGCACTATCTTCAATGACAGCGAATTGCGAAATTCGTAAGTTATCCCCCAATTTTGCATTTTTAGCAATATTTGCTGTTGGATGAATTCCAACCGTCTCTGTTTTGCGAGTGTCAAAAAGTTCAAGAGTTTGTGCAAAACCCAAACTCGGATTTTCCACTTTGATTAGTGTTTTTCCGTAAGAATCTTGATCAAAATTCTTACTTACAATAACTGCTGACGCATTTGAATTTTCGAAAAACTTAATATATTTGGCTTGAGATAAAAACGAAATACTACCAGTTTTCCCATTTTCTAATCTTCCAACACCAGAAATAGCTAGATTTTCATCTCCAACTATTGTGCCATTAATGTGTTCAGATATTTGTTTAACAGTTAACATTGTATTTACTAATTTGGTTACTTAATCTTCTTCTGTAGTGCCTTTTAGTTGTTCTAAAACAGCATCTGTAAGGTCGTGGCTATCTATTGCATAAACAATTGATCCCGAAACTGCATCTAAAATATAATCATAACCTTTTTCTGCACCAATATTACTGATGATTTTGTTAATATCTTCCAATATAGGATTGAGAAGTTGAGCTTGCTTTCTATAGATTTCGCCTTCTGGACCCACTTTTTTCAGTTGAAATTCCTGAGCTTCAGCTTCAGCTCTTAGGATTTCATTCTTTTTTTCCTCTCGTCGATTTTCACTCATTAACAGTCGTTGTCTTTCAAAATCCTGCTTTAAGCTATCAAGCTGAACAAGAAGATCATTAAACTCAGCTTCAATTTTCCGTTGTTCTTTTTCTAGTTCTGCTTGAATTTGCCTTACTTGATCATATTCAGTCATAATCCGATTAGAGTCAATATATCCAATCTTCATTTCTGCAAAGACAAGTGCTAAAGAAGCAATTGCTAGAAGTGTATAAGTTATTTTCTGTCTCATTTTATTACCTTTCATTAAAAACTATTATTAAAACGGCATACCAAATAGAATATGATAGTTCCATCCTTCTGGTTGATTATCTCCGTTTATATCATCAAAACCATATCCTGCGTCAAATCCAATCATACCAAGCATTTGAATATACGCACGAATTCCTGCACCAGCCGATCGTTTTAAGTCAAACGGATCTATGGTTTCAAAATTATCCCAGACATTTCCCGCTTCTGCAAAAACCAAACTGTAAACAGTTGGATTTTCAGCAAAGGGGAATCTCAGTTCAAGACAATATTTCAGCATAGTGTTACCACCTTTAGGTCTGAAATAGTTGTTTTGAGGTCCTATTGCAAAATCGTCATATCCTCTTAACATTTCACCGTAGGGAATTCCACTTCCTCCCATAAAGAATTTAGAATTTGGAGGTATAATAGATCGTTCTCCTTCAGAAACAGAAATTGATTTTACTGCTCCTGCTTTCATCCATTGATGCATAACTAATTTACTGATAAGTGGAGAAAACCAATGAAATTCAAATTCATGTTTATGATAATCTTCATCACCACCGAGGAATGAACCAGATAGAACAGAAGTCCAAGTAAATTGTGAACCTGCAGATGGAAATTCTGGATGATTACGACTGTCTCGAGCAATAATCTGAGTTAATGAAACACCAGAAGTGGGGAAGTAATATTCTCCGTTTGAATGGACAATAAAATTTCCAATATCTGTACCAAATCCAGAATATGAGGTTAACTCACTTTCTGTTGAAGCGAAATATCTATTGTAAGAAGTACGAGCAATCCAAGTGCCTCTAAATAGATAATCAGGCCATTTGAACCGTCTTCCCCAACGAGTAGATGCTATTGTCTGATGAACATCAAACGGAAGATAGTTTCCTTGACCTTTTCCTCGCTCAGAATAATAGATAGATGCACCAACTAGATTTGGAGTATCCATCAACCAAGGCTCTACAAATTGTAAAGAAAATGACTGAAAACTTGATGTTGTATTTTGACCAGAATAATAAGGCGATACTCCACTTGCAGAAGATGTTCCGCCGCCCAAGCCACGATTGTAGGAAATTGAAAGTGTCTGTCCTCGTCCTCGGAAGTTTTTGAATTCAAATCCACCTCCTCCGGTGAAACCGTAAGTTCCATTGTAGCCCATAGAAAAATTAGCTCTGTCAGAACTTTTTTCAGTAACATCAATAGTAATGTCAATTTCATCTTCTGATATTGGTACTACATCTGGGAGAACATTACCAAAATAATCAAGCATAATAATATCTCGATAGCTATCAATTATTTTTTTTCTGTTAAAAATTTCTCCAGGGAAAACATTTAATTCTCTCCGAATGACATTCTCGTGAGTTTTTTCATTACCTGAGATATCAATTTTTCTAACTCTTACTTTATTGTTTTCAGTAATTTGAAAGTTTATAATTAGTGAATCTGAGCCAGAAGGAATAATTTCTGGTTCAATCTGGAAGTAAAAATAACCATCATCCATATAAAGCGGACTAACCCTCTCAGAAACTGCAATTTGGAATTTTTCTAAATTAAATATATCACCATTTTCCAAACCAAATATTGCAGACAGTATTTCGTCTTTGTGGATTGTATTTCCTTCCCAAGATATTGATTTTATGAAATATTGTGGACCTTCATAAATATCGAGATTTACAGCCAATCCATTCCCATCCTCAGATGTTTCAATGTTCTTGCTGATTACATAAAAATCTCGATACCCATGATTATTGTAGTAAATTTTGAGAGTTTCCAAATCTGTTTCGAATTCTTGTTTATCATATTTCCCACGCCAAGGCATAAACCATTTCCAAGGTTGTGTGTTCTTTAAGCGTCGAATTATTTTTGCATCTGAAAAAGCAGAATTGCCAATAATATTCACTTCACGAATTTTTTGTTTTTTGTTTTCTGTAATTACAAATGTCAGATTTAAGGATTGTTCCTTATCACTTGGTGTACTGAGTGTATCAACCAAAACATTGTGGAAATTTTCTTCAACATACAAAGATTTAATTTTTTGTACTGCTTCAAAAACATTGTATTCGGAAACAGGTTGTCCAATTTTTAGTTCAATTTCTTCCTTGAGTTTTTTATCTTTTATTTTTTTATTTCCTTTGAAACTAATTTCATTCAATATTGAAAATTCTTCAACGGAAATTGTTAAGGATATTCCTTTAAGAGTTTCATCATTTACTAAAATTTGGATGTCACTGAATTGCCTAAGGGTCCAAAGGTTTTTTATGCCATCCTGAATATCTTCCATATCGATTTCTTTGCCTTGATGCAATCGTGAAATACGAATAATATCATTATTCGAAAGTCTGTGATTGCCGACAACATTGATATCTAAAATCTTGATTGTTTGTGTTTGTGCAAAGAACAGAGATAATAAAATAAATGTTAGTATAATCTTTTTAATCATTGTTTTCTTTAATTTGTTCGCTAGTTAAACCAAATCTTCGTTCTCGTGATTGATAATCAGAAATTGCATTTATCAAGTCAACTTTACTAAAATCAGGCCAAAATGTATTAGTGATATACAGCTCAGTATAAGCAATTTGCCAAAGCATAAAATTACTGATTCTAAATTCTCCACCTGTACGAATCAGTAAATCTGGGTCAGCCATATTTTGTGTATAAAGATGTTTAGAAAATTGCTGCTCGTCAATTTGTTCGATTGTTAATTGATCATTGAGTAATTTTCTCCCAATATTTTTTGTAGCACGAATAATTTCCTGCCGACTTCCATAATTAAATGCAAGGTTCAAATTCAGCCCTGAATTGTTATTAGTTTTCTCAACACCTTTTATCAGTTCTGTCTCAACGGATTTGGGTAGATTATCTGTACTCCCAATAGTTGTCAATTTAACATTATTTTTCATTAAATCGTTTATTTCTCGACGAAGCGACTGTATAAACAATGTCATTAATGCACTAACTTCAGTTTTTGGTCGTTCCCAATTTTCTGAAGAAAAGGTGTAAAGAGTCAATTCTTTGATTCCAAGTTCACCGCATAATTGAGTAATATTTTTAACGGTTTTTACTCCTTCACGATGCCCTGCCATTCGTGGCAAACCATTAGTATTTGCCCAACGACCGTTGCCATCCATAATAATAGCGATGTGATTCGGAATATTATTTATATCAATTTGTTTTTTAATTTTCACTAATATTTACACTAAAATCTGAACTTATATAGCCCAATAATTTAACAGAATATTGCCCCATTTTCATAGGAAACAAACAATTAATTTAAAACACAATATAAATCGAAACATCAAAGAGATTCAAACGAGTTAAGAAATTATATAGTTCCAGAAATATTTTGCTAACCAATATTATTGATAATTTTAGAAACTACATCTTTATAAATTGATGTAATTTCAGATTTAGGAAATTTAAAAACAAACGGATTCCCTTCATCAGAGGATTCCACTAAGGCTTGAGATAAAGGAATCTGTCCCAAGAGAGGAATTTCAGATCGTTCGCTTTCCTTTTTTCCACCTCCTTGAGAGAATATCAGCGATTTTTGATTACAGTGTGGACATAAAAAGTGTGACATATTTTCGACGATACCCAATACAGGTGTATTTACTTTTCGAAACATATCAGTTCCCTTTTTAACATCCAAAACTGCTAATTCTTGCGGAGTTGTAACGATTATTGCTCCAGTCAATTCTAAAGTTTGTGATAAAGTTAACTGAACATCGCCTGTTCCAGGAGGAAGGTCTAATATTAGAAAATCCAATTCTCCCCAAATTACATCGTCAATAAATTGTTTTGTCATTCGTCCGACTAATGGTCCACGCCAAATTACCGGTGCTTGATTTCCACTAATAAATCCGAAGGACATCAATTTAATATTGTGTTTTTCAAGTGGTATAATTTTTTCATCCTCAGTAAATGATGGAACTTCTTGTATTCCCATTAACATTGGAAGGCTTGGACCGTAGATATCTAAATCTAAAATTCCAACTTTATAATTTTCACTTAAAATCGATGCAATATTTACAGCAACAGTAGATTTTCCAACACCACCTTTTCCACTGGAAACTGCGATTACATGTTTGATGTTATCAAGTACTTTTGGAGTTGGTGCTTGTTTATTAGTTTTTATTGTTTGGGATTTGTCTGTTTTGGATTCTTGTATATTTACGATAATTTTTAATTTATCAGTTTCTGAAGATATCAGTTCAGTAATTTGATTTGTTAGCTGAGATTTAAGGTCATTATTTTTCGTATCTATTGAAAGAGTTATTTCAACTGTATCTTTATCAATTGCGATATTATCAACCATTCCAAATGAAACAATATCTCGTGTAAACCCGGGATAGTTGATGTTTTTTAGTAGTTCAAGAATTTGTTTTTCTGTCATTTTGTTTTCCTAAATATATCCATAGCACACAAACGGCCATCAAAATGACAGCCGTTTATGTGAAAGTTTATCTGTATTTATCTTATTGAACTTTGAAAATACAGTCAACTGGACAAACTTCTATACATTGAGGTTCGTCAAAATGTCCTTCGCACTCAACACATGTTTTAGCATCGATTTCATAGATATCGTCGCCTTCAGTAATCGCCTCAGTTGGACATTCAGGTTCACAAGCACCACAATTTATACAATCTTCGTTTATATATAGAGCCATTTTATTTTCTCCTTTTATTTGATTTTCTGGAAAATCTGTTAATAAAACATCACCAAAAATTACAGTTTATAACAAAGCACCACCAACAGAAAAATGTCATAATAAAGCAAATTCTTAAAAAAATTCTATATATCTTAAATATTATTATTAGGTAATTTGCAATAATAAACATACATTTCCGTGGTGGATAGAGGTAAAAGAATACAGATTTAACACATTTTTCTTTTATTTTAGTTTGTTTTTTTTACCAGATATTTTTTGTTTTATTAACAAGTATTTTTAATTGTAGAAATTTTATTCTTCTTTTTCCTCAAGTAAATCCACGAGAAGTTAAATAAGTATAAGTAAACATACAGGTGATTGAGATAGATGACCCAAGAGGGTTGTTTTGCTCAATCGTTTCCTGTTTATATAAAGAAATTAAGGTGGACGAATGGTCGCAAACAAAGAGATATTTATAAATGTATCTGCTGGGAGTACAAGAATTGCAATTGTAGAGGATGAAAAACTCGTAGAGTTATATATTGAATTACCACATCACCAACGAATGGTTGGAAATATCTATAAAGGTAAAATCCAGAATGTAATTCCCGGTATGCAAGCAGCTTTTGTAGATATTGGCTATAATATTAATGCATTTTTACCCTTTTCAGAAATTGAAAGTCCTGAAAATTTGGGTAATTTTTCTATTTCGGATGATGATGATTCTGATGAGACAGATAAAAAAACAAATAAAAACAAGAAATCAGATTTTGACCCAGCAAAAGACCTAAAAACAGATGACGAGATATTGGTGCAGGTTATTAAAGAACCTTATGCTGGGAAAGGTCCCAGGGTTACTACAGATATATCTTTGCCTGGAAGTTTACTCGTACTTGTTCCTAAAAGCAATTTTATTGGTATCTCTAGGAAAATGTCTGACAAATATGAAAAACGAAGATTGCGTAGAGTTGTCAAAGAACTAAAATCAGATGAATTTGGGCTGATTGTCAGGACGATTGCCGAAGGGAAGGATCACAGTATCTTAGAACAAGATTATAGTCGATTGTTGGATTCGTGGAAAAAAATGGATGAAACGTCTAAAAAATCTGATGCTCCAGTTTGCGTTTATCAAGATTACTCAACTGCTGATCAAGTGATACGAGATCTCTTTACGGTGGATGTTAGTAAGATAGTAGTGGATTCTAAAGTGGTTTTCAAGAGAATAGCTGGTTATATAAAAGAAGTATCTCCAAATCAAATTGATAAACTTGTAATACATAAAGGCAAAGGTTCGGTTTTTGACCAAAATAATATAGAAGAACAAGTAGAAAAATCTCTTAGGCGCAAGGTCTGGATGAAAAGTGGTGCTCATTTAGTTATCGAACAAACTGAAGCTATGTTGGTAATTGATGTAAATAGTGGTCGTTTTATTGGGAAAAAAGATCACGAGCAAAATTCACTTAAAATTAATATAGAATCAGCAAAAGAAATAGCACGACAGCTTAGGTTAAGAGATCTTGGTGGATTAATTGTTATTGATTTTATTGATTTGCAAGAACCAAAAAATCGAAAAAAAGTATTTGATGAGCTAAAAGAAGCTTTAAAAAGTGACCGTGCAAAAGTTTCATTATCTGAATTTTCAAATTTTGGCTTACTGGAAATGACTCGTCAAAGAATTCGACAATCACTATTACAAACTGTTAGTGAAGAATGCCCAACTTGCCGTGGTTTGGGTAGAATTTCATCAAAATATACAGTATTAACAAAACTCGAAAATTGGTTAAAACGATTTAGAGCAAAAGCAAATGACAGACGATTAATTTTATATTTACATCCAGAACTTGCTGAATATATAAAAGAAACTAAAAGTAAGGTTATTAGTGGGTTTATGTGGGAAAATTGGATGTTAATAGAAATAAAAGCAGATCAAGATTTACTTCCAGATAAATTCAGAGTTTTTTCAAAAAAACGAAAGAGAGATGTAACTTCTGAAGTTTAACTTGCTTCACAAATGAATATTGAAATAAATTATTGAGCTAAATTAGGAATGAATTATGTATGCATTAGTTGATTATTTAGGAAAACAATTTAAAATTGAGCCGGGTGTTGAGGTTAAAGTTCCTCTTATCTCCGGAAAAGTTGGTGAAAAAGTGACACTAGATAAAGTGTTATATTTTGACGATGACAAGAAAAAGATTATAGGTGAACCTTTTATTAAAGGGATGTCGCTTGATGCTAAGATTGTATCTCATGGTAGAGAGAGAAAAATCATTGTGTTTAAGATGAAACGCAGAAAAGGTTATCAAAAAAAACAAGGACATCGCCAAAATTATTCTGTAATAGTAGTTGATAAGGTTGAAAAGAAAGTAGCACCAAATAAAACTAAACCAGCAACTGCTAAAAAAACAGTTACTAAATCCAAAACAAAAGCCACAGTAAAAAAGACTACTGTTGTTAAAAAAACTGACGAAAAGAAGAAAGGATAAGTTATGGCACATAAAAAAGGTGTTGGAAGTTCAAAGAATGGTCGTGAGAGTCACTCCAAGCGTTTGGGTGCTAAACGAGCCGATGGTCAGTTAGTTACTGCTGGTTGCATTTTAGTTCGTCAAAGAGGGACAAAAATTCATCCAGGAAAAAATGTAAGTAAAGGTGGAGATGATACTTTGTTTGCTACTATTGATGGCAGAGTTAAATTTGAAAGAAAAGGAAGAGATAAAAAACAAGTTAGCATTTACGCTGAAGCTTAAATCCTTTCTATAAAACTATATTGAAAAACCTCATCATTCGATGAGGTTTTTTTTGTCAAATATTTATAAAAGCTATAAAAACTTACCATTTATACAAATTGTATTATTTTAGTTACTAATTTTTCAATTCCAGTTGCAACTTCAGAAATATTTTCAGACAGCATATAAGCAGGTGTTGTTACAATTTTATTGGTTTCATCTACAACACAATCCGTAACGGAACAATTGATATGCTTACTTCCCATCGACTCAATTGCTGATGCAGTTCCACTATCAGTTCCGATTGTGAGTTTCGCATTGAGGTTCAAATCTTCAATTGCTTTTGCTAACATTGCAGGAGCTATACAAATTGCACCAATTGGTTTTTTGGATTGTATCATTTCTTGTACGATTCGTTTCACTTCAGAATGAATGTTACAATTTGGTCCGCTAATACCAAAATCACACAGATTTAATGCAGCACCAAATCCACCGGGGAAAATTAGAGCATCGATATTGTTAGAGGATACTTCAGCAATATCCATCACACTTCCACGGGCAATTCGTCCACTTTCTACACGAACATTTCGGTTTTCATTCAAATTGGATGCATCAAGATGATTGACAACTTTGAGCTGATTAACATCCGGAGCCATAAAAATAATTTCAACTCCAAGTCTATCGAGTGCCAAAATTGTAATTACAGATTCGTGAATTTCAGAGCCATCCATAACTCCGCAACCTGCTAAGCATACACCAATTTTCATTTATTCTCCTTCATTAATTAGTAATATCTAAATTTCGTTTCAACCCTACAAATTTAGTTCTTTTGACAGGACTTTTTTTAAATATTTCTTTAAATTCGTCTTCGGTTAAATTTTGCCAATTATCTTTTGAATGTTTTATAATCAATTCTCGTTCTTTGAATTCGTCCATTTCAGTAATTTTAGAAAATTTAATATTCCACGGACATACTTGTTGGCAAATATCACAACCGTAAATCCAACCATTGAATCTATCAAACAATTCTAAATCTATCTCGTTGCGATGTTCAATTGTTAGATATGAAATACACTGATTGGAATCCAAAACATAAGGTTTAACTAACGCGTTTGTTGGACAAGCGTCTATACATTTTGTGCAATCACCACAATAATTTTGTGGTGTTGTATCATTGTAATCCAGTTCTATATTAAGGATGATTTCTCCCAAAAATACCCAAGAACCAAAATCTTTAGTAAGCAAATTAGTATTTTTACCAATCCAGCCAAGTCCAGCATTTTGCGCCACAACTTTTTCCATTACAGGAGAGGTGTCCACGCATACGATTCCATCAATACCTTTTTTAGTAGATTTAATGTATGAAAGTAACTCTCGTAATTTTGATTTCACAATAAGATGATAATCGTCTCCCCAAGCATAGTTTGAGATTTTGTGTTTCCCTTTTGCTTCTCCTGTAAAATAATTCAGCCCGACTGATATTATTGACTTTGCTTGAGGATAATAATGAAATATATTTTTCCGTTCTTCTGCTCGATTTTCAATCCATTTCATAGATGCGTGATAATTGTTCAAAATCCAATCATCTAGTCTTTCTGAAGTTTTATCGGATAACTTTGCTTTAGAAATCCCAACTAGAGAGAATCCCAGATCTAGTGCTTTATGTTTAATATTTTGAGATAATATTTCTATATCTTTTACCAATTTAATTGTTTCTCAAAGGATTCAAATTATATTGACAGCATCTCTAATATCTGCATAGATAAATCCTGCATTAGCCCAATTCAGCAATTGTTTCTAATAAAATAAAATCTTGATTGGTATCGATTTCCATACTGTATTTTTCTGGGAAAATAAAATACCCGATTTTTCCACCCAAACGATTTTCTGTTTTTTCAAAGTGCTCTCTTGTGAGAATATAAAGCGAACCATTTTCAACATAACGAATATCTTCCGGTTTCATATCTTGTCGTCGTGGGCGATTTGAATAATCGTATTTTGGTTTGGCAATATCATCCTCAATTCTCCAAAAAAATCGGTGAGTTGGGGAAATACTCAGCAGAGAATCAAACCCACCATCAATGAAATGTTGCAATGCTTTATCCAAAGAATATTTAGGGCGTAACGGACTGGTCGCTTGAAGCAGAACAATAATATCAGGTTGAATATCCATAACTGATAAAGCGTGTTCAATCGCACTTTCAGTCGTTGCGGTGTCTCCCGCAATTTCAGCAGGTCGTTCGATAATTTCCGCACCTGCGTTTTTCGAAACCTCTGCAATGCGCTCATCATCTGTAGAAACATAAATTGTGTCTGGAAGTTTAGAATCAATTGCATATTCTATCGAATGCACAATTA
>JACKQG010000965.1_pt1 | contig 40450 bp, 40 predicted proteins | sample 8237621 | NCBI WGS metagenome assembly JACKQG01 (sample SAMN15677084, study PRJNA649215) | marine metagenome | biome: marine; feature: Black Sea; material: saline water; isolation source: suspended particulate matter (SPM) from the Black Sea western gyre | collected 2013-06-09/2013-06-10 | depth... | reverse complement strand
ACGATCTGTTGATGGTTTACTTTATAAATCCGGAACGATGTCTTGATGTATCACAAGTAACCTTTAGTCAACTCTCATAGCCCAAATCATTCGAAAAGTCGGGCATTTTTGTGTCTCTCGAGGATAGTTGCAGATTCTTGACTTTAACCTGCATATTTCCTATACTCATGTGGAACCAGAGTACTAGAGGAGAGGAAAATGTCAAAGAAGTTATTTCACATGGCTCACGCTATTTATCATGGAAAGTTACCCTCAATGGAGTTATGGGTGATGCTCCCAAGTGGATTAATCTTCGGAAAGCTTCTAAATCGCGAAGCAATGGCCAAGGAAATCAAAAAGCATGTTGATCCGAAAAGTGAGATAGCCCCAATAGAGCAAGCTGTAAAATCGATATCATATCGCTTTACGTATAAAGACATGGATGATGCTGATCCTGATGCTGCGGAAGAAGAGATAATCACATTATTTCACGCATGTTTGTACGGGCAAGATTGTATAGTTGATGCTCCCCTAGTTCACGTTTGTGCTAATAAAATCATTGCATGGGGTCCTGGTCCTCGACCAAGTCTCCCATAAAAATCAGAAAACTCGTAAGAATTGCATTTGCATCTGGTCTGATATCAATTCGTTTCGGGGCATCGGATTTCAGTTTTGGTCGCAGTAAATGACGGTATATATACCAGAACGAAACGGTAGTTAATACCAAATTGAACAAACTAAAGCTTATAGCTGCTCCAGCGAAAAACATAGTAATATCCATAGATTCACTCCAAGCAAAGAATTATTAGAATATTTGTTCTGGACAGTATAACATAAAACCCGTTATCCAGTTACGACAGGAACCCCCATTCTGGGAACCAACCCCGGCGATTACCATTGAACCAATTGATTCGCTTCAATAGTAATTTATTCATTTCTGGGATATAAGTAACGGAATTCCTCTGGTATAAATGGGTTTGTTCCATCTCACCATTAGCAAGGATTCTTTATGGAAACCATTTATTCAAAAATCGCCGGTGTGACTCGCCAAAATATTGACGGCAGTGACCGTCAAGAAATCATCGATACATTGGCTTTCAATGGCCAGCAATTGATCTTACTGCGTGAACCCAACCAGTACAGCTATAACAATATCGGTGTGTATGTGGCGTATCAAATTGGATATGTAAATCCCGAGCTCGCTGATGAGTTGGCTCCCCTAATCGATGACGGTGTGCCCGTCGAAGCGCAGATCACTGATATCACCGGCGGCACGGAAGATAAGCCCACCCAAGGGGTCAATGTGGCATTCACAATTTTTGAATAGATTTACTCACACCTTCCCAGAGGTTTATAACCTCCGGGAGGGTTGATGATGGAGAGCTATCCTATGTCCCCGATTACCGTCCGCGTCGCCGTTGTCCAGGCGGCACCTATTCTATTTGATCGAAAGGCTACGCTAGAAAAATCTATCGAATTGATAAAGAAAATTGCGACTAATGACGCTCAATTGGTGCTTTTCCCCGAGGCTTTCATCCCAGCTTATCCGCGTGGCCTGAGCTTCGGCACGGTGGTGGGCCATCGCAACCCCAAGGGACGTGATCTTTGGCAATTATATTGGGAGAACTGCGTCGATGTGCCTGGGCCTGAAACGCAGCGTTTGGGAGAAGCAGCCCGTGAGGCTGGAATCTATTTGGCTATGGGGGTGGTAGAGCGCGATTCTGAATTCAGCAAAGGCACGCTTTTCTGTACCACATTATATTTTGGCCCTGATGGATCACTGTTGGGAAAACATCGTAAACTCAAACCCACGGCTGCTGAACGGCTGATCTGGGGCGAGGGAGACGGCTCTACATTAACTGCCTTGGACACAGAGCTTGGAAAAATTGGTGGTTTGATCTGTTGGGAAAACTACATGCCCCTGGCACGCATGGCTATGTATGCCAAAGGTGTTGAAATCTATCTAGCCCCTACGGCGGACAGCCGCGATATCTGGCAGGCCACAATGCGGCATATCGCCTTTGAGGGGCGCTGCTTTGTGTTGGGCTGCAATCAGTTTGTCACGAAGGATATGTATCCTCCTGATTTACCTGGCATCGAAGAATTAGCCGATCAACCCGAAATCATGTGCTGTGGCGGCAGCGTAATCATTTCGCCATTGGGAGAGGTGATCGCTGGTCCGCTCTACGATGAAGAAGGCATCCTTTACACTGACCTGGATATGACCGAAGTGGCACGCAGCAAATTTGATTTTGACGTGGTGGGGCATTACAGCCGGCCGGATGTTTTCAAAATGATCATTAACGAGGAGCCGCGTTTTCCGGTTGAATGAATGGGATGCTTAGCCATCCCAAACCCCTCGCCACCGAACCATTACCCAAAAGATCACAAACCCAAGTCCAACACCTACTGCAATGAAAGCAATGGGCAAGCTGTAGAAATCAGACGCCAATCCAACAGCCGGGCCTAAGGCTGCCAACATGAAGCGGAAAAGTAGGGAGTCCACAGAGAGAATCGTGGCTCTGACTGAACCGGGAGTTTGCCGCAGGATGATACTCTCCATGAGAGGCATGGTTACAGCGCTGGCAAATCCCGTCAGGGCAAAGAGTACAATTCCAAATACTGAATTAAAAACACCTAATGCAATCACCCCCACGAAAAGCACTATTGGAGCCAAACGCAACCAGCCCCACTCGCCGATGCGCTGCAAAATTCGATCAGCACTCAATGCACCGCTGAATTGCGAAAGGCGCAAACCTAGGGCGATCACACCCAATGCGGCAATAGGCAGTCCGATGGCAATGGCATGCGGCTGCATGAATGTTACCTGGATGGCACTCCCTGCCAACGGCATAAGGCTGGCATAGAGTAGGGCGTAACGTAATCCTGGGCTCTGGCGGATAGCGCCAAAAGTGACCCGTACTATTCCCCAATAGTTCAAGTTTTCGCCCGTATCCGAATCGGGTTCGCGCGGCGGCTCTTTGAGCAGGATCACCAAAAAAGTGGCAATCAACATTGCACCAGCCGTGATGATAAAAGTCGCCACCAAACTGATCTCTCCAACAATTCCACCCAAAACACTGCTGACAGCTATCGACACCAACACCATAGCCTGCAATCGGCCGCGATATTTAGGGTACTCATTTTCTTTGCCCAGTTCCCGCAGCGTATCATAAAGCAGAGCCAATTCTGCACCCGAGATAAAGGTGATGCCGATTGCCCAAAGCGAGTTGGCCACTAATACGAGGGGATACACAGGAGCTAAGGCAAACAGCACAATCGAGCCAGTTGCGATTATCATGCCAATCAACTGTGACTGCTTGCGTCCCCATGTGTCAGCGACAGCGCCTGTAGGCACTTCGGTCAGCGCCATGGTGATCCAGAAGGCCGAATCGTTGAGCGTCACCTCAGTCATAGTCAGGCCGAATTTTCCCTGGATGTAGATCACCCATACCGGCAGGAAAAGCATGAAGTTATACAACATCTGGTAGGCGAAGAAGATAGGGATATTGGATTCGTAAGAGGGGGTTAAAAAGCGTCTGATGGTTGGCATAAAAAGAAACTCCGACTTGAGTATTATCTAGCCGGAGAAGGATTTTACTATACGGATTGAAGTATGTTTATTTGGCTGGTCGTTCCTATTGCGATTCTGCCGCGGGCTTGTCTAACTCATCGTGATCGGGGAGAATGTCATCAGCATTGCGAATGTTGGGAAGGAAAAACCCTATGATACCAACCAGGGCTACACCAACACCAACGAAGGTTATCAACACAGCCATCCCTGAGCCAGGACCGGTGCCGAAAATCGGGCCAAAAATGGCGGCCATCCCCGTTGAGTTTTGCATGGCTGGTTCCATCACAAAATCTGCCAATGTTCCACCAATGATCGGCGAAATGGGCTGTGTAAACCAGGCAATCAATCTGCGGGCTGAGAAGACGCGTCCTTGGAGATCTGGCGCTACCTTAGCTTGCCATAGAGCTTGATTCGAAGTATTGACCAGAGGAATCATTAAGGAGAATAAAACGCTAAAAGTGATCCACAGCGGTAAGCCTGTGACCGCCCCAAAAGCAGCGAAAGATATTCCGCTTATCATCCAGCCTATCAATACACCGTTTACGCGACGTTTGAATCCACCCCAGGCACTCATGATGATTCCACCAGCGATGCCCCCAACAGCCCCAGCAGTCTGTATTGACCCAAAAATCAGACTGTTTTGGTCAGTACGCGCCAGGATCATGGGTGCAAACACTGTAAAACCAATTGTCGCAAACAAATTACCAAAGAAGAAAACCATCTGCAGGCCGAGTAAGCTGGGGCGTTCGAAAATATATTTGAAACCGTACAGGCCTTCCTGCCAAAGATTGCCTTCCGCTTTTTCCCCTTCGGCTGTCTTATCCGGTTGGGGCACAAACACAATCAACAGGGCACAGATGGCCAAGAAAAATGTGGCCAAATCGATCAGCATGATCAGGGCAAAGCTATCGATAGGTCCTTGAATGGTCAGCGCTAGAATTGCGCCAGCAAGCATAGGAGCCAATACGCCTGGACCCGCTTCAACTAGAGACATCATGCCGTTGGCACGGCCATATTGCTCTTTAGGCACCATGGTGCTAATTGCAGCAGAATATGCCGGCCATTGGAAGGTGTTGCCCAAACCATTGATCACCGCGGCAACATAGAGATGCCAGAATTCCAACATTCCTGTGGTGTACAGAATTAGGATACCTGTCGTGGCCAAAACAGCCCCAAGGTCGCTGAGCATCATCATCAATTTGCGGTTGTAACGATCCACCATGGCGCCGGCAATGGGGGAGAGCAGCAAGAAAGGCGTGATGAAAGCCACTTGCATCAGCCCCATGGCTGTGGCGCTTTCGGTCTGTTTGTACATCCACAGGGTCATGCCGAAATTGGTCATCATCGAAGCCAGCACAGAGATGATCTGCCCTAGCCAGACAATGGTAAAACCAGACATACCACGCAACAGTTTTGTTTTTTTCAGATCGCTAAATTGCATTATTATCACTCCAAGATGTCGGGGGGCATTCTAATCTGTAGAAACAGGAACCTCTTTGAATTCTAGTTCTGAATCTCTTTCTTCGAATTTCTCTGCCTGGTCGGCATCATCAATCTCGTCCGCGAGATGATCAGGTAACTCTTCTTCAACTAATCGTAAGCGCGGGTACAAATAGGCGGCAAATGACATCACGAAGACAAAAATACCCATTAAGATGAGTAACAATCCCGTACCGCGGCTTGGTCCAACGCCGATGATTCTACCGACTGTAGGTGCCAATCGCCCACCTTCATCCATTAGAGGCTGAAATACCTGATCGACCAGCGGCCCAGCCAGGACGAGGGAGAAAGGTTGTGTGAATTGAGCAATCATGCGGCGCACAGAAAAAACTCGACCCTGAACATCAGGGGCTGTTTTACTCTGCCAGAGAGCTTGGCTGGAACCATTTAGCACAGGCATGAAAAGCATCATGATGAAACCGCTGGCACCAATGAGCACAATGGATGGTCGAAAGCCCATAAAAATGGTCGAGAGGCCCATAAGTGCGCCTGGGATCAAAATACCTAATATGCGTCGTTTTGGGCCACCCCAAGCACTCATGATCAAAGTTCCGAACAACATTCCCAAGCCAACTATCGAGAATACCAAACCCATAGTATCTGGTTCGGCCAAATCCAACATCATTGGTACCAAGAGGGGGCCGAAAAATCCTGAAGCGAAGTTAATCGCTGCGAAGTATAGTAGAAGAGACAGCAGACCGCGCCGAGCAGTGATGTACTTCCAGCCAAAGGCGGCTTCTTGTATGAGAGAGCCTTTGCCTTCTTTCCCTTCTTCGGTCACTTCAGGTTTAGGCACCTGTACAAACAAAAGTGTGAAAACCGCAAATCCAAAGGTAATAAAATCGATTAGGATGATGCTATTCAGTCCGGCAGATACGAATAATGCCCCAGCCACAACTGGTGAGATCAATTGTGAAACCGCCTCCCCGATTTGTACCATACCGCTAGCGCGCCCGAGATTTTTCTTGGGAACAAGCAAGGTTGTTGCAGCAGAATAAGCTGGCCATTGGAAGGTGCTGAAAGCTGCGATGAAGGCGGTCGCAACGTATATATGCCAAATATCCAGATTTCCGCTGGAGTACAATAGCCAAATCACAAGCGTGCTCAACCCCGCGCCCGTGTCGCTGATGATCATTGCCCAGCGCCGATCCCATCGATCAACTAAGGCACCAGCAAAGGGCGAAACGAGCAGAGTAGGCAGCGTGTAGGCCAAAATATTCATGGCGAAAAGCGTTGTTGAGCCTGTTTTTTCGTAAATCCATACCCCCATGGCGAAGCCTGTCAGCCCGGACCCTATGGTTGAGATTAATTGTCCAAACCAGATTACTGAAAAGATGCGCATACCGCCTGGTGCGGCCTTTTGTTTTTGCATGATCATTACCCTTACCGTTGATAAGTGGTCTCTGGAAAGTTCTTTAATAACCTGTCATTCTGAACCCCGCAGGGGTGAAGAATCTCTGCCCGAAATAAGGCGCACAGGTTAATCCCCTGTGCGCTCATTCCATGGAGGAGTACTAATAGTTTGATTTATGAGTTCAATTTTTCCAGTGCATCATCAACGGAGAGTTCCCCCCGCTCGATTTCTTCAAGAACATCCATTCGCGCTGCTTTTCGCGGATGGCGAACCCCGACCGGGCTGGCAACGTGAATTGTTTGGGGTTTATCATCTTCCGATGTCAGAATTTTCAGAGAACCTGAAACACTCTTGTATACAACTTCGGGGCCGCCGCCTTGGATTTCTGCCAGGCCGCGCGGTCCGTAGCGTCGGTCTTTGGTGATCGGCAAAGATGTTTGCAACCGTCCGCTAACACTTTTTGTTCTGGCAACACAGCCGGTGTCTTCGGGAACAATCAAGGTCACATTACCAGAAACCCCCTTGAAGATATATGATCCATCCAATATGGGGGTTTGGACTATGATATTTCCACTGACCGTTGAAATTTCAATCTCAGGAATTTGTGACTCCATCACCCTAATTTTTCCGGAGACACTGCCCCCTTCTAAGCTGCCAGAAAGATTCTGCCCCTTAATTACACCGCTGACGCTCACCACTTTAACCAGCCCAGTAATATCTCCAAACTCAAGCGCACCGCTGACAGTGTTGAATTTGAACTTACCTTCTAAACCTTGGATGGCTGCCTTACTGCTGACACAATTCAGATCAACCGAACAGTTTTTGGGGACTGTGACCGTATATTCTACTTTGCAAGGTTTGAATAGTGATAGGAAACCATTATTCTTGTCGTGACGGGTTTCGACGACGACCACACCATCATCCCATTGGTGAATAGCTACCTCGGTGCGGTCTGCATTCCCTGAGTTCAGATGTTTCACTGCGGTGACTGAGATGGCATCTTCGTCTCCAGGGGAAATATTGACGGTGCCGCGGATATTGCTCAACTTCAGGCGCGCGGGAGAATCAACAGAAAAGCTGCGTTCAATAATTTCTTCAGACATTGATGGTCCTCGATATTATTCAATGAATACTTCGATGTGTTCACCATCTTCGGCATCGACCACATCGACAATTTTTCCGGTCAGGCCATCGGCAATGGCCTCGCTGACCGCTGTGCCCATTTCCTCAAATTCAACATCAGGGACGAACTGTGCGGCGATATTTAATCCGGCATCAATCAACTTCAAAGGCAAGTTCACATTGACCTTGGCCTTACCTTTACTCATATCGGTGACGCGCACACGTAACCAGCGCGCTCCGCCGCTCGGATTTTTCGCCTTAACAGGTTTTTCGCTGCTGGAGCTGAGCGCTTTTAGCAGTTTGGCGCCCTCATCAGCAGAGATTTTGCCCTCCTGGATCATTTTAAGAATTTTCATGCGTTCTTCAGCGGTTGTCATAACGAAACTCCTTATTTTTCACCGCGAAGGCGCAAAGAGCGCGAAGATTTTCTGGGCAAAGTGCAGTAACTCTTTCGAGATATACTCATTTCTAAAATCTTCAAAACAAATTCTTAGCGTCCTTGGCGACTTTGCGGTTAAATTTTTCATCCAATAAATACTTGTACTTTTTCGCCGTCTTCGCCTTCATCAACATCGACAAAGAAGGGCACATCACCATCTTTTGTATCTGCCAAAGCCAGAATGATTTCATCCAGGCCAGTGGCATCCAGTTTTGGAATAAAATGCCCAAATGTTCGTAGCAGCCAGGCAGTCAGTCGAATGGGGATTGGTAAACTAATCGCAACCTTTTCGGGGCTTTCGCCAGGTTTTTGATGTACACGTACATGCAGCCAAGGAGATTTTTGACTGCCCCATCCTAGAGCCAAAACCATCACACCCATCAAAAATGGGAACCATGTGCACGCGAACCAAAATCCAAATCCCGAAGCGCGCCAGGCCCAAAGCATCAGTACTCCACCTATTACAGTAATTCCGGCGCCAATCCAAACCGGGATGAACCACCAGCGTTTCCACTTTTCCATATCTTCAGGGTCTGGAGGTAAAGGAGGATCTTCACCCGACGTTAGGTTGATTGAATCCATATCATCAGCAGTATCTGAAAAGGCACCCATTTCCATACCATCATCGGGGATGGAATCATCATCCAAAGCTTGTAGCAGGGCATAGCCTTCTTCAGCGTTTATCACACCTTGATCGATCATTTCGAGGATTTTTAACCGTTCTTCAGACATTTCTGTAGACATTATTGGCCTTTTCCTTCGAGCGCAGCCAGCAGATCCTCGGCCTGCTCCACGCTGACCTTGCCCTCTTGGAGCATTTGCAAAATCATCATACGTTCTTCATCGGAAATGGGATCGCTGCTGCTCTGTTTTGCAGATCGCAGGGCATCGATATCAATATGCATGCTTTTCGTTCGGGCGCTACGTCGAGCTTCGCGGGCTACTTTTCGCTGGGCAGAGGCCAGCTTGCGTTCAATTTTATGTTGCGCGCGTTGGGCAGCTTCTTGGGCGCGCTGCGAGGCGCGTGCACGTGCGTCTTCGACTCGTTGGTGTATTTCTTTGGAGCGCTCTTCGGATAATCCAGCATCTTCGAGGGTTTTGGATAAACCCGAGAGCTGGGTTTCAAGCGACTTCAAGTGAGTTTCTACCTGTTCGGTAGCCTGGCGAGCCATATCTTTGGCCATTTTTGAAAAATCTTCGCCCAACTCAAAATCAAAATTGAAATCGAGGTCAAAATCTTCTTGCGATTCGCTCTCAGCGTCAATTGCGATTAGATCAATCTTTCCAGAAGCAGTCAGTTTAATAAATGTACCCCCATCACCAAGTTCAAGCGAATATGAGGCCTGCTGAATTTTCTCAATACTATTAGGTAACTTGATTCGAATCGAATGAGCACCACTTTCGAGGGTTACATCAGCATTGATATCGTCAGGGATTTGACAGGATAAGTTTCCACTTGAGGAAACAGAATAGGCTTGCCAGGGAACGGGTGCAATACTCAATTTTGCATTACCCACCACAACTGCCGAAATGCCGCCGCTTACATCTCCCAAGCGGAGATTGCCCCCGATTGAGTCCGCATGGAATTGTCCATCTATGTCACGGACTCGAGCACTACCAGCTACAGTTTTGATTTTTAGGTCACCACGCACACTTCTGGCTGAGAGCGGCCCGCCAACGGACCCCGCCTCAACTGAACCTACCTCGCGCAAAGTCAAAGGACCAGCTATCTGGCCGATTTCCAACATCCCGCCCAAAGCCCTGAAACGTGCGCTGCCGTCAACTTGTTTTACCTGCAGAGTGGCATCAAAGGGAACGTAAACGATACAATCTTCGGGGCAATCAATTTTCGTGATTTCCTCGCCCTGTTCGAAGGTGACCAGGTCATCACATGTCGTTTTGATCAACGCTTCAGTGCGTTTCCAACCCTTTACATGTAGATCACCAGCGATATGTTCAATAGTTAATTTGGGAGCTTTTCCGAGTTCTAAAGATTTCTGAACCATCGCTTACTCCTCTTGTTCACCGAGAAGCTGGATGGCATCTTCGTAACTTATCTTGCCAGCATCTAGATCTTCCAGAATTTGTTTGCGCTCTTGCTCGTTGAGACCACCATCTTCATCTAGTTCAGGCTCATAGCCCATGGCTTTGATGATCGCTCGCAGGCGGTTTCGAATGGTGGGGTATGAAAGCTTGAGCTCATCTTCCATGCGAGTAATCTTTCCTTCGCAGCGGATGAAAGTTTCGACAAATTCGAGTTGTTTGGGAGTCAATTGGGCAAATGCGCCAACCGAAAAGCGGCCTTCAAAGGTAGTATCACAATCACGACAATTAATTCTGGTGACAGAGATTTCACCATTGCAGATAGGGCATTGCGTAGGTAATGTGTGCATAATTTTCTCGCCTTTCTAGCCAGCGTGCAAAACTGTTCCGTATTGTTGACGAGTCTGTAATCGCTGCCCCAAAGCAACCAGCAGTTTTCCAAAACCCGCAATAACTCGATCAGATGTCGATGGGTTGCAGGAAATGGTTTGTTGAACTGCATTTATGGCTTCTTGTTGATATATTCTGCCAATTTCAAGTGTCGCGTACCACATAATCAACTCCTAACAGCACTAAAGAAACAAAACTTGATAAAATTATATATAATATATTGAATTTGTCAAGGTCAATTTTAGAATATTCAAACTTAAATTGATTTTTCTAAAGTTATCAGTAGAAATTCCCCAGTTAATGACACTTCAGCCTTATCGTTCGCTTGCCGTGATATAAGATTCGAAGCTTGCGTTGACATTGGCGATGACCGTGCTCGAAAAGCGCGTCATGGTTCCCTGGTAGGGTTTATCGCCATTGTGTACCAACCATCCCTCCAAATCGAAACCTAAGGGGCCCTCGGCTGCTATCCACTCTCCGTTATATTTACGAGCGATGTGAATATGCGTTCCCGTGCTGGTACCTCCTTCACAGGAAGGGTGCCCAATCTTATCCCCCACTTCGATCTCAGTTCCCAGGGGAGCGCGCTGATAGGATGCGATATGCAGATAAAAAATCGTCCAGCCAGTGCGCGGATCGCCATCGCCATCTGCGTCAATTTCTACGATGCCACTTTCCGAGCGAGTCACCACCCCTGACATCATCGCCGTAGCCCACTCGTTGGTAGAACCGCAGCCGCGCACACCCGAAGGAGCAAAATCTATCGCCGACCAGGGTTCGCCCGTACCCCAACCTGTATGGGGTCCGCCAGTATAGGCCCAGGTTTTACCGCCTTCAAAAGGCAGGTACATCTCTGGCTGCTGCAAACTCCCTGGAATATGAGTCTGAACTTCCGCCCAAGGGTTGCCGAACAAACCTTTATACACCTGAGCCACACCCTCAGGGCCAATATCCACCTGGAAATCGTTGCCAGAATATCCCACAGAAAAATAATACTGAAAAGCCACACTGGCTGCCGTCTGCCATGGATCAGGGTGCTCAATGGTGCCACCGGGGATTTGGATGGTGGTGAGATTGCCGGTGCGCCAACCATAGTAACCATTATTTAGCGTATTGGCTGCCCAAACGAGCTGTAAGTAAAGGCCGCGGTATTTGCGCTGTGTTTGTCCGAGAGGGTAGTATTCATCAACCTCGGCAGGGATGCTGGGCTTGGTCAAAGCGCCGGTTTGATATTCTAATAACGCCAGCAGCAGGCGCGGGCTGATGCTGAAATTCTGGGCCACATAATCAATAATGCCCGCACCCGTTCGTCTTGCCCCAGCGACATAATTGCGATAATCTCGCAGCCAACCAGGATGTTGATCAACAAATGCCTGAGTATCAAAATCGACTTGTGCAGGCCCATTGACATATAAGCTGTCGGGCAGGATCTTGAATGGCGTACCCCAAAAGGATTTGTAATAAATGGGGACTTGCATGGGCATCCCTGGCGGCAGGGTGGTAGCTTCTGAGGGGATGAATGTGTTGGCTTCTAAGATCTCTTCCACGGTGGTGTTGAAGCGGATGGCCAACACGGGGATCGTATCGCCAGTTTGGGCGAGATAGTCAACCAACTCCCCAGGCTGATATTTGGGACGCTCGGGCATGGGAGTCGCCAATAGCTCTTCAGCTTCACCTGCAGGGGTTCCACTCACAGCAAGGGGAACAGCACCAGGTTCAGGTTGGCAACCAATGAAGAGGAAAGTAGACAGAAAACAGTAGCCAGTAATCAGAAACGCCTTCTGAATGCTGCTTGCTGCCCACTGCCCACTAACCACTGACCACCGTTTACTGTTCACTGTCATCATCTCTCGTTATGAGCGAAACTGCCGAGCCAAATTGATGGGCTGTGACGGTTTCTTCACCCCGGGTAAGCATTCCTAAATAGGCCTCTTCCCCCTCGAAAGCTTGCCAGCCATCCAACACAAATGGATATGGACCGTCAGCGGCGATCCACATACCATTGTATTTGCGAGCGATATGGGTGTGGGTGCCTGTGGCGCGTCCGCCTTCACAAGAGGGGTGACCGATGAAATCGCCGGCTCTCAAGGTTGTTCCCACAGGGACACGATCATCCTCTGCAATGTGCAGGTACATAATCGCCCAGTCTGTTTGCTCAAGGCCGTCGCCATCCAAATCTTGAATAACTGTACCGTGTTCAGAGCGTACGACCAGGCCCTCGGTCATAGCAACCACCCACTCGTCCGATGGAACACAGCCGCTGCTATCAGTGCGCGGAGCAAAATCCAGAGCGGCGAGAGGGCCATTGTTTTCGAAAGCTTTGTGCGGGCCACCAGTTAGGGCCCAGGTTTCTCCGGATTCAATGGGTAGTGACAACTCTGGTTGAGTCAAGTCATCTGGGATGAGATCCCCAATCGCCGCGGCGCGTTCCCAGGGGTCGCCGAACATCTCCTCGTAGAGAGCTGGGAAACCATTAATGGCATCAAGCGCTTGAATACATGTCGCTTCATCGTAAAGTTGGGCGAAGAAATTGTGTATCGCCACACTCCCAGCATTGACGTCTGCCGGAGGGCTGAAGCTTGATCCATCAGAATATATTATTTCAGTAAGTGTCCCTGATTGCCAGCCATAGAAACCCTCCGAAAGCACATGGACTGCCCAAATTAACTGGCCGTAGAGATCTTTTCGATAGTAATCCACGGCGCCCATAGCAGTATCAAAATTATCTACATCTTCAGGATGCCCAATGATGCAGCCGCTCTGATATTCTAATAAGGCGATCAGCAGACGAGGATTAATCGAATTCTCTAAAGCCACGCGCTGAATGATCTCTGCCGCGCTGGTCCAGCCGGTGATCATCAGGTATTGTTCGTATGTGTTCAAGAAGCCGCCATTTTCATCAAGATATGCAGCAACATCAAAATCGATTGCGGTTGGCGAATAAATAAGTTCGGCGTCGGGGATCAATTGGTAAGATGGTTGAGGTGTGGGTGTAATCGGGAATTGCAAACTTGGTGCGTAAGCACTTACAGTAAGTATTAACAATAAAACGATTGTTGTTAGGCTGTTCTGACGGTTAAAATGCATAGCACGATTTTAACCGATTTAATCATTCCAGACCTGTAAAACAATTATCCCTGAAGCTGATTGATAGGATCTACTCATTTTAATTTGTCTCATAAATTTCGAATTTTTAACATCAGCACTATAATTCAAGCATGTTTGAATTATATTTCACTAATTTGACTTATTTAGTCTGTTTATTTATACTTTGACAACAACAACTTTCACCGCGACTTTAACAAATAGACCCTGCCAAACCACCTAATCTATGCTCATTAACGAGTTGATAATAGGAGTGTAAGATGAAGAAACTTGCATTATTGGTAATTCTTATCATTCTTGCTCGGAACGCGCAGTCTACAAGAGCACAATCTGGTTTTGACTACACAGCTGAACCGATTAATGGAACCCATAGCCTATGGTCCGGGTTCACCCCAGAACTCTTTCAGATCGGCCTAAGTTTTGGTGGTTATGAAGATGTCTCAGATTATTTTAGCAGCAGCGAATGTGCAGGCTTTACGACATCAGAGCCAACATTTAACCTAGACTGGAATGGCAATAGTGATGGCATCAGTTTCTTCTTTATTGGCCCATGGGATACATCCATGGTACTCCAAAGTCCAGACGGAGATTGGTTCTGCAATGATGATTACAGCCAAAACTCACCTCACCCTTTTATCCATTTGGACTATCCTTCGACAGGCACATACAATATTTGGATTGGAGCACCTAGCGCAAATATCTATGAAAATGGCTCATTGATGATTACTGAGGGAAATTATTCGCCGGAGAATTATTCTTCGGTTGGTGGCAGTCAGCAAAGTGCCGCCGATATCGACGGCGATGGAATATCCGATGATACTGAATTATGGATTGCCGAATCCTTCATGCCGGTTTACGAATTCGACTATGAAGAGCATAACATCCTGAAAGTAGGTTCAATCAGCATCCGGGAGAATAGAGATGTTATGTTTCTTTGGCAAGTCTCTCCGGTAAAATGTGGTGTAAAGGCTACATCAGGCGCGATCCGCTTTTACCTGGAGACGCTGGATTCCAATGCCTCGCTGCCTAGTTGGATTGAGAACTCTGAGAGTATGCTGCTCACGGTTGTCGCTACATATCCTTATGATTACGTCCCCTTCGATCTCACGACTGAACAGGATATCTTTACGCACTACGGAGATACAGAAAGGGTGAGATTGTGCATCACCAAAGAGGAATCAAACTACTCTCTTCTTTTCGCACAAATTAACCGCCATCACGAAACTGCTTATTACGTTTCTTCGGATTTGACCATTATAGATAACAGCCACCCTTATTTATTCGTCTCTGAAGGGAAACATGCTACGTTTGCATCAGATGCGGAATGCGAAGGCTCAGTCAGTGCCCTGCACATCTTTCATGTTGAAAACCCCTTCGACAAAGAAGAATGGAAAGAGGGGTTTTCAGGAGCAGGCTGGGATGAGGATTGCGATGGCGGTCCCGTGATTCGTCCCTCGGTTGTTGCAAGTTTGAATGTCGGTGAATACGAACCGAATACAGGGGTGTATACAAACCACCTTGGAAACAGCCAGCTGAGTTCACTATTCCCTGGGGAAGTAGTCTGGAACCCTGACACAAGAGGCCGCGGCAGCGTTTTTTGCGGTGGCTATGATATTGAATTGGATGATTACAGTGAAAAGTACGAGGTGATCACCGGCTACAACTCACCCTGGTGTAGCGGCACACTAGATAGTAAGTGGTGGCCCCCAAGAAGTGAGCGATAACCCAAGAGTTACTCTCGGTCTCTCTCGATCAAACTCTGATGCGCCCCATATTGGCTGGCTGTCACCACCTCTCCATCCCGGGTAAGCGAACCTTTGTAGCGCACACCAGTCGAATGCACAGTCCACCCGCTGAGCACAAAGGGGATGGGACCATCGGCTTGCATCCACTCGCCATTGTATTTTCGAGCCATATGGACATGGGTACCAGTGGCAAAGCCTCCCTCGCAGGATGGATGCCCCAACAAATCCCCCTTCTTGACCAAGCGGCCCGCACCAGTGCGTCCCTCATCGGCAATGTGCAAATAGATGAGCGCCCAGCCGGTCTGCTCGAAGCCGTCTCCATCTAAGTCGAGTACTACAATACCGCGTTCGGAACGGGAAATGACTCCATCACCTGAGGCAGTAACCCAGGCATCAGAATCGTAGCAGCCACTGACCGTTGTGGCAGGCGCAAAATCGATCGCCGCCCAAGAGCCGTCCTTCTCGAAGGCGCCATGTGGTCCGCCGGTGTAGCTCCAACTGCGACCAACGAGGAAAGGCATCACAAGATCAGGTTGAACGAGATCAGGGGGAAAGAGCGGCTCTACTACCTGGGCACGCGTCCAGGGGTTACCAAACATCTGTTCATAGAACGCCGGGAAACCTGTCTCTGGATCCATGGCAGCCAGCCAACCCTGGCTGTCATAAACCTTAGAGAAATAATATTGCAAGGCCGCGGTTCCGGCATTCAGATCAGGGGCTAAGCGAGTTAATACCCCATCGGAAAACTGGATTTCACTCAGTCGCCCCTCACGCCAACCATAATAACCAACGGAGAGTTCATTGACGGCCCATTTCAACTGCCTGAGCAACCCCTTCTTACTGAGAGAAATTTCTCCTAGCGGATAATCTTGGTCAGCCAAATTTGCTGGCTGACCATAAACCCAGCCACTTTGATACTCGAGTAAAGCTAACAACAATTTGGGGCTAACAGAGTTATCCAAGGCAATTTGTTCGACGATATCACCACCATAAGTTTCGCCATGAGTACCGAGATATTCATGAAAGTTTTTCAAATATCCCCCGGCCTGAGAAACAAAATTGACCACATTAAAATCGAGAGCAGAGAGCGTATAAACGAATTCGCTGTCGGGCAGCAAATGCATAGGGGAAGTTGTGTTACCTATGTTCCTGGGGATAATTAATAGCTGATTGGGATTGATGAATCCCCGATCGGGGAGCGTACCCGTGGTGTCTATTTCATCGACTGTGACACCGAAGCGCACCGCTAAAGCATCCAATGTGTCTCCGGACTGGGTATAGTAAAGGATCGGCCCAGTGTTGACTGACACTGTGGGCGTATTACCAATCGTAGGTTGTGGCGTAGGGGAAGGCTCTACAATTTCGGCTGTAGCGGTAGGTTGCTCAGTAAGCGTGTGTTCTTCAACAGGTATTTTTGGTGTGGGAGATGCTGTAATTGTTGGGGCAGCTTCAATGGTGGCGGCCCAATTGGGTGTAGTCGTAGGCTCAAATTCCGAAGGTGCCACAAAGGGCCCTTGTTGGCGCGGCATGTTGCAGCCAGCTAAGAATAACACAAGCGTGAATAGGGTCAGAATATAACCGCAAATGCGCAAAGAACGCGGAGAAAAAATATGCATCATTTGAAGAATCATCGGACTCATCATTCGCTCTTTGCGATCTTCGCGTCTTGGCGGTAGAGATATTTACCGATCAATCAGATTCTCCGGCACGTGGCCGTTCTCAGCGTAGATGATGTGATCGCCCTTGCGCAACAGCCCTTGATACTCACCACCAATGCCCTCGCTCTTCCAACCATCTAAGACAAATGGAATATTCTGGTCTGCAGGGATCCACTCTCCATTATACTTTCGGGCAATGTGTACGTGCGTTCCCGACGAAAACCCTCCTTCACAAGATGGGTGCCCGACGCGCTCACCAGCCCGGAGACGGGTGCCCACTTCAACGCGGTCGCGCGTTTCGATGTGCATGTAAAACAGCGTCCAGCCGGTTTGTTCGGTTCCATCGCCGTCTAAATCCTGGATCACGGCACCATTCTCAGCGCGCACAATTAAACCATCTGCCATAGCGACAACCCAGTTTTCACTCTGAGTGCATCCCACAGGTTCATCATAGGGGGCGAAATCCAGCGCTGACCAGGCCGAGCCATCCCCCCAGCCCCCGTGCGGGCCGCCCGTAAAAGCCCAGTCAACACCATCTTCGAAGGGTAACTGCAAAGGGGGTTGAACCAGGTCAGATGGCAGGACAGGTTCATATCCATAATCAAAGGGGTAGCCAAAAAGCTCTTGATAAACCTTGAAGAAACCTTCCGAAGTAACCGTACGCTGCCAGATTTCTCGATGATAGAGTTTAGAGAAGAAATACTGCAAAGCCGCTGTGCCAGCATTAATCGTTGGATCAACTGGGATAACGTAGCCATCGGGCAACACCCAACTAGCCACTCCGTTTACACGCCACAAGTAATAGCCGCGGTTAAGTTCATTAGCAGCCCAAGCCAATTGCTTATATAGTCCCTGCATATCAGTGTTTTCCAACCCCATGGTGTAATCCAAAGTGTGTGTGCGCGGGTCGGGGTCAGATAACCAGCCGCTCTGATATTCCAGCACTGCTAGCAGCAAACGCGGGTTGATAGAATATTCCGTGGCCACACGCTGTACAATTTGGTAGCCACGCAGCAAACTGCCTTCAACATCTTCTTCATAATAAACCAGATATCCACTCAAGCTAGAAACAAAGTCTGGCACGTCGAAATAAGCAGTCACTGGCCCAGCAATAAGTTCTGAATCAGGAATAATCTTGAAGTTGGGACCCGTCTCAACGGGTTCTGGCGCTGGGATATCCAGTGCTTGCCCAACCTCCAGGATATTGACATCCGTGATGCCGTTTGCGTCAGCGATTTCTTCTATGGAGACACCAAAACGTTCTGCGATAATTCCCAACGTATCGCCAGACTGGACAACATAATCTTCAGCCTCGGTTCTCAATCCAGGAATAGGATGTGGTGCATCGGGGGTAGGAGAGTGTACCGGTGACCCAGGTGGACGTCCCTGCGTGTTGGGGCCTGGGGGCTCGCTCTGGCTTGGCACCTGCGTCGATGGGCCTGATACTCCTCCCCAGGGTTCAGCGTCTGACTTCCATTGGCGCGTACAGGCCAGCGTAGCAATAATCAGCGCCAGGAGTGACAAAAGCCATGTTTTTCGATGAGGAGAGCGGAGTGGATTTTCCATAGGGGATGTACAGCATTCTACCCTGAAGTTAAAAGAGGGTACAGGATAATAGATTCTATGTTGCCAGATTTATGCCAAATTTTTCCCAATGAACGGTGAACAGTGGTCAGTTCACTATTTGCTGACCACTGTTCACCGTCTACTGTCCACTTTTTCCTTATGTTAGAATCACCCCCACCTATGGAAGTCGCTGAAAATCTCCAGGCCATCTTAGACACCATCCCCACTAAAACCGGCTGCTATTTAATGAAGAACGAAGCCGGGGATGTGATCTATGTGGGCAAAGCTGTCAACTTGCGCAGCCGCGTGCGTTCGTATTTCCATGCCGGAGGGCAGGAACACCCGCGCACTCGACAGTTGGTCAAACATATCACTGATATCGAGTGGATCGTGGTCGGCTCGGAGCTGGAAGCCTTGATCCTTGAGATGAATCTGATCAAGAAGCACCGCCCTCACTACAATGTGCGTCTCAAGGACGACAAACGCTACCCCTATATCAAAATCCATTGGAATGATCCATTTCCGAAGGTCACCGTCACCCGCAGAGTCGTCGATGATGGGGCACAGTACTTTGGGCCATACACAGGCGTCTGGGCTGTACACCAAACCTTAGATGTGCTGCGGCGCATATTCCCTTATCTGACGTGCAACCGCACCATCACCGGGGAAGACAAACGCGCCTGCCTATATTACGACATCAAGTTGTGCATCGCGCCTTGTATTGGTGTTGCTAGCCAAGACGAGTATCATCAAATGATTCAGGGATTGGCGGACTTCTTGAGAGGCAGAACCGAGGGGATTGTTGACCGTTTGCAAACTGATATGAAGATGGCCTCCCAAGAATTGCGTTTTGAGCAAGCCGCAGTATTGCGTGATCAGCTTGATGCCATCCAACAGATCGTCGCCCGTCAGAAAATCGTACTGTCTTCGGATTATGTGGATACAGACGTCATCGCCATGGCGCGATCGGAACGCGAAGCTTGCGTGCAAGTATTCTTCATCCGCGGTGGCAAAATGATTGGGCGCGAATATTTCTTAATGGAAGGCACCGACGACAACCCCGATGCCAACGTGATCGCTGAATTCATCAAGCAGTTTTATGATCAGACGCCCACTGTTCCTCCCCAAGTGCTGCTGCCCCATGAAGTCGAAGAGGCGCAGATCATCCGTCAATGGCTCAACAGCCGCCGAGGCGGCAAAAAAGTAGAGATCAAGATCCCCAAGCGCGGTCAAAAGCGCGAGCTGGTTCAGATGGCTGCCGAGAACGCCACCGACACCCTGACTGCCTTGCAGGCTCAGTGGGAAGCTGACGAGCACCGTCAAACCCAGGCGCTGACAGAGCTACACGAAGCACTGCGTCTTCCTAATGCCCCCAAGCGCATCGAATGCTATGATATCTCTACCATGCAGGGAACAGCTACGGTGGGCAGCATGGTTGTTTTCGACCAGGGTGTGCCTGATAAGGGGCATTACCGCCGTTTCAATATCCGCACTGTGGTTGGGCCAGATGATTTTGCCAGCATGGAAGAAATGCTCAGGCGTCGTTTCCGACGTTGGCAAGGCGCTCAGGAAACCTCTGAAGCACCGGGCAAAAAACCGGATCGTTCATTTTCTGCGCTGCCTGATCTGATCATCATTGATGGAGGCAAGGGACAACTGAGCCGCGCCACGAAGGTATTGGATGAATTCGGCTTGTGTGATGTGATCCCTGTTGTAGGGTTGGCTAAACGTGAAGAAGAGATCTTCGTACCCGGGCAATCCCGATCGATTCTTTTGCCCCGTAAATCAGAGGGGTTATACTTAGTACAGCGCATACGTGATGAAGCACATCGTTTTGCTATCACGGCTCACCGCAAGCAGCGCTCAAAATTAGGGATCACTTCTCAACTGGATATCATTCCCGGAATTGGCCCTGCAAGACGCAAGGCGTTGATGAGTCATTTTGGGTCGATTGATGCCATTCGGCAAGCATCAGAAGAAGAGTTAGCAGCCGCTCCAAAGATGAATCTGAACACAGCTGCAGCGGTAAAAGCACATCTGCGATAAACGAGGTAGGAGAATGCTTTGAAAACAGTATGGTACGTTGAAGATGATGGTGAGATGATCAAGGCAATCAAATTGTTGCTCAAATTACTGGATTACGAAACGCGCTCCTTTTTAGATTGCAAGAAAGCAGCTCAGGCAATGCTCGATGGAGATCGCCCCGATCTGATGCTTGTTGATATTAACATGCCAATCGTCACTGGGATGGATTTATTGAAGTATGTGCGCAGCCGTGCCGATTTTGACCAAGTACCGGTTGTAATGCTTTCTTCAGAGGTGGCAGATGCCAGTGTCAATGAGGCAACGGAACTTGGTGCCGATGGTTATCTATTTAAACCAGTGACCATTGAAGATTTAGAGGATAAAATAAATATAGCTATCAAAAAACGATCAAACTAGGCAATCCGTTTTATTCTATACTTCGTATTTAGGAGACATTAAATGGCTAAGAAAGCAAAGAAAAAAAGAAGAAGCACTCAACAGACGGTTATGGTTGTCATTGGTATCCTCATTGTTTTAGCGATGATATTACCATCTGTTTTGACTTTTCTGCAGTAATGAACAACTTAGAAATTATCGGCTGATTTAAAACTCATGTTACGCACGCTTAGCGGGAAAGTCCTAAAAATAGGGGGGGGGCTTCGCCCCCCCTATTTTTTGGGATATTTCTCTTTAGGTTGCGTAACATGAGTTAAAATTCTGCCATACGTAGAGCAGGATTTTTGTTCTGCGTTCGTGAGTTCTTTACACCAACCACAAATAATACATCGCAGAGAGGTTGATTGTGGATGACAATATCGTCGTATACGGAACAACATGGTGCCCTGATTGCGTTCGAGCTAAGAGAGTTTTCAAAAAGAACAACATCGAATTTCAATGGATTGATATTGGACAAGATCCAGCAGCACGTGTTTTTGTCGAAGAAGCCAATAATGGGATGCGAATTGTTCCAACTATTCTGTTTCCTGATGGGGAAACCTTGGCAGAACCATCTAACAGTGAGCTCTCGGAAAAACTATCAATATTGGGATTACTAACTTAGTAGGTTTTTTAGCCTGATCTGTAATAAACTGGAATTTTTGCACTTCTCGTTGTATACTCAATACAACCCCAAATGAGGAGAGGTCTACATGAAAGTATCAGTTCTGCAAGAAAACCTTGCCCATGGCCTCAGTGTTGTTTCACGCGCCGTTTCACCACGCAGTACGCTGCCCGTATTAGGCAATATTCTAGTCGCCAGCGATGAGGGGCGTTTGCGTCTTTCGGCAACCAACCTGGAGTTGGGAATCACCTGTTGGATTGGTGCCAAAATCGAAGAAGATGGCTCCACAACAGTTCCGGCGCGGACATTTACCGATTTGATCAGCACGCTACCTCCCAACCAAGTCAGCATGGATCTAAACGTGCGCACACAAACCATGAATGTGCGCTGCGGTACATCAAACACTGACCTAAAATGCATTGACGCACAAGAATTTCCTCCCATGCCGACCCCAGATTTGGAGGAGGGTTTAGAGATCAATGTTACTGACCTTAGGGAGATGATTCAGCAGGTTGTTTTTGCAACTTCAACAGACGAGGCGCGCCCGATCCTCACGGGAGTTCTCTTAACCATTGAAGATGATAAGATAACTTTTGCTTCAGCTGATGGCTTCCGGCTCTCGGTGCGTAAAGCCGTGCTCTCATCTCCACTATCAAAACCCATTCAGGCTGTGATCCCGGCGCGGGCTTTGAGCGAATTAGCTCGCATTACATCTGCTTCACTCGGTTCGAACGGCTCAGAGAGCAGTGATAAGGTTACAATGCTGATGCCAGCCCAGAGCGGGCGTGTGATTTTCCGTACCCCAAACATCGAACTGGCAACCCAAATTATCGAAGGCACATTCCCTGATTACGAACAAATTATCCCCCGTGGTCATCAAACTCGCACAGTGCTCTCCACAGACGCGTTCCTGAAGGCTTGCAAACAGGCTGAAATCTTCGCCCGTGAAGGAACCCTTATCGCTAGAGTAAGTATCACACCGGGTGGAGAATTACAACCGGGCACCGTGGAGATCTCAGGTCAATCAGAAGAGACAGGTTCGAATCAAACCATCATCGATGCATCCATCGAGGGTCCTCCCATCCTAATTGCCTTCAATGTGCGTTTCATGCGTGAAGTATTGGATGTAATCAAGACGCCCAACGTCGCCTTAGAAACCTCGACGGATACCAGCCCAGGGGTGATTCGCCCCGTCGGGCAGAAGGATTTTTTGCACGTGATCATGCCGATGCACTTGGGCAACTAAATAGATTTTCCGCGATCCGAAGCTGAATTGGGCTTCGGATCATTTTTTAACCAACACCATGACTTTGCCAAGCCCTTCCCCAGATCGGGCGCTAAGGATCCATCTAGCCTTAGCCCAATACCCAATTCTACGCACGCGTATCCGTGCCCGAATGCGCCGGGCACTCTTCGAACGCGGCATAATATCGGCAAAAGATTTCGAAGCCGAAGTTCGGCAGAAGGCTATTGAATCGCAAGCTCGCGAAGGATTGCACGATCCTCTATGGGAAGAAACAGAGGAGACCTGGGAAATCAGGATGTCGCGCATTCGCACACACCTGACTGATTTCTACTTCGCCTACAACCTGAGATTCGAAGATTTTGAAGAGATCGTCAAGGATGTTCTCGCTGAACGCGTCCCCATGGCTGACGAGATCGAGGTTTCTTTTAACCCCGAGTTAGCCCCTCAGGATATGCTCTTCGAACAGGCATTGGCAATCGAGCACTTGCCGCCAGAAGAGCATGCGCATTACAAGCATCGTTACCACGAGCTAATCGTAGTTCTAATCCGCAGACTGATCAGTGATCAACTGGCCTATATCAACATCGCCAAAACCTGGTTCACCGCCAGCGATTTGTTTGAGATCCAACGGCGCAAAATCGGGCTTGGGAAAATTGGCGGCAAAGCCGCGGGAATGTTGTTAGCAGCACGCATCCTCAGTGAAGTAGCAGGGGAAGATATTCGTGACGCATTATGCATTCCAGAGTCCTACTTTCTTGGCTCTGATGTCATGTATGCATTTATGAGTTTCAACGAACTGATCCATTGGGCAGATCAAAAATACAAATCCGAAGAACAGATCGTTGACGAATATGCAAGAATTCAAGACGAATACGCCAACGCTGACTTTCCACCAGATATCCTCGAGAAACTTTCGGAATTACTGGAAGAGGTTGGCAACCAACCCATCATCGTAAGGTCATCTAGTCTTCTTGAAGATAATTTCGGGACATCTTTCGCAGGGAAATACGAAAGTGTCTTCTGCCCAAACCAGGGTTCCCCGGAAGAAAATCTCTTCGAGCTGACTCAGGCCATCCTACAGGTATTTGCCAGCGGCCTGAACCCGGACGCGCTGCTATACCGCCGAGCTATGGGTTTGCAAGATTATGATGAGCGGTTGGCTATCCTCATTCAAGTAGTTGAGGGCGAGCGTTTCGGAGATTATTTCTTTCCTCACGCCGCGGGTGTTGGATTCAGCCGTAACCTTTATCGCTGGTCACCCCAAATCCGCAGCGAGGATGGCTTTTTACGATTAGTTTGGGGGTTGGGAACCCGCGCCGTAGACCGTGTGGGCAATGACTATCCCCGGATGGTAGCTCTCAGCCACCCCAATTTGCGACCTGAGTCTGAACCGAAGTTAATCCGTCGTTATTCTCAACAGTATATCGATGTGATCAATCTAAAAACTAATCAGTTCGAAACTTTACCTGCTCAGGATGTGATCACTCGCCAATATCCCTTGCTAAGATATATTGCCCAGCTAGATCAAGACGGATATCTCACTCCCATTCGCAGCAATCTGTCCGAGAAAGATGTTGAGAACGTTGTGCTTACTTTCGACACGCTCATTCAGCGCACGGAAGTCGCTGATCAGATGAAACGCATTCTCAATCTATTGGAACGCTATTACAAAACCCCAGTAGATATGGAGTTTGCCATTCACGTTGACAAACTGAACAGCGTAACCCCAGATATTAAAATTTCCATTTTACAGTGCCGACCACAAGCCTACTCCGAAGAGGAAGCAGCCTTTGTCCCTGATGATTTGAAAGACACAGACATTGTGTTTTCAACCAGCCGAATGGTCCCCCAAGGGCTTATCTCAGATATTCGCTACGTGCTGTTTGTTGTGCCAGAAGGCTATTTCGCACTGCCTACACCTGGGGAACGTGCTGAGTTGGGCCGGGTTATTGGTCGTCTGAATACGCTTCTGGCCAACGATACCTTCATTTGTGTTGGACCTGGTCGCTGGGGGACACGAAATCCCGACCTTGGCGTGAACATTCGTTATGCAGATATCTATAATACGCGCTCATTGGTGGAACTGGCTGGTGAGGGGATTGGTCCTGCCCCTGAGCCTTCTTTTGGGACTCACTTCTTCCAAGATCTTGTTGAAGCGCGCGTCTTTCCCCTGGCAATATTTCTAGATGATCAAGATGTTATTTTTAATCGTCAATTCTTCTACGAAACCCCAAATCAACTCGCTCGACTCGCCCCAGATGAGGTAAACTTAGAGTCGTGCATTCGATTGATCGAAGTTTCTTCATTCCGATCAAATCACCATCTTGAATTGGTCATGGATAACGAAGCTGGGCAAGCGGTAGCATACCTTTCGAAAGACAAAACAAAGTAATTATAAAGTTCATGGAAACACGTATTTTGTAAATGATAAGGGGATGGCAGTGCTGTCGCCATCCCCTTATTTTCTGAAAAAGATTTGTTGGTGGGGCAGCAAGAAGGTACATCTATGAAAAAGTTTGTCGCAGTAGCAGGCAATATTGGTGTGGGAAAATCAACCTTGGTGGGAATGCTCAGCAAAAACCTGGGCTGGGAGCCTTTTTATGAACCCCACACGGAAAATCCCTATTTGCCAGATTTCTATAAGGATATGAAAGCCTGGGCTTTTCAATCTCAGGTTTTCTTCTTGACTCACCGACTGCGCATACACCGCAGCCTGATCGACCACCCAACCTCTGTCGTTCAAGATCGAAGCGTTTATGAAGATGCTGAGGTCTTTGCGCGCAATCTTTATACTCAGAAACAGATGGACGAACGAGATTATGAAACCTATCAGGAACTCTACCATGTTCTCAGCGAGTTTTTGCCCCCCCCTGACCTGGTCGTTTACCTGAAAGCATCAGTTGAAACCTTGCAGCGACGAATTCGAAACCGAGGTCGTGATTACGAAAGCAAGATCAGTCCAGAATATCTGGGGCAGTTGAATGAGCTATATGAAGATTGGGTGGAAAATTTCAATCTCTGTCCAGTGTTGACTGTCCCCGCGGATGATATCAACTACGTCGAACACCCCGCACATTTAGAGCTGGTCATCCAAAAAGTGGATGAAAAATTGACTGGAAAAGATATAGTTGTCTTCGACCCTGTGGATGTTGAAAACGGCCGCAACTCATCATACTAAATAGAACACAGGTTACACGGATTTAACAGATACACGCGGAAAATATTCAGTATTTTATCCGTGCAAATCTACCAAATCTGCGTCGCCCGCGTTCTATTTTTTTATTCTTTACTACGTAAGTGGGGGAATAGGATCACTTCCCGAATGCTGTGCTGATCTGTCAGCAGCATAGTCAATCGATCGATACCCATGCCAAAGCCACCATTGGGGGGCATTCCATAACGCATGGCGCGCAAATAATCGTCATCCATCGGGTGGCGTTCTTCGTCATCCTCAGCGTAATCGCGCCCCATTTCCAAGAAACGCGCTTCCTGATCAAGAGGGTCATTGAGTTCTGTGAAGGCGTTGCACAATTCCATCCCACCCAGGAAGCCTTCAAAACGTTCGACCGTCGTAGGATCACCCAGAATGCTCTTCGCCAGGGGTGAGATATCCCTGGGGTAGTTGTACAGGAATGTCGGCTGGATCAAATTGGGTTCGAGATGGTTGCTGATCAAAGCATCGATCAACTTACCCCTTGCTGAATCAGGTTTGACTTCGATGCCTTTTGTTTTCATCGCTGCTGCTAGACTTTCTGCCGTCATATGCTGATTGATATCAATGCCCGTGGCGTCGATCAAACCCTGGCGCAGCTCGATACGCTCCCAAGGAGGGTCAAGATTGATCTCATGCCCCTGGAAAGTGAAAGTGCGTTTACCAAATACCTGGTCGGCGACGAAGGCCAACATATTTTCGGTAAGCTCCATGACCTGGTTATAGTCCGCATAAGCCCAGTAAAACTCTAACTGGGTGAATTCAGGGTTATGTTTGAAAGAAACACCTTCGTTGCGGAAATCGCGCCCAATCTCATAGACACGCTCAAAGCCGCCCACCAGCAAACGTTTGAGATAAAGCTCGAAGGAGATTCGTAAATAAAGTTCCTGTTTGAGCTGGTTATGGTGCGTAACAAAAGGCTCGGCAGCCGCACCGCCGTAAATTGGCTGTAAAATTGGCGTTTCAACCTCGAGGAACTCATTATCATCCATAAAGTTTTGCAGGGCGCGCACAATAGCCGCACGCGTGCGGAAGATCTTGCGCACATCGGCATTGACTGCCAAATCAGCGTAGCGTTGACGAAAACGAGTCTCCGGATCAGCTAACGTTGCATGCTGAATCACCTCGCCGTCTACGACTTCATCCTTGGCAGCTGGCAGCGGCGTCACTGCTTTGGACAGCATTCGGAAGGACTCAACCCAGATCGAAATTTCGCCCGTTCGAGTACGAAATATTCTCCCGCTTGCTTGGATGAAATCACCCAAATCAAAAGCATGATTGAAGAAATCGATTTGCTCCTTGCCAATATCATTCGCCCGGAAGAAAAGCTGGATGCGTCCATGGCCATCCTCAATATGGGCAAAAGAGATCTTGCCCATTGGTCGCATAGAACGCAGTCGGCCAACCAATGTGGCCTGAATCTCTTCGGGGTTTTCGTCATTCTCCACCGCTTCAAAGGCCTGGACAGCTTCCACACTCGTATGAGTACGTTCTACGCGATGCGGATAAGGTTCAATTCCCTCGGCACGCAGCTCTTCTATTTTTTCTAATCTGACTTGCTCTAAGTTTGAATATTCGTTGGACATAATTCGTCGTTTCTCGTCAGTAAGTGATTATAGCTTAGTAGAAAATAGTCGGAAAAATGGGTTTTTCCAGTATCTTTGCTGCGAAGGCTTTAGTCTGAACAGCTATTTTGGCAATAAAAAAGCCCCGCATCGAGTGTACTCGCGCGGGGCTATACGGGTCAAGCCCCAGTTTATTCGACCTTCAAAATTTTCACAGTAAACGAGCCATTGGGTGCTTGCACGGTCACATCTTCTTTGGCTTTATGTCCAATAAGCGCTTTCCCTAGTGGCGATTCATTGGATATTCGTCCATTGCTCGGGTGCGCCTCAACAGCACCAACGATCGTATAACTCTCCGGATCGAAATCGTCTTCTTGAATGGTCACTTTGGAGCCAATCTGAATCTCATCTCGTTTCCGATCTTCGTCGATCAGCTGTGCATTGGCGAGGATAAGCTTTAATTCCTGAATACGTCCCTCAACGAACGCCTGTTCGTTACGTGCAGCATCGCATTCAGCATCAGCATCCACGCCAGAGTCGCCATCTTCAAGAGCTTCGCGCAAGCGTTCGGCCACTTCATGACGGCGCGTTGTGCGGAGATACTCAAGTTCTTGTTGGAGTTTCTCAAAACCCTCTTGGGTCAAGTATGTTGGTGGCATTTTTCTTCCTTCGCCCCTCCTGATAATTTTCTTCTTGATGTTATTGAAAAAATCCCTTATCCACAATTCGCGCTAATCGGGGCACACCAACACGAAGTAAATAAGGAGCGGCGTCAATATGTAGGAATTTGTATCCTATTGCGCCGCGGCCGGGATTTTAGCATAATATTTTTTGCAATGCAAGGGCTATTTTAGAACATTAGTTCAGTTCGTTTTCCAAAGAATCAGCCCCCCCATTTGTTGAGAATATGCGCGAATTGCTGTACGCATATCAGGTAGGTTGTCCCAAAACGTACTGATTTGCGATTGATGCGCAGCAACAGCATCTCCCCAGGCAGCGATACCTTTGTCGGTTATAGAAAATTGTAGAGGGGTCATCCGCTCAGGCTTCCAATCAGGAACATCCTGTAAATAAGGATAATCCGCGTAATACCAAAGAGAGATATTGAGAGACTCAGCTGCAGCGCGTGTGAGTTGATGATCGACGTGGTTTCCCAATCCCAATGGGCAAACCAAATTGACCTTAGGGGTGAGTGCCGTTCTCAGGGTTTGGCTTAGTCTCCGAACACGGATCTGCTCATCGGGGTGCAGGAGTCCAAACAAAGAACTTTCCGATGCGTAAAGATGTTCTCCTGTCTGTTCCGATCGACGGTAGATACAGTCGGGCACAAAGAAATGCCGATGAGATGCTCCCAGTATCGAACAGGCCTCAACATCCTCAGCACGACGCCTGATCATGGCATCATGTCCAGTCTCCCAACGTTCGTGCAAACTCTCGGCGAATGCAGAAAGGTGTTCATCAGGCCTATCCCCAGCACAGACCGTCCAGACAGCTGTCTCCTCACCAGCCGCGGCCTGCTCCCAGAGCAAACCACCGAGGGACAGCGCCACATCATCCAGATGAGGGGAAAGATAGATCCATTTCGTCATATGTGCGCCATTATATATGAATTTTCTATGAACGAGTTCTTAAATATTATCGAATAACTTGACAGAAATAGTCTTATTAATTATGATCACAAGTGTCAAATATTTCGAATAATGAAACCCTTTTTGTACCATAGGAGGTCAAAATGATTTACAAATTCTTCAAAGCGTTGGATGAAAAATTTGGCTTCGAGCAAGCCAAGGCTCACTGTGATGTTCCCTGCGGTATCTATGATCCCATTGTTGCTCAGATTAACGCATTGACTGTTGTGCGCATGATGGATTTGATGGCAGCCCTCGAAGGCGAGGGTGTTGCTTACCAAAATAGCATGTCACGTTACGTAGCCGTCAAAGAAGAGCATGCCGAAAAAGCCAAGCACGAAGTGCGCGTGATTTGGGGCGATTTCATCAGCCCAGATCATGTTGCACAGTATCCTGAACTTCCTGAATTAGTTCACAAAATCATGAAGTTGGGTTCCAAAACCCGCCAGACTGCCGACCGCGAAACCGGTGTTGCATTCGTCGAAACAATCAACAAATTCGCCGAGATCTTCTGGGCCATCAAGGGTGTCAGCACCAAGAAGGCCAAGGCTCCCTACGCGCCAGCGCTGGAAATGGTTTACGCCGATCTGTAAGGTTTTTCTTTGATGTAAGTTGGGAAAGTTAGAACGCGGATCACGCAGATTTAAATGATTTTCGCAGATAAAAATATCTGCGTTCATCTACTACCTCAGTGTTGATCTGCGTTCCATTTTCACCGACGTACGATAAAAATATGTTCAAAATCATCAGAGTGACTGGCAACAGCCTCTCACCTGAGTTCCAAGAAGGGGATTTCGTAGTGCTCGTCACACTAGGTGGACGATCTTTGCGAAATCCCTTCTTTTTTAATTCACTCAAGCGGGGAGATGTCTTGGTATTCCGACATAATGAATACGGAACCATGATCAAGAAATTTGATCACTTCGAAGGGGATGACCAACTTTATGTCACCGGAACGCATCCACACAGTGTCGATAGCACTCAATTTGGCCCCATCCATAGCGACGCCCTAATTGGTAAAGTGGTTTGGCATATTCCTCGGTCAAGTTCGTAGTGGAACAGCGCACTCTCGTGCATTACTACCAACTGCTTGTCAGGCACGACCGCCGAAGGCGGGCCTGCCCAAAAGGCCGCACAGCGTGGCCAGTGCCCGTTCTTGGGTAATTTAGAGATATAATCGGCGCATGGAATCCCCATCCAAGCCGCCGGTTACCCCACAAGTTGCCATCCCCTTTGGTATTCTGGCCGTTTCGACATCTTCGATTTTCATCCGCTATGCCCAGGCGGACGCGCCCTCGATTGTCATCGCCGCTGGCCGATTGACATTTGCTACGGTCATCTTGGCGGGGATCGCTCTCCTGCGTCACCGAGCCGAACTACGCACGCTCACGCGCAAAGAATTGGGCTTGGCTTTGCTCTCTGGATTTTTCCTGGCGATCCACTTTGCCACCTGGATCACATCACTGGAATATACCAGTGTGGCCAGTTCGGTAGTCATCGTAGCGACTTCCCCTCTTTGGGTGGTTTTGCTATCTCAGCTTACCATTCGTGAGCCGGTCGCCCGCCCTGTATTTTTTGGTATGGGTTTGGCATTGATCGGAGGAACGATCGTCGGGTTGAGCGATTCTTGTACCTGGACGGGCATGTCATTGGCCTGCCCTCCGTTCTCTGAATTTGTGGCTGGTGAGGCCTTCTTAGGGGATTTCTTAGCCCTGGCAGGAGCCTGGACAGGGGCGGGTTATTTGCTCATCGGGCGGCGCCTGCGCGAGAAAATATCTCTCATCCCGTATATCTTCGTAGTTTACGGGATGGCGGCTGTCATCTTGAATCTTTTTATGTTCTCCGCTGGTGAGACTCTTTCCGGCTATCCCCCAAGAGTTTATCTTTGGCTGCTGCTGCTGGCACTGGTGCCTCAACTTCTGGGGCACTCGACATTCAACTGGGCTTTGCGCTATCTATCCGCAGCGTACGTCTCGATCACCTTGCTGGGGGAACCGATTGGTTCGGCAATTCTGGCTTATTTCTTCCTGAAAGAGGCGCCCTCAGCCTTGATGGTCTTTGGTGCTATACTTATTCTCGTTGGCATATATTTGGCATCTCGGAACGAGTAATTTTCCCTATAGATCAGAAATTCGTAATGTTCACACTCGGAGCTTTTGTTATTATTTTTGATGATCAGAGACGAATTCTTTTATGCCATCGCCGTGATTATGATATATGGAATCTCCCTGGTGGGGGTGTCGAAAGCGGTGAACTCCCAACCGAAGCTGCGGTCAGGGAAGTGCAAGAAGAAACCGGGCTTGAGATAAAACTAGAACGTCTGATTGGCGTTTATGGAAAATCTTATCGGGATGAAATCGTTTTTGTGTTTGAGGGAATCCCCATTAGTGGTAACATCTCTCCGACAGACGAATCTGACAGTTGCAGTTACTTTGAAATTGAAGAATTTCCAATCAATACAATTCCTCGCCATGTAGAACGGGTTCATGATGCAATAGAGAATTATTCTGAACCCATATTCCGATGTCAAAGCGGTACACCCACTCTTGATTATCTAAAGCAACTAGGCAAAATATAAGCCAATACCGTATGCTTATGGCACAGAAGAAAAGTTCAACATCAAAGAAATCAAAACAACTGACGCCTTCAGGCCCGCCTTGGATGGAAACTGCCTTTCGTTTGTGGTTGCGTTTCGAGCGTTTTGCCTGGGACATTGGTGGTGTTTTGGTTTTGGCAATTTCTTTGATGCTCTTGTTGGGGTTGATCGCGCCTGGCTTGGCAGGGGGCTCTATAATTTTAGGACTGACCTCTTTTCTACGGCGCTGGCTGGGGTGGGGAAGCCTGGCGTTAGTATTAGCTGGTGGGGCATGGGGCTTATTCATGATCCGCAGACGCGCTGACGAGGCACTCAATATTCGTTGGATGCGTGTCCTGGCTTTGGAAGGCGCCACATTCGCCTTTATAACCCTGCTCACATTGGTCAACGGCGGGGAGTTAGCACGCGCTGAACGCGGCCTGGATGGCGGCCTGGTGGGCTGGGGGCTGTCAGAACTGATCTCCACTTTTCTCAACCCATTCATCGGTATGGGCATAGTTTTTATAGCCTTATTCTTCTTTTTGGTAGTCGGCCTGGATTTGACCGGCAAATTAACCGCTGTGATCGAAAAAAGTTTGGGAGCAAGATCCACACAGAGAATACCAGCATCAACTGCCCCCGCCGTCAGCGTTGCGCCTGTAGAAGAAGCAGAATCGCTCATCTCTTCGCCAAGAAAATCTCCCAAGAAACCCCAGCGCGTAGCGCCAGAATTTCGCAAGCGCTTCCGCGTTGAACAAAACAGCGACGAGCGTCCAGCGTCGCCAATCCAACGATCTGAAGATTTACCCAGCCTAGATCTTTTAGCTAATGAGCGCTCTGCAAAGCCCAGCGAGCGGCACATCAACCAGCGCGCCGGAATGATCGAACAAACTTTGGATGAGTTTGGCATTCCCGCCAAAGTGGTTGGGTTCCAAGTTGGACCCACTGTAACCCAGTTTGCCGTGGAACCAGGCTACATCGCCAAACCCGGCGCCACCGCGGACGAGATCGCCCGGCTGCGCAAAGTGCGCGTATCCCAGATTGCCGGTTTGCAGCGTGACCTGGCTCTATCTCTGGCGGCTGAACGTCTGCGAATCCAGGCGCCCGTGCCTGGGCGCTCATATATCGGTATCGAAGTGCCCAATGCAACATCATCCATCGTACGCCTGCGCCCACTCTTAGAGTCGAACACTTTCCAAAAGGTTAGCTCTCCGCTGGCAATTGCTTTGGGACGCGATGTCTCTGGCGAAGCGGTCGTCGCTGACCTTTCATCCATGCCGCACCTGCTGATTGCCGGAACGACGGGCTCGGGCAAATCTGTAAATATCGCCTCCATTACTACTTGCCTGGCAATGAATAACTCTCCCAAGGATCTGCGCCTGGTGATGATCGACCCCAAAATGGTGGAATTAATTCGCTTTAACGGATTGCCGCATCTGTACGGTAAAGTCGAGACTCAACTTGAACGCATCTTGGGGGTCTTGCGTTGGGTTGTTGCCGAAATGGATCAACGCTATATCCTGCTGGAAGAGTCACGCTCGCGCAATATTGACACTTATAACCGCAAAATTGGGCGCCGCAAGGAAGCTGTCACACTGCCGCGCATTGTGGTACTGATCGATGAGTTGGCCGATCTGATGATGTCCGCCCCCGAACAGACAGAGCATACCCTGGTGAGGCTGGCACAAATGGCGCGCGCCACAGGCATCCACCTGGTACTGGCCACACAGCGCCCAAGTACGGATGTAGTTACAGGTTTGATCAAAGCCAATTTCCCGGCACGCATCTCTTTCGCAGTGGCATCTTCAATAGACTCGCGCGTCATCTTGGACGTAACCGGCGCGGAGCACCTCTTGGGCAGTGGCGATATGCTTTTCCTGCCCCCTGAGGCGGGCAGCCCAATTCGTGTTCAAGGTGTATGGATCACCGATCAGGAATTAGAGCGAGTAGTCAACTTTTGGCAGAAATCCTATCAGGATGATAGTGAAGAGATCCCGCCATGGGAGCAGATGCTGGAAAAAGAGGCTGTCTTATCCGATCGCGATGGTCTCATCGAACAGGCAGTCCGGTTGGTGCAGCAAACCCAGAAAGCCAGCACCTCGATGCTACAACGTCAGCTGCGCGTCGGATACCCGCGGGCAGCGCGCTTGATGGATGAGTTGGAAGAATTAGGCGTGGTAGGTTTTTCCCAAGGCAGCGGCCGCGAGCGAGATGTGCTCATTGGTGAAGATGAAGATTTGATGGACATCCTGGCAGATCAAGATTGACTAGGCCGTGTTGACATTTGTGAATTTTTCTCCTGAAACGGATGAGTTCTTCATACAGTTTGCACTTCCTGCAAATTCCTAAAATATCAACACTCCCTAGGATTGACAGTCATAATTCCATACGATAGCATTCATCATCATCATTTTTGAAAGGTAGTGTGCAAATTGTGACTCAACTGGCAAGAAAACAGGAAACACCAAAATCCTTCACTGATCTCATGCGAGCCCTTTTTAAGGGTGTGCTCGATCCGATCGCAGCATTTCTGCTCAAAATTGGTTTAACCCCTAACGCCCTTACCCTCATCGGGCTGTTAGGCAACACGGTTGGGGCTGTTTTTCTCGCTCGAGGCAATATGCTGGTTGGTGGAGTGATCATCTTATTCATGGTACCACTGGACGCCCTTGATGGAACCATGGCTCGGTTGCTGGGAGAACCATCCACTTTCGGCGCATTTGTAGACTCTGTAACCGATCGATACACAGAATTAATCACTTATCTGGGATTGCTAATCTATTACCTCCAAGCGGGTGATTGGATTGGCAGCGGTTTAGTTTATCTTGCTGCAGCTGGGTCTATTCTGGTTTCATATGTTCGGGCTCGCGCGGAAGCTCTGGATTATGATGCCAAAGTTGGAATCATGACCCGCCTGGAACGGTATGTCGTTTTGATTCCTTCACTGGTGCTCAATTTCCCCAAATTTGGTGTTGGGATCATTGCTGTACTAGCAAATATTACTGCCATTCATCGCATCGCACATGTTCGCCGTCAAGCCCACGACAAGATGAAGGACACTCGCAACTAAAGGGAAATTATGCCTGTTGGATTTAATGTCGGACCCTTATTTGTACATTTCTATGGCCTGATCCTGATGTCGGGGGCTGTAGCAGGAGCCTGGTTGGCGCATTACCGCGCCCGCAAAAAAGGACTTGATACTGAATTTGTTTGGGACAGCCTGACCTGGGTGCTGATTGGTGGCATTATTGGGGCGCGTCTGTGGCATGTATTCACGCCACCTCCATCCATGGTCGCACAAGGCATCACCGTCAAGTATTACCTTACCCACCCGCTGGACGCATTGGCAATCTGGCGCGGCGGGTTAGGAATTCCTGGGGCAGTGATCGGGGGCGCGCTGGCCCTGTACCTTTTGTGCCGCAAGCGAGGTAAAAGCTTTGCAACCTGGGCTGATATCGTGGCCCCCTCGCTGGCACTAGGACAAGCGATTGGGCGTTGGGGAAATTTTATCAACCAGGAACTATACGGCCTACCAACAGATTTGCCCTGGGGCATATTTATCGACCCGATCAACCGCGTGCCAGGATTTGAGCAATTCACACACTTCCACCCGACTTTCTTCTACGAATCCATCTGGAATCTTGCCAATATGGCTTTGCTGCTCTGGTTGGGGGCAAAACATGCTGAGCGGTTGATCCCAGGTGATTTGATCCTGGTCTATCTGATCGGTTATCCCGTGGGACGCTTCTTATTGGAATTTTTACGCCTAGATTCTGCGCAAGTGGCAGGATTCAACACCAATCAGACCATCATGGCGGTTGTTGCGCTTCTTTCAGCATTTGTGCTATTGTGGCGGCACAAACGAAAACCAAAAGAAGAGCAATCACCTTGATCGTGGGAGGCGAGAGTCTCCCTTTTATTTTATCTTTATTGGAGCGATGAATGATTGTAACGAAGGGCCTCACCAAGAAATTTGAAGACTTTTTAGCGGTAGATGGGGTCGATTTGAGCGTGGGGGCTGGAGAAGTCTTGGCTTTACTAGGACCCAATGGAGCGGGGAAAACCACAACCGTGCGCATGTTAACATCAATATTGCGGCCAACCAGCGGCACTGCACAAGTAGCTGGCTTTGATGTGGCCAAAGATGCCCAGAAAGTGCGCGCCTCTGTCGGCGTGCTGACAGAGAATCATGGGCTTTATGCCCGCATGCCGGCATTCGAATACCTTGATTTTTATGGCCAGCTTTATGCGATGGAAGTAGATCAACGTAAACAGCGTGTAACCGAATTATTGGAACAATTTGGATTAGCCGAGGATCAGCACCGGCGCATCGGCGAGTATTCCAAAGGTATGCGGCAGAAACTAGCTTTGGCGCGAGCGCTGTTACACAATCCGCTGGTACTGCTGCTTGACGAACCTACCTCAGCAATGGATCCTGAAAGCGCGCGACTGGTTCGGGATAGCATCAAAGAATTGCGTTCAGCAGAGCGGACGATCATCATTTGCACACATAACCTGGCCGAAGCTGAGGAATTGGCCGACCAGATCGCCATCATTCGTCGAGGGAAAATCATTGCCAAAGGATCTCCACTAGCCTTGAAACAAACGCTCTTAGGGGCTGGAGAATTCGAAATTCAATTGGCAAGCACCCTAAACGGCAGCCCGACGTCGCTCCCGCCCGGGGTCACTGTCAGCGCCCAGGGGAATAAGTGGATCCGCTTTCGCACATCCAGTCCTGAAGAAGATAATCCCAACATGTTGCGAGCAATGCTGGAACAAGGCTATCCGGTGATCAGTTTACAGGAAGTGCCTCGCAGTTTGGAACAAGTTTACCTGGAAGCGGTCAATGCGCCCGATGGCGAGGAGGTGTTAGATGTGGCATAAACTCGCACCAGCATTGATCGTCACCCGGCGTGAAGTTCGCGATCAGTTTCGTGATTGGCGTATTCTGCTACCGATTTTGGTACTCACCTTATTTTTTCCAGCATTGATGAACTTTACTGCTCGAGAAGCTGTCAGTTTTGTCGCGGAATTTGGCGCCGCAGTGATTGGAGATCGCCTGATACCCTTCTTGCTCATGGTGGTCGGCTTCTTCCCCATCTCTGTGTCATTGGTGATCGCCCTGGAAAGCTTTGTTGGTGAAAAAGAGCGCCGCAGCATCGAACCCCTGTTGTCCAGCCCTTTGACAGATCTTCAGTTATACCTGGGCAAACTTATCGCAGTGATGCTACCTCCGCTCCTAGCTAGCTATCTTGGGATTGGCGTTTACTTATATGGCGTGTACCGCCAGGTAGGATGGACTCCCGAGCCTGTCCTGCTCATTCAAATTGTTGCTCTGACCACTGTTCAGTCATTATTGATGGTCAGTGGCGCGGTGGTGATTTCCTCGCAAGCGACATCTACACGGGCTGCAAATTTGTTGGCTTCCTTTATCATCGTGCCCATGGCTATGTTGTTGGTCGGTGAGAGCATGATCATGTTCTGGGCACGCTATCATGTGCTCTGGTGGGCGATCTTTGGTCAGATACTGATATCCGGTTTATTGGTGCGTACAGGCATTGCACACTTTAACCGCGAGGAACTCTTGGGCCGCGAGTTGGACTCATTGAACTTCAAATGGAGTTGGCAAGTTTTCTGGGGAGCTATCGTTGGGGATGCACAATCGGTGTCCACATGGCTGCATCGAGAGTTCAGTCACACGCTAAAAAGGATTTGGTTGCCACTGATTTTAATAGTGATATCTTTCGCAGGAGGAGCTTGGGTCGGCGTGCAACAGGCGCAAATCTTTAGGCTACCACCCGACCTATTGGATATCAGCAATATTCAGGAAGGATTTGTCCAGGAAATAGATGGTTTTGAAACCTTACGCTTCTTCTCTGTGGAAAGCATTCCCCTGGTTTGGATGCACAACCTCCGAACGATCGCCTTGGCGACTTTCTTTGGGATATTTTCATTTGGCGTCATGGGCATAATCGTACTGATGCTGCCATTCATAATCATTGGCTATTTCACTTTCACTGCAGCGCAAGCTGGCATCTCGCCAATTTTGTTTTTAACAGCCTTTGTGCTTCCGCATGGCATATTAGAAATTCCAGCAATTGCGTTAGCGGGGGCAGCAATATTGCGTTTAGGTGCAACCTTGTCTGCTCCAGCTGAGAACCGAACCATTGGCGAAGCTCTACTACATTCCCTAGCTGATTGGGTCAAGGTTATGATCATATTAGTGGTTCCCCTACTTTTGGGTGCAGCAATATTAGAAGTTTTTGTTACCCCAAGTGTTGCATTGCGCATGTTTGGCAACTAAATATCTACACCGTAGTACTTAAGAACCAAAGTCTTTACACTAATCCTGTGATATAAAAGACAATAACATGACCGAAGTCATTATTTTGGGAACAGCCAACGCAGTATCCGACGAAAAACACGAGAATACTCACTTTGCCATAAGCAGCGAAAAACGCTTCCTTATGGTTGATTGTGTTGGCAATCCCCTAGTTAGACTTAAGCAAGCGGGGTTAGATTACAGGAACTTGACTGATCTATTCCTGACCCATTTCCATCCAGACCACGTATCTGCTGTTCCCCTATTACTCATGAATTTGTGGCTGATGGGACACAGTCGGTTGATCAATATTTATGGCTTACATCCCACCCTGGATAAGATGGAAACTTTGATGGATGCCTTTGGCTGGCAGAATTGGCCCAATTTCTTTCCAGTGGCATTCCATCGCTTGCCGTCTGAGAAGATGACCCTTGCCTTAGAAGACAGTGAATTTCGAATCTACACATCCCCTGTAAAACATTTGATCCCAGCCATAGGACTACGAGTAGAAGTGCTCAACAGTGGCAAAATCTTGGCATATTCCTGCGATACAGCGCCTTGCAAAGAGGTCGAAGAATTGGCCGCCGGTGCTGATGTACTCATCCACGAAGCCACAGGGGATTCTCCAGGTCATTCGCCTGCCATAAAGGCCGGTGAAGTTGCCCAGAAAGCAGGTGCAAAAAACCTGTATCTCATTCATTACGACACTCGCAACGGAGACCCCAGAAATCTGGTTGACGAGGCTCGGAAATCTTTCCCAGGCGAAATCACATTAGCCGAAGATTTTATGAAGATTCAACTGTAGAATTCCACAGAGTTACATCAAAGACCCTGGCCAAAATTTGCCAGGGTCTTTTCAATTCATATTCTTGATCGTGTAACACAATTACCACCCTTCTAGGAAGGGGACCCACTCATTATTATGTCCTACGTATCGGCCAAATATATAGTACGCCGAAGAAGATGGAACCGCGGGGTTTTGTGGAAGTCGTAATCCTGCTTGTTCAGCAGTGCGGCCTCCCTTACGATGATTGCAGGCAGCACAAGCCGCGACCAAATTTTCCCAAGTATGGCCTCCGCCCAATCGACGCGGGATTACATGGTCAACAGTTAAACTCTTCTTTTGTTGGCCGCAATATTGGCAAGTGTAATTATCGCGCCGGAAGATCTCTCGTTTATTCAGTTTGACACGTGGGCGGGGTCGCTTGATCATCATGCCTAAGCGGATGATCGAAGGACGTGGGAACGAGCGCGAAATTGTCTGGATGAAGCCGCGTCCGTTGAGCACTAAACTGGCTTTTCCAGTCAGCATTAGGACGATTGCGCGTTTGGTAGTGCACACATTGATGGGCGCAAAATTCGCATTCAATACCAAGACAGGCTCGTGCAAATTCTTCATTTTTGAAGGCTCCTGAGGCATAGAAAATCTCTCTGATATGGAGCGCTAGGCAGAATTATACGGGTTAGCTCTTTTCTTGTCAAAGAAATTGGTCGCGGATAAGATATGTGTTTATGATTGAATTACCAGTGGATCCTGGCAGCTACGCGCTCTTCCTGAACTTGACTTCTCCCCAAACCTTGCAGATCGGACGTTTGGGGAGTGGGTTCTTTTCCCCTGGCAATTACGTGTACTTTGGCTCCGCCCGCGGACCTGGGGGATTACGCTCCCGGTTGGAACGTCATTTGCGCGGAGATGGCAAACCCCATTGGCACATTGATACTCTGCGGGCTGTAGCTGAAGTCATTGGGTATTGTTTTATTACCGACGATAGGATCATTTCGCATGAGATCCCCATTGAGTGTCTGTGGAGCCAGGCATTCGCTAATTTGCCTAGGACATCCTGCCCTTTGGGAGGATTTGGCGCCAGTGATTGCCGTGCAGGCTGTCCTGCGCACTTGATCGCGCTCTCCCAGGATGAAGATTTCGAATTGAGCAGATATGGTGTATTGCTAGCGGATGCAATTCATGCGCCCAGTCAAGCAATCATTTTCCAAATGAATTTTTGAGATTTCAACCCAGATCAAGTTTTCGTTGACCGACGGTCGGATTTCAACAAAAGGTACCATTTTGAACTGTGCATCAGGCAATTTGGTATTGTTTTAATATTTACGATTAAGTTCACTGTAAACCAAGTATGTCTAAATTATTGTTATCTCGCTCCACCCGAGATGGGTCAGAACCATGATGTTGTACTGTGAGAATTCACCCCTGGAACCTACTGAATCGATTAGCGGCATGGTTCGGGCAATCGATTCTCTGAAGATAGCTGAATCTGGAAAATTTTTGGTTCTATGGGAATTGCCGAGAGAGACATCACATTTGGGGGTAGGGGGCGTGCGGCG
>JACKQG010000963.1_pt1 | contig 40480 bp, 27 predicted proteins | sample 8237621 | NCBI WGS metagenome assembly JACKQG01 (sample SAMN15677084, study PRJNA649215) | marine metagenome | biome: marine; feature: Black Sea; material: saline water; isolation source: suspended particulate matter (SPM) from the Black Sea western gyre | collected 2013-06-09/2013-06-10 | depth... | reverse complement strand
CAGAAATGACCCCTGCTGAATTATTAATAGGACACTGGTTTAGAAGTTCTGATGGAGGTACAGGCGGTACAGATTATTATTATAACAATAATAACGAATACTCAGCTAAAGTGATCCTAAAGGATGGTCGCGGGCTAACAAGGATTGATAAATATGATATATTAAAAACTGAAGATAATTCATTATACTTACAGTTGCACACTGATATGACTGCTATGGGTATCGGCGATGAATTTATGACAGTACATTTTGCAAAAGATGGAATGTCTGCAAATTCATCTTGGCAAATGAAGACTACATATGGAGGAGAAACAGAAATAATTACAAGTGAATGGACATATATTGATGAAAAAACATTACCTGGCAAAGAAGAAGATGGAAATGTTCTGAAAAGAAAAGATATTACAGGATTTCAAGAATATCAATGGGGAATGACTGTATCTCAAGTAAAAGATATACTTGGCCCACAGACGTCCAAGGTTGATAATTCCACTTCAAACACTACAATAATTGATGTAAGTAATTTTGTTTTTCAAGGTAACAAGTCTACTCTACAATTAGAATTTTATAATAACAAACTTTATAAAGCATCTGTACATTTTGTCACAGATAATAATCAAGCGAGCCTTAATGCTTATTTTAGTAGAGCAGAATTGATTATGGACGTGTATGGTAAAACAATCAAAACGGCAATTGGAAGGGAAAGTGATAACGTGAGTAGCAGGATTACTTCAATGTCTATTAATGAGTTATCATATCAGCATAGTTGGGATGCATTTTCTGGAAAACTAACTTATCAAATAGGTGCTGGTAGTTATGGGCATTTTATACATTCGTTTTTTTATTCCTCAAAAGAAGCATATAATATTGATAATCAAAAATTAAAAAGTGAATTTTGATTTTACACATAACCCCCAATCAACCTGACCCCGAAAGCATTCGGGGCAGGTTATTTCATTCGTTAGGCGGTGTTTGAGTGTCCTTTAATCGTCTAACTTTAATAATCAAAGGACAAAATTAGGAAATAGTAAAATGAAAAAAGTAGTAATTCTATTTGTTCTAGGAATTGGATGTTTAATAGGTCAACATTCCGATAATTTTCAATTTAGGCATCATTTAGGTATATCTGTTTCTGGTCTTTCAGGTTCTGGTTTAACATATAGATTCTACAAACCAGATTATGCGATTAGAATTGCAGGATATGTCTATTCTTATGATGACGAGTATGGTCCTGAAAACTGGTATGAATTTGGTGCTACTTTTGAAAAGAATTTCATCAAAACAAAACACACTAGACTCTATGGATTAGTAGGTTTTAAAAAACAATTTTATGGCTATGAATGGGATGATAGCTATTGGGGTTACGATGAAAAACAAGAAAGTAGCATTTTTGCTATTAGCGCTGGTTTTGGTTTGGAAATTGCATTTCTAAAGCATATAACATTATATATAGATGTAGGGGAAAGATATTTTAGAGATTCTACAATTAATAGATATGGAGAAGAAAATTATTCTTACAACTCAAAAGGGATTGGCATGGCACTTACTTTGGGGTTAGGTTATTCTTTCTAAATCATTGTGCTTTATAACCCTCACTCCACCCCCTCATTTTGTGGGGTAGGCAGACGGTAAAAAATACGCGACAGATTGCGTAAATACAAAAATGACATTTTGATATTTAGGTGGAAATGCAGTTGAATATTTAAAGATAATTAGTATATTATGAACATAAATTTCAACTGATAAATTTCTAAAATTATGACTAAAAAAGATAATTCAATAATACTTTTTCACGAAAAACAAGTTCGTCGTCATTGGGACGAAGTAAAAGAGTTTTGGTATTTTTCCGTTGTGGATGTTATTGAAGTTTTAACTGGAAATATAAGACCTAGAAAATATTGGAATGATTTAAAAAAGAAGTTATTAAATGAAGGAAGTCAGTTGTCCGAAAAAATCGGACAACTAAAAATGCAATCATCTGACGGTAAATTTTATAATACAGATGTTTTAGATACAGAAAATATATTGAGACTTATTCAATCAATCCCATCTCCAAAAGCTGAGCCTTTCAAACTGTGGCTTGCCAAAGTTGGATATGAAAGAATTGAAGAAACAGAAGATCCAGAACTTGCTTTTGAAAGAGCAATGCAAACATATCTTAAAAAAGGGTATTCCAAAGACTGGATAAATCAAAGACTTAAGAGTATTGAAGTTAGAAAAGAATTAACAGATGAATGGAAAGAAAAAGGAATGAAAGAAGGTTTAGAATATGCAATTCTAACTGATGAAATTACAAAAGCTTGGGCGGAGAAATCTGTAAAACAATATAAAAGTTTCAAAGGATTAAAAAAACAAAATTTGAGAGACAATATGACCAATCTTGAATTAGTTTTAAATATGTTAGCAGAAGCTTCAACTACAGAAATATCAAAAGAAAAGAATCCAAAAGGTTTGCTTGAAAATAAACAAGTAGCTCAAAAAGGTGGGAATGTTGCAAAACAAGCAAGAAAAGAATTAGAAGAGCAAACTGGAAAGAGTGTTATTTCTGATGAAAATTATTTGGGCAGTAGTAATACTAACACAAAGAAATTAAAGGATAATCCTAAAAAATAACTATGGCAATACATAAAGATTTACAAATATCATTGGGTAGTAAAAAGTCCAGGAGATACATTAAGAACAGATTTTCAAAAATGGTTATACGGCTATTATTGCAGTTTAACCACGACGAAATTAATTGAGGTTAATATTTAAACTATGAAAGATAATATATCCGACAATCAAATAATCATTTATGAAGGCGACAGGGGTCAGCCAAAGATTGAGGTTCGGATTGAAGGTGAGACTGTTTGGTTGACAATTGATCAAATGGCAGAGTTGTTTGATAAAAGTCGCTCAACCATCAACGAACATATTATCAATATTTATAAAGAGAAAGAGTTATTTCCCGAAACCTCTATGAGAAAAATCGGAATTTCCGATTTTTCTACCAAACCAACTAATTTTTATAATCTGGATGTCATTATCTCTGTTGGATATAGAGTAAAGTCCTTGCGGGGCACACATTTTCGCCAATGGGCGACTGCACGGCTAAGCGAGTACCTTGTTCAAGGATTTACGATGAATGATGAATTATTAAAAAATAATGGTGGCGGAGTGTACTGGAAAAAACTTTTAGCCCGTATTCGTGATATTCGATCCAGTGAAAAAGTGTTGTATCGACAGGTTCTTGATCTCTACGCCACAAGTGTTGATTATGATCCTAAATCTCTACATTCAATCAGGTTTTTCAAAATTGTGCAAAACAAACTGCATTATGCCACGCATAAACAAACAGCGGCGGAAGTGATTTACAACCGTGCCGATAGTAAGAAGGAGTTTATGGGTTTAACGGTTTTTGCCGACGACTTGCCCGTTTTAGAGGAAGTACGCATAGCAAAAAATTATTTGACAATTGAAGAATTGGAAAAATTGAATCGTCTTGTTTCGGCATATTTTGAATTGGCGGAGTTACGGGCGATGAATGAGCAGACAATGAGCATGAAGGATCATATTAAAACTCTTGATAAGTTGTTGGGAGATTTTGGTGAAGGAGTTTTGAAGAATTCAGGTAAAATAAGCCACAAAAAAGCTTTAGAGAAAGCTGAAGTGGAGTATAAAAAGTATCAGAGAGAAACACTGAGCAAAGCGGAAAAAGACTATCTGGAGAGCATTAAAACTTTGGAGAAGAAGGCAAAAAAGAAGATTATAAAACCGAAAAAGAAATAATCTTATGGCACTACACAAATATTTACAAATATCATTGGGTTGTAAAAAGTCCAGGAGATACATTATGAACAGATTTTCAAAAATGGTTATACGACCGTTTGGCGGGATAAACACTATCAGCCAAGAGGATAATCATGGTTAGGTTGTGTAAATGAAGAATCTATTAATGGCATCATATTGGATTGGGATTGTTGCTGACGCAATAGCGACAGTGCTTTTATTTTCTCCAAAGGTTGCAGAAATAATTCTGAATCCAAGCCCATTTGAAATATCCGATGCTTATTTATATGTATCAAGAATTGCTGGGACATTGGTTGCTGGATGGACAGTGTTATTGTTTTGGGCTCAAAAAAAGCCGATCGAACGAGCAGATATTTTAATAATCACCGTGTTTCCAGTAATTACTCTTTTGACTGTCGCCGCAGTTTTGGTAGTAAATTCAAATCATATTTCAATTTTGAGAATGATGCCAATGTTTCTACTTTATATCATAATATTTCCAACTTATATAATAAGCTATTTGTGGGCGAAAAGACAATTATGAGAGATTACGCAAACCTAACCCCCAATCAACCTGACGTGAAAAGCGTGTAGCGTGAATTTATGTTTTGTGGGTTTTCAATAGTAAATTTGGACATAGGAAATGCTTGTGGTGAAAATTTTCACGCAGGTTATTTCAACCGTTATATTTCTTAGGTGAAGAATGGAAGTATCAATAGAACAAGAAATTAATCAGATAGAAGTTGGCAAACCCCATCTCGTAATTCTCGGAGCTGGAGCAAGTTATGCTGCCTTTCCAAATGGTGATAAAAATGGAAAAATATTACCATTGATGAATAACTTTGTGGAGACGCTAGGAATAGAAAAATTAATCGAAGGAGCAAAAATAAAAACAACATCTAATAATTTTGAAGATATTTATTCTGAAATACATAAGAATCCAGAGCTAGAGTCTCTAAGAAAAGAGCTAGAAAATGAAGTTTATAATTATTTTCAAAATATGGAGATACCAGATGAGCCAACTATTTATGATCATCTTGTTTTGTCTCTTCGCAACAAAGATTTTATAGCCACATTCAACTGGGATCCATTTCTAGTTCAGGCTATACAGCGGAACGGTAAAAGGTTTAAATTACCAAGAGTACTTTTCTTACATGGTAATGTTGAGGTTGGGTACTGTGAAAATGGGCACATGATGGGTAATAATGGTGGTTTCTGTCACGAATGTGATCAGCCTTTAACACCAACAAATATTTTATATCCAGTTTCGGAGAAGAACTATCATCTAGATGAGTTTATTTCCCGACAGTGGGCAACGCTTGAGGACTTACTAAAACATGTTTTTATGGTCACAGTATTTGGTTATGGTGCGCCAGTATCGGATACACGAGCAGTTGAGTTGTTAAAAAAGGCATGGGGAAGTACTGACTCTCGAAATTTGGAAGAATTTGAAATTATAGACGTACGTGATGAGGATGACCTCACTTCAACATGGTCACCATTTATACATTCACATCATTACCGAGTTGAAAATAGTTTTTATAACTCATGGATTGCAAATCATCCTCGTAGGTCTGGTGAAGCATATTTAAATCAATTTATGAACGCAATGTTCATTGATAATAATCCTTTACCAAAAGATGCTGACTTTCAACAGTTATGGGAATGGTACGATAAGTTACAGGCGGTAGAAGATGAAAAAAACATAACAAATAGCTCCAGCGGACAATTCAAAGGGACACATCCGATACTAATGGTAAATTCCATTTTGAAGACGTTGAATCATTAACAACTTATTCTTTAAGAATATCAAATTTGCAAGAAGGATATCAATCTTCTCCTGAATCATTTAGTATTAAGCTTGATCATGAGGAAACAATTGAAGTTCAATTTGTACTTGTTCCAGATGAATAAAGTAAGATGCTACATAACTCGCAATCAACCCACCCCCCGCATTCTGGGGGTAAGTTTATTCGTTAGTCGTATTCCTACCTACGGTTTCCCCTCTCCCTCAATCTAATCTAACCAAAGTCGCTACATTTTCGATATGAGGTGTATGCGGAAACATATCAACAGGACGGAGTTTTGTCAGTTGATATCCATTATCACATAAATCTTTAACATCTCGTGCTTGTGTTGCTGGATTACACGAAACATATACAATTCTCTTAGGAGATTTCTTTATAATATCAGGTATAGTTTTTGGATGAAGCCCAGCTCTTGGTGGGTCTAACACCACAACATCGGGAGATTCTAATTTTTGTGCTTCTATGTTTGTACGAAATAAATTCATTAAATCACCGGAAAAAAACCAAGCATTGTCCACACCATTTTTCTGTGCATTTTCCATTGCATCCTGAACAGCATCGCCAACTAATTCAAATCCGTAAACCATTTTTGCTTTTTTAGAAAGATATAGCGATATAGATCCAGTTCCGCAAAAAAGGTCATACACAACTTCATTTCCTGTGAGCTCAGATTCTTCCGCAATTATATCGTAAAGATTTTTCGCTTGATTGGTGTTCGTTTGGAAGAATGAATTTGCAGAAATTTCAAATTCGTAATCCCCAAGCTTTTCGATGATATGATCATTTCCGTGTAAAACCACCTCCCACTCACCGTGAGAAACACCTGCTCTTCGAGTGGTAATATTATTCACTAAACTGGTTACTTGTGGAAATTCCTTAACTATCATTTCTATTATAGGTTCGAGTAGTTTTGGTTCTTCGCGAGATGTTACGATATTTACCATCAATTCGCCTGTTTCTTGAACTCTTATGACTAAATTTCGTAAAAATCCTGTGTGATTTTTTATATCATACGGTTCCAAATTGAGTTCATAAGCCAGTTTTTTTGTGCGTTGTAAAATTTCTGTAGCGATTGATTGTTGCAAATAGCATTCATCAATGTTAAGAATTTTATCCCATCTACCCGGAACATGCAATCCCAAGGCAAAATTCTCAGGAAGGTTTTCATCTTGTCCATCAATTGTCCACCTGCGGTTAGAAAATGTAAACTCCATTTTATTTCGGTAATGGAATTGTTCATCGCAACCTAAAATTGGTTCAACGGAAATTTTCTGAAATCCACCTATTCGCCGAAAAATATCTTTCACTTGTTCTTCTTTATATTTCAGCTGGACAGAATAATCCAAATTCTGAAGAGTGCAACCTCCACAATTTTCAAAATGCTTACATTTTACCTCAACAGCTTGAGGAGATTCTGAAACAACTCGCAATCTCCTAGCTTCAAGAAAAGACGACCGTTTTTTTGTAATACGAGCAACTACTTTTTGACCCGGAATTGCATTTTTCACAAACACAACTGCGTTGTGAATATGTGAAACTCCCATTCCACCAAACGCCAAAGATTCAATCGTTAATTCTACATCAGTTCCTTTTTTAGGAAGGACAACATCGTTCATTTATTTATCTTTCTGTTACTATTGATACACCTGCGCTTGCACCAATTCTATTGGCTCCTGCATTTATCATTGCAAGTGTGTCTTCTAAATTTTTGATTCCACCGGAAGCTTTTACTCCCATTTCATTACTTACTATTTTTCTCATTAATTTGATATCTTCGACAGTTGCACCACCTGTAGAAAATCCTGTAGATGTTTTAACAAAATCAGCTCCTGCATTTTTCGAGATTTTGCACGCTGTAACTTTTTCATCTTCAGTCAGTAAACAAGTTTCGATAATAACTTTTACAAGATTCCCGAAAGATACATCAACAATCTGCCGAATATCGTTTTCCACTAATTCATAATCTTGGTTTTTCAACGCTCCGATATTGATAACCATATCAAGTTCAGTTGCACCATCTGCAATTGACTGAACCGCTTCAGATGTTTTGATAATTGTAGTATTCGCTCCGAGTGGAAATCCAACTACAGTGCAAACAGGAATTTTATAATCTTTGAGGATTTCTGCACAATAAGAAACATTCCACGGATTTACACAAACACTGGCAAATTGATATTGTATGGCCTCCTCACTTAATTTGGTTAATTGTTTGTGAGTGGCATCTGGTTTTAACAGTGTATGGTCAATAAATTTTGCAAGTTCATTTGGTTTCATAGAATTATCCTCAATTAATAATGGATTTGATTTTATCTACTAATTTTAATGCAAGTTCTTTTGTTGGAGCTTCTGCGTAAATTCTAATAATTGGTTCTGTATTGGATTTTCTAATATGCACCCATCTGTCAGCCCAAATTAGTTTAAGACCGTCAACAGTATTTTGTTCTACATTATAAAATTCGTCGGCAATATTTTTTATAGCAATTTCAGGATTTAGTTCATCCAACTGAATTCTAGTTTTTACCATTGTAAACTGTGGCATAGACTCAAAAATTTTACTCACGGTTTCATTAGTTTGTGCCATTCGATTGAGAAACATTGCACATCCCACAAGTGAATCTCTACCGTAGTGAGATTCCGGAAGAATTACACCACCATTTCCCTCACCACCCAGTGGAGAGTTTAACTCTTTCATCAAATTTACTACATTTATTTCACCAACTGCAGAACGAGTTACATTAGTTTTATACTTTTCAGCGATTTTATCTAACGCCATTGTTGTGGATAAATTTGTAACTAGCGGTTGTTTAATTCTGTTTTGTGCAAGAAACCCATCGGCACAAATAGTTAATGTATATTCTTCACCAAGTGGATTACCATTTTCGTCCACAACTGCAAGTCTGTCTCCATCTGGGTCGGTTGCAAATCCTACATCTGCACCATTTTGGATTACTGCGTTAGAGAGTTCTGCTAAATTTTCCGGTAATGGTTCGGCACCTCTCGGGAATTTTCCATCAAGTTCACAATGCATTGGAATAACCTCACAGTTGAGTTTTGACAATAATTTTGGCAGAACTTTAGATGCAGCACCATTTACAGAATCCACCACAACCTTAAATTTTCGCTCTCTAATTTTATTTGAATCAATAGCACTCAGATTTATTGTATGCTGGATGTGTTCATTGACTTCACTTGTAAAATCAATAGCTTCTCCTGAAGTAAATTCTTCTGCAAAATTATCTTCATCAGCAATTTGAAACAACTGGGTGTTTTTGTTAGCATCCAAAAAACATCCATCGGAATCAATAAATTTCATTCCGTTCCATTCACTCGGGTTGTGGCTTGCAGTAATTACAATACCTCCAGCAAGTTGATGTTTTTCTACTAAAAATTGTGCAGTAGGAGTTGGAATAATTCCACAATCTAGCACTTTTCTACCACTTTTGTGCAATGATTTTATAGCAGATTTCAGCAATTCATCACCGTGAGAACGGCTATCTCTGGCCAACAGAATTCCACCTGATTTTTGGATTATAGAAAATGCTCTAGAGTGAATTCCGACGATTTCATAAGTAAGTGTTTCGCCAACAATTCCTCTTATTCCAGATATTCCTCTTATTATACTCATAGTGTAAAGTTACCCATATTTGACTAAATAGATTGAATGCAAAAAAAAGTCCAGAATAAAATCTGGACTTTCAAAATCAAAAAGTGAAGTATTTAACTTCTCTTTCTAGGTTTTTGCTTTGCCATTTTTCTTTCCAAACTCGGTTTAAGATAATGCTGTTTAGCTCTAACATCTCTTAAAATACCAGCTTTTTCCCACTTCTTTTTGAAACGCTTGAGTGCTCTTTCAAATGGTTCATTACTTCTTATAGTTACCTTTACCAAAAGGTCCTTACCTCCTTTATTGATATTTAATTATTTAACCTAAATATGCTCTTAATTTTTTGCTTCTTGAACGATGACGAAGTCGTCTAATTGCTTTTTCTTTTATCTGACGGACTCGCTCTCGTGTTAATGTAAATTCTTCACCGATTTCGTTTAGAGTGAGTGCATATTCTCTTTCAATACCGAAATACATTTTTATAACATCGCGTTCTCTGTCCTTTAATGTTTCAAGTGCAGCTGCTACTTCTTCTTGCAAAGAATCCATCATCAGTCCTTTATCAGGATTTTCCTGTTTCGTATCTGCAATAACATCTAAAAGACCATTAGTATCATCTTCAGAGAATGGTGTATCCAAAGAATGATGTCGCCTAGAAATTCTTTGTGCATCAGCTACTTCGTGAGCTCCCATCTCGAGTTGACGAGCCAACTCATCATCTCTTGGAGATCTTTCAAATTCCTGCTCTAATCTTTCTGATGCTTTGTTAATTTTGCTAATTGTTCCAACACGATTCAGTGGAAGTCGTACAATTCTTGAATGCTCAGCAAGTGCTTGTAAAACAGACTGGCGAATCCACCATACTGCATAAGAAATAAATTTGAAACCACGAGTTTCATCAAATCGTTCAGCTGCTTTAATTAGTCCAAGATTTCCTTCATTAATCAAATCAGTTAAAGGTAAACCTTGTCCTTGATAATCTTTGGCTACACTCACTACAAATCTCAAATTAGCTTCAGTTAATTCTTTTAAAGCTTTTCTATTTCCCTGTTTGACCTTAATTGCAAGTTCAACCTCACGGGATGGATCTAGTGGTTGAAATTTACCAATTTCCTGAAGATATCTACTTAATGCACGATTTGCATCATTCCCAAGTTTTTGGATTTTTTTATCTACTGCTGATTTTCTCTTCTTTTTTGGTTTAGCTTCAGTTGATTCTTCTTTTTTGGGAGTAGCTACTTTTTTTTCTTTTGTAGGTTTAATTGCCTTCGTTTTTGTTTGAGTTTTGGTTTTATCCTTTGTTGTAGCAACGGAAGACTTCTTTTCTGCCTTTACAGAATTGTCAACTTTTTTGGTTGTTTTTTTCTTATCTTCTTTTTTTGTCGCCATTCAAATCTCCAAATAAATTAAATTGCAGAGCATTAAATATACTAGTTTCTATAATTCCTTGCAAGAGTTTGATATATCAATAAAATCTGAAACTGCAAGATCTTCAGGTCTTAAATCTCCAATTTGTTCCAATTTATTTTCTACTAAATAAGATTTTAATGTATTCCGTATCTTTTTGCGTCGCTGACCAAATGCTGTACGGACAATCTCTGTAAATAATAATCTATCGTCAATATTTCTTCTAATCGGAGTTAAAGATATTACTGCAGAATTTACATCTGGCTGAGGGAAGAACACTCCTGGTGGAACTTTGAAATGATACTGCACTTTTGCAAATGCTTGAACCATTACTGACAATCTACCGTAAATTTTATTTCCTGGCTTTGCTGACATTCGCTCCGCAACTTCATTTTGCACCATAAATACAGCTTTGTTCCAATTCGTATTTTCAAGCAGTTTGAAAATAATAGGCGAAGTTATGTTGTATGGCAAATTCCCGACAATTAAATATTTGTATTCCATCTGGTTGAAACCAAAATCCAAAATATCTGCCTGATGAATAACCAAATTACTTTGCTTTCTTTTATTTAGGTATTCAACTAATAGTGGATCGATTTCTACAGCGATTAATTGTTTCACTTTTGGAGTGAGCTCAAATGTTAACGCACCTTTGCCAGGTCCAATTTCTAAAATAACATCTTCTTCAATAGGATTTACCACATCTACAATTTTACGAATTATGTTGGGATCTTGTAGAAAATTTTGCCCCCACTTTTTTCTTATTGGATGTTTCAATTTGTCAGTTGAGTGAATAATTTTTGAGTATTGATTGTTGTTAAGTTAGCAACTTCTTCAACTGAAATATCTTTCAATTCTGCTATTTTCTCTGCAACATATTTCACGAAAGCTGGTTCGTTTCGTTTTCCTCTAAATGGGATTGGTGATAAATAAGGAGAATCAGTTTCTATCATAATGCTGTTTATATCAATTGCTCTAATAACTTCTTCGGTTTCATTATTTCCAAATGTAACAATCCCAGTAAATGAAATATAAAATCCAATTTCTATGAGTTGTTTAGCAGTTTCTACACCACTTGAAAAGCAATGGACAACTCCATTTTTGCTGTTACTCTTTCTGATACAATACAACAAATCATCATCAGATTTTCTACTATGAATCACAACAGGAATTTCAACAGAGTTTGCCAATTCCAATTGTTCTCTAAACACTCTCTTTTGGATATCTGGACTTGAATGATTGTAATGATAATCCAATCCGATTTCACCTAAAGCCACAACTTTTGGATGATGCAGAAAATTCTCTAGGAAATTTAAATATTGCACAGGTGCCATTTTAGCTTCGTGTGGATGTATCCCAACTGTTGCAAATAATTGTGGGTGTTTTTCTGCAAGTTCTATACATTTTTCTGAAGACTGTAAATCAGTCCCAATACAAATTATTTGAGTTACTCCAGCTTCTTCAGCTCTTTCCAAAACCTCTGGTAAATCCCGATAGCTATCATAATACAAATGAGCGTGACTATCAATCATTTTCATTTTACATCAATTCTTGGAAATGGTGATTTCCCTTCACCGAGTGATGATCCTGCTTTTAGTAGTCCCAAAGAAACATCATTAATTGGGATTTTCGATGCTCCCAATATACTCAATATTGTTTCAATTCTACTTGGCATAACCGGATGAAGAAGTTGTGCTCCAATTCGCAAAATATCCGCTGATAAAAACAGTGTTGTTGCGGAAACACTCCACGCAGATTTGTCTTCTTTAACAAGTTTCCAAGGTGCTCGAGTTTCTAAATATCTGTTCAGATTCCTCATAAGTGAAATTGATACTTCTATTGCATCAGGAATTTTCATTTCCTCAATATGTTTCCGAACAATTTGTGGTGTGGATTTAGCAACACCAATTAATTCCAAATCTACTTCATCAAATTTACCTGGTTGAGGGATTTTACTATCAAAATGTTTGTGAATCAAAATTGTTACTCTATTAACCAAATTTCCAAAATCATTAGCTAAATCAGAATTGTAACGACGAATAAATCCATCTTCTGTAAAAGACGCATCTTGACCTAAAACCATATCTCGCATCAAAAAATATCTAACAGGATCAACTCCATATTGCTCAATAAAATCCATCGGATTAATTACATTGCCAAGCGATTTTGACATTTTGGTTTCGCCCATCATCCACCAACCGTGAGATAAAATAGTTTTTGGTAATTGAACATCGGATGCCATCAACATTGTTGGCCAATATACAGCGTGAGTTGTAAGAATATCTTTTGCCATTAAATGATAATTTGCTGGCCACCACTTTTCAAACTTATCATTATCATTACGCCAACCAATTGCTGTTATATAATTGAGCAACGCATCAAACCAAACATAAGTAACAAAGTCTTTGTCAAATGGCAGTTCAATACCCCAATTTAGTCTTGATTTCGGACGGGATATACATAAATCGTTTAGAGGTTTTTTTAAAAATCCGAGTACTTCATTTCTCCTTGTTGATGGTTTAATGAAATCTGGATGAGTTTCAATATGTTCTATAAGTTTGTCTTGGTAATTTGACATTTTGAAGAAATAATTTCGTTCCTTCAGTTTTTTAATTTCTCTAAAATCCCCTTCTTCTGCTTCTTTTTCTGTAATAAATCGTTCTTCTGATACAGAATAATATCCTTCATATTCATCTGCATAAATTTCACCTTTATCCCATAATTCTTGTAAGAGTTCTTTTACTCTATCAGTGTGGCGAGGTTCTGTTGTACGAATAAAATCGTCGTAATCAATATGAAGTTTTTTCCACAAATTTTGGAAATTCTGCACATATTCATCAACATGAGTCTGCGGATCAACACCTCGTTTTTCAGCTGCTTCTTGAATTTTTTGACCATGTTCATCTGTGCCGGTAAGAAAATATACTTCATCTCCGTTTGAACGATGAAATCTAGCAAGAACGTCTGCTAGAATCGTGGTATATGCATGGCCAATGTGTGGTTTATCATTCACATAATATAATGGTGTTGTTACATAAAACTTTGACATTTTTCCCTTTCATCATAATTACTTTTTACTCGTTTTCAAAATCTCTCTCAGATCGCCTAGCATTGTTGTAACCATCAATGGTACATATCCGTTTGCCTTGATATATCCAAGTGTGTCCTCGAGTGCTGTGATGCAATTAGCCCAATTTGCATTTTGATATTTTTCTTCCATTCCTTTCAACTTTTCGCTCATATTTGAAAATACCATTTTTGTATGATCGACAGAATCAGAAATGAGCATTAAATCTCTGAATAAATATATTGCCAATCGAAAAAAGTAGTTAATCTCATTTTGGCTTTTCCTCTTTAAATTAGATATTCTATTTATCATTTTCTGCCAAATGGCTGATGACGGATTGAATACCGAATCGAAAATGAGATCAATATCTTTGAATATCTCTCCTGATGACTTTAGCAATTTATAAGCTAAACGAATATCGCCATTAGCAACTTGAGACATTACGGAAGCTTTTTCATTATCAATACCTTCTTCAATCATCTTTTGTTTGATAATATCGGATGATATTGGTGGAAAATACATTTTTTGACTTCTAGAGATTATTGTCTCAATCATTGAATTAATATTGGAAGTTACCAAAATGAAAATAGTTCTAGATGGAGGTTCTTCTAATATCTTCAGTAAAGCGTTAGCAGATTCCGGTTGCGGAAGACACAATTTTTCTGCATTAAAAATTAGCACAACTTTCCAACCACCTTCTGAGCTACTCATATAAATTTCTTTTCGTAAATCACGGATGGAATTAATCAATATCGTATTTGCATTATCGAGTTCAATTTTTGAATATGGATTTTGTCCCATTTCTTCCATTTTTTCTCTCAGCATTGTTATATCTTTATCATTTATAGCTTTAATTGCTGGGTCGTGTTTATCAATAGTTTTTCTTCTTGGATATGGAATGACCAACGATATATTACTATGCTGAAAAGTTTTAATTTTCTGACAAGACGGACAAGTTCCACAAGCTCCGTTTTCTGATGGAGCAATACAATTTACAAGGGCTGATAATTCTATTGCATGAGCTTCTTTTCCACTTCCAGATGCTCCATAAAATAGTACTGCATGTGGTAATTTATCATTTTTCCAAGCAGATGATAAACGATCCCAAATTTTATTGTTAACTGCTAAATTATTGTAAATCATTTTACTTTTTTATTAACCATTTTTCAGGGTCAAGTTTTTGTTTATTTCCCCAAATCTCAAAATGAAGTTTTGATCCGTCTAGAGATCCATAATTACTGACTTCAGCTAAAACATCACCTTGTTGTACATAATCATTTTCGTGAACAATAATGTTGTCAATATGAGCATAAACGCTAAGATATCCACCTCCATGGTCAACAATAATAAGATTTCCAAAACCTCTTAGATAAGTTATAGTTGTAATCATTCCATCAAGTACAGCAGAAACTTTTGCTCCCTCTGTGGCTTTGATATCAATCCCTGTATTTTCTGTGATAGTGTTTAATCTATTGTTGCGCTGATTGCCAAAATGGGTTATTACTTTACCTTGAACCGGCCAAGGTAACTTCTTCTTTTGAGATGCAAAATTCCCTGAAGTTGCTTTATGTTGCTCAGCGCGTTTTCTTGCTAATTCTACTTCACGCCGTTTGGATTCATTCTTATCCTTAAGTAATTTCCCTATTAACCCTTCAATCTCGGTAATCATTTTTTTCTTATTACTCAATTCATTTTCTAATCTATTTTTATCTTCTTCAATTTCTTTAAGATATCGTTTTCTAGTTTTTTTATCTTTTTCTAGATTACTGCTTTCACTCTGTTTCTCTCTACGGAGTTCACGCTTTCTGTTTAATTCTACTTTGTAATTATTATTTTTATCTTCAAGTCCAACGATTGCTTTTTGAATATCTTCACTAAGTTTTTGTTCAGCATCAGATAGTATTGATAAATATTTTGTTCGATATGTTAAATCGTTCCAATTATCTGATAACAAAATTGTTTCTAATAAACTTGGACGGCCATTTTTGTAAAGATGAATAACTCGTTTTTCTAACTTAAGTTTTAATTCTCTTAGATGTTTCTGCTTTGCTTGTATTTCAGATTCAAGATTATATATTTGTTCAGAGACAAACCGTTCTTCTCGAGTTAGTGATTTAATTAATTTTTCCGTTAAATTGATTTTTTGTTCTAAGTCTAATAATTTTTCAGTTGTAGAAATTGCTTCGTTAGTTTTTGAAATAATATTCTTTTCAACATTTTGGATTTCCTTACGAAGTGAGTTTAATTCCGAGTTTCTGGCATCAATATCCTTCTGTATTTCCTTAGAAGATTTTTGTCCAGAAATAAACGAAAATAGAATTAGTATGATTAATATATGAATTCGCACAACTTTCAAGCTGAAAAATTAAATGATAATTAGATATATTCCGAAAGAAATAATGAAGTTTGTGCAAAAGGTTTTCAGAGGATTCTCTTATTCATCAGAAATAATGTAACTTTTGTACACTTTTTTATTGTCGGAATCAAAATTTGATAAAAACTGTAAAGAATCGATCATTTTCATAGCAGATAACATTTTCCCTATTTCATCAGTATGAGCCCCAAGAAATATCATTGTATTCCTGTCGCTTCCAATTTCGTTATAAATACCAATAATCATTTCTTCAAATTTAGTTAAAGATACTTTTAGTTCTTTCTCAATAACTTCCTTAGCATTAAACATATCCAATGCTGTATAAAAATGTAACTTTGCTGTCCTTAAATAGTGATTTTCCATTATGAGTCTGCATTTTTTCCAACGATCTTCCCAGCCACGAACTCCAGCAGACTCCATTCCTTCCAAAGAAATATCTTCAGCTTTTTTGTAATAAATATCTCCGCCGAGATAATCCCAAGTATCCAACTCGCCAGCAATTATCAAAAATGCAAAATAATCCAAAAATGATGCTAATTGATCAAATGATGGAGTAAAATATATAGATTGTCCCTGTGAATATGGAAATTCGATTCCATTTGTAAAATACTGTTGATCTAAACCATTTGTTGCTAAAACCTGAGCACTTACATTTGCTTCATTACCTCTGATAGATACACTTTCTACAACAAAGTGAATATCCAATACCATCTCGATATCCATAGCATCAGGTGCAAACTCTGTCGTCAGATAATACGATTTGATTCGCTCTTCAAATGATTGCATAAATTGCCGTTCTCTTTCTCCCCTAAGTTGTCGAATATCTAATTTAACATTTACATCTACAAATTGAGAAAAACTCAAAGAGAATAGCATTATAACCGCTGTTACGAGAAATTTGTGCATTTTCATAGAAGTGAATTTACCAAGAATTTCATACAAATTACAATGTTTGTGGCTGAAGATCAAAACCGTGTATTTACCACATTATTGTAAATTGAGCCGAAAGAATAGCTTAGTCCGATATTGACAAAATAATCATAATTTGTATAAAGTTGGCGTTGATTTAAAAATATTTCCTGAGCACCTGGATCATCTTCAGAAACTGATAACTGATCATTAATTAGTGAATATTTACCTGATAAATCTAGTGAAAATCCCTTAAACAGATTTAATGATAGATTTGCATATATGCTGAATTTGTTTTTTGTAAAATCGTGAAAATAATGTTGAGCTTCCATTTGTATAAAAGTTGATCCCCATGGTTGTACAAACTGCGATTCCAATGTGATAGATTCGCCAGATAAATACTCTTCTACCTTTTCGAAAATTGTCGTATCAATGTAGTTATAGTACGATGCTCCAACTTTGTATTGAATGATTAATTCGTGCGTGCTCGATTCAGAATAAGGGAAAATACTATATTCTACTGCACGTCCAGCTAAATATGAAATTTCCGTATTGCTATAAGTTGAAGAATTTACTAAACCGTAACCACCAATAGACCAGTGTTCTCCCAAACTCTTGACCAACATACCCCAGATACTTCGACTTAAAGAAGAAGAATAGTTATTATAATCTCGATCTAAATAATCGTTAAAACTCGCATGTAACGAAGTTTGGAATTTCCATTCTTCCGTAATCCTTTCAACAGATAATGATGTCCAAGAATTAGATGACTGAGAGGATTTTTGTCCATTTGCATTACCATTAATCCCAATTCTAAATGCCCAACTATCCCAAGGATCTTCTATAATTATTGGTTTAATCGGAGCTAAATATTCAATTTTAATATCCTTTGCAATTGGAGTAGAATTTACATACTGTATTAGTCCTAATTTAACAACTCTTACAAATTCGTTTCTGTCAGTTTCTTCTGTATCCATTTCTTGTAGAATATATTTAAGAGTATCATTTACGACTTTATAGTTTTTTTGCCCATAAAAAGTTAAAGTAAATTCCTCGCCACCGCTTGCTGTAGGACGAAAAGATTCCACGATATGTACATCAGCATCCCCACGATCGCGAACATAGTTGACGAAAGTAACACTGCGTCGCAAATAATCTAAATCACACATATCACAATCAATGTAAACATTAACCATATCATCGGTTGATGAATCTTGATTAGCAAGACAAAACGATGATATTAATAAAAAATTAATTACAGCAAATATTAGAAATTTCTTCATTTAATACCCTTATTCTTAGACTTTGGAAAATTGGTAGTTAATATTTCATCCTTTATAGTTAGCATATATTTATAAGCTGAATCATATTCATTTGGAATTTTGTTATCCAAAATTGCATTTTCAATGGCTTTTTTGATTTTCCCAATTGATGGTCCAGGTTCTAATCCTAAATCTTTCATAATCACATCACCCCGAACTGGAGATTGAAATGCACGAAGTTCATCTCTTAGTTTAACATCTTGCATGAACTTTTCTACCCGTTCAAAGTTGCCCATATATTTAGTAACTTTATTTGGATTTTTCGTCGTTATATCAGCTCTGCACAAAATCATTAAATCGTCAACCAATTCACCTGCTTCAAACATCACTCTTCTAACTGCACTGTCAGTAATCCCATCCATTGCTAAAGTAATCGGACGAAGATGTAATTTGGTTAATAACATTAAATAATCTCTTAGTTCATTGGATAATTTCATTCGTCGAGATATTTTCTTTAGCATTCTACTTCCAATTTCATCGTGGCCGTGGAATGTCCACCCTTTTCCTTTCACAAACCGTTTTGTTCTAGGTTTGGCAATATCGTGGACTAATGCAGCGAACCTAAGATTTACATTTGAAGATAGTTTAGCTGTATTATCTACAACTTTGAGAGTATGAAGAAAAATATCTTTATGACCTTTATTATCAATTACTTCTACACCTGATAAAATATCCAGTTCTGGAAACGCATATTGCAATAGTCCTGTTCGTTTCATTACTAAAAATCCAATACTAGGTTTCACTGATTTTAAAGTTTTGGAAATTTCTTCAGTAATTCGTTCTTTAGAAATAATTTCTAATCTAGATTTTTGTCGAGTAATACTATCGAGTGTTTTTTCATCAATCGTAAAATTTAGTTGAGCAGAAAATCTAGCTGCCCTCAACATTCGTAGGGGGTCATCTCTAAAGGTTTCATCGGGATCTAAAGGTGTAATCAATTTCCCATTGTGTAAATCTAAAATTCCTCTAAACGGGTCAACCAATTCACCAAAATTACTCGGAAGGATTGACGCAGCTATAGCATTTACTGTAAAATCTCGTCGAGACATATCTTCTTCAACCGTTGAGAATTCTACCTTTGGTTTTCTTGAATTTGGTTGATATGTTTCTGTACGAGCAGTAGCAATTTCAATTTCAACTTCAGGGTGAGGAATTAATGCGGTGCCAAATTTGTCGTAAGGAACTACTATATTTATGCCAAGTATCTTTGACAACTTTTCAGCAAATTGGATACCATTTCCATCAACCATAATATCGATATCTTTATTGTCGCGACCTAATAAAGCATCGCGGACATATCCACCGACTACAAAAGCAGCAATACCAGTATCGCTTGCTAGTTTCCCTGCAGAATGAAGAATTTCGGAATGATGTTTATTTTTTTCTAAAAGTTGAGAAATATTACTCATTTACTTCAATAATAACAATTTCAGAGTTTGAGTAAAATCACCTGCTTGTAATTTTGCAAAATAAATTCCACTTGGTTGATTATCCGCGTTCCAAGTAACTGAATGATAACCTGCATTCTGCATCATGCTACTGCTTACTAATTCTTCAACTAATTGTCCATTTATATTATAGATATCAACTAGCACTAAGCTTGAAGCTTGGAGTTGATAACTAATAACTGTTTTGGGGTTAAATGGATTTGGATATGCGTTTACTAATTGATAGTTGATAACTGATAATTGAGTATTGTTTTCTGCGCTTCCTTCATTTACAGTAATTGTAAAATACTGGTTTTCAAAAGAAATATCACTAGAATTATCTGTGACTGTTATTACGACTGAATATTCTCCTACACTCCAGGGGATACCAGATAATAAAGCCGAATTATCACCATTATCAGTTAATGTTAACCAAGCGGGGGCCGTAGTCTTGATAAATGATAGAGTTTCGCTATTTGGATGTTCTGCTACAATGGTATAAGAATATTCAGGAGTTGCTAAAATATCAATCCATTCAATTGGAGTGCTAGTTATAAAGTTTGGGGCTTCGGTAAATAAGTTTAAATTAACACCACAAATTGCATTTAATACAAACCTTCCGCTAGTATCCCATCCACCACCTTCAATGAACTCTACTTCAGACACAATCCATACTTTATTTTCTGATGAGTCATAATATCTAAAACTCATTAGACTTCCCTGAATAAATCCATCAATTTGTGAAGTGAAACCATCATCCGCCCAAGCGGATATTTGAGTAACATCTTCCATTATTAGTGTCGCTCCAACACAAAGAAATCCATCGAAAACGGCAACCTCGTCAACACCAATTTCAGGAGTAAACTCTTCAGAATTAATTTCATTAACAAATATAGGTTCGAAATTATCTGTTGAAGTAAATTGAAAATGGGATGATTGAGCATTTATAAAAACAAAAAAACAAATGCTAAAAATACTACTCTTGAATAATGACCAATTATTTTTCATTTTATTAATACCATTTTATTAGTTTTAGTAAATTCTCCAACTTGTAATTTTGCAAAATAAATTCCACTTGGTTGATTATCTGCGTTCCAAGTAACTGAAAGATAACCTGCATTCTGCATCATGCTACCGCTTACTAATTCTTCAACTAATTGTCCATTCACATCGTAAACAGCAAGTAGCACTGAGCTGAGAGCTGGTAGTTGGTAACCTATCGTTGTTACAGGATTAAATGGATTTGGATAAGCGTTTACTAATTGATAATTGAGTATTGAGTATTGATCACTGTTTTCAACCACTTGAGATCCCCAAATATAATCTACAAATTCAGGATGATCAATATATGGATTTCTGTTGTATTGTATACTATATATCGCATCGTTTCTATCAATTTCTTTATCACTTACAGGATCTGCTTCATGCCAATCAATTAACATATCAACAGCCCAATCTTTCAGATCTGCACCATCTACCATATCGTTTTCATCCCAACTGTTATCTTCATTATAATACCGAGTGGACATATAAAAGTAAGTCCTCGCAAAATCACCTTTGTATTCATCAATTGGTTCAAAAACCGTCCCATAGTAACCATAGGAAGACATTGTACCCCGTTTGCTTCCATTTTGGGATGTCCAATTTGGATTTTGCACTTCCCCAAACGGATAATTTGATCTCATTCCGTTCACATAACCATCAGTAGGATAAAGATGAAATAAATCTGATTTCATTGGAGAACCGTTATTAAACCAACTAGAGGGCCAAGAATGCTCACGATTATAGCAATCACCTTCTCCACCATAATTACCGCATTGATCTGAACCAGTGAAATGATAAGTATATGGAGGATTTCCTCCGGGATTATCAGAATACATATCCCAAACTGTATTGTTGGATTTTGCATCAGTATCTTCAAACAATTCGTGTAGATTACCGTAACTCTGTGAATTGTGATTATCAATAATTTGGTGAAGTACAGATCTCAAAGTTTCTCCTGTTAATCCATCAGTACCATCGTAGTACCCAAAAGGTATATCCCTATCTATGAGTTGACTAAACATCAAGCCCAGTAATAGAATAATACTACTTAATATTTTATAAAGTGATCTTAAACACATTTTTTGCTTTCTTCTAAGTAAAATTAAAGGGGCGATTTCCGCCCCTTTAATTTATGATTATATTTTCAATCTAAAAACTCTATTTCATTAACAGCATCTTTTGTGTTTGAGTAAAACCATCGGCTGTAAGTTTTACAATATAAACTCCAGATGCAAAATCATCTGCATTCCATACAACCGAATGATAACCTGCATCCAATTGTCCAGTTACCAAAGTTTCTACTAATTGACCGTTTACATTGTAAATAGCAAGTAACACGGAACTGGTAGCTTGGAGTTGGTAGCTAATCGTTGTACTCGGATTAAACGGATTTGGATAGTTCTGTGATAAACTATAGTCTTCAGGAAGTGATAATGTTCTTAATAAAACTGGTTCTATATCGTTTCCTATTATTCCGTTAACTTCAAAGGTTAGATGATCAAGTATATCAAGTTCTGTATCGTTAGCTTCTTGATAAACTCTAAAACTCAGTTCTTCTCCATCGTTTCCATAAACCATCAAGTTTGCTGTGTATGAGTCTGTTAATGGGAAGTATGTTGATTCTACTACTCCTCTAACTTCGTCATCAACAAATACAGCTAATTGGCTTCCTGCTTCTAGCTCTGCTGTTATTGCCATATTGTATTCAAATTGATGTGGATTAACACTCCAATGAAGTTCTTTAGTTTCTTTAGTTTCTTCATTGTTATCAACTTTTACAAGTCCAACTGGAATGTTATAAACTAACACATCTTCAGTATTCATCAGAAGCATATACCCATCACCTGGATTCATAGATTCTATACCATACCAACCAAAATCATCATAGTAGTTAGCATAACTAGTTTGATTTTTAATGAATGTTCCATTTGGCTCAATACTCTCAAGAGCAAAGTTAATATCAACAGTAAGTTGTGGTAAGTAGGAAACCCAGTTCCAACCTTCCATTAATGAGATTTCCATCATTGGATCTACAGGACTTCCTTCAACTGTTAATGTACTTGCAGTTGTAACATCAATCATATACATACTTGTGATTTCAAAAGTATCAAGTCCATACCAACCAAAATCATCGTAATAGTTAGCATAACCACTTTGGTTTTTAATGAATGTTGCATCACTACCAAGTGAAGCTAAAACAGAATTCATAGCCATATCACTTGATACAATATTAAGTGAAAACCAATTCCAACCCACTATGAAATCAAGATTCTGCACCATAGAACCTGATGCGTGGAACTCAAATGGAACCAAATCATTGCCAATAATGTCGTTCGCAACAAAATTTATTGTCTCAATCACATTTTCAAATATTACATCTTGAGAATAATCATAAGCTTTAAATGTTACAGTTTCTCCACTACTTTCGTTGCTGTAAATCATTAAATTTACAGTATAACTGCCAGTTAATGGGAAATAGCTTGGAGATGCAACTCCTCTAAGCTCATCACCAACAAATGCACCAACCATATCGTTTTCGTCAAACGATTCTTCACCTTCAATGAATAATAATCCAGTTAATGTTAAATTGTACTCAAATTCTGGAATATAAACTTCCCAATCTGGGCAATTAACACAGTCATGTACAACTAATGAAATGGGAAGATTTGCTGAACCACCATTAGATAAAATAGTAATTTCGCTATTGTAAGTCCCGGGTTCTAATCCATCAGATAAGAATGTTACTTCAATGACATCTGATTCGCCATAACCACATTCACCGTTTGAAGGATTAACCGATGCCCAGTCAGGAACACCATCTAATGATAGTTCATAACTCAAAGTAGATCCAACTTCTCCAACATTTGAGATTTCAAAATCTACAGTTGCAGTTTGGTTAATAGATAATTCTTCATCGACAGAACCTACATTCACAGAAAGTTCTGACTGAGGACCAGCGTCTCCAATAGTCAATGAAATAGGAACAACAACTGAACCTGCAGGTGAATCTACTATCATATTTGCAGTATAAGTTGCGCCTAATGTAAGTCCATTTGTATCGAAAGTGACTGTTATATTTTCAGATGTTCCACCATCAACTTCTCCGTTATCTTCACTTAAAGTCATCCAAGTTATTGGAGGTAAAGCATCAACTTCAAATGATGTTGATCCGTTTGAGCCATAATCCAAAGTGTAATTCAAATATACAGTTCCATCAGTATCTACAATTGATAAATAATTACCATTCCAACCATCACCATAAGAATCTGTAGCATTCACAGTATATATTCCATTATCCAGCGAAGCATCACCACTATAAGGTGCACTTCCAGTTGCAACAGTTTCTCCATTTGGAGCAATTAAAGCCCAACCAACTTCGTACTGCCAATCTCCACCATCACAAATAATTGTTACATCAGTTGATCTAGAGGTTGGAGCATATTCATGATTAACCTCAGACTTAGTAATAGATTTATCTATTTCTAAACCTTCTGTAGCAATTCTATCTTTTTTAGTTAAATAGTCAGCTCGTTTTTGTTCTTCAGTAAGTTCATCAATAATACAAACATCATTTAAACTAGTTCTCCCGGAAGTAGTTTCTTCAATATCAATGCTATAATTCAATACTCCGCCACCAGTATTTGCAATATTCAAGTTTCTAGTTTCAATTGTATTTTCTGGAATCGTTTCAATAAAACTAGCTGGATTTACACTAATTTCAGGTCCCGGTCCAACAGGTGGGAAAATAATGTAATCTACCCAAGCACAGTCAGAACCATTGGAAACAGATTGGTCTTTATAGTATTCCCAAGTAAAAGTATGTGTACCATAAGTAACTGGGTAAGATACTTCTCCCCAGGGTACTTCTCCAGCCCATTGATCTTGCAAAGAACCATCTATATAAAAATATAGATAATCGTAGTTCGCTTCAGATGACACTTTTCTAAAAAATGAAATAGTACCATTGCTAGTAACTTCCAACTGAACTGATAATTCAGAAGTTGTATTGTCAGAATTATTAGTTGATTTTACAGAGTAACTTCCTTCATAAGCATCGCCCGAAATCTCCCAATTGGTTTCCCAAGGAAATTGTGAAAAATCACCCGTCTCAAAATCTTCAAGAACTAAACCTATTGAAGTTCCGAAGGATTGATCAAATCCATAACTTCCAGCTTCTACAACAAATCCAAAACTTACTGCTGTCCCTATTGGGGCATCTTCAGAAACGCTGATACTAAATGTTGCATTTTCAGTTGTTCCAGCTTCTATTACTCCAAAGTCAAAAAATCCATCAACGATTGTGATGTAATCACTTGCAGAAGTAAATGATGCAGAAGCTGAAGGTGAATTCGCATTACCAGAGTTAGTTGTTGGAATTGTTATCTGAGCAGTTTCACCTGGATCTAATCTACCATTTCCATCACCACCAGCACTATCATCAACAATCATATTTCCAGCAGAAAGTTCTGGTGCGTTTATAGTAATACTAAAGAATGAATCCCAAGTATCGCGAGCAGTACCAGTAGCAGTTAAATCAAAGTTTACTATGTGCTGGTCTGGAATGTCATTAGAAACACTAAATGCAAATGCGTTATTGATGGTCAAAACACTTTCAGCCGAAACTGTACCATAATTTTCTGAATTATCAGTAATAGTTACAAATTCATCATCAGTCGAAATTGTAACATTAACGCTGTAAGCATTTTGATTCCCAACATTATTTAAAGACATATCAAGTGTTATATCTTCGCCAAATTCCGCAACGCCATTATTTCCATCATTAATTTCGTAATTATCAAAAATCACATATGGTTGGTCAGAAACAACAAAAATAGTTCCGTAATGTCTATTTTTATTATGAGCAATAATTGAAATATCAAGAGGTTGTGCTGTACTAATTGAACTAAACAACTGTACTGTAGCGTTTCCGCTGGAATTTGCAACACCTCTACCAATCAACTCATCATTTTGTAAAATCGCAATTCTTGCACCTTCAGTTCCTGTTTGAACTGCTATCGTGCTTGAACCAATTGGCACGCTTGCTGGATAGTTAGCAGAAATATTAGTTGGAGTTGCTGTCCAAATATCCATTGATGGGTCACCAAATAAGTTCAGTTCATAAGCACAAAATCTTATAACACCACTTTCGTTAATGTATGCAACATTGTCTTCTTTAGAATCACCGTTTGCTTCACCAATTTTGGTAATATCTTCATCGAAGATAGCATCAAAAAATTGTCTATCAAAATACTGCGATGGACCAGCTGTACTTTCCCATTCTCCCCATCCATAGCGCGAATTACAAATAAACGCAACTTCACCTGTTTCGAGTTGAGTGAATTTTTCAGCAAAACAATCTTCGTCCATATAATAACCATTGTAATGATAATTGTCGAATGAACCAGGATAGCACCCTTGTGAATAACCAATCACAAATCCACGAGTAATACCATCATTACTAAAATTGTTTGTAGTTAAATCTGAGTTATACAACTTCATGTTGTAATCCGGACTTGAATGTCCGAGGTGATTAAGTAGATTTACTCCTGTACTATTAAATTGTGAATAGAGGGAACTTGCTGGCCAACTGTAACCACCATAAGATGGATCTTCATACAATTCGTCAATGCTAAAATTTTCAGAAACTCCAACTGTTGTATAACCATGGTTTGAACTACCATAAGCTACTTCATTTTTTGAATTTGCAGCATATTCAGAAACTCCACCAAAACCAAGATGTTCACCAACCATTAGTGATTTTTCGATATCCGCAACAACCGGCTGATCTTGATACATTCTCAATTTGTATGTGTGATTTGTAATTTCAATAGCTTGGTCTGCACAAATTCTTCCTACTGCAACTTCTTCGTATAAATCAGCTTCACCTGGTTCTCCCCAACGGTTATCACCGTCATCGTTCCAATTTCCGTCTAAACCTGCATAATAAATATCACCAGGGATATTTGTATCTTCATAACCACTTCCTGGATCTGCGGTCAAACCACGATGAGGAACAATATTATCAGATGAGTTATTTGTATCTGAATCACCACCTAAAATCACATAGCTAATACCATATTCAGTATAATAACTGATGATGCAATTTCTGATTTTTTCTGGATTATCCTGTCCAGCAAACTGACTATAAATATCAGAAGTAGAAATTGTAGCAACGGCAAATCCCGTTGATTCCTTAAAATCAATATAATCTGCAAATGCTGGTAATAGCGTATTATTTGAGATGATTAACAAATCGTACTCTTCAGTTCTTGTTGGTTGTTGATATGTGTAAGAACTTAACATATCAGGATTGTCTATAATCTTATGAATACGACTATTTACACCAACTGAATTCCTGAGAAATTTCTCTGCATCTAGTGCTCTTGCAGTAGATTGAGTTTCGATTTCTACAGTAATTTCCTTTATGAATTCTACATTATTTTCAGATGGATGATACACAACAGGACAGATTGTAAATGAACCAATTGAATGGCCAGATAGAAAATGAGTATCCATAGATTTAATTGTTTCTAATGGATAATCTGTTTCTGAAAGATAAATATCTTCGTTTGGTATTACTTGTTTAACAATATCTGGTTTCAAGGAAAGTGGTACATGTCCACTTGCTGGTTTAATTCTGATGTTTTCTGAACCCGGATAAAATGTTTTTTCAATAATCGTAACATTTACAATTTCCTGATTCTGAGGCAAAAGAATATCTGCTGCAAACTGTGGAAGTAAAGGCGTACCTTCTTCACCCATATTTTTACAATTATCAAACAATATTTCCGTAAGACCATTTTCAGTTTTCAGCTGAGGTTTTTCAAAACTGTAAGTTTGAGTTAATGTTCCTGCAAATATAGTTTGGACTAAAAATATAATCACTATTATTAAAGTGCTTCTCTTCATTTTACTTATCTCCTTATTTGATTTAATTAAAATTGTAGTGGTAAATATATCTGTTTATCGGGTGCTTTTCCTTTAATTAAAGTGTAACAAGTTGTAACATATTTTGGTGTTGTGGTTGAGAGATGAACTATTTGGTTATAAAAGAGTTAAACAAATTCTATAGATATGTAGTCCGCCGTTTCACTTTAGCAGGCGGGCGGGATTGTAAAACCTAAACAAATATATTTTCAATCCCGCATAAATGCGGGATAAATAGTCAAACCCCGCAACCTGACGGGGTCTCGACAAAAAGCGTCGAGATAGTCAAATTGTCAAATCCCAGTGGAATTTACTCCTTCCCTGGTGTAATATGCTTTGCCCTGATACGGTCATTCTTCCCTACAGGACAAGCATTGCACTGGGTAAACGTCGTATTCCACGGGACAAGTAGTCAAATAGTCTAATCGCGAACTAAACGGACAGAAATACCGTGCTTCTTACAGTAGTAGTAGCGGGGGACTTCTGAACTATAGTAATACAGCTTCCGGGTCCACGCATTGGTACTATCGTACTCCGTAGAAGACCAAAAACAGCCGGTGTTACCCATATCGTTGTAATTACCATAGTCGTAGCTACGGTAACCACCAGGAAGGGCTGTAAAACCGCTCTCGTTTGTTGCACCTGTGTTTGGGCTGTTCCAATGCACTGTGCCGGTCTCTTTCATCTTTCCACCGGCTACACTGCTTCCACCCAAGAAATCAACCAATATCTGCCATTCTTCATCTGTGGGTATATGCCAACCTTCTGGAGCTATGTTTCTTGTATCATCTACGGCAACCCAATTATATAAATAACCATAAGTATCTGCATTGCTCTCTTGGTCATCGTAAACACAGTATGCTCCTGTTTCTGTATCGTATAAATCTTCCCATTCTGAATTACTATAACCTGTTTGGATTGCATCACCATTGCGGTAATGGGTTACTTTTAGGTTCTCCGCCATCCAGGTCTGGTTGCCAATTTGTATAGTTTGATAAATGTTGCCGTCAATGTCGGTCATTGTGCCTGTTTTGCCATTACAGCTAACGAGCATTACTACTGCTAACACTATTATTGTTACGAGTTTTATTCTACTTTTTTTCATTTTTGGTTCTCCTTTTAAGTTTGTCAAGTTATGATTGGATATATAAAAATAGGTGCAGAAGTTTCTTGTGCTGAAACGGAAACGCACCAAATGGTAAATAATAATAATATAATTTTGAAACTTTTCATAATTAAATTGTGTTTTCGATGAGTGAATTTACATTGTTAGTTTTGTTAGTAGCAAGAATTGTTTTAAGGTTCACAACGAAAACGCCGAATACATCGAATAGTATCGATCTTTACAAGTCCGATTTACTTTATTATAAAATCGATGTTCAGTTTATGTCAAGACAAGGGTGCAAGCTCACCTTATTGTTACTAAATTATAGTATTATTATTGAATTTGGCCTTACTCAATTTGGGTATAAAAACAATAGTTGAATTCCGTTTAAAAAGAAATGCTGTCTGAAGTCCGTCAACTGACGGACAAGTTTATTTCTTTTAGGAATGAAAGTATTTGTTTTAGCAAATTGAGTGTTGCCTTGACCTTTTTGGTTCTTTTTCTGTCAAGAGAAAAAGAACAAGTAACTAAACTAATAATTGAGATAAATCCTGTTATCTATTAATCCTGCCTGCCCCGCTCTGCGTGGTAATCCTACTTCTGGCAATGTTTTAAGGTTCACAACGAAACCAACCACCTGAAAAACGTTGGCGGACAAGCCGAAGTTACGAACTTATTTTATTTCGTCTGTTCGTTGTTTATTGTTTATTTTCTACTATTTCAACAACAACATCTTCTGTGTACTTACATAATCTCCAGTAGTCATTCTAACGAAATACAATCCGCTTGGTTGATTATCTGCATTCCAAATTACTTGACGATAACCAGCTTCTAATTGCTCGTTTACCAATGTTTCTACCAATTGACCAGAAATGTTGTAAATTTGTAGAGACAAACGGTCGTTTGACTCTAACGGCACACTATAACTAATAACCGTTGTTGGATTAAATGGGTTTGGATATGGACTATTCAACGAATATTCATTTGGAATAGATATATCATTATCTAACAAATTATTGGTGTACAATTCTATTGGGGTAATATCATTACCGCTATTTTCATTTATTATAAACTCATAGCTATAACTATTTCCATCAGCATCAAACAACTCTTCAAAAACCGCATCTGTTGATGCATCATAAGCTCTAAATGTCATCGTTTCACCATTCTCATTTGCATACAGCATAATATTTACTGTAAATCTACCGTTAACAGGAAAATATGTTGGACTTACTACTCCACGACACTCGTCGCCTACAAACGCAGCTAACAAATCATTTTCATCTGTTGATTCTTCATCAATAAAAATTATTACTGATGTCATTGTTGCAGTAAACTCATAATCAAAGACATTTACATTCCAATCAGGTAAACTTCTTGAAAGTACCGATTCTCCACTGATAACCTCAGTCTCAACCTTAGCTAAGACTTCAGGTACTCCATAAATCAACTGATCTTCTACCGACATTTCAAGCATATATCCAATCCCAGGTTCAAGAACTTCAAGTCCATACCAGCCATAATCATCATAGTAAGTGGCAAATCCAGTCTGACTTTTAATAAATATTCCATTTGATCCGATACTAACCAATGCATTATTAAGAGAATTTGTAGTTTGTGGGAGATAACTGATCCAATTCCAACCATTTACTAACTCGATTGGTGTATCAAGAAAATCTACAGGATATCCTTCAAAACTAAATAATATATCAGAATAAGTTTGAATCATATACATTTCTCTGACATCGATAAGTTCTAATCCGTACCAACCATAATCTTCATAGTAAGTTGCAAATCCTGTCTGACTTTTAATGAATTCAGCATATCCCACAACAGAATTTAAAACTGTATTCAAACTCATATTTTCAGATTCTACATTAATGGAAAACCAATTCCAGCCAGTAAGAAAATCTATATTTTGCAGAACTATGTTGCTCTCATATTCAGCGTGGATTTCAAACGGAAAAAGATCATTACCGATAATCGCATCAGTTTCAAAAGTTAAACTCTCAGCAACATTGTCAAATACTTCATCACTTGAATAATCGTAAACTTGGAATGATATTGCTTCACCTGTTGCAACATTACTATAAATCATCATATTGACTGTATATTGTTCAGTCATCGGGAAACAAGTTGGATTTGCAATTCCTCTGCACTCGCCATCGACAAATGCACCAACCAAGTCATTGCTATCAAATGATTCTTCACCATCAATAAACAGCAGTCCGATTAATGACATATTGAATTCAAATGCTGGTGAATAGACAGACCAATCAGGATAATTCTGATTAGTAACTGCGTGAAGTTCAAATGGAACTAGGTCATTTCCAATGATATCGTTTGCTACAAATTCTACTGTTTCTTGAACAATATCATAAGTCCATTCTTCTGAACAATTATAAGCTTTAAAAGTAACCGTTTCTCCTTCTGATAGATTGCTATAAATCATCAAATTAACAGTATATTTATTGGTTAGCGGGAAATATGTTGGATTTGCGATTCCTCTGCACTCGCCATCTACAAATGCACCAACTAAATCATAAGTATCTTCAGATTCTTCTCCGTCAAAATACAGCAATCCAGCTAGAGTTAAATTAAATTCATAATCTTGGATATGTACTTCCCAATCGGGATATGTTGATGGTAAACCTCCAACAACTATTAAATCTTCTTCAGTAATTGAAGATGATTGTCCATTTTCATCTGTAATTGTTAGAGAAACAGAATATGTTCCGGCAACTTCATAGATATGATTTGGGTATTGTTCATATCCCATTGCTCCATCTCCAAAATCCCAAATCCATTCGATAATATCACTATTCCCAGGATAACTATTATCAATAAAATTAACAGAAAAAGGAGCCATCCCAGTAGAAATATCAACTGAAAAATTCGCTGATGGACCAATGAACATCAATTCGGCCGTGGCTGAACCAGAATGTTCAGATTCACCCAAAGTATAAACTGCAGTTACTGTGTAAGTGTAAGTGCCTTGCTCCAAGTTTTCATCTATAAATGTAGTTTGTTCAATGTTAGAAGCAATCAATTGTCCATTTCTGTAAACATTGTAACCCAGTAAATTCCTTTGTAGATTCTTCTCTTGATTATAAGTTCTAGCATTAGTAGTTGCACAAGCATCAAGAGATGGTTGGGAATAAATCCAAGGTGTTGATTGCATATCAATTGCAGTAATATTACCGCATACATTTACACCACTATCAAATCCATAAACCAAAATTGATAAATCTGACGATTGAAACGAATAATCCGTACCATTGTAATTAAAATTGAGCTCAAACATATTGGCACTTCGTTCGAAATCAGATTGAATATTTCCATAGAGAATATCGAATGTTGTTACTGGATGATATATTTCCTTTGGCACAATATCATCACCGCTTCTTAATTCTGCACACCAACCGTTAGGGTCTGGCATATTTTGATAATCCGGACAATCTCCACAATCCCATCCCCATTCTTCGCAAAGGAAATTTAGGCCCCATTCACCATCGTCACAATATCCGTCATCCAACCACGATAGATATTCAGCAGAAAATTCTGTACCTACGCAATCTGTATAGAGAATTTGCTCATAGTCATCGTGTTGCCAAGACCAAGTAATTGCCGGAGATCCTTCATATTCGCTTCCCTCTGCAATCACATTGTATGGCTCTGGTAAAAAGCCAGCTTCTGGAGAATTCCAAGAAAGATGAACATCATTACCTAAAACTTCTGCTGTTAAACCATTAGGCGCTGATGGTAAATTTTCATATTGAAATTCAATTTTTACCCATTCTACATTATAATTGTCTTCAGACCAAATCACTGGAATAATTTTTTCACTACACCAAATTTCTTCCAGCATTTCAGTAGGTATTTCGTAAGGACCATTAATCGTATGATCCAAACTAAGTGTTGCAGTCCATTGATCGTTTGCCCAACCACAGTCATTGTTTTTAATTGATAAATAATTTTCTGACGATAATGGCAAATCATCACATTGCATTCCTTTTACAGAAATCTTTACTGAAGATATAGAAGCCCAATTTGGTGGATCAAACTCCCACCACGCATCACCATAATAATCTAGCGGATCCCACCAATCATCATTATAACCAATGACCAAACAATCAGATCCATCCGTGCACATACAATCGTAACCAACACTTTCGCTGGTTCCAGCAGCTTCATCGCCCCATTGAGTCTGTTGCCAATTTTCTCTACTATTTGAATTTATTTTGTAATCTTCAATAATTACTTGCCAAAGATTCGGAGAAATAATTTGATAAATTTCTCTATAAATAGATTCCGGAATAATCCTCTGATATGAAGCAGGTCCGATGTTCAAATCTAAATTTGGAATCTGACTATCAACAATCTGCAACAAACTATCATTTGGTAAATCGAACTGAATTAACGATAAGGATTCACCTATGGGAAATGGCGCTAACGCATCAACTTTTCCCGGGTCAATAAACTCGTTTGACCGAATACTTTCTTGTGCAAATAATGAAAATGATAATAAAAGAAATAGAAATACCCTATTCATTGTTTCCCTTCTCAATGTAACAATGTTAACAGTAAAAGATATCCCGATAAATACATATCGGGATATCCAAAATAAAAACTACTTTATTTTGTTATTTCATTAAAACTAATTTTTGTGTAGTAATTGCATTTTCTGTTTCAAAGATAACAAAATATATCCCACTAGAATACTCATTCGCATTCCAAATTATTTCATAATGTCCAGGACTTTGTTTATGGTTGGTTTGTAATATTTCAGCAACTTGTCGTCCGGTGATATCAAATATTTTAATTTCGATTTCTGTATCCTGAACCAAATCGTAACTCAATGTTGTCATAGGATTAAACGGATTTGGATATGCAGAAGCAAGCAAGAAATCCTCAGCTTCTTCAGAAACAGATTTCAGAAAAACTGGCTCAATATCATTGCCGATTATACCATCTTGAATAAAAGTTAGTTTTTCTTTAATTTCTAATTCTATTCCCGTTTTCTGATTGAAAATTTTGAAACTGATATTTTCACTTTCATATCCATAAACCATCATATTAATGGTGTAAGAATCAGTAAGTGGGAAATATGATGGAGTTGCGACACCTCGGACATCACCTCCAACAAAAGCACCAAGAATATCACTTTGGTTCATATTTTCTACACTAATAGTAACCGCCATATTGTGTTCAAATTGATGCGGATTTACGCTCCAATGTAAATCCATAACTTCCGTTTCAAACTTTAAGAATCCTACAGGTTCTCCGTAAATCAGTTCTGCATCAGCAATTACTTGTAACATATATCCACCACCGGCTTCCATGTTATCCATTCCGTTACCACTATACCAACCAAATCCATCATAATAATTTGCAAAACTATTTTGATTTTTTAAGAAAGTTCCATTAGATCCGATATTTGCTAATGCACCATTCAAATCGTTTGATTCTTGTGGAAGATAAGAAATCCAATTCCAGCCATTAGCCAATAAGATTGGTGTATTCAAATAATCAACAGGAGTACCTTCAAATTCCAAAGATCCGTCAGCCAACATTTGGATCATATACATACTTTTCACATCAATAGCATCAAGCCCATACCAACCGAAATCTGCATAGTATGTTGCAAATCCGGTTTGATTTTTTATGAGCGAAGCATCAGCACCCAATGTAGTTAGAACTGTGTTCAAAGTTAGGTCATCATTCTCTAAATTAATTGAGAACCAATTCCATCCACTGAGCATTGGTATAGAAATTGTACTTTCTTGAGAACCCAGTGTAAATGGAATTGTACTAGTTGTAGCCCAATTCAACCCATCGTTAAAACTCAAATTATAGAAGTGATCACCAGCTTCAAGAGAAATTTGTGTGGTAAAAACTGATCCGTCATAGTATGTATGGTCATAAGAAATCATATCTAAGCCCGTTTCAGCACCATCCATATATAGCCAAGGGTATAGTGGAAAGTGATTATCATCATCTTGATATTCGCAATAAAATTCAACTGCAAACATTCCATCAGCTTCTGATAATATATTGAATCCATGATCTACAATAACGGGTGCTGTATTCTCACCAATAACAAACCTTTGAATATCAGGATTTAGGCCAACACCATCAGTAACATCACCTATCAATTGCTCACTTGTTGTTACTTTCATTGTAAGTCCAGAAACACCAAAAGATTCAAATTCATTTGGCCAAACACCAAAATCAGGATCATTTACAACATCGCTTAAATTACAAGCCATATGCAATTCATCTCCATTAATTGTATGATCTATATTTGAAATGAATACTGGATCCCCTCCATCTTGGAATTTCCATAATCCTGTGTATAGTGTTCCAAATCCTGCATCTGCATATCCCATACCATAAAGAGTAGAATCTGTATCATCTGGATTTACAAATCCAATTGTATAAAGATACCAAGGTCCGAAAAATCCATCATCAACTGGATAACCTGCACCAGGTGCGTTTGTCATTTTTCCATAAATTTTGTTATCACTAATGCTGATTGATACATCCTCAATATCCAAATTTGAATTCCCTGTTTCTTCATCTCCTAATGATTCATCACAAATTGACAAATAATAAGGTGCAGGAAAAGATTCATTAGCATTTAATGGTGCTTGGGTAATTACTACTTCTCCTGTATCAGTTGTCATAACTGCTTGAACTCCAATATTAAACGGACCAGAAACAGGAGTTGAAACCGTAGCTGAAAAAGTATTTTCATAACCTGGAGTACCCATCAAGTAGGCAGTATCATTGGCCCAATCAGAATCCAATCCATTTCCAGAAAATAGAAATGCATTAAAAGGTCCATCTTCTAATACAGAATCAGGCACATCTGCATGAACAATCATTTCTCCTGCAGATACAGGTGCAGTTGATGCAACACCAAACATATCAGCTAAACTTCTATCAGATGATAAATATTGCCAATTTGGTAGATTATAATCTTTAGCAGATAAGCTTATTTTAACTTTATTTTGTTCTAAATTAACATTATTGCTTGCCAAAATAAATATTGGTAACAAAAACAAAATGGTAATTAGTGTGATTGATTTTCTCATAATACTCTCCTTTATTAGGTTTTGTTGTTTAACTATTAAAAATTCATCTTCAAATATAATATCATTATTCTAAAATTACTCGTACTAAATTGTAACAGTTTGAAACAATTATTTTAAAAACAACAGCTTCTGTGTTTGTGTAAAATCACCAGCTGTCATTTGTACGAAATACAAGCCACTTGAATGATTATCTGCAATCCAAGTAATTTGATGATAACCAGCTTCCTGCATACTGCTACTGTTTACTAGTGTTTCGACAAGTTGGCCCTTTACATTATAAATAGTAAGTAGCACTGGGCTTGGAGCAGGGAGTTGATAACTAATTGTTGTGCTTGGATTAAACGGATTTGGATAAGCATTTAATAATTGATAATTTACAATTGAAGATTGATAATTGTTATCAAGTGGCACTTCATTGTAGTACACATCAGAAATTTCGATTGTTTGTCCAGCAAATCCACCGGATGTGTCAGCTGGTTGAATAGCAATCATAATTAACGCTTCCATAAATTCATCAACTTGATCTTGTGTATAAACTAAATCAGGTGTCGCTGGACAACTCTCTCCATCTGGATATGCCCAAATTGAGATATCGGTTCCACTATCTACTTTTGCTCGTAACCAGAAAAATTCATCAAATACTACAGCTTCATTTTCTTCTTCTGGAAATGTCCAACCACAAAACTCAATTGTATCAGGATTTTCATAAGACATATAGTCATACAACGAAAAAACTCCGAGCCGCTTCCCGTAAGCAGGACCAACTCCAACAGTATATGCCTTTTTATTATTAAAGAAATCAGGATCACCCAATACACCTAAATGAAAATGATTTTTCTCGTGTGGCACTCCATTTGAATTAATTTTCAGTTTTACAAACACATCGTTATCAGTAGGCGTTAATTCTATATTAGGGTCGGTATTGTAATCCATCTGTACCCAAGAAGAAAATAAGCCCGAAGGATCAGTTGCACCTAAGTGATCGCCTTGTAGAACCAAACTACCATTTCCGATATAAGGTTCTTGCCCATACCACGGATAACATCCCCAAGTATAGTCACCTGTTATATAATCACCATCTAAAGTTGCGTCTAAGTTAAACGATTCGTGCCATCCAAACACAAATCCTGCAAACAAACAAATCACTAATATTGAATTTTTCATTCTTCCCTCTCAGTTTAATCAAAAATAATCGTATCATTAATTGTTATAATTTCACCAGTTATAACAGTATCTGGTCTCCATGATACATCAAAATATCCATCATAAAGCAAATCAACAAATGGCTTTGATGACATTTCTAGGAATGAGTCAAGATTTGCAACAAAAAATGCCGGTTCAACATCTTGTAAACCAAAAATAGTTTTATAATATTCTCCGGAGTTGAGTTGCAGAAAATAATAGCTACTACTAACACCACTTTCTATTGGCATACCATAAGCTAACATTTCTCCAACAGGATATTTTTTGTCAAATACTACTGTTGTAACCGCAGTAATATCTTCTGGCCATTCATCAACATCAAAAAATATATTTCCTTGAATACCAGTAAAATTAACTTCCTTATCAAATGTAGTTATTTCTTTTTCTGTAACAGTAAACGGCTCCCAGTTTGATTCTATTGTATCTAACGGATTTTCCAAAAATTCTAATGGTAAAATTCCACCATTATTGGCATCTTCCATATAAGTTTCTACATTTGCTGCAAAATATGCCGGTTCTATTCCAGAAAGTCCTAGTGTAATAAGACAATAATCTCCAGGGGATAACTGTATAAAATACGAATATTCACTGAAAACTTCATCTGTTGTATCTCTAATCACAGGATCTCCAAGTGCAATTAAAGTCCCAAATGTTGAATCGAAAACAACTGGTGCGGCGGCCGTAATGCCACTGGGCCAACTGCCATTAAATATGATTGTACCTTCAATCCCTGAAACATCCTCTAAACCTACTGGTGTTTCGCAATTATCTAAAAAGAAAATTAATGGTATAACAGCTACAATAATTAATAAAGTTCGTTTCTTCATAATTTAAAATATCTTAGTTATTGTTATAGAAAAATTCCGTTCTTCGCCCATGTTTCGTTCGAGCTCCACATAATAATATTGAAAAATATTCTCAATTCTTAGTAAGTATTGCCAATCTCTTAATTTGTAACCAACACTTGCATTCCACACTCTAATTGGTACTCGTTTATCTTGACCAGTTTCTTTATTTTCCTGGAAAATACCAACTTTTTCCATTCTGCTGGAGTAACGGTATTCGATAGATGCCGTTAGAACTTCCCAATATGCTGATATCGAACTCACAAAAGTATGTCGAAAACGGTATGCTAAAGTATCTATCACTTCTCCGGATGAATTAACTTCCACAGGATCTAAATAAGTATAAGCCGATTGCAATAACAAATGATTGTTCAACAAACCTGCTTTTAAACCAATTTCTGCTCCGGTTATTCTGGCATCTCGAATATTTTCAAAATGAATTATGCCAGTTTCATCTGGAGTTGGTTCAACCAAATTTTCGTAATTATACTGAAATACATTACCATCTACTGTTAATCCAAATCCCTTTTCGGATAAAAGTTTTACTGTGCTTCCTGCTTCATAAGAAAAACTCTTTTCAGCAACCAAATCTGGATTTGGCTTCACCTCGAAAACACCCAATTTAGACTCAGTAAATAATTCTGCTATCGTAGGGACTCTAAATCCGTAACTCACTGACGACCTAAGTGCCATCCATTCATTAAACTTCAAATTTACGGCAAATTGAGGTGCAAAAGATTGATCAAGAACTTCGTCATCCACAAAATAGTTTTCCCATCTTCCACCTGTTGAAATTGTGATTCCACCTGGAATTTTAATCTGAGATAACAAGTATATAGAACCAGAATTGCTTTGGTGATCTCCAAATAATTTTGAGTTAATATTAGCCGATTGAATTGCAAGTCCATAAATAGTATTCATAAACCGTAATAAGGAGGTAGTGAATTGTACTTCTCCATAATATTTTTTTTCTCGAGAGAAATCAGTATTGGTTTCTGAATAATTTCTCCAATACACATCGTACAAAGCTCCACGCACTTTCATCACTACATTTTGTGAGTATATGTAATTAAAAAATCCATTTAGGTTTAATTTATTGCCAATTCCATAATCATTTTCATAACCGTTTGGAGATTCAAATGGATCTGCTGGAGATTTCCATTGTGTGCCAATACCCTCTTTATCAGAAAAATAATTTGCATATACTGAGGCACTGTATTTATTGCTATAATTAAGTTTTAATTTCCCTGTAATGTTGTAAGAATTTGCCCATCCAAGCTGAGTATATCCATCGGTTTCTGATTTCTGTAATCTAACCCAAATACTATGTGGACCAAATGGAGTAGCGTGAGTCAATTCTGTTGTGTAGAACATTCCGGGATTTTCTCTCCACTGCCACTGTTCAAATTTAGGATGGCTATATTGCCCAATTTTGAATCTGACTTTTGTTTCTTGTTTTGGAGGTGCATTTCTGGTAATAATATTCAGCACTCCACCTAATGCACTTGAGCCATATAGTGCAGACCCTCCAGATTTAACTATCTCTACTCGTTCAATTTCGGAAGTTGGAACAATGGACCAACTGATATTTCCGGAGGCACTCCCAAGTAATGGAATCCCATCCAATAACATTAACGACCGTTCACCAGCTCCCATTGTATAACCAGAAGCACCACGAATATTTAGCTGACCATTAACTGTATTAACTCCGGCTTCATAAGGCAATACTTCTTTAAGATTTATTGCACCTTTTTCTTGAATATCACGAATTCCAATGGCAACAATAGATAAGGGAGATTCCATTATATCCTGTTCTTTTCGTGAGGTAGTTACAACTACTTGAGGAGATGATAGCACATCTTGTTTTAATTGTACTTCGAGTAATTCGCTTATTCCATTCACCACGATACCACGGATATTTTTCTTTCGATATCCAATCATACTGATTACTAAATCGTATTTACCATTTCGCAGATCGGAGATTACGAATCTTCCAAAATTATCTGTTGCAGTACCGATGAATGAGTCCTTTATTAGAACATTTACACCAATTAATGGTTCACCAGTTTTTAAATCTAATACAATTCCAGTAATTTGGTTTGATGAAGCATTTGTAGTATTTTCAGTATTTCGCCCTACAGCAATCATCATTATGAAGAAGATAGCAGTTAATTGATATAATAGTTTCATATTGTACAATTTATTCATTTTATTAAACATTCAATTTAGGCAATATAGTTGTTTAAAAACAAACTAACTTAAATGGCGGGAAAGTTCATAAAAAGAAATTGAAAAATTGGTAACCAGTTGCTACCTTTCAAACTTTCTGATTTAACTCGTTTATTTAAGTAAAACTAATTTTTGAGTTTTAGTAAAATCTCCAGCTACTAATTTTGCGAAATATATTCCAGATGGTTGATTTTCTGCAAACCAAACTACAGTATGATAACCAGCTTCTACTTGCTCGTTTACCAATGTTTCTATCAATTGACCAGTAATGTTGTAAATTTGTAGAGATAAACGGCCGTTTGTCTCTACCGCATAGCTAATTGTTGTACTCGGATTAAACGGAT
>JACKQG010000962.1_pt1 | contig 40557 bp, 21 predicted proteins | sample 8237621 | NCBI WGS metagenome assembly JACKQG01 (sample SAMN15677084, study PRJNA649215) | marine metagenome | biome: marine; feature: Black Sea; material: saline water; isolation source: suspended particulate matter (SPM) from the Black Sea western gyre | collected 2013-06-09/2013-06-10 | depth... | reverse complement strand
TCCTTTTTTCAAGTCTTTTTTCTATAAGAAATTAGGGCTTATCTTCATGCCATTCGCCCACCCCCCCTACATTTATTAAATACCAAAAAAAATCCTTGTCGTTTATATCTCAAATACTATATTATTTAAGGTTTTGGAGAAGTTTGTTAATGAATACCCGGAAATAAACTGTTTGGAGGCTTAAAAAGTGGCTAATACCGACGACATTCGTAACATCGTTATTTTAGGGCACGGAGGCAGCGGCAAAACATCCCTCACCGAGGCAATGCTACACAAAACTGGGGCAACCAACCGGCTCGGAAATGTTGACGATAAAACAAGTACATGCGACTACTACGATGAGGAAAAAGAACACCAGCATTCCATACAATCAGCGATAGTCAATATCCAGCACGCCGGCAAGCTGATAAATATCATCGATACCCCCGGATATCCCGACTTTATAGGCCCCTCCATAAAATCAATACCGGCCGCCGAAACAGCAATAATCGTCATCAGCGCCGCGGCCGGAATAGAAACAAATACGCGAAAAATGGCCGAATTAGCCGCAAAAGCCGATATTCCCCGCCTCATCGTTATAAATAAGATGGACGCTGAAAACGTTTCCCTACCTGAACTTATAAAAAATATTCAGGCCACCTTCGGCTCGCAATGCCGCTGTGCTAATCTGCCCGGAGCCGATAAAGCATCCGTTATCGACTGTATCGAAAACGAATCAGGTGATTCGCCGCTAATGGACGTCGCCCAGGCCCACACCGACCTGATCGAAAGCGTCATAGAAGCCGACGATGAACTCATGGAAAGCTATCTCGGAGGAGAAGAAATACCCCCGGAAAAAATAGCTTCCGTATTCGTAGAGGCCTTAAAAGCCGGAACTCTCACCCCAATAGTGTTCACTGATGCCCGCAAAGGAACCGGCATACAAGAGCTTCTCGATATCATTGTAAATTATACTCCCTCACCCATCCGGGCGAAGCCCACCGTCCTCAAAGATGGCGACAGCTCTACGGAACTTTCCGCTGATCCCGCCGGCCCGCTGGCCGGACTGGTCTTTCGAGTAGGCTTCGACCCTCGCTCGAATATGAAGTATTCTACAATCCGCATCTTCAGCGGCACAATTAAAGCAGACACTCATCTGCTCCGCAACGACGAGAAAAAGAGCATTCGACCCGGTCATATCTTAAAATCTCAGGGCGGCGAAAATAAGGAAATCGATGTGGGCGTTGCCGGTGACATTATTACCCTGGCAAAGGTGGAAGAATTGAGAACCGGTGACCTTATACACGATGGCAAAGTATCCGGAAAATTCGAAATGCCCGCCGTTCCGGAACCGATGTTTTCATTGGCACTTGAGCCGGCCACAAGAGGTGACGAGCAGAAAATCGGTAATGCACTCGAAAAATTATGTGAAGAAGACCCCTGCTTCAAGATTAGCAGAGATACCCAGACAAAGGAGCTTGTTGCCAACGGCCTGGGTGAATTGCACTTGAGGATAATGCTCGAGAAAATGAAAAACCGCTATAAACTCACAGTAACAACAAAGGAGCCTAAGATTCCTTACCGTGAGACGATTACTGCCAAAGCCGAGGGCCACTACCGCCACAAAAAGCAGAGCGGAGGAGCGGGACAATTCGGAGAAGTCTATCTTCGTGTCGAGCCGGCCGAACGAAATTCCGAGCCGTCTTTGCAGTATAGCTGGGATATCTTCGGCGGTTCAATCCCGGGACAGTTTGAGCCGGCCGTTGCCAAGGGTGTTAACGACGTAATGAAGTCTGGTGTCGTAGCGGGATTCCCACTTCAGGATGTAAAAGTGTCGGTTTACGATGGAAAATACCATCCGGTCGATTCGAAGGAAGTGGCGTTTCGCGCCGCGGGCAAGGGTGCATTCATCGACGCTGTTCAAAAGGCAAAAGCCGCCCTGCTAGAGCCAATAGTGGATATGGAGATTACTATACCCGCTGAGAATATGGGCGATATCGCAGGCGACATGGCATCCAAACGCGGCAGAGTAATAGGACAGGATATGCTGCCCGGAAATTATATTGTCGTTAAAGCACAGGTGCCGTTGGCCGAAGTTACACAATATAACGGCCAGCTCAAAAGCGTTACCGGCGGACGCGGCAGTTACTCTATGACACTCAGTCATTATGAAATAGTACCGCCTAATGTCCAGCAGCAAATAGTCGCCCAATATGCAAAGAAAAAAGAATCCGAGTAGCTTGCAATAGAGCCTCGATTGCGAGCAGTGGTCTATATCGAACGGATTAAAACGTAACTACTAAAACCTTCCTTTCTTTCCCTGCGCAGCCGGATTCTTTCGTAGCCTTGGCTAAGAAAGATAGCGAAAACGAAAAACGCAGTAAAAATCCCTGTTAAAATGTTTCTTTATATTCAGAATTAAAGAACTGCAACTTGGACAAAATCTGCGAAATTGAGTCTTGACATGCTATAAGAATATATGTAGTTTATAGTGGAACAGCGGATTGGCCGCAATGCCCGGCATGGTGGCTTTGGGTATTTCATCTTTGTTGAATTAATAGGACTTAACAACGCTTAAAATGTCACTCTTGGCTTTGTTAGAAAAAAAGTTCTTCATAATTTCATAGGTATCTTAGAACAGTAATGGAGGTGTTTTATGAGAGGTTCCTGCAAAAAATCATCAATTCTTGTCGTATTGGTATTCTCCGTCCTTTGCCGGCAAACTCACGCCGCACAGATAAAGGACGCCGAATCCGCAACCCACGGGTATGATGCGGCAAAATACCAGATAACAGATACATACGTCTTCCCAGGTTTCGAACTGATTCAAGTTAATCTACCGGTCCTGTCACACTACTCGTATCTGGTAGTCAGTGACGCAAAGACCCTTATCGTTGATCCGGGCAGGGATATTGAATTCTATTTGGATTTGATAAAGAAAAGGTCTTTGTCCGTGGTGGGTATTTTTCTTACGCACAGCCATGCCGACTTCGTGGCAGGGCATATGGAAATGGTCAAAGCTGTAAATTGTCCAATCTACCAGAGTGCCAAAAGCAATGCAAAATATAAGATTGAACCTGTTGGAGAGGGCACAACAATAGAGGTCGGGAGGGCAAAAGTAAGATTTATCGACACTCCCGGACATGTTATCGACGGCACCAGCGCCGAAGTATATGGCATCGGCAAAAAAACGCCCGAATTGATTTTGACCGGCGACTATCTCTTTGTCGGCGGAGTCGGCCGGCCGGACCTGGTGGAAAGCACTACTTCGTCGGCCCTTGCGGGTATGCTGTTCGATACATGGAACAACACTGTATCGAAGCTGCCAGATGAAGTTAAGGTCTTTCCCGCTCATGGCGCCGGCTCTCTCTGTGGAGCGCACCTCAAAGACCAGCCTTCCTCAACCATCGGAGAGGAGCGAACATCAAACCCATACCTTCAACATACTAATCGCGCCGAATTTATCACTTCGGTCCTGTCGGAACTTCAAGAGCCGCCGCAATACTTTAAATACAACGCCGCCATGAACAGGGATGGGCCTCCTATTGTGGACTGGCAGCAACCCGTGCAACCTGTTGTTGCAGATGCAAGCCTGTCGGATAGTTCGAGATACTACGTTGCAGATATCCGGGACAGCAAGGATTTTGCCGCGGGTCATATACCTAATTCTGTCAACATAGGTATCCGGGGACGTTTTGAAACATGGGTGGGCATAATGGTACCCTGGAATTCACAATTGGTGCTTGCCGGCGAAGAAACGGATTTAGCGGAAGCCGTACATAGACTTCATCGAGTAGGATACCAGGCAATGGTTGTACCTGTAACACAATGGTATTCAGCCAATCTTCCTGTCCTGAAAAACACACTGATTGCCCCTAAGACACTTTATGAGCAGATGCAGTCGGGACAAAGTCCAATGATCCTGGATGTACGTTTGCCCAATGAATGGATGGGTTTGCGAATAGGTACTGTTTTGAATCTACCTCTAAATCACCTTGCAGAACTTTCTGCAAAGCTGGACCCGGCACAGCCGGTTGTTGCTGTGTGTAATTCCGCTTATCGTTCCAGCATGGCTATCGGAATTCTGGAACGTAAAAATTTTAATAATGTTACAAGTCTGGAAGGTGGAAGTGAAGCATGGATCGAAGCCGGACTTCCGGTATATAGTTCACAAACCCTGGGACTTGCTCAAGCACCTTCGAAAAAAATGATTCCATTGCCCGAAAGAATATGTCAGGCAGAGCTAAAACGCCTTATGATGGACTTGCCGGGGACCTTCGAACTCGTTGATATTCGTCCGCCGCAGATGTTTTCCGACTACAGCCTGCCGGGTTCACGCAACGTAGATATGGCCGAGCTAACCAATAATCCCGCTTATCTTATCGGCACCGGCCCTCTGATAATAGTCGATCGTGACGGCACTCTGGCTATGGCTGTCGGGGGAATTCTCGCTCAAAAGACACAACGGCAGATCAAAGTTCTATTCGGTGGTCTGGAAGCATACTGGCAGGAATCCTCATTCGGCCCCCCGATTTCCATTCCGTCAATGGGAACTCCAACAATAGCTCCCGGTCAGACGCCGACCTTGCCGCCTGTCCCTTCAACTGTAACACCTGCGGTAAAAAAGAAAAGTGCGGGGTGCTGAGAGATGGAAAAACAAGACAAATCAAATCGATTTATGAATCCGTATCTGGCCGGTGTGGGTCTGGGCTTGACTCTGCTTGCTTCTTTTTTAATTCTTGGAGCCGGCCTGGGGGCTTCGGCGGGCATTGCCCGCATCGCCGCTTGCATGGAACTGTGCATCGCGAGGTCGCATACTCTCGCAAGCGAGTACTTCGGAAAATGGGGCGATGCACCACTGCGGTATTATCTGGTTTTTATGCTGGCTGGTATTTTCTTGGGCTCTTTGCTCTCCGCTCTCCTGGCCAATCGTATCACCTTTTCAGTCGAGCGGGGGCGAAAATGCTCCGTTCGTAAAAGGATTATATTGGCATTTGCAGGGGGCCTTCTCGTAGGTTTTGCCAGTCGAATGGCCAACGGCTGTACGAGCGGCCAGGCCCTTACAGGTTCGGCCTTGCTGCTCACCGGAAGTTTCCTCTTTATGATCTTTTTGTTCCTGGGTGGATACCTGACTGCCTGGTTCGTAAGGAGGCAGTGGAATGATTAATACACTCTTTGGCTCAAACAATCTGGACACCGCCTGGGCGTTTCTCGCCTCTCTCGCAATCGGCCTGGCGTTTGGTTTCTTCCTCGAACGCGCCGGTTTCGGCTCCAGCCGGAAGCTTGCTTCGGTCTTCTATTTCAAAGATATGACCGTAATCAAAGTCATGTTTACAGCAGTTTTGACGGCTATGATCGGCCTTTTCTCTTTACGGGCCCTGGGCCTTATTCGTCTCGACCAGGTCTATCTGCTTGAAACAAACTACGTCCCTCAAATTGTCGGAGGATTGATTTTTGGAATCGGCTTTGTCATCGGCGGTTGGTGTCCCGGCACTGCCGCCGCCGGAATCACATCTGGAAAAATCGATGCCCTGGTCTTCATACTCGGTGCTGTTGCAGGCAGTGCCTTATTCAATGAGTTATTTCGATGGGTTAAACCTCTATATGAAATGGGCGGCAGAGGCGTCCTGTTTGTCTTTGACAGTCTCGGCATCTCCGTCTCCGCGTTTGTACTTTTATTTTGTGTAACTGGAGTGCTCATGTTCTGGCTCTGTGAATACGTCGAACGAAGGCTCTCCCGGACCGGTATATACTGGAACACACTCTTCCTCAAATCGTTCAGTCTGGCCGTATTAACCGGTGCAGTCGCATTTGTAGCCGTTAGCGCCGGCTCTGCTCCGGCTGCCGGCACACCAATGACAATTGACCCCGCATCAGAATCCACGCTCCTCGAGAGCATTGACCAGGCACAGGACCACATCGAGCCCGAGGAATTAGCCGACCGCATCTTGTCAGGTGAGAAAGACCTCACTCTTGTCGATGTCCGCCCATACGGCGAGTTCGCTCAGTTTCATCTTCGAGGGGCGCTGAATGTTCCCCTCAAAGACCTTCATCAGTCGCTTGCCCCCTATCGAAACGTAGGTACGATTGTACTCTATTCAAATGGTATGACGCATCCTGCACAGGCACGTGATTCATTGTCTCGTATGGGTTTTAGAAATGCTTATATCCTCACAGACGGGCTGGACGGATTCATACAGAGATGCTTGACACCTACCTCACTGCGCAGAGAACCGCTTTCAACTTCAATGGCCGCTAAAGTTGCCGCCTGGCGTACCTATTTCCTCTCATCGCCCGGCCAGAGCAAACCAACTGCTGTTTTACCCCAACTGGTTTTGCTCGATACGAACTGGCTGAATAGCAATCTCGATAAACCTAATCTCAAAATCATCGACCTTCGTTCACAGCCAGAATATAACACCCGCCATATACGAGGCTCACTTGCTCTGTCTGCGGAAAATATTCGTATGAATCGACAAGGGGTCGGCTCCATGCTGCAGCCGGTTGATATGCTGGCAAAGCATGCATCTTCTATGGGAATCTTACTTTCGGATACTGTGGTTCTGGTCTATGGAGAAAAGCCTCACGATGCTACGCTTTTCACTGTCGCACTTGAAAGACTCGGACACACCAAATATGGTATTCTTAACGGCGGCTTCACAAAATGGCTGGATGAAAAACGCCCTGTTACAATCGACCTTCCTGTTGTCACTGAAACTAATTACCCATCATCTGAAACAGCCGATACATTTACAATTGACTATAAGACCGTGCTGCAGCATCTACAGAACAAGTCCGCGATAATTCTTGATGTACGGCCAGCTGACTATTTCAACGGAACAAAATCAGATGAGGCTCGCCCCGGCCATATACCCGGCGCAATAAACCGCCCATACACTGAGGACCTTCAAAAGCTCGGCGAAGCTGCAATATTCAAAACCGCCGCAGATTTGGAAAAGGCCTATGCCTCGATTATTCCCAACAAAGATTCACGCGTGATTGTTCATTGCCGCACCGGCCACCAGGCCAGCCAGACCTTTTTTATTCTCAATAAACTTCTCGGATACAAGAACGTCCTCTGGTACGACGCCGGATGGAGCCAGTGGGCTGCTTTAAAGGACCTGCCCGCTGAAACAAACCCCGCCCCAAAACCATAACAACACATGATACGAATAGCCCACAGGGAGCCCCGATTGCGAAGCAGTGGTCTTTATCGAACGGATTAAAACGTAACTAATACAATCTCTCATCAGCGAAGTCGAACAGGCAGAAATCTGAATATAATCAATCATCATTTATCGATAATCAATTGAAAAGCCCCTGTCTTACCTTTAAGTAAAACAGGGGCTATTATATTCTCTTGGTTTCAAAGATGAACTGATTATCAGCCCATCCAAATAATGTTAATTTACAACCAGGGCATCCACCCAGCCGGCGTCGTCTCCTTCGCTTACACTCCAATCCTTGACATATCGCCATTTCAACTCGTATGTACCTGAAGGCAGCGTGTATAAAACCTGCTGCCAGTCCGCCAAGCCGCTGATGCTGTCCTGCAATGAGCCGTCAATATAAAACTCCAGTTTGTCGTAACCGACCTCGGAAGATACCTTCCAGTAGAAGCTAATCGCCCCACCGCTGACTGTAGTTTGCATCCATGACTCTTGATTATGCGAGATAACTCCGCTCTGGGCCGCATCCGAACCGAGAAAAAATATCAAGTTCTGGGAAAACCAGTCTACATTGCCGCCCGTGCTTAAACTCACACTTGTATCCAGAGCCTCTGAAAGGGAACCACCGGATGGAGGTTGACTTGAGCCCGACCATTCCACCAAGTCCACCCAGCCGCCGTCAACTCCCATACTCTCACTCCAGTCTTTGACGTACCGCCACTCCATAGTATGTGAACCCAATTCGGTAATCGTATATATCATCTGATGCCAGTCTTCCAAGCCGCTGATTCTGTCCTGAAGCACACCGTCAAGGTAAAAATCCAGAAAATCATAATTATCCTCAGATGACACCTTCCAGTAGAAGCTGAATGTTCCTTCCCCGGTGACTGTCGTCTGTATCAACGAACTCTGCTCGTCTGAGATAACTCCGCTCTGGGCTGCATCACCACCAAAGTAACTCATTTCGATCTGCGAAAACCATTCTGCATCGCCCTCCGTTGCGAAAATCAAACTCGTATCCAAAGCCTCGGAAAGCGGGCCGACGGATGGAGGTTGACTTGAGCCCGACCATTCCACAAGGTCGACCCAGCCGCTGTCATCTCCTTGACTTACACTATAATCCTTGAAGTATCGCCACTCCAAAATATGCGAACTCGAATCGGTAATCGTATAAGTCATCTGGTGCCAGTCAACCAATCCGCTTATTCTGTCCTGAAGTACGCCGTCAATATAAAATTCTAAAAAGTCATATTCGCCCTCTGAAGACACCTTCCAGTAAAAGCTCAACGTTCCCGCCCCGCTGACCGTCGTCTGCATCAACGATTCCTGGTTGTCCAGAATTTCTCCGCTCTGTGCTGCATCACCATCAAAGAAAGCTACAGCAGTCTGGTCAAACCAGTCGGCCTCGCCGGCTGTTGTAAAACTCAAACTTGTATCCAATGCCTGCGAAAGCGGACCATCAGCAGGTGGCTGAGTTCCACCCGACCATTGTACCTTATCTATCCAGCCGCTGTCACTGCCCGAACTGACACCCTTATCCTTGACATATCGCCAATCCAATACGTGCAAACCGGAATCGGTGATCGTATAACTCATCTGGTGCCAGTCAATTGAACCGCTGATTCTTTCCTGAAGCACACCGTCAATGTAAAATTCAAGATAATCATAACCAACTTCGGAAGATACCTTCCAGTAAAAGCTCAACGCCCCTGCCCCGTCGACCGTCGTCTGTATCAACGACTCCTGCTCGTCCAATATTTCACCGCTCTGGGCCGCATCACCATCAAAGAACGCTATTGTGGTTTGGGAAAACCAGCCGGCATCGCCGTCCGTTGTGAAACTCAAACTCGTATCCAAAGCCTCGGAAAGCGGATCAGAAGGAGGCTGACTTGTGCCCGGCCACTCCATTCGGTCGATCCAGCCGCTGTCGTCTCCTCCACTTACGCTATAATCCTTCACGTATCGCCACTCCAAAATATGCGAACCGGGATCGGTTACCGTGTACATCATCTGGTGCCAGTCCACCAGCCCGCTTATCTGATCCTGAAGAACACCATCAATAAAAAATTCAAGAAAGTCATAACCAACCTCAGATGATACCTTCCAGAAGAAACTCACCGTTCCCGCCCCACTGACTGTCGTCCGTATCAACGAACTCTGCGCGTCTAAGATATCTCCACTCTGAACTGCATCACCATCAAAGTAAGCCACTGCAGTCTGGACAAACCAGCCCAAATCGCCGTCAGTTGTAAAGCTCAAATTCGTATCCAGGGCCTCAGAAAAAGATTCAGAGGGAACCTGGGGCCCGCCCGACCAATCCACAAGATCCACCCGACCAAGATCGTTTCCATTACTCGTCGAACTATCCTTTCTGTATCGCCATTTCAGCGTATGCGAACCCGGTTCGTTGATTGTGTAAATCATCTGATACCAGTCCATCCACCCGCTGATGCGGTCCTGACGTACTCCGTCGATATAAAATTCCAGATAGTCGTAATTGAGCTCGGAAGATACCCTCCAGTAAAAGCTCAACGTTCCCACGCCGTCAACCGTCGTTTGCATCCAAGACACCTGGTCATCCCAGATATCGCCGCTCGTGGCCGCGTCACCATCAAAGTAGGTCGTCATGGTCTGCGAAAACCAATCCGCATCGCCACCCGTTTCGAAAATCAAATCGGTGTCCAATGCCTCAGAAAGACCATTTGCAGATGCGACTGCACTCATGAGGAAAACTAATAATGATGCAAATAATATCCTTCTCATCCTATTGCCCTTTCAAAAAATTGCTAAAATTCCAGCATCATGATTAATACGAAACTGATATTACCCCTCCTTAGGAACACTAAGTCCGAAAAAAACCTATATAGTTATGTGCCACTGATTATATCACATGTAACGTTTTTTCTACCTGCAAATATTAAAATATCTCACCAAAATAAATGATTTGGGCGTACTTACCTCCACATTAATCGTCCAGAAATGACCGCAAGTTAAATCATAACCTTACAACAAGGTTAAAAAACTATGTAAAAAAAGCCGTAATTAAACTAATTATGGGGATTTTTCTCATTATTATTCAGGTTAAGGATGATTCTCTTCATATAACAAATACTTACGCTAAATTATCGAGTAATTATGCAAGCTCTAATTACAACGTCAGAAAAACTGAACCAAGCGCTACTTCGTCGAGTTTTTTGATTTATTTCCTCAACAATTCATTTTTTTATGCATTTTCACTATTAAAAACAGGGATTTGAGAAATTTTTGAAAAATTTCTTATTTTTACGTTGACAAATACTATGGTTCATAGTACTTTGAGCCAACGTAGTGTATATCGAGGTAAATTTTCAGATATGGAGGTTAATATTATGAGCAGTAAGTTACTTGACGATTTAGGCAAGCTTCAGCGTGCGGTAATTGAGGTGGTCTGGGAGCTTGGCGAGGCAAGTGTCCACCAGGTTCGCAAACAGCTTGCCCTCAAGAAAAAACTCGCCTATACGACGGTCCTGACCGCTTTGCAGAAGCTTGAAAAAGCCGGCTGGCTCCGGCACCGTAATGAAGGCAAAACATACGTTTATATACCCACCCGAACTCGCGAAGAAGCCGGCGCAAGCTCGGTGCGAAAGTTTATGGAACGAATGTTCGACGGTAACGCCCTTTTGATGTTTCAGCATCTGATGCGACAGAGCAGGCTCAGCGATAATGAGCTTCGGGAGCTTCGCAATATGATTGACGAAAAAAGAAAGGAGACAAAAAAATGATAAGCGAGCTATTCTCAGCGGAATTGTTCTTGTGGAGCTGTTTATGGCAGAGCACGATTTTTATTGCGGCCGGCCTTCTCGGCAGCTTCATCCTAAGACATCGCTCGGCAAGGGCACATCAGGTACTGCTTTTGGCGATTATTGCGGCTGTAGCTGTACCGGTCATCAGCATATTGGTAAAGCACTATGAACTGGGGATGTTTGAAGCAGAACCGATTGCAATTCAATCGCAGCCGGAAGACCAAATTATATACGAAGCTACTGGAATCACTTCCATAGAAAATATTGAGCATAAGCCCGGTACTGTTGAAAAGGATTTAACATCTGTAATAACTACTCCAGAAAGCACAAAATTACCCCTACGTTCATTCGTGTTATACGGCTGGCTCGCAGCAAGTTTGATTTTGGCATTCCGGTTAGCTGTGACATTTATTTTAGGCGTTCGCCTGCTTGGCCGGGCGATGCCTCTGGACTGCAATAGGATTGAACAAGCAGTACATCTGGCAAAGGCAAAACTCCGAATTAATAAAGATGTGAGCTTTTACAGCAGTCGGGGCGTCCAAAGCCCTGTGATATGGTGCTGGAAGCGCAGACCAATCCTGCTTCTGCCGAGTGCAGCCGGATTATCTGAAAATAGAATTGACTGGGCCGGTGTACTTTGCCATGAATTAGCGCACTACAAACGCCGTGACCATATCAGCGGATTATCAGCCGAGCTTCTCGTGTGCATCATGCCCTGGCATCCGCTTTTATGGTGGGCAAAATCCCGTCTGATAAGCTTAAGCGAGCAGGCCTGTGACGACTGGGTAGTAGCTACCGGCCAGCCCTGCACGGACTATGCCGAGTCACTACTCGATTTGACACCCGGCGGACAGATGGCGTTTGTACCCGCAGTGGTCAGCAGCAAAAAAGGACTGGCCGGCAGGGTGCAGCGCATCCTGAAAAATAACTGCCCCAATCCCAGAACCGGAGCAGTATGGGCCCTGACAGTTACTATTGTGGCGGTATGTCTTACTATGGTGGTAGCCTGTGCGCAAACTCGGCCTGCAAAACAAGAAACTACAACCGAACACGAAGCCAAACCCACTAAGTCACTCCACCAAGCTGTGGCTGATGGTGATATTGAGCAAGTAAAATTGCTGATCGCAAAGGGAGCAGATGTCAATGCGAAGGACAAAAGAGGATATGCTCCACAGGCCCCCGGTCAGACACCACTGTTCCATGCCGCCTCGGGTGGTCATAAGGAGATAGCTATATTGCTCATCGCTCACGGGGCAGATGTTAATGCGAAAATGGCGGATCATTCATGGACACCGCTACTCGATGCCGCCTGCGCAGGCCATGCACAGGTAGTGAAAGTGCTGCTGGAAAACGGAGCCAAAGTCGATGTCGGGGATAACTACGGGTATACGCCGCTCTACTATGCGATCTGGATCGATGATGAAGAAGCTGTCAGGATGCTTATTGCGGCCGGCGCCGACGTCAATAGACGCATCAATGAAAAAGATGAGTACAATGCCTTTTTCGAGGCCGTCTGGCAGGGTCACAAAGGCATCGTCAAAGCCTTCATTGATGCTGGCGCTAATGTCAACTACAAGGACGACAGCGGCCGGACACCTCTTCACCATGCACTCCAGGGAACGAACGCAGACGTGGCTAAGCAGTTCATTGGGGCCAGAGTTAAGATCCCCGCTTTCCACAATGCTGTGCTCGAAGGGGATCTGGCCAAGGTCACACAGCTTGTCGAGAGCGGCATGGATGTAAATACGAAGGATGAATTCGGTTGGACTCCCTCCTACTGGGCATTATCCGCTGGGCAGAAGAAAGTGTTCGCATATCTCTTGAGCCAGGGGGCAAACGTTACCGCTAAGGCAAATGACGGGCGCACGCTTCTGCACCAGGCGAGCAAGGCCGGCTTCACAGAGATCGTAAAGCAGCTTATCGCCAAAGGTGTGGAAGTCGACGCCAAACCTGACAGTGGCAACACCCCACTAAAAATCGCCGCAGGGGCCGACCATGAGGAAATTGTCAAACTGCTCATTGCCAACGGGGCTGTCGTCAACGTCACGGCGAAAAACGGCACGCACCCGCTGGGAGATGCGGCGGTGAATGGCCATGAAAAAATAGTCAGATTACTCCTTGCCAGCGGCGCTAAGGTCAACCTGCAACCGGAAGACAAATTGATGTGTGGAACTGCACTCCACGCGGCAGCCAGAGGTGGTCACATTGCCATTTTTGACCTATTCATCGCTAACGGCGCGGATGTAAACGCGGTGTACAAAAATGGTACACCGCTTCATTTAGCCGCCGGTGCCAAAGGAAGCGTGAAGGACAATAGAAGCGCAGAGATCGTCGAAAAGCTCCTTGCCCTGGGGGCAGACGTCAATGCGAAATCACCCTCACGCGACCGCACGCCTCTTCACGAAGCAGTCGACAAAGGACGCTACAAGACGGCGAGACTACTGATCGCCGCGGGCGCCAATGTCAACGCGACAGACAAAAAAGGTAACACACCTCTGTCTGAGGCTCCAGTGAATTCCGAAATCTTCGAACTGCTGCGCAAGCACGGAGCAAGGAAGAACTAATCGCTTCGCTTACTAAAACTGACAGATTCATACTGTCATCCCTGCGAAAGCAGGGATCCAGAAAGTAGCGATAGGTTGGTTTGGCGCTCTTTCGATTTTGTTAACTTTGTCAGCCGTTCGTTTTCTTAGCCTCTATGTATAATTCGCGTAGAGGCCTTTTTTTTTATGCGTTTTCACCATAATAAATGGAGATTTGCAAATTTTTTTTCAAATCTACGAATTTTTTCGTTGACATCTACGAATTTTTTCGTACATTATACCGATAGAGGATAATAATGGATTTAAAGGAGCAATAATATGGCAAGACAAAAACATTCACGACCCACCGACAGAGAGGTAACAATCCTAAGAATATTATGGGATAACGGGCCAAGCACGGTTCGCCAGGTCAACGAGGCAATGAACAAGGATGAGGATACCGGCTACACCACCACTCTCAAGCTTATGCAGATAATGACAGAAAAAGGACTTCTGCGCAGAGATGAGTCTCAGTTCAAGCACATCTATAAGCCGGCGATTACAGAGGAAAAAACTCAAAAGCAGTTGGTAGGCGACCTGCTCGAAAGAGCCTTCTCAGGCTCGGCGGAAAAACTCGTCATGCGGGCACTTTCGGCCAAAAAGGTATCTAAGAAAGAGCTTGCAGGAATAAGAAAAATGCTGGATGAATTCCGGAGGGAATAATCATGTTGATTTTACAAGATATCCTTTCTCAGGAAATTGTACAAAGGCTCGGCTGGACGCTGCTTAATTTTATCTGGCAGGCCGCAGCGGTTGCTTTAATCCTGACAATCCTGCTCAGATTATTGCGAAAATCCACAGCTAACCTGCGTTATATAATTGCCTGTCTGGCTTTGGCGCTGATAGTTCTGCTGCCTGTTATAACCTTTAAGTTGGTCCCTGTTTCTCAGCCATTGGTTGCTGCGCACTTCGCCCCGGCAACCGCACCGACAGTACTGCCGATAGAAGAAATGCCTGCACCAGAAACTATCGTAGTAGCAAAACCTTACCAGCCCGAAAGTGTCACTGTGGTTCCTGCAATCCCATTCAAGGAGCGTGCGGTCAATACCCTCGAACCGGCTTTGCCTTACATAGTCTCAGGATGGCTCATAGGTGTATTCGGCCTTTCCATCTGGCACCTGGGCGGCTGGACTCAGTTGCAGCGTCTCAAACGAAGAATGGTCAGACAGGTAGATTCCACACTGCTCAATAAGCTAAAAGTATTGACCCAAAAGCTAAAGGTCAAACAAACAGTACAGCTTATGGAGTCCGCCCTGGTCCAGATACCTACCGTCGTCGGCTGGCTAAAGCCCGTCATTCTACTGCCCGCCAGCGCCCTTACCGGCCTGAGTTCCGAACAATTAGAGGCCATCATAGCCCACGAGCTGGCTCATATTAAGAGATTCGATTATCTTATCAATATCCTGCAAACCGTCGTCGAGATACTCGGCTTTTACCACCCGGCTGTATGGTGGATCTCACATAAGATTCGCGCCGAAAGAGAAAACTGCTGCGACGATATGGCCGTAAGCATATCCGGCGACCGCCTCTCTTACGCAGGAGCTCTGGCCTCAATGGAAGAAATCCGCGCCGCCAGCAACAGATTAGCCGTAGCAGCAACCGGAGGCAACCTGTTCAGACGTATATGCCGCCTCCTCGGCAAGGATTCAACCGACAACACCGGCCTAAGCTGGGTACCAGCAGCAACCGCCATTCTCCTCATAATCGCGCTTGCCATACCAACAACCCTCGCCCTGACCAATAAATCCGATTCCACGCTGATTGAAACAAAAACTGAAGTTTCGGTTGAGGATGATATACAAATCGCAACTGCGCCGTCTGAAGAATCTCCTGCCGAGAACATTCCACCCGTCCCTATACTGGCAAAAAGTCCCGCACCTCCTGATGAGGATAAAGCACATATCAAGGCTAATTTCTTCGTCGTCGAAGTTCCTCCTGATTCAAATATTGACGCCGAAACACTCAAAGAGGCCGAGAAAATTCTGGGCGGCAAAGTAAGTTTCCGTAACACAAAGGTTAATGTAATATTGAGAAAAGCCGCCCAAGGCACGGCCGCAGTCAAGGATGAATCCGACAGGAATAAGCGAGTAACAGAGAAGCAGTTCAATGCTCTCGTTAAAATGCTGAACTCAAAAGGCTATATAAAAATCCTGATGAATCCGACGATCGAAACCCTCAACGGTAAAACAGCAACAGTGAAATCGACTCAACATGTACCACTACAGCAAGTAATCAAATCAGCGCCTGATGGTTATATAATCCGATTAAATAAAAATGGATATGTGGATGTAGTTGACTTGATTGAAATTACACCTCACATTCATGCAGATGGCCACATAATTCTGGATGTCGAAGCAGACCTCGGTTCACAAGACATACCTTTATATGAAGAACCCGGGCCAGTATCCTCAAGACAACTTTCTTCCAAGGTGTGTGTCAGCCCGGGTGAAAGCGTGATAATCGGCGGTTTCGTAGAAAATCACCCCGCACCTAGAGAAAATATAAATAACAACGAAAAGCAGGCAAAAGAACTGCTGTTAATTATAACTCCGACCATAATCACCCCACCCAACAATTCACCGCCACCAGCTCATATTCTGATCGAGATTGAAAAAGTACAATTGGCTGACAAGTTAAAAAGGTTGGGCGTCGCCGTGGCTATGTATGCCGATGACCACGATGATAATCTGCCCGAGAGCATTCAGGAATTAAAACCTTATTTACTTGACGAACGGGATTTTGACTGGTTTCGTGACAATGTCGAATATTTTGACAAGGGAAAAACTGCACAGCGTAATGCCACATACATACCCATAGCTTACGATAAAACACTGCTTGAAAAAGCTGATGGAACAAATGTTCTGTTTCTCGATTCCTCAGTGCGTTTTCGCCAGAGAAGTGATTTTGAACAGCTCAATCTCAAAAGAGCCGAATTCCTGATAGAAGCATGGTTCCTGGCAGTTAACAAGGATTTCATTGAAAATATCAACCATAACGCAGATTCCCCGGACGAAGCGAAGGAATTGTTGAAACTTAAATCTGAACTGCTCGCGGCCGTGGATGGCTCTAATAAAATAAGTTTCATACATTCTGATCGCGATGTCAGCTTACTCCTCAAAGCTGTCATGGCACACAAAGATTCCAAAGTGATTGCCACACCACAAGTAACCTGTCTGGAAGGTAAAAGGGCAGATATCGCAGTTATGAATAATGAAACCTATTACATTGTAGGTTATACCGAGCCAAACAGCCCTTCAGAGAAACCACAGCCAAAACTCGAAAAAGTAGAAGAAGGCATAGAATTATCGCTCTGGCCCAAGCTGACACCAAAGAAATACATTGATATGCAGTTCGAATCAGTGGTTACCAATTTCCTCGATTCCGAAGAACGTAAGTTTGAAGGAAAAGCTCCATATAAGCCTCCGACAGTACAACGTCGCGCTCAAAGCACCCGTTATGTAGCAAAAGATGGCGACACACTGCTCTTTGGGGGGCATAAAATAGCTGACTCACAGGACGACAGGACCGAACAAAAAGACCTGCTTATCCTGATCAAAGCTTCTACAATCGACTCTTCCGAAGAAGACAAGCCGGCTAAGACAGAGAACCTGATAGTAGCCGAGCCGCCCACTACAACCACTAACGTGATTACTCCGCCGGCAATAGCAAAGAGCAGGACAGAAAGACCAAAAGACAACGAGCAGAACAAAACAAAAGCCGACGAAACCATTACAGAGATTTTTGAAATCCATTATGGTGACCCGGTCGAGATTGTCGAGATTTTGAAGAAGCTCATAAATGGCCGGCACGATACCACCTCTGTTATTAAGCCCGATACCGCTTCTGTTATTGAGTCGAGCAACGGGCCGATCCTGCTTATCCCCGAACCGACACGAAAATGGATTATTGCAAAGGCCTCACCTGAAAATATAAACCAAATCGGCCAGTGGATAAAAAAGCTTGATATCGACAAATCCACAATGGGACTGGACCCGATGGACAAAGCTGTCCATGAGCAACTTGAGATGATTGTTGACCTTTCGGAACTGGCCCCGCAAATGTCCTTTGGTGAAGTGATAGAAATATTGGAGAATTCCGTAGAGCCGCCTTTACAAATACAACCAATCTGGAAGGATTTACTCGATAATGCCGAGGTCGAAGAAGCCACACCGGCTGGAATGGACCCACTACCGCACGTTAAGCTTCGCAAAGCCCTGGAGATTCTCTTAACCAGTGTCTCTTCTACCGGACTGCCAAAGCTGACCTATATTGTGGACGAAGGAGTAATACTCATAGGAACGAAGGATGTGCTTCCTCCCAAAATGTCGCAATCTGTTTATAAACCATTCGTCTTAGTTAAGACTACCGCTGACGCTAATCAACCTTCCCTAAGAGAGCAAGACAAGACAAAGCCTGCAATCAAACAACATGAAATAGTAATATTACGTCAGCAATACATTAATAATGATATAAAGGTTAAATTTCTTAATGAAAGGATACTTAAAGTTGAAAATGACCTTACGGAGCTTCGCCAAAAATATACACAGTCACATCCTGAAGTCCAAATAAAAGCTTCATTACTACGTGCCTTGAAAAAAGCCCTGAGAGACTGGGAAGAAGAGGTCGGTAAAACATTTGACGACTTGATGAAGGAAGAAACCGATAAAGAAAACAAGGAGAGAATCACCGCACTTCTCGATGAGTCTGAAGAATCGATGACACCTTTGGAGCAGGTACAAAAACAACTGGTTGAACTTATTAAGCAGCAGCAAGCTCTTAAAGCAACGGAACCAAACTTACCTCTGGCTCCGAAAGTAAAACTTATTAGTAAAACTTTGATTGATTGTCCCCTCCTCGAAGCTCTTCAGAGTATCGCCACAGCGGCGAACGTTACAATTATCCCCGATGAAACCGTCAAAGGTCTTATATCCTGCACGTTAAAAGACGTCTCTGTTGAAACGGCGCTTGACATCGTCCTGGCCGGTACTCCTTATGTATGGAAAAAAACACCGCAGTACTATCTGGTTGCCTCAGCAGGTCTCGAAATTAGAATTAGTCCTGAAGTTTCGCCACGCGTAGAATCCGCTATGAAACTTTCCAGCCTGGGCAAATCGCTGCTCATGTACGCCAAGCAACACGACGACAAATATCCGGATTCGCTGTTTAGAACTACAGAATTTCATCAATGGAAAGACTTCACCTGGATTAAGCGAAATGTAGAGTATTTAGGATCCGGAAAGTCGACAGTAGACCGTCCTGATATTCCCTTAGCATATGACAAGACACTGCTAAAAGAAGGAAAGGGAACTATTGTTCTTTATAACGACTGTCATTTGAGCTTTGAAAAGGTTGAAAAGCTGAAAAAACTCGGCATCAGCGGATCCGAAATCATGATTGAAACGGTTGATATGCTCCCACCCAAAATGGTTCACCGTGTTTATGATATCTCCGACCTTGTTTCCGAGTCGGCCAATTACAGGATGTCAGGAAGTCGGAGCATGAAGATGGGCGGCATGGGTGGTGGCACGATGGGCGGCGGCATGGATGGCGGCATGGGCGGCGGTATGATGGGCAGTATGGGCGGCATGATGGACGGCCAGGGCGGCTACATGCAGGCGCAGAGTCTTGTGCAGCTTATTCAGGAGACCATTGAGCCGGATAGCTGGGCTGACATTAGTGATACTGGAGAGGGAACCATAATGGCTTATCCGATACAGTCACCAAGGAAACTTGCCGTGATGCAGACTTATGAGGTTCATCAAGAAATAGACAAACTATTGAATGTGAAGCGTGAATCGCTTGGAAATCAGGTTTCCATCTACATCAAGACCGTATTCCTGTCAGTAAGCGAGGATTATTTAAAATACGTTGGCCTCGACCCAAATTCCGAGGACTTCTTAAATGGCTGGACGGGACTTCTTGCCGAAAAGTATCCCGCAGGGCCGAACGGTCAACCATACGGCCTTATCATTGACGACATCCACGTCAGGTTTCTTCTCAGAGCCGTTCAGGCTCATGATGATTCAAAAGCGATCGTTGCACCGCGGGTACACACTCGTGCAGGTACAACGGCGGATACAGGTATCCTCGAAGAATACCGATATATCAAAAGTTATAACGAACCTAATAGTCCTTCCAAAGAGCCGCAGCCCAAAAGAGATAAGGAAAAAATAGGTACCCATATTTGGATCACACCGAAGCTGACTGACGATAATAGAAACGTTAACCTGGATCTAAAATTAGAGATTCGTCAGCTCACAGGCATCATAGAAGGTAAATACAAGGAGAAATACCCAACCTACAAACCAATAATCGATGTAATCAGCGAAAAAATGCTCTATACAATTCCCAAAGGCAAAACAATACTCATCGGCGGCCTTAAAATAATCGAGCCTGTAATAAAAAAACCAGGAACGCCGGGATTGAAGGACCTGCCACTCATTGGAGCTGCTTTTAGCAGTAAGGACAAAGCCAAGAGCCAAAAAATGCTATTGATAATGCTCAAACCAGTTATAAATCCACAGCAAAAGGCCGCCAAAGTCCGTCCCGGCCGGGAGGTTTCCGAAGAGCAAATAAAACGCCTCGCAGAGCAGCTCGATAAAAAGATAAACACCCCGGCAAGCCCAAATAATTAAAATTAGCTGCATGCATCAGGTTTATATATGATGATATGTTAGTCTATGTCACTAATTCTAATAATGTCCTTTACATAGTAGAACCTGCACTTATTGCCAATCGTATATTATTATAGAAAGGACGATAAAAAAATATGGGCCGAGTTGGCTTACTCCCTTTCATCCAACTTTCGGCCCTTTTTTTCATTCTAATTTCCCAATCCCCTCCATACCGTGGGGGCTTTTATATTTGTAAGCTTGCTTTACTACGACCGAGTGTGTTATAATTACAGCAGATCAGCATACCAACGAGAACCATCATATCTGGGATAAGTTGTTGGTTTGTAAGAACCTTCTTTATAAGGAGAAGGAGAACTATCATGCACAAGCAAAAAGGTTTCACACTAATAGAGCTTCTGGTGGTAATCGCCATCATTGCAGTACTGATGGCCATCCTCATGCCCGCGCTGAATCGGGCCAGAGAACAGGGCAGACGTGCCGTTTGCCTTAATCATCTAAAGACACTGACACTTGCCTGGTCGATGTATGCCGATGGAAACGACGACATGATTGTCAACGGCGAAGCCTATTGGGCTCCTTCGGCCGACCCCGCCGCCCCCGTGCCAACATCAGGTCCTCACAAGGGCGAGCAATATTGGGTAGGCAACGACTGCGCCTCTGGTTTCGGCCAGGGAGAGCAACGACCGATTAACATACAAAAGCAGGCCATCCAAGCCGGAGCCCTTTTTCCGTACTGCGCAGCCGAAAAGGTGTACCGCTGCCCGACAGGTATTCGTGGTGAGATGCGCACATACTCCACGGGCTATGGGATGAACGGCTGTTTCGATGCGGCTGGAACGTATGAAGGTAACCGGGGAGTGAGAGTGGGCAAGACGGTCTTGATGGTCAAGAAGAGGTCGGAAATCGTCGTCCCCGCTCCTGCCTATAGACTCGTTTTTCTTGATGAAGGCCAGATCAGTCCGGATAGCTATGCGATTCACTACACTGCGCCAAGATGGTGGGACCCACCGTTTGTCCGACATGGGGACGGCACGAACGTCTCTTTCGCTGACGGCCACAGCGCATACTGGAAGTACAGAGCACCAGAAACGATAAGAGCAGGAAAGATGGCGACCCTGCAGTATAACTATACCCCTACTACCGAGCAGGGCATCGCTGATGTCCGGAAGATGCAGGAGGCAATCTGGGGCAGAGTGGGTTACTAACCGATACTGGAAATCCGACTTCTTAATCGCCGTCCTGTTCGACAGAGGTTACAGAACCATTATTGATAACCGCATTTCTTTCTGCGGTTCGCATTAATTTTAATCACTCCGGAATTTACCCCCGCTTAACGCTCACTTGCTTTTCTGTCGGGGGCTTCGTGTCTTCGATATCAACGGTGCGATCACCTTTTATATAGCCATGCAAATCGACTTAGTTAAAATCATAGGAACCGGCCGGACACAGGTTAATCTCATCAATAAATACAAGATCCCTGTCATCACCGGCCTGACCTGAACTTGTTCCGTCTCCGAAGCCAATAGTACACTTTTTGACAGAACTCAAGTCAACGCCGGCATCACTGAACTGGCCAAGAGCAAAAGTCCACTGGCGCCACGTATCAGACTGGCACGCATAGGTGAACGGATGCTCAACCTTCAAGCTTTGGCCAGCGGCATCTTCCAGTATTAAATACATCAGATGCTCGTTATTTTCTTTTTCACCGACAAAAGACAACGATAAGGCCTCTATACCATGAGCCGTCCAATCGTGAGGACTTTCAAACGTTCGTGTGGCCTCAGTAAAGTAGGGTTCAAACTGATTTTGCAATTCAAATCGGATAGAGTTGTTGCCCCCGGCATCCGTCGCAAGAAAGACGTAATCCCAATCGGAAATGTTGTCAACCCATGCAGCCATAAGATCGGCATCGTCTGTATAAGCATCAAAGTCCTCAGCTATCATGCAATCAGCAGCGGTAAATGTCCAGGTGCGGCCTGTGACAGGGCCTGATGCACCGATTTGATCAACCCGCCATTCGTAAGTTTGGCCGAATTCAAATGTCCCGGGGTCAAAGGAAGCGCCTTCCGGCGACTGCTCAATCTTTTCCATAGCTCCCTTTTTACCGAACCACAAATCACGCGAAGTCGCAAATTTCGCCTCAACCCAGCTAAAGTCGGCATCAATAGACACAGCCGCCGCACCATCAGCGGGGCTGGGATTAACCGCCGCCGGACCGTCTGAGACGGACGAAACGCTGTCATAACTGGCATGGTATCCGGCCGGCACGGAATTTTGATTCATGCCAAAGACAACGCTCACCCCGCTCGGGTAGATTGCGTCATGGTGTCCCTCATTCTCCCAGGGATCGTTGCCGTTCGTGTCAATAAGTGTTGGAGTTCTCGCTATCAAGGGGCCACCCTTATATTCGTATAGACTGCCCGTGATATAGACCGGGTCTGAACCAACCACATCCAGCTCAGCATAGTAGCTCCGGGCATGGCCAATGCCCGGCACCGGCTCCTCATGATAGGTCTTCATAATGTCGGTGAGATTGTTGACTGTCTTGAAAACCTCAAATCTGAAGTTAGCCGGACCATCCTGCCAGTGAATAAGCATCAAATATGTACTGGCAACTATACCGGGGGCCGCGCCGGTCAGTGAGCCGTCGGGATCAATGAAGTATGTCACCCTTGCCGCCAGACCATGGTAATTCCGCAATCCACCGGTGACATTTACTTCTGCCCCGACACGGACATCTGTGAATACTTCCTCGGAGCCAATGCCTACGCCAAATTGCGAGCCGCCGGCAGCAGACGAGCTTGTCTCATCTATGCTTAAGTATTTGTTGCCGTTGGGATCTACCTTAATGGTATTTGTGAACGTTTTGGTCACGTCCGGAAAAGGATAAAATTGCCAGGTTGCCAGGTCGGGTTCATCACCGTCGAAAGTTTCCGACCAGTTGGCCTGCGTTGTGTTACCTGCTAATAGAATTAATCCCAATAGTACATAAGCTGTTAACAATCTTACCATTCTTCCAGACATAACTTTACTCCTCCGAAAATCTCTGACATCAGAACAGAATACTCTGTACCCTAAGTTAAAAATATTTTTTTCAGTAATAACGATACGTATTCTGTAGTTCTAAAAGTCAATAATTCACATATTACACCTTATATTATTTATACCATATTAGCTATTTCGCTTCAAGGAGAATTTAGGCCAAACCGCTGTTCAAAATCTCACTCATTGCGCATCTCTCACAAACAAACCTTTTGGCACGATGAATAGGTTATTGAATACCTGCGCGCTAAATCTGCGCATTCTTATTAAAATCAAAGCATCGGCTGCTTAATCCGATCTAATCTTTAAAATATTTGCTTGTTGGCAGGTATGCCGGCGGGAGCTTCGTCTTGACATTTACGGAGCTATTGCTAACATCGTGGTGTAAGTTAGGCAGCTTAGGACAGCATAGCAGTGATGAGGCTTACCCCTTGAAGTACTAAAGGAGCACAGTTATGAATGTTATCGATATCAATAACAGATACAGGAGATTCATCGTCTTGATTGGGCTTATAGGATCGCTTGTCTGGACGCATCGGGAGGCCTTAGCATGCTCGACTATCCTGGTCGGCAAAAAGGCGACTTACGATGGTTCGGTTCTAATGAGCAGCTCGTGTGACGGCGACATCATGGGCTTGATTTATGTAATGCCTGCTCAGCAATACCCTCAAGGCACCAAGCTCCCAATGTACTGGAATCTCCCCAGACCCAGGACGCATGAAGAGTACTTGTCTAATCTGCGCAAGGGCTATGATCTTGTGGGCTATCTGCCGGTAACGGAAACATACCGCAGCATCATTCTGGCTGGTAATGTCGAGAATATGACCACAGGCGGCATGAACGAACACGGCCTCAGCATCGCAATAGAATTTCTGCCCATGCGCTCCGGCCTGGCGTGTACGCGTGGAGTCGTCGGTCCCAACAGCAATCACTGGACGACCTCGTTGATAGCCAACGGTCTGATGCGTGCCCGAACCGCACGTGAAGCCATTAGAATAATCGGCGCCATGATAGAGCAGTACGGATTTCAGTACTACCGTGCTCCCAACGCCGGGGTGGCTCTGCCGATAGCAGACGACAAAGAAGTCTGGCTCATGGAAATCTTTGGTCCGGGCCAAGCATGGACGGCTAACAGTGGTAAACCGGGTGGTGTCTGGTGTGCCCAGCGCATACCAGACGGGGAGATTGGCTGTAGTGCCAATCGCAGCCGTATTGGCAAGGTCGATTTGAAAAATCCCGATATGTTCATGACATCTCCCAACATCCACTCTCTGGCAGAAGAACTCGGAATCTGGAAAAGAAGCGATCCCTTCGTATGGCATGACGTTTATGGTGATCCGGGCAGCAGCTATAACTCTTTGCGCGAATGGCGGGCCTTAAGCTTGGCTGCACCATCACTGAGTCTTCAAGTCACAGGCGATCCCTTGGTTGATCGCTATCCATTTTCTGTAAAACCGGATCGGCCGCTCACCGTCCAAAGACTCTTTGCTGTGATGCGAGACGGCTATGAGGGAACGAAGTTTGATCTTACAGAGTATCCGGCGTTTAATCCCCAAGGTAAAAAGAGCTCTTTGGCGCGTCCCTGGGGACCAACTGAATTATTTGACCTGTTGGGCATCAAGCCAGAGCGTGCCCTTTGTACTCCTACCAGTGGATATGTTTTTGTCGCACAGCTCAGAGATTGGCTGCCGGATACGTTTGGGAACTGCCTGTGGTTTGCTTACGGGCCTGCCTACACGAGCTGCTTTGTTCCCATCTATGCCGGAGTAACCGATCTACCGGATGCGTGGGACCAGGCCCCGGACTATACAAGGATAAACACCAACCAGGTACCGTGGAACTTTCGGTTGGTGTTCAGTCTGGCTAACAACCTGAGATATCAAGACGCCATGAAGGATATTCAACACGTTTTTAGACCTGCTGAAACAGCATTTTTCAAGATACAGACGCACGTGGAAAGAACAGCCGCAGAGGTCCTAAGGAAAGATGGTACCGGGGGTGTCCAACGTTTCTTAAATACCTATACGGAGCATTGCCTGACGCAAGTTGGATATGCCTATAAGGAACTGGTTGATTATCTGATGTTTATGTACTTAGTGGATCACTCAGAGGTGGCACCGCCAAAACTACCTGCCATCAGTGCACCCATCATCCCAGCAGTACCAGATAATTGAATGGTTTGAGGCTATGTTGGAAAACTCTCACCCGGCATTTAATAAGGAATTCAAATGATGCGTAAAGAACGAAATCTTAGCCGTCGGCAGTTCATCGCTAAATCGACAACGCTGGCTGCAGCCAGTATTGTTCCGAGACATGTCCTGGGTGGACCCGGGCATATATCGCCGAGTGACCAATTGAATGTCGCAATCATTGGTACAGGGGGTCAGGGAATCACCAATATCAAGGCACTACTGACACACAATGATGTGAAGATCACAGCGATCTGTGATGTGGCAAAGTTCTGGGACAACAGCAATCTTTATTACCGGCACAATGGCGGTCGCGAACCCGCGATGAAGGCGATCGATGACTACTATCGCCAAACTGGATCTGAGGGATATCACGGCTGTAAAGTGTATGTTGACTTTCGCTTGATGCTGGAGAGATCCGACAAAGATATCGATGCCGTTGTAGTGGCCACACCGAACCATGTGCATGCTGTGGCCAGCATGGCGGCGATTCGGGCGGGAAAAGGAGTATACTGCGAGAAACCTCTTACGTATTCTGTGTACGAGGCCCGCAGGATTGCCGAAGCGGCGCGCCAGGCCAAGGTTGCCACGCAATTAGGCAATCAGGGCCATTCCTCGGATGACATTCGGCGAGCCGTGGAATGGGTTCGTGACGGAGCTATTGGAAAGATAAGCAAAGTGTACGCATGGGCCGGCGAGAATCGCATACCGACGTTTACCGAACGCCCCAAGGAGACACCACCTGTGCCGGAGGGTTTGAACTGGGATCTCTGGCTGGGGCCTGCCAAAGAGCGGCCGTACCATCCAGCGTACACGCCCCTGCTCTGGCACTACTGGTGGGATTTCGGCGGCGGCAGGCTCGGCAATTTCGGATGTCACACGCTGGATACTGCTGTATGGGCTCTAAATTTAGAGCATCCCACTTTCGTCGAGTCCAGTTCAACGCAACTCAGCAAGGAGACGACTCCTTTAGCCTCTATGTGTCACTACAAATTCCCGGCACGCGGCACTCAGCCACCGGTTGATCTCTTTTGGTATGATGGTGGGATACGACCGCCGCGACCAGATTGCCTTGAACTCAAACGGAGTCTCCCCCGTGAGGGTGGATCACTGCTTATCGGGGATCAGGGGGCCATTCTGTCAGGCACGTGGAGTGGATCTCCGCGGATCATCCCCGAGAAAAAGATGCGGGATTACGAGCAGCCTCGGGCGACGATTCCTCGCTCTCTGGGACATCGTCGCGATTGGATCAACGCGTGCAAAGGTGGCCCACCGGCCAGCTCAAATTTCGATTACGGCGCTCTCCTGACTGAGATTGCCCTGCTCGGGGTAGTCGCCTTGCGAACCGGCACCACACTCCACTGGGACGGGCCTAACATGAAGGCAACCAATGCACCCCAGGTGGAGCCGTTTATCCACGGCCATTTTCGCAAGGGATGGGAAATCTGATCTTATACCTTTTCCATCTTAGCGGATATTTTGCTCTGTTGGAGTGTAGTGACATCAAGCCGGCTCGTGCGATCAGATGAATTGAGCAACACCTGGTACGGCCACCGGTTTCTTAGCTAATGGCAAGCAGCTCGGTGTTTAAGAGTTCCGTGATTGACAAACTTGCTTTAGGAGGTATCATTGATCTTAAGTCGTATTCCTCTGTATGTGGAATAATCGATCATTTTGTCTGAAATTGATTGTGTTTCTGTTGTAAAGCAATATCACATGTTTTTGTTTGCATTGCCTGCCGAGGCAGAAGGGACATTTTACCATGGAAAAGATGAATCGACGGAAATTTATTGGAGCGACGGTGGCCGGTACTGTGGGAATGACGACTATGCTCTATGGGGGTTCGGAGACTGGAAAACCCAAGTTAAAAGTAGGCTTAATCGGCTGTGGTAATTATGGTATGGCAGATGTGAGGGCTGCGTTTAAGGTTGGTGGCGTAGAGGTCATTGCGATTTGTGATATTGACAGCGAGCACCTAAAAAGCAGCGAGGATAAGATTGAGCAAACCCAAGGCTCTCGTCCGAAGACATTCAAATACTACAAGGAGCTTCTCAATACTCAAGGATTAGAGGCTGTGATTATAGCTACGCCGCCTCACTGGCATGCTCTTATGTTTATTGATGCAGTGGAGAAGGGGCTCGATGTATATTGCGAGAAGCCTTTAGCCTATGATATACGTGAAGGGCAGGCAATGGTTAAGGCGGCGGAAAAGAGCGGGCGGATAGTGCAAATTGGCTTTCAACGCAGGCAGAGCACAGCAATCCGGCAAGCGCGGCAGTATATTCAGGAAGGCAATATCGGGCGAATCATTCAGGCCGAGGCGCAAATTCACTACACAGCCGGAATACGGGACACTACGCCTCAGGAACCGCCGGCAAGCCTTGACTGGGAGTTATGGTGCGGGCCTGCTCCCAAATTGCCATATTGCCCGCAGATAGGTCATTTTGCATGGAGGCTGGAGAAAGAATATGGACATGGCCACTTAGTTGACTGGGGCATCCACCTGATTGACGCAACTCGCTGGGTCTTAGGAGAGACCATGCCGCAAGCAGTTCAGGCTTCAGGCGGGCTTTACTATTTCAAAGGCAAGATCACTACGCCTGATATACTGACGGTCCATTTTGACTTCGATACATGTCCGGTTATCTGGCGGCATCGCATTTGGGGAGCACAAGAGTATAGGCCCGAAGTTCAAAACGGGATTTTCTTTTATGGTGAGAAAGGGACTGTCTTTGCAACCGACAGAACATGGATTATCATTCCTAAGGGCAAGGACAAGCAACCTATTGTGAATGAGATTGGAAGTGATATGGGACCGGCCCATATGGCTGATTTCCTCGAAGCTGTGCACAAACGCAGACAGCCCATTTGCACGACGGAAGAGGGACATTATTCTACTGCCACGGTTAAATTAGCCATGATTGCCTATGAAATGGAGACCAAAATTGCCTGGGATCGGGAATCTCAGAAAATAGTCGGTAATCCCAAAGCTGCGAAGCTGCTGCAACGTCGGTATCGCAGGCCATGGGAGCATCCATATCGTGGTTAAATGAAGTTTTACGTTTAATCTATTTCATTGTAATATAAATTCAGTGAGCCATCGTTTCAAATAGTGACATGAGGAGTCTATGAAAACATTTAATATCATTCAGGTTACCTTACTTGGAATCGTCATTGCAGGTCAATGTTCTTTGAGTTCCGCATGGTGCAGAGAGATTGATATGACAACCAAATGGAACGACCGGATTGCTTTGGAGAATCCCCACAAAGGTTGGTATCACCATTATCCCGACAACCACATCAATAAATACATCATTCGAGAGGATTCGCATCTTCTTGATTTTCCGGGGATGGACCATATTTACATACGGCTTGCATGGGCATACCTTGAACCAAAGGAGGGGCAGTTCAATTGGAACATCATTGACTCGATTATCGACAAGTGGACTAAAAAAGGACTGAAAATATCGTTCCGAATCAGTTGTAAGGAGACAAGCACGGACCGGATTGAACAACAATATGCAACGCCCAAATGGGTGATGGAAGCCGGGGCCAAGGGGGACTATTATCGCAGGGGGAAGAAAGTCGGGCCGGATGGGCCGTGGGAGCCATTATTTAATGATCCTGTGTTCCTTAAGAAACACGAAAACTTTATGCGCGCTTTTGCCGGGCGTTATGATGGGAAGCCCTGGCTTCGTTATGTGGATGTCGGAAGTATCGGAGACTGGGGAGAGGGACATACATCATCGGGCAGCCAGATAGAATACGACTACAACCAACGGAAAGTCCATGTGGATTTGTACTGCAAGTACTTCCGGAAGACACAGATCGTAATCTCGGATGACTTTGTATATTGTATCGGAGATTTACAGGATCGACAAAAGATGCATCGGTATATCCTGAAGCAGGGAATCTCGTATCGTGATGACAGCCCCCTGGTAAACGGGTACGTGAGAGGATATGCGGATACTTATACGGTACGCAGTCCTGAGTTTTTCAAAGACGCTTATCTCAAAACACCTACTGTTTTTGAACTGCAACACTATAGTGCCGTAAAAAGTGATGGTAATTGGAAAGTAAAAGAAGGATCATCTCTGTCTAAATATGCCAAGGGAAAAGATGGACCGGATTTCTGTAAGGGGGCTTTGGATTTATTACATGCTACATATATCGGTTATCATGGTGACGCAAATGAATGGCTTACAGATAATCCTGAACTTACAAAAGAATTGCTAAATCGCTGCGGTTACTGGTTTTTCCTGCATCAAGTTGATATACCTGATTTCTTACGAGCTGGAAATACAAATACCATACAAATGGTTTGGGAAAATCGAGGTGTCGCTCCCGCTTACCATCCGTATGTTTTGAAGATTCGCCTTGCCGGTCCGGATACTTCGGATTTTGACTTCAAGGCCGGCTGTCAAAAATGGCTATCCGATCCGCCTGGAACCATATACCACGAGAGCTACACCCTCCGCATTCCGCCGGGGTTGCAGCCAGGAGTATATACGCTGAAAATCAAGCTCTATTCAAAAGAAGAAGAACAGGATGTGTTTCTGGCTTTGGATCCTGAACTTCTCGACGGCCAGAATTTCTATACGATTGCATCAACGAAGATTTCAGCACCAGAGGATTAGGGAAATCCGGCTCAATGAAACCTGGTACAATATTTCTTCGGATATTATAGTCAAAAAGCCTAATTTGACAAGGAGATACTAAAGTTAATCCGCTGGACTTATAAGTTTTGTTGTCTATATTGAAAAAATTACGCGAATTTGAGAGTCAATCATGCCAAATAAATCCGCACGCTTGATGATATTCAGACCGGCTGCTTGGCTGGTAATCCTGATTGCACTGAACCTTGCAGTCACAATCGCGGTTGGCCAAGAACAATTCGTCATCCCACGCGTCCAGCGGATGCCGCGATTGCCGGAGCCGATGGTGGTTCGCGACTGGCCGCAAGTGGCCAAGCAGTACTATGAGTTGCTCCTCGATCCTGCAACCAGGCTGGATGGCAATCCCCTGGTCGTGGTGGACGCAAGCTCAAATCAGTTCAAGATTCCTTCGTTCGTTGGGCACAAGCCGAACGATGAGGCCTTTACATGTCTGGCACCAGTCATTGGTGCGAAACTCGTTGGACTGAATCCCGCCAATCTCTATGGCTTCAACTACGTTCAGGCCGCCAAAAACTGGTATGACCCGAATTATGGCATATACCGACTCAGTCCGGGCCATCGGGGCCAGCCTGTTATTCACTCCGGCATATACGGTTATTGGGCGGCTGCACAGGGTCTGATGCTCATAAGCCAGTACCCCGACGATCCCGAATTCGCCTCGCAGGCGCGTACAACAGCCCAGGCATTTCTTCGCCTGGCCAAAGGTATGGGCTGTCCGGATCAGGCGGATTTCGATGTTCTCGGCTTCAACTTCGATACCGGCAAAGCTGCCGGCCGGCCAGAGCCGATGAACCGACTGGGCCACTCTCCTACGGTAGCATGGGCCCTGCTAATAGGAACCGCGCTGACCGGTAACCGCGAGATGCTGGACTGTGCGCGGTCCGCGATGCTGTGGCACATTGATCATCCGGGCCGTTATGAAGTGACGCATGTAATGGGCCCATTAACAGCAGCCCGGCTTAATGCCGAATATGGATGTTCTCTCAATATGGATCGGGTGTTGACTGCGTGGTTCGGCGAGGGGGATTCAAAACGCATGCCATGGAAGATTACCGCCGGTACACAGTTCGGCGGCATCACCTGCGATGGACTTGATGGGGCCTATTGGGGCGATAAAGAAGAAGGATTTCATGCATTTTCTATGGGCACACTTCAAGCGCCGGCCTGGCTGGTACCGATAGTACGCTATGACCCTCGCTATGCCAGGGACGTCGGCCGCTATGCACTGCATGCCGCTGTTTCGGCGAGGCTGCTGCAAGGCTATGGACTGGACTGGGAACACCAGGATCACAAAGACTGGAAGGACCGGTGGGACCCCAGGTGCTTGCTGTTTTATGAAGCTCTTACACCTTGGGAATGGAGCGACCGGCGCACCTTCCGACCCTACGCGACCGGAGACCCGATACGTCTTGGCTGGGGAGTGCCGAAGGTCGAGCCCAAAGAGTATCTGAGCGAAAAGAAAAAGTGGTTCTCCAGGACATCTCATAATCTATCGCTTTATATGGGCAACCACGTTGGTTTCCTCGGCGGTATCGTGTCACTAACAAATGTCCCCGGTATTCTGCGTTGGAACTGTCTGGCCACAGATTGGTATCATGCGCCCGCCTATCCGACATCCTTGTTCTTCAACCCACACTTAACCGCCAGGACCTTTGAGATGCAACTTGGCTCCAAAGCTTCTGATCTTTACAATGCTGTAACCCACCAGTTCGTCAAACGCAATGTGCATGATGCAGCGACACTTACCCTTGCCGCCAACTCGGCCGCGGTGATTGTCATTACTCCGCTGAACGGTAAGATAACGCATGATAGCCGTCGAACACTGGTTGATAACATAGTAGTGGACTGGCAGAGATAGAACAGAATCATAGCTATCTGCGTTTTATGATAAACATAAAAACATCGTATTCTTAATATACGAGTGGAGCAGCATTACAATACGGCAATACCGTATTAAAACCAATCACCAGCCGCAATCTAATCTACCGGATGGCGCAAGGCAGGATCAACATTCGTATTCACTTTATTTGTTAGATCAGGGCAAGAGTGTTCAAAAACTTCTGTCTTACAACTGTGGATACACTGTTCTGAGCAAGTAAAAAACCAAAGGTCTTTCGTAAATCATGAAATTTGAAATCATCTAATCCAAGTTTCTGACGCATCTTCTTCCATCTGCACCGGCTAAAAAAACATAGCGGCCTGTACTTTTCGCAAAGCAAACGTCTGCACAGCCTCCCCCGCACAAAATGCCAGATACGCTCGCTACCAGAAGATGAACACTTCCTCAAAAATACTGGGCGGACCTGTTTGTAATTATTCTTTTCGTTTCTGTCTCTTCAGTTCTTCCTGTTTTTTGATCTGTGGAATAATGGTTTCGAACGCAGATTTGATTTCAAGAAGATGCATCTTGGGCATTGCTATCTGCATAGTAATTTTGCCGTCGTCGAATCCACTGGCAAAAGCAACATTGCTTTTTGTCGGCACCTTGAGATTCGGTAAACTCGCTCCGTCGGGTTCTAATATCATTTTGGGCAACAGATTGAGTATCCGGACATAATTATAAGTGCCGACGGCTTCGGCCTGTTTACTGTTGGGAATCACATCCAAAGCGGCTTTCATCTCTGATCCAATCTCTTTGGGACCGCCGGACTTGACCTGGTCTATCAGTTCACGGATTCCCTTGTCCGCATCCGCACCGATCGAATATATGCAGTAATTGTCCACTAATGCCAGCCGGTAATCGAGACCATCACCAAATATTTGCTTAAGCATCCGGGTTTGTGGCGCATCTTCATCGCCCATTTTAAACGTCAATTTGGCCGCATCAATATCAACCCCTTGGTAAGTGTCGATATCTCGTTCAACTTTGAAATCCATTTCCATCCCGAAGCCCTTGTACAGCTTATTAAACGTTCCTTCCTGCATCATCCGTAGTTCCTTTTCGAGGACTTTTTCGAACGCCTTCTTGTTCTCTACTTCGATTATGTACTTTATCTCGAACAATGAAGACTCTTCACCGAAACCAAACGACATTGCCAGCGAATCACCCATGGCATTTATCATTTTAGTTGTGAGCTTTTTCATCTTTTTAAGCTCTTTCTCAGGAACGCCCTCGCCCATCATCTTGCCCATTAGTTCGAATAGTTTCATATAAGACGCATTCAAACTCTTGCTGTCGATCTTGGAAGCAATATTCATCATCGCTCCGTCGTCGAGATAACCTAACAAGTTCCCGAAGTCCCCGCCTGCGGGTTTACCCACCATCGTTTCAAACTCCGACCCCGGCATGGGTTTGACGCTGACATTCACATTGCACATCTCGGAAGTGGGTGAAAGTCCGACCATAATGTGCTCGGTTCCTTCTAACAGCATCTTGAATATGCCGCCGTAGAAATTAATTATCCCGGCTGCATCTATCGGCGGCCCTTCGCCGCTCTCTTTCGCCTTCTCCAGTTGAGCTTTCATCTGTTCGAGCCCGCCGAAAAGTAACGGTTGGACCAATTTGGAGCTTTGCTTTACGTTTGCATAAAACCATACCGGTGAGGTCGCAGCCATTTCCTTCTCCCCGTCGTCAAGGACTCTGAAAAGGCTATTTTGTCTCTGCCCCATCATCTCCTTGACCCGGCCGAGTTTTTGATGGGCATTTGGCGCACAAACAATAGCAAATCTGCGAAAATTTGTCGCAAGTGCCATAGTCTGGCCGTCAAGCGCTATCGTCGAGATACCCTCGGCATCGGGCTCACTGCAGTTGGGATTACGGGAAATGAATTTGTCATAGTTTCTCACCGGTACCAAAGCACCTATAAACATATTTGCCATTGGATGACCACCCCCCTGCTCGCCCTGAACGACCACGCCGAAAATCGCAAAATTTCCTTTCGTGTTAACGCCTCTGAGATGTTCGTCCCCCAGAAACTCGCCTAATTTGGATAAAACCTCTGTCTCGGCATCGAACGATGGAGGAGCAACGTCCTTCAAAAAGTCGTTGACTGCTCCGATGGTATTCTCGAATCTATTTATACGCACGCAGAACAAGCTCCTGCCCGGCACTACCCGTAATAGCCCGTCACTGGCGCGCCTGGTTGAGCTTCCCGCACTCAATCCACCACAAAGCAACAGAACCGCTAATCCTGCTGTAACGACATTTCGCAACCTTCTCGAATTGACCATGACTGTTCCTTTCTCATATTAACTATATATTTCTATTTTCCGTTTCAATAATAAGACGCACGACAAGTCGAAAACTTGCAGTTTTTTTACGAATCATAATTAAATTCTGCATTTTGCCCTCGCAAATGCTTTGAGATAGGTCCTCAGTGAGTATTTACCATAATTGCCTCTTAAATGCAAGACTCTTTGTATGCGACCGCAAGGCTGTATTACACTTCATATGGGCTGAAAGTTTTGCCTATTAGCTTACTCCCGTCGCCAAATTTCCCGACCCGCTCCCACCAAGAATATCACTTTCAATGGCCTTTTTCATGCCACCCCGAAAAAAGACGATCTAAGTTAATCGCCATACCAACAACTATTAAAAAGAGTCAAATTGTCTTATATTGCACAGGAATTTTTACAAGTATTTCCGTCGGCTGTTAGCAAGAAACCTCTCATTATAAACTGAATCGTCACGTCTCAGAGCCAAGATACATTTTTATAAACTCGATCCCTTTCTTTTCCGCTTCTTTCGCATCGCGTATATACTGTCCCAGCTTCTTGAACATCTCTGCATTAGGCCATTCCCTCTTTGCAAAATTCTCCCATACCGGTCGCAAACATAATGCCACCTCCTCATAACAAGCCGCCGCTTTTTTCAAAGACTCATCGTTATTGGCAATCATGTTCAGATAATCCCGTGCATAACACCTCGCTCCATAAAAGCACCCCGCATAATACTCTGCAAACATCAATGCATCATCGCCACAACATGTCAGCTTACCCGCCTCGGCAAGCATTACCCCGGCATCCATCACCTCCGCCCACATTTCAAATCCCGCCAGGCCATTCTGATAGTCAGGCCGATCAATGTACTCCCTCTGCTCAGCATGGTCAACCGCCATCACCAATGATTTCCGTATAACATCTTCCCGGCCCCGGTTATTCCCCTCACATGGAATAGTCACCGACAAAATATCAATCCCATTTTGTCCAAGCTTTTTATACTTCAATTTCGATGGCAGCCCCGCATGTGTCATTGAATTATAAAATTTCCGATTCGTCTCATATCCGACAATCAATCCCCATTCACAATCCGCAACATCCCACACAACCGCAGGCCTGCCATGCTCGATCCCCTCCACGATAGCAGCTTGCCCTTCGGCCCGCCGGTGTTTTTCCAACTCCTTTTCATCCCACATCCGACTTACATACCTGCACTGATATCCCATCTGTTCAACTGCTTCCGGCAGAACTGCTGAAAAGTCGAACATACTCATAGCGCTCGGACACAAACTCTTGTTCATAAATATCCGAAAAGCAAAGCCGCTTGCCCCCATTAACCACACAGGATCGACATCGCCGGCGATGTAATTAATAGCTGTAGCCAGACTCGCCATGAAAGAATGACAAATGCCCGGTTCCCCCCTCTCTTTCGCGGCCTTATCTACATACCATTTAATCCCTTCCAGAACACTTGCTTTCATAGTCTGTTCCTTTCATGTCGCCCCAAAGCCCATAAGCTCCCCTTCAACATTTATTCTCACAGAATATAACTACATGCCACCAGGAACAAGAACCATCATAAATTGCAGCCATTTGTCTAAAAAAACCGTTAGTCCTTTTGTGCAAGAACGAGCGTTGCCTTTCGGACGCTAAAGCTATCGTCACCGGAAAACACGAGGTATATCTCGCGTCCGTCCTCACTCATCCACTTGGCCGGGAAGTCGCCGTGTTCTCCGGGGCCAACATCCCAAAGTTCAGTGTAGAAGGCCGTTGACCAGGGACCCCAGGGTTCCGGCGCATCGTACACGGCAAAGCCGCCTTCGAAGCGTGTGTCACCTCGGTCGGTACTGCCCTTAGGTGTCGGGATCTGCTGCCACCAAAGGTAGCGACGCAATGGGGCATTATAAGTCATAGCAGACCGAAGGCAGCCGTCGATATGATTGAAAACCGCTCCTCGGCGCTTAATGTCACTCGTCCAGACTGCGCGGCCGGTTTTGTCTATTCGTTCAAAGAATTCCCATGACCCTTGTTCGGTGATTCGATTCTTTGGTACACGCATAAGTATAAAGCGGTCAGCCGGAGTATCGGCCATTGGGCCGTCATGCGAGTAGGAATATATGTAGTTGTCTCGGGCTCCCTTGTAATCCTTCCCGTAATTAACAAATCCCATGAGGCCAAATTGCGGGAACTTCCAGTTCGCGAAGGTCCACGTTCGAACATGATCATGGGACCAAGCCAGTTGGGCCTGACCACCTTGTCGATCAGCATGTCCCATCAAGAGATATAGCACACCATCGACTGAGATAATGCCCCAGCCTTTTCGCCCGGAGCGCCCCCCGCCGAGCTGCTCAGCCGGAGACCGTATGTTCGTGCCTGTAAAATTTCCGGGCTCTCCGACAATACGGGCGAATCCCATACTCAGCTTGTCCGGCACCTTGGGCTCAAAACCCCAACCATCTCCCCATGTGGTATATATCGCATCATCATCAGCCCATGTAATCGGCCAGTTATCACCGCCGGCCGCCTTGCGAGTGATCGTGTCCACCGGAGCCCAGACTATATTTTTAATAACATTGCTGGGTGGATAAGGAGGATTAGCAGCCGTAGTCACTGAAAGGATAGAAGAAAGGAATATGGGCACAGTAAAGGCCATTACTGCACGAGAGCCACGAACCCAACGTAAAGGGAAGTGATTTATTTTATCTGGCTGGGCAAGAGCCGACACCGAGAGTTGCCACGGTCCCATGCTTAATCTCCTGTCAATGATTCCTGATACGTGTCCTTGATGATTTGTCGTATCCTTACTACTTAATCCAATTCTACTCGTCTCCCCTTTATAAGTACACCCTTTTCGGCCCTTCACCGAGAGATTCTCATTGACGGAAGGGGATTAATCTGATATAAGCAGGATTGCAGAGTATGTGGACCCTTGATCTCGAAGCAGCAGGCTTTCAATACTCTATTTCAGATGTCCACTTTTCAATTAGCGGCATCATAGGCTTTCAAAGGAAGGAGATAAACTCAAAGAGCACAAATGAATTATCTCGAGCGGGCAATATTAAATGTAGTCAGGCCAGAGACTCTTTTTGGTGTGATCTGATAAGCAGCTAAAGCGTAGCAATATTGTATCCATGTATAAGGAGGATTATCATGCAGCGAACACATGTTTTGTTAGCTTCAATATTACTTCTCACGATAGCTGTCTGCACACAGGCACAGGATCCGGACCTCCTGGCCTGGTGGAAATTCGACGACGGCACGGGTACCATTGCCACTGATTCGAGCGGTAACGGCAACGACGGCGTATTCATCCAGGACCCCGAGTGGGTCGCAGGCAAATTCGGTAGCGGCCTGCTCTTTGACGGCCAGGGCGGTGAGCGTGTGTCACTCGGTGGACTCGATATTCCCTCGGGAGCCATGACCATCACCTGCTGGTTCAAGGCAAACAATCTGGACACGCCCGGCCAGGACCCGCGCATGGTTTCCAAGGCGTTCGGCGGTGATAACAATGACCACATATGGATGTTCAGTTCCAGCCGCATTGGCAGCGATAAGTTCCTGAGACTTCGATTAAAGACCAATGATGGCCAGCAGACCTCGGAGATAAAAGCCGGCACCTTTGAAGTCGGTGAGTGGATCCATGGGGCCATCTGGTGGGACGGCACCGACATGAAAATCTACAAGAATGGAGAAGAAGTCGGAAGCCTCGCGAAGGGTGGCACTTCTGTCGCTCTCGATCCCGAGGTCCAGGGCGCCATCGGTAACCAACCCATCGGAGCAGAGAACAGGCCCTTTGACGGAATAATCGATGACGTGCGTATCTATACAAAGGCTATGACCGAAGCAGAGCTTGCTGAAGTAATGGCAGGTCCGCCGGCCCCGTTGGCAGCCGGGCCGGATCCCGCCGATGGCGTGACTATTGAGCAAAACTGGTCCAGCCTGAGCTGGCAGGCCGGAACATGGGCAGTCTCCCACGACCTGTACTTCGGTAATGATTATGACTCGGTGGACCAAGGTATAGAAGGCACTTTTATCGGTAATACCATGAACACCGTCCAGGTGGTCGGTTTTCCGGGCTTCCCGGCTCCGGAAGGCCTTCAACCAGGCACAACTTACTACTGGCGCGTGGATGAGGTCAATCCGGACAATCAGGACAGCCCATGGAAAGGTGTTGTCTGGAGCTTTACCCTTCCTCCTCGCGGAGCATACAAACCGATTCCAGCCGACACCATGAAGTTTGTCAAGACGAATACACAGTTGAGCTGGACGGCCAAATGGGGCGCCGCTCTGTTCGGCGTTTACTTCGGTACCGACCCGGCAGACGTGGAAAATGCCACCGGGGCCGCACCCAGCGGGAAGTTTACTTTCGACCCGGGTACTCTTGAACTTAATACGACCTATTACTGGCGTGTTGATGCGTTTGATGGTGCCAGCTGGAGTACGGGTGACGTATGGAGCTTCACCACGACAAGACCGGGAGGCGGTCTCGTCGGTGAATATGCTAACTATGGCGGCGGCGTACCGGATCCGCCGGAATCACCTTTCCAGAATGTCACACTAATCCGTATTGACCCCGGCATCGACTTCCAATGGGGCAATGGCTCACCAGAGCCTGACGTTATCGATACGGACAACTTTGCCGTGCGCTGGACGGGCGAATTAGAGGTGCCGTTGACCGGCAGATATACCTTCAGAACCACCACCGACGACGGCGTGCTTCTCTATATCAATGGCGTGGAAATAGCAAAGGCGTGGCGCACACAAAGTGCCGTAGAGCAGGGAAGCACTATTGATCTGGTTGCAGGCGAATTCGCATCGATCAAGATGATATACTTCGCCACGAGCGGAAACGCTCAGGCCGATCTGAGCTGGGAACACGAATCGTTCCCACTGGAAATCATCCCGTCAGCGGCTCTTTCACCGCCGTTGCGGGCCGGTTTAATCAAGCCTGTGAATCAGGCTGTCAATGTAACCCAAACACCTGATTTGCTGTGGACGGCCGGCGACAATGCTTCTGAGCACGATGTTTATTTCGGTACGGACGCAGCCGATGTTGCCAACGCAGACAACGGCACGCCAGATGTTTACCAGGGCCGGCAGTCTGAGACCGGGTTTTCGCCTGAGCCGCTTGTTTGGAACACGACCTACTACTGGCGTGTTGATGAAGTCAACGCTACACATCCGGACAGCCCCTGGAAGGGCTCGGTCTGGAGTTTCACAACAGCGGACTTTTTGATCGTGGACGATTTCGAGAGCTACAATGCCTACGAGAACCAGATATGGTGGACGTGGAAAGATGGCCTCGGCTATGTCGCACACGATAATGGACCGGCCTACAACGGTAACGGCACAGGTTCGGCTGTAGGTGATGAAATGACCGTCTCCTATACTGAAGAGAATATTCGTCATGGCGGCGCCCAGTCGATGCCGTTCTACTATGATAATAATAAACAAAATACAGCCAAATATTCAGAGGCAGAGCTGACTTTGAGCGCTTCTCGCGATTGGACCGAAGGAGGCGTCGGGGAATTGTCACTGTGGTTCCACGGCGACACAGCCAACACTTCAGAACGGCTATATGTGGCGGTCTCCAACACCGCCGGTTCAGGCGCGGTGGTGTACCATGATGATTCCAATGCAGCAACAATAGATACCTGGACAGAATGGGTGATCCCTCTGCAAACCTTAGCGAACCAGGGCATAGACCTGACTCATGTTGACAGGATCGCTCTTGGTTTAGGCAACAGGAGCAATCCTGCGGCCGGGGGCTCAGGTAAGATGCTGTTCGATGACATTCGGCTGTACCGGCCGAGGAATTAAGCCAGGAAGTAAATAGTACTTTCCTGGAAGTATTATAAGGATAAGCATTAGCTTTGGGGCTTGTGCCGATTAGTTCCGAATCGGTACAGGCCCCATCACCCTTTAGGGTGGTAAAATTGGGTTTGAATTGGGTTTGATTGGGTTTGTTTTGGCTTAAATTGGCTTTGTTTTTGGCTTTATTGGCTTTGAATTGGCTTTGAATTGGCTTTGTTTTTTGGCCCTTCCAAGCGGCCAAAATCGTGTAATTGCTTGTCATATCTAAAGTTATGTTCATTTTGCTATTTCCAAAATTGGGTTTGTTTTGCATAAAAAGGGGTGATTTGTCGAACATTCTCTACAGTTGTAGAACGTAAAACAGTTAAGAGTGAACTAAAGTGCCTAAAGTGAGCTAAAGTTGGATGATTGATGCTCATAATTTGTCCTTAATGGTAATTCTGGATCCCCGATTACGACATTCGAGGACACGCTCGGTGAGGGCCCCCGACAGGGAAGCAAGTGAGCACCAATCGAGGGTAAACTCACAAA
>JACKQG010000960.1_pt1 | contig 40605 bp, 34 predicted proteins | sample 8237621 | NCBI WGS metagenome assembly JACKQG01 (sample SAMN15677084, study PRJNA649215) | marine metagenome | biome: marine; feature: Black Sea; material: saline water; isolation source: suspended particulate matter (SPM) from the Black Sea western gyre | collected 2013-06-09/2013-06-10 | depth... | reverse complement strand
TTAAGCAAAACGTATAATGTAAATACAGTTAATGACGGACAGGAAGGCTTAAAATATCTTGAACAAGGCAATATGCCTGACTTGATAGTTGCTGATATCCAAATGCCTAATCTCGACGGTTATGAATTTTTGCGAAATATTAGAGCAAGTGGTTTTTTTAAAAATATCCCTATGATAATGCTATCAGGGATTGAAAGCAGTAATGAAAGGGTAAAATGTTTAAAATTAGGCGCTGATGACTACCTTGTTAAGCCTTTCAACCCCGAAGAACTCGCCATTAGAATTGAAAACCTGATCACAAGAAGGGGAGCATAATTTATTACAAAAATAATTGTACCTAAGTGCTAAACCTACTTTATATTGGAAATAATCCTGACGTGATAAACGCTCTTGCTAATTTTGATACGAAATTTAATTTTTATCAATTACCAAACGGTCTTAAAGCATTTGCGTATTTAAAGGAAGGAAATTCTCCTGATGCAATAGTTTGTGAAGCCAGATTGCCAGGGATGAATGGCATCGAAATTGGGAAAATCATACGTGGTTTAACCGGTTTCGTTAAAACACCTTTTATTATTTTTAATTGTGAACCCGATGTTAACCTTACCAAAGAAGCATTTAAAGCAAGAGCTATTGTTGATGATGTTTATTTATTTCCTTTTGATTTAAACAATTTGTATATTAGACTACAATACCTCATTAAATACTACGACACGGTTGAAGACGATATAGCTCCTGAATCTGCCTTTAAAGAATACAAAATTCCGTTTTTGAAAAGAGCGTTTGATATAGTTGTTTCCTCAATAGCACTTCTTTTACTTTCTCCACTTTTGCTGGTTATTGCTTTAGCTATACGGATAGAATCAAAAGGTGCAATTATTTACAAATCGAAACGCGTAGGTACGGGGTATAAGATTTTTGATTTTTTGAAGTTTCGATCTATGAATATTGATGCTGACAAACATTTAAAAGACCTAAAGCATCTTAACCAATATTCTTCTTATGAAACTGAGCATGATGAACTAACTGCTGATTGTCCGGAGTGTGCTAAACTGAGTGAAGGAGAGTATTGTTCACCTATACTATATATTAAAGGGTTAAAAATTTGTGAACATTGGTATATCCAACAAAAGAAAAACCAAGATGTATCTGTATTTGTTAAAATTAAAAACGACCCCAGGATTACTAAAATTGGTAATTTTATCCGAAACACGAGTATCGATGAACTTCCACAACTAATTAATGTATTTAAGGGAGACATGTCAATAGTTGGTAATCGCCCTATTCCACTTTATGAAGCGGAACTGTTAACATCGGATGACTGGAGCGGCAGATTTATGGGGCCGTCAGGTATTACAGGGCTTTGGCAGGTTGAACTACGAGGTAAAAAAGGTACTTTGTCAGAAGAAGAAAGGAAAGCCTTAGACAATAAATATGCTAAAACTTATTCATTTTGGGGAGATATCAAATTGATATTGCGAACAATACCCGCACTATTACAAAAGGAAGATGTATAAATAAAATGTTAAAAAAATATTAATAACTATTAAAACTCATACATACAGGCAGAAAATATTTTAGTAGCTTGCCATGCTAAATATGTAGAGTTTCATAATGAACTAAGCGATAATAAATGATGAGAGGTTGTTTAACAAAAATAGTAACAGGATTAGTATTAATGTTTTATTTTTCAAATGTAGTTGGGCAGCAAACTCAAAATGATGATGTTATATATTTCAATCCTTTAACAGACGATATTACAAAACGTTTGCCACCGTTACGTGTCCTTGTTGATTCAGCTGCTTATAACTCACCAACAATAAAGTATGAAGAACTCAAAGCCGAATTTTATTATTACGAGCAAATAACTGCAGCGCGTGAATGGCTCGAATATTTTACTATAAATTTAGATGCTATTGGTGGAAGGTGGGGCTATGACGATTGGAGTCGATCAAACCCGCGCAACATCTCCTATTATTCAAATTATTCCAATCTTACATCTTGGCGTTCTGCATTTGCAGCTATGTTTTATATCAGAATGCCACTTGGACCAATGGTAGACAGGCGTAACAGAATTAATAAACAGAAAAAGTGGATTGAGATATCTCTTACTCAAAAAGAAATAAATAAACGTTATTTACAAGAACGTGTAATAATTGTATATAATGATTTAGTTAGCATGCAAAGTGAAATCAGAATTTACAATGATTATCAACAATTCACAATGATGCAGATGCAAATGGCACAAAATGAATTTCTTAACGGTGAGATATCATCAGCAGAATATACAAGATTGAAAGAGATTCAAACAAGTGGTGCTGTATTGTATTTGCAGGCAATTTCTGCCTTTAAAAAAAACTATCAATCGTTAGAAGTGTTAACTGGCATGAGGTTTAATCTGATAACTGTATTAAGGTAAGCTAAAGAGATATTATGGATATTATTCAAATAATAAAACTTTTTAAACGTAACTTGTTATTATTAATACTTGTTCCTATCATATTTGCGGGAGTTACATATTATTTTACTCGAAATCAGGAAAAAGTATACCAATCGGAAGCCGTTATTTATACAGGAATTACTACGGGTTATTCAATAGAGTCAGCAACGCAACGACAAAGCGATTATTTTACTATGAGTGCTCAGTATGATAATATGATTAATCTACTAAGATCACGACAAACGCTTATTGAAACATCGCTTCTCTTACTTACTCAGGATCTCTCCCTTGAAAGATATAATCCTCAGTACATTTCGATGGACAATTTTAATCGATTACAAGCTTCTATGCCTAAGCGTGTAAAAGACATGGTTGTGAAGAACAACAAATCAGGTATTGAACGTGAGAAACAAGAACAAATTAATAATTTAGAGAAGGAATTACGATCACTTGAAAAAGAGATAAATAAAAAGAAAAACCGGGTTGTTCAAGAAAAAATACGCGACGGACTAGGCGTTAATTCTACCGATCAAATTAATACCGGTATTAAAAAAGAGGCCATTCCTGTAGATGATGATGAAGCGGGGTTTACATATCATGTTGTTCAGCAGGGTGAATCTCTTTCTCTGATCGCTAGCAGATATGGTGTTTCCCGCGGTCAGATTATGTCGCTAAATGACCTTTCTGATAGTAATTTGAACCCCGGTCAATCGTTGATAATCAAAAAGGAAACTGTTTCAAATAGTAAATATCATACTGTTAAACCCGGTGAAACACTGTATTCAATTGCTAAAAAATATGGAGTTAATATCAGTAAACTTCGTGAATTAAATAGCATCGATAACAAATCTCTCACTCCCGGGCAAGAAATATTAATCAGCGAAAGTACTAGGGGGAGAAATCTAATTAATTCATATGATTATGCAATAAAGAGCGTTTCTCCGCAAGAATCGGATGACCCGGCTGTTGTTGAATCAAATTATATTACAACATCATCTACCTACTATAATGGAAATGATGATGATAGCCAATTATTTGTAAAAGACCCTATTATTCCGCCCGGCATTAATCCATCCGATTTTAAACAAACGCTTAACAATCTTACCTATTATTACAATAGCAGCGACTCAAATTATATTTACGGCCTGTTACATTACGGGGGAAGCAAGCATTACAGCGAACAATCAATAGGAAGGATATCTATATACCGAATTAGCAATAGTGACCTTGTAAGATTAACATTTACTTCGGATGACCCTGGTATTTGTCAACAAACTCTTAAAATAGTCTGTAAAGTATTTATGCAAAATTACAAATTGCTTAGGGCAAACCAAACAAATTTAGTTGTTAAATATTTTGAAGCTCAAGTTGATTCAGCCGACAAAAAACTACAGGCTGCTGAGGACAGACTTTTAAAATTTAATATGAAAAACAACATTATTAATTATTACGAACAAAGTAAAGCCATTGCAAGTCAAAAAGAGGATTTAGATTTATATTATCAAAACGAACAAATACGTCTAGCATCATCTGTAGCGTCACTAAAAGAATTAGAACTTAATTTAACTGCCCGCGATAGTATTTATTTGAAAAGCGATGAAATAACCCAAATGAAAAAAGAACTTTCACAAGTTACCGAAAGTATTGTCATTAATGAGTTAGCATCTGATTATGATGAGAGGGTAGTTGAACAGCTTAATATACTTAGAACCAGACAACTACAGCTTAGAAATGAAATTAAGTTTTATGTTGACCAGCTTTATTTGTACAGTCATTCAGCGCAAGGTTTACCCATAAAAGAATTACTTTCAGAATGGTTAAAGCACACAATAAATGGAGAGGAATCAAAAGCTTCCTTAATAGTTCTTGCAAGAAGAAAGATTGATTTTGTGAGAACCTATCAAAAATTTGCTCCTCTCGGTGCTATGTTAACACGTATTGAAAGGGAAATAAAGGTTGCTGAACAATCCTATCTTGAATTGCTTAAAAGTTTAAACCTTGCCAAAACGAAACAGCAAAATGAAGAGATGGCAACAAATATTAAATTAGTTGACGAACCATTTTTCCCAATTTCTGCTAAACCATCCGGGGCTAGGTATATTGTTCTTGGTGCTGCAATTTTCGGATTCCTTTTAATAGGATTCATTATTTTATTACTTGAATATTTCGACAGGTCGATGAAAAATCCATCACAAGTAGTAAAATCAACCAACATGAAGCTTGCCGGTGCTTTTCCAAGGCTCAGTTCAAGAAGTCAAGCAAATGAACTCGCTTTTATTAGTCAACGGCTCATCGATATTATTATTCAAAATATCAAGTTAAAACTTTCTAAAGAAGTTGTGAAAAAAGAAACCCGACCATACTTTATAGCGGTTTATAGTACACAAAATAGTGTTGGTAAAACTTTACTTTGCGAAAGGATAATAAATCGATTAAGAGAAATTGGTGATAACGTTCTTTATCTTAACCATTCCTCTGACGATGATGCTGAAGAAGACTTTAATTATTCATGTACATATAAAATTACTGACAATTTTATGGACATTAAAGATTTACAACAGCTTATTAGTTCAAAATATTTAAGAATACAAAATAAACCTTACGATTTTATTTTTCTTGAATTGCCATCTATTGTTTATAACACATATCCTATAAAACTTATTAGCACTGTTGATATATCGCTTTATGTTATAAGTGCCACGAGCAACCTTTCAAAAGCCGACAAAACAGCATTAGATACTTATAATGATGTAGTATTAAATAAACCAATGGTTGTTATTAATGCAGTAGAATTATATAACTTAGATGAGATACTTTCTGATATGCCCGGGATAATAAAATATACTACCATAGGAAAAATTAAACAATTATTAGTATACCCGTTTAAATATCGTATTCACATCAATAGAAAAGCATAAAATTGTGGCTAATTATTTAGCTAAAATATTTAAAAACCATAATTTTCTTTCATTAGCAAACAACGGGTTAGTAGCCGTACTAGGCTTTTTTTCGTTTGTTGTGCTCGTTCGCAGTTTACCAACCTACGAGTTTGGTGAGTGGGTTCTGTTTATTACTACCCTTAATTTCATTGACATGCTTAGGTTTGGGCTAACCCGATCAGCAATTGTTAGGTTTTTATCTGGTGCAGACGAGGTAGAAGGAAAACAACTGTTAGGATCAAACTATACCATTAACTTTACTACAACTGTGTTTTTAATAATAGTTGTTGTATTGATAAACTACTCATTTGCAGAAAACATCCAGGAATCAGGATTCTTGCTATTCTTTAATTGGTTTCCCTTAATAGCGATTATAAACCTTCCATTTAATAATTCTTTATCAGTACTTCAGGCAAGGATGCGTTTTGATTATATACTCATTATCAGAATTATTAATGTGGGTTCTTTCATGCTTTTTCTGATAGTAAACTATTTCTATTTTCACGCAGGCATTTTTGTTATCATGTGGGCCTACGTTATCACAAATATAGTTAGTTCACTAATTGCATCTTTATTAAACTGGGATGGAATATTATTTGTTTTAAAAGCAACAAAACGAACAAGCAAATTAATATTAAATTTTGGAAAATACACTTCAGGAACACTTATTGGATCGAATCTGTTAAGAAGTGCTGATACATTCATACTTGGATTAAGCCCGTTTATGGGCGTTACCGGAGTTGCTCTTTATAGTATTCCCCTTAAATTAACCGAAATTATTGAAATACCAGTAAGGAGTTTTGCCATGACTGCCTTCCCAAAAATGTCGAAAGCAAGTATTGAAGGAAAGAAAGATCTTGTTAGAAAAATATATTATCAAAATGCAGGAGGACTTACATTCTTACTAATACCAATATTAGCTGCTTCGTTTATATTTGCCGAAGAGTTGGTAACAATACTTGGAGGAGAGGAATACAGAGAAACAGCAAGTGTATTCAGGATTTTTTGTTTTTACGGTTTACTTCTACCTATTGATAGGTTTACCGGGGTTGCGCTCGACAGTGTGAATATGCCAAAACAAAATTTTATTAAAGTTGTATATATGACGCTTTCAAATATAATAGGTGACGCAATTGTAGTTTTTGGCCTTTATTATGTAGTGATTATCTCATCTGTACTTACACTTTTATTTATAGGGTACACAAATCCTGAAATTATTGGAGAAACGGCCTCTATGTTTACAATGATCACTCTACTTGATATGGTTGCCGTTGTAACAATTCTTTTTACAATTGTTGGAATTGTTGTTGGGACTCACTTCCTAAAAAAAGCGCTTAACATTAAGATCAGATTAATATTTTCAGGTGGGCTAATGTTTTATGCAAACTTTTTTATAAAAAAATAATCGAAAACGCTAATTTCCAAACAGTTTCTGTTTCAAATAAATTTATTATTTTTAGCTCCTATGTTTGACACAATAAAAGATAGAACAGGTGCAGCAAAATTACAACACCCTGCAATTATTGCAGCAATGATTGTATTATCTGTATTATTGAGTTATTTGATAGCCAAGGGGGGGATTTTTATTGTAATAGGACTAATAATTCTTATACCAGGGTTAATATTCTTTAATCGCCTTTTCAACAATCCTGCCATAGGAATTAATACTTTGTTAATATTCTCATTTATAGCCATCGGGCTTTCTCGTTATATCCGAGGAGTACCTTTTGGGTTAGGAATTGATGGCATACTTGTTATTACATACGTAGCATTTTTTTTTAAGAATTTTTATGATGGATTAAACATAGGCCAGGCTAATCGTGAGATTACATATTTAATGTTTTTTTGGTTTGCTTTTACAGTGCTTGAACTTTTCAATCCTCTTGCCTTAAGTCAAGCAGCATGGTTTTATGCAATGAGGGGATTAGCACTTTATCCTCTACTATTAGTTCCTCTGGCTCTGCTTGTATTTAACCGGCTTCGATTCCTTTATCTTTTATTATATATCTGGGGAATCTTTACAATACTTGGTACTTTAAAAGGAGCACAACAATTATATATAGACCTCGATGGTGCAGAAAAGTATTGGCTTGATACTGTAGGTGCTGTTACTCACTTAATCGATAACAGGCTACGCTCCTTCTCATTTTTTAGTGATGCTGGTCAATTTGGCGCAGCACAGGGTGCAGCAGGTACTGTTGGTATAATATTGGCAACAAGTATTAAAGGTAAGAGAAATAAAATTTTCTTTCTTATTGTTGGAATTATGGGCATGTGGGGCATGTTTATGTCGGGTACACGAGGCGCAATTATTATTCCAATGATTGGTGGAGTTGTATATTTAATTCTAAGAAGAAACTTTCGAATATTTATTTTGGGTGGAATTCTTATGACGATGTTTTACGTTTTCTTTGCTTTCACATTTATTGGAGATAATTACTACCAAATCGCAAGGTTAAGAACAGCCTTCAGACCCGAACTCGATGCATCTTACCAAGTTCGACTTGAAAACAGAGCAATATTAAAGGCGTATTTAGCTGATAAACCTTTTGGTGGCGGAGTGGGGGCTGCTGGTAACTGGGGACTACGTTTCTCCCCACAAGGATTCCTTGCAAACGTTGCTACCGATAGTTGGTATGTACAGATTTGGGCCGAAATGGGGATTGTTGGATTATTCATCCATGTGTTAATTCTTTCATACATACTTTTGAAAGGGTTTTACCTGATAATGGTTAGAGTTAAGAATGTTGAACTGGCCGGAATACTTGGAGCACTTATTGCCGGCTACGCAGGAATCATGGGTGCAAGTTATGGCAATGGGGTTCTAGGGCAAATGCCAACAGGTATAATAGTGTATTTAAGCTGGACATTCATTTTTATGGCTCAACAATTAGACCGCGAATATTCTTATCTGGAATCTATCGGTAAGTCACCTCAATCACTTTTTATAAAAGATTAATTCTTTAAATATTCTATGGAATCAAAAATTAGTCAACCATTGGTTTCAGTAATAACTGTAAATTATAACCAATCGGAAGTAACTTGTGAATTTTTGAATTCACTCCAACGTATAACTTACGAAAATGTTGAGGTTTTTGTTGTTGATAATGATTCACAAAGTGATAATCCCGATATTATTAAGGAACGATACCCTTATATCAAATTATTAAAAACTGATAGTAACCTTGGTTTTGCTGGTGGTAACAATGTTGCTCTCCCTCATTGTAAGGGTAAATATATTCTATTCCTCAATAATGATACTGAGGTTGAGCCTGGATTTCTTGAGCCAATGGTAGACCTACTGGAATCGGATCCTAAAATTGGAATGGTTAATCCTCGCGTTCAATATTATTATTTGCCCGGGATAATTCAGCACGGTGGATATACACCATTTAACTTTATAACGATAAGGAATTTCGGTATTGGTTATGGGAAAAAAGACTTAGGACAATTTTCAAATGTAAGCGAATCCGGATCTATTTTTGGGGCTGCAATGATGGTTCCTTTAAAAGTAATTAAGGAAGTTGGCATGATGGCTGATATTTTCTTTTTGTATTACGAAGAACACGATTGGGCCGCTCATATTAAACGAGCAGGCTATAGCACATATTATCAGGGAAAATCACTTGTTTATCATAAAGAATCCGTATCAACGGGTAACGACAGTCCGTTTAAAATTTATTATTTAACACGGGGCCGTATTTTATTTGCTCGAAGAAATACTTTTGGGATTAGAAAAATATTTGCCTTAATTTATATTTACGTACTATCCACCCCACGAATTACATTAGGTTATGCAATGATATTGAGATTCGATCTTGTATGGGCATTCTGGAAAGCTGTTTGGTGGAATCTGACCCATCGCAGTGGTATTATATTTGAGCTACCTGCGCTAAAATCCGATGGTATATAATTTAGGTTAATGGCAACTAAAAGAACATATTACCCTCTGGTTTCAATTATCACGGTTAACTACAACCAATCGGAGGTAACTTGTGCCTTTATCGAGTCGTTAAACAAAATATCATATCCTAATTTCGAGGTGATAGTTGTCGACAATAATTCTACAGAGGATGACCCTTCGATAATTAAACAGCGCTATCCAAATATAATATATATACCTAACCCTATAAATTACGGCTTTGCAGCAGGAAATAATTTTGGGTTAATGCGAGCAAAAGGTGAATATGTTATGTTGCTTAACAATGATATTGAAGTTCCGCCAAACTTTATGGAACCATTAATTGAAAAACTTGAAAAGAATCCGAAAATTGGCGCTGTGAGTCCGAAGATTAAGTTCTATTACCAACCCGACACTATACAATACGCAGGCTTCACTCCAATTAACAACATCACAATGCGTAATACAGCAATCGGTTTTCGCCAAAAAGATACAGGTCAGTTTGAACAAGACAGGGAAACTGCCTACGCCCACGGAGCTGCTATGATGGTGCCAATTCGGGTTGTAAAAGAAGTTGGGCTAATGTCATACATTTTCTTTTTATACTATGAAGAAGCTGATTGGTGCGCACGAATATCTAACGCAGGATATTCCATGTTTTATGTTCATAATTCCTACGTACTTCATAAAGAGTCGATATCAACCGGGAAATTAAGTGCATTAAAAATTTATTATCAAAACCGAAACCGCCTTGTTTTTATGAGGCGAAATATTCATGGTCGTGAATTCTATCTTGGGTTAGGATACCAGCTATTTGTAGCCATCCCAAAAAATGCTTTTAAGTTCCTACTTAAAGGTAAAGTTATACTATTTTTGGCATATTATAAGGCAATTGGATGGCATCTGAAGAATTTATTTAATCAGGAAATATATGAAAACCCTAAACTTTAAATTTAAATATTATCTTTAATTTTAAATAAAAATTAAATTACATGACTGCATTGAACTTTTTAAATTTTATTCAATATCTTTTTTTGATATATTCAGGTTTCTATGCAGTTTATTTATTGTTTTATGCAATTGCTTCATTCTTTTATAAATATGGCGGAAAAACAAGTACAAATAGATTGAGAAAATTTTTAATTCTTATACCTGCTTATAAAGAGGATAAAATAATTATAAATACAGCAACCGAAGCATTAAAACAAGATTATCCTTCTGATTTATACGATGTTTATGTAATTGCTGATTCATTTAAACGCGAAACAATTGAGTTACTGCAAAATGAAGATAACATACAATGTATCGAAGTTTCTTTTAAGCTTAGTACTAAGGCCAGATCAATAAATAAAGCATTACAAGCAATAACTGAAGAATATGATGGAGTGATAATTTTGGATGCCGATAATATAATGGATGATGACCTTATCCTAAAAGTTAATAATGCTATGGCAAATGGAAGTAAAGCTATCCAGTGCCATCGTGTTGCCAAAAACCAGGATACTTCATTTGCCATTTTAGATGCTTTAAGTGAAGAAATTAATAATACTATTTTCAGAAAAGGACATATCGCTTTAGGTATATCTTCAGCATTAATTGGCTCAGGAATGGCATTTGAATATAAACTGTACCGGTCAATAATGAAAACTATCGACACCTACGCAGATGAAGATAAAGAGCTGGAAATCAAATTATTTCTTAATCGAATCAAGATCGATTTTCTTAACGATGTTTATGTTTATGATGAAAAGGTGACTAACTCTAAAGTTTTTGTTAAGCAACGTTCCAGGTGGATTTCTTCACAAATATTTTATGCTCGTACATATATTTTTAAATCAATTTATGAGCTTTTTAAGCACTCAAATTTCGATTTTTTTGATAAAATGCTTCAATTATTGCTCGCCCCCAGAATATTAATGCTTGGAATTACTTTTATTATTGCGGTACTATCTTCATTTTTTAATAGAGGATTCCTTTTTTATTCCTGGCTCGTCGTTTTTTTAGCTTTTGTTTTGGCTCTAGTTATTTCAGTACCTAAACGATTTTATAATAAACAAACCTTGCTTGCATTACTAAGTTTACCATATGGGTTTTTAATGATGGCGCTTGCGTTGTTTAAAATTAAACTAGGTCATAATAGATTAAGCCCAACACCACATCATACTGCTAACCATACTAAGAATGAAAGGATTAGAGAACGAATTAAAAATCTATAGCTATGATATTTCTTCAAATTATCCAGTTCATTTTATTAGCCTATTTAGGATTTGCAGCACTTTATATATTTATATTCAGTTTTGCCAGTCTTTTTTCTGCCCGGACAAAAAAAACTACATCGGCAAAAAAACTAAAATATGCTGTATTAATTCCGGGTTACAAAGAAGATCAGGTTATAATTGAAGTAGCCCAGGATGCACTTAACCAAGACTACCCAACTGAAATGTACGATGTTATTGTGATAGCCGACTCATTCAGAAAAGAAACAATAGAAGCTTTACGCAAATTACCAATTCAGGTTATTGAAGTATCCTTTAAATTAAGTACAAAGTCAAAAGCACTTAATAAGGCAATGGATCAACTTCCCGATATTTATGACGTTGCCTTAGTACTGGATGCTGATAATTTGATGGAGTCAAACTTCATTTCTAAGATTAACAATGCATTTAGTGAAGGATATATTGCAGTTCAGGGCCATAGGGTTGCAAAAAATTTTAATACACCCTTCGCTATTCTAGATGCGATAAGTGAAGAAGTTAATAACAAGATTTTTAGAAAGGGGCATCGGGTATTGGGATTATCAGCTGCTTTAATAGGTTCGGGTATGGCTATGGATTATAAATATTTTAAAAAAATGATGAAGTCTATCAAGGCAGTGGGTGGCTTTGATAAGGAAATTGAACTGCAAATGCTAAGGGAGAAAATCAGAATTGAGTTTCTTAATGATGCAATCGTTTATGATGAAAAGGTCCAAAAAGCTGAAGTTTTCTCAAAACAGCGAAGAAGGTGGCTTTCAGCACAGTTACACTATTTTAGTATGGATTTTATTACATCAATAAAACATTTAATATTGTACGGTAATTTTGATTATTTTGATAAAGCTATTCAATTCATTCAACCACCAAGGGTAATGCTACTAGGCTTATTATTACTTATCAATTTGATTTCCATATTTATTAATCCAATACAATGGAGTTTTATCTGGTTGGGAGTTTTAGTAACGTGTATTCTTGCACTTATTTTTTCGATACCTGTAAAATTTTATAACGCAAATACAGTAAAAGCGATTTTTACATTACCTTTAGCCTTCTTTTTAATGTTTCTCTCATTATGTAATATCCGGGGTGCAAATAAGAAATTTATTCATACTGAGCATGGTACTTAATCATTGATAAATAAATCTAACTATCATGAAAATTGGAATTGAAGGTCAGCGACTGTTTCGGGAAAAGAAGCATGGCATGGATATGGTAGCATTGGAGCTAATTAATGAACTCCAAAAACTGGACAAAGAAAACGAATACGTGGTTTTTGTAAAACCTGATAAAGACAAATGTGCACTTAAAGTAACTCCAAATTTTAAAATCGTTGAACTTGACGGAGGACCCTACCCTATCTGGGAACAAATAGCGCTCCCTAAAGCTGCAAAAAAAGAAGGTTGCCACATCTTACACTGTACCAGTAATACGGCACCAATTTCTCCCGGCATGCCTCTCGTTACAACATTGCATGATATAATATACATGGAAAGCATCAGTATTTTTAGCAAGGCAGGAACATGGTACCAGAAAACAGGTAATATGTACAGGCGTTTTGTTGTTCCACGGGTTGTAAAAAAAAGTGATAGTATCATTACAGTTTCCAAATTCGAAAGAAAAAGGATTGCCAATTTTTTCAGTATACCTGAAAACGATGAACGGCTTGTAGCTATTTACAATGGTGTAACTGAACATTTTAGACATATTAATGACCAAAATGAGCTAAATCGGGTTAAACAACTTTATAATCTTCCTGAAAAGTTTCTTTTCTTCCTTGGCAATACCGATCCTAAGAAGAACACCCCCGGAGTGTTAAAAGCATTTTCTGATTACCTGAAAAAAACAGGAGATGATATGTTTCTTGTTATGTTGGATTTTGAAAAATCTGCTTTGGATAAAATACTCTCTGAAATTGGTGACAAAGACCTCAAATCAAGAATATTATTAACCGGTTATGTTGTAAACACTGATTTACCGGCTATTTACAACTTATGTAGTATATTTTTATACCCATCGCTACGCGAGAGTTTTGGAATACCAATGCTTGAAGCTATGCGTTGTGGCGTTCCGGTTATAACTTCCAACACTTCCTCAATGCCGGAGGTATCGGGCGATGCGGCCTACATCGTCGATCCATATAAACCCCAAGAAATAACTGAGGGTATAATTGAACTATTGAATAACAAGCAACTTAGAGACGATCTCATTAAAAAAGGAAATAAACAATCTCAAAAGTTTTCCTGGAAAAATATGGCGATAGATGTGCTGGATCTTTATAGGTCAGTTTATGAAAATCATTATTCAAACTGATGAAATAAATGGTAAAAAACAGAGACATAATAGTTTACGGATTGGCACCCTGGGATTTTAACATCGCAACAACATGCAATTACACTGCTATTGAAATGGCTAAAAATAACAGAGTATTATTTGTTAATCCCCCATTGCAACGTAGCTCAACATTTTTCCAGAAAAACGACCCAATAATCCAAAAAAGGATTAGAATAAATAGTGGTAAAGAAGAAGACCTGGTACAGGAGAGTGAAAACCTCTGGATTCTCTATCCAAAAACTGTTGTTGAATCAATTAACTGGATTAGATCACCTCGTTTATTTAACTTCTTCAATAAAATTAATGATAAGAGATATGCCAGGGAAGTTCTTAAAGCCGTTAAGAAACTAAATTTCAGTAATTATATACTTTTTAATGATAACTCGATGATTACGGGTTACTATTTTAAAGAGCTTCTCAATCCTGCTGTTTTTGTGTACTTGCTGCGCGATGCAGTTATTCATGTGGATTATCATAAACGCCATGGAACTAGGTTACAACCACTTATTATTAAAAAGCTGATTTTGCAGTAGCTAATTCCGACTATTTTGCTGATTATGAACGGCAAACTAACCCTCGATCTTATATGATCGGCCAGGGTTGCGATCTGAAGATGTACAATGATGAAGATGGCAAACTTGCAATTCCCGATGATATCAAAGATATCAGCAAACCAATTATCGGTTATGTAGGATTTCTAACAACTATAAGGCTTGATATTGATGTGCTGGTTTACATTGCTGAGCAACGCCCACAATGGAGTATTGTATTGGTTGGTCCCGAAGATGAAGATTTTAAAAATAGCAAACTCCATAATCTAAGTAATGTATATTTTCTTGGGAAAAAAGATCCTAATGAATTAGCAGGTTACATTAAAGGTATGGATGTTACCTTAAATCCTCAGGCAGTTAACCAAGTTACTGATATCAATTATCCCCTAAAAATTGATGAATACCTTGCATTGGGCAAGCCCACTGTTGCAACAAAAACAACCTTCATGGCATATTTTAAAGACCATACTTACCTGCCAACTACAAAAGAAGAATATGTTGTAGAAATTGAAAAAGCACTTGAAGAAGACTCCCCCGAGCTGCAAAACAAACGGATAAAATATGCTGGAGAGCATTCCTGGGAAAATTTTGTAAATAAAATATATCGTTACATCGAAGAAACAGAAAATAATTAAACCACAAATTACTGATATGATTAAAGGAAGAGACATAATAGTTTATGGTTTGCAAAGCCTCGACTCACCTATAGGCAGCAACTGCGTTAACATTGCTAAAATATTTGCAAAAAACAATCGGGTTCTATATGTTAATTATCCAGTATCCAGATTAACTTTATTACGACACTCGGCAAACTCGTTAATAAAAATAAGGAAAGAAGTTTTAGCCGGAAAGCAACCTGATTTGGTTAAGGTTAACGATAATATGTGGTACCTGAATCCACAAACTAAACTTGAATCAATAAGTAGTATCAATTTCAGGCCAATATTCTCTTATTTAAACAAAATAAACAACAAGAGATATTCTAAGCAAATTCTGAAAGCTATAAACAAGCTTGGCTTTAGTAATTATATTATGTTTAACGATGGCGACTTCTATCGTGCTTTTTATTTTAAAGAATCACTTAAGCCATCTCTCATGATCTATTACACACGTGATAATTTGAGAGAAGTACCATTCTTTAAAAAACATGGAGCGTATTTTGAAGACAGACTTATAAAAAAGTCCGACTTAGTGGTTTCAAACTCAATGTATTTAAATGATATTGCAAAAGTAAATAATCCGAATTCTGTTTATGTAGGCCAGGGGTGTGATGTTACATTATTTAACAGAGATTTAATAACCATAGTACCTGAAGATATTAAAACTATACCATCACCTGTTATTGGTTATATAGGAGCTCTGAAAAGTTCCAGACTCGATATTGCTGTGATAGAGCACATTGCTTTAAGTAATCCAAAATGGAATGTTGTACTTGTTGGACCCGAGGATGAAGCTTTTGCAAACAGTAATCTCCACAATATTAAAAATGTCCATTTTTTGGGTTCAAAAAAGGAAATTGAACTACCAAAATATTTAAATGCTTTTAATGTTGCACTAAATCCACAGGCATTAAATGAGCTAACTATTGGAAATTACCCGCGAAAGATTGACGAATACCTGGCAATGGGAAAACCTGTTGTTGCTACTCTTACCAAAACTATGGAGGTATTTGCGGATTATACCTATCTTGCCAAAAATAAGGAAGAATATGTTGAGCTAATTACTAAGGCTCTTGAGGAGGATTCTGAGGAATTAGCAAAATCGAGAATAACTTTTGCTCGTACTCATACATGGGAAAATAATGTTAATGCCATTTACCAGGCCATAAGCAATACTATAGAGGAATAAGTTATGGGACTAAAAGAAAAAATAAAATCAAACCCGAAAATAAAAAAATTAGCCCTTTGGCTATTATCTCCTAAAAACCAGGCGCGACCACGATTGTGGATAAAATTGTTTATAAACCCATTTATACACAAAAGAGGAAAAGGCTCGCTTATTAGAAGAAGAGTAAGGCTTGATGTTATGCCCTACAACAAATTTGTGTTAGGACGCGATTCCACAATAGAAGATTTCTCTACTATTAATAATGGAGTGGGCGATATAATAATCGGCAACCGTGTTAGGATTGGTATGAGTAATACACTGATTGGACCGGTTACCGTTGGTAATGATATCATGTTTGCGCAAAATATTGTAGCATCGGGACTTAATCACGGTTACCTTGATATAAACATGCCTATTACTAAACAACCTGTTACCACCAGTCAAATAACAATTGAAGACGAAGTTTGGATAGGCGCTAATGCTGTAATTACAGCTGGAGTAACAATTGGTAAGCACTCGGTGGTTGCTGCAGGATGTGTTGTTGTTAAAGATGTACCACCTTATTCAATAGTAGGAGGTAATCCAGGGCGCATTTTAAAACAATACAACAGCGAAACAAAAAACTGGGATAAGGTAAATAGCGACAAGAGTAAATAAAATAAGTTTCATTTTCAACAATAAAATTATTTATAATGGGTAAAATTAGAACGTTTTTAAAATACACTAAAGATTTTTTAAAGCATGGTGAATATAGATATGTACTTTCTTCCGTTAGGTATGTGCTACTTGGTAAAACAACTAGAAAAACGCGATATTATAAGAGCAGCCTGGGTAAGTTCCTTGTTCGTAAAGGCACTTTAGATTTTCAGTTTGGTAACTATGCTTACGAATGGGGGGTTAAGAAATTCGTTTATAAACATATACATGATTACAACGTATTTTTGGATGTAGGTGCAAATATTGGAACTTACTCAATATTGCTTGCAAATAAAGGGTTAACCGGTTTTGCTTTTGAACCTGTGATATCAAATTTCGATGCACTGATTACCAATCTTAAACTAAACAAAATTGAAGATAAGGTAGTAGCTTATCCATTCGGATTAGGTGAAAAGAAAAGAAATGTAGGCTTTACATTCGACCCTGTTAATACTGGCGCATCACATCTTACTGAAAATTCCGACTTCTTAGAAGAAATATCTAATCCTGAATTTGTTAACGTTGAAATTGTTCGCTTCGATGATATAATCCACGAATTGAATATTAAACCCGACGATAAAGTATTTATGAAAATTGATGTTGAAGGGATGGAGCCTGATGTTATACTAGGTGCAGTTAATTTTATCAAAAACCACCCTAACTTATTAATAGTTATTGAGTCGGTTCATAGTGGTAATGAAAAACTTAAGGAGTTGTTTAGCAGTATTGCAGATTTTGAATTTCTGGAAGTTGACGAGTTAAACATGGCTGCAAAAAAGAATAAATAATTTTATCATGAATTATTTGGAGATCATATTTTGGGTATTGATAGGAATTGTTTTTTACACTTATCTGGGATACGGTATTTTATTGTTTCTCTTAGTAAGGATTAAAAGGATTTTTAGTAGAAAATCATCGAATATTCAGTATGATTTTGAACCCGAAGTTACGTTGTTTGTAGCTGCTTACAACGAAAAAGATTATGTTGATAAGAAAGTTAAGAATTCATTTGGATTAGATTATCCCAAAGAAAAAGTACGACAGGTTTGGGTTACAGATGGATCGGATGATGGAACACCGGATGCTTTGAGGCTATTCGCTGATAAAGGCGTTGAAGTTTATCATGAACAAGCAAGAGGTGGTAAAATTGGCGCCATGAACAGAGGCATGCAGTTTGTAAAAACGCCCATTGTTATTTTTTCTGATGGCAATACAATGCTTGGAAAAGAATCCATTAACAGGATTGTTAATCTTTTTAAAGACCCAAAAGTAGGTTGCGTTTCTGGTGAAAAACGTATTTTAAGCAAAGATACTGACAGTGCAGTTGGCAGTGAAGGCATTTATTGGAAATACGAATCCACATTAAAGAAATGGGATGCGGAATTATATTCAGTAGTTGGTGCTGCCGGTGAGTTATTTGCGGTTCGTACTGAGCTGTTTCAAGAAGTTGAAAAAGATACCCTTCTCGACGATTTCATAATCTCAATACGTATTGCCATGAAAGGCTATACGATACAATACGATCCGGAAGCCTATGCTATTGAAAGTGCATCGGCAAACGTACAAGAGGAGTTGAAACGTAAAATTCGTATTGCGGCAGGTGGTATTCAATCCATTGTTCGTCTAAGCCCGCTTTTAAATCCCTTTAAGTACGGGACTTTAAGCTTCCAGTATATTTCGCACAGAGTACTACGCTGGACATTAGCACCTTTAGCACTCCCAATCATTTTTATCATCAATTTTATTTTAGCTATCAATTATGGATTTGATAATCTCTCAAATATATATATTATATTATTTTATACTCAGGTATTTTTTTACGCTGCGTCATTACTGGGATGGTATTTCGAAAACCGAAAAATCAAGATCAAGCTTTTATTCATTCCGTACTATTTCTTTATTATGAATTATGCTGTATTTCTTGGTTTTGGAAGATATCTTGTAGGACAGCAAAGTGTAAACTGGGAGCGCGCAAAACGTGGGTCATGAAAAAATTCGTAAATATTTTATTTGCTTTAATAATAACGGTACTTTTCCCATTTACCGGAATATCACAAATTAATTGTACTATAGAAATTCCGGGAAATGAATTCCTGATTGATGGAGCTAGTATTAATCCTGGTGATGTTGTTTGTATGTTATCCGGAAATAAAGAGTATCTCCTTATAAGGGATGTTCAGGGAACAGAATCCCAACCAATTACAATTATTAACAAAGGGGGTGCAATAGTAATTGATAATGATCATTTTTACGGAGTAAAATTCGCAAACTGCAAACATGTTATTTTCCTTGGCAATGGTCAGGAAGGTATACAATATGGTGTACAGGTTAATCGTGTTGGCAATGGTGCCGGTATGTCAGTTGATAATTTGTCAACAAATATTGAAATTGGGTTTGTTGAAATTTCAAACACTGATATTGGTGGCATTTATGCAAAAACAGAACCTTACCAGGGAGATTGCGATAATTTGGTTACCAGGGATAATTTCACCATGTACGATCTGAAAATACATGATTGCTATTTGCACGATATCGCCGATGAAGGATTATATGTAGGGAGTTCAAAATATACCGGACAAACTATACCTCAATGCAACAATATAGTTGTCCTCCCTCATATTATACTAGGCGTGGAAATTTATAACAACATCCTGGAAAATATAGGATGGGATGGGATACAGATAGGTTCGTCTCCGGATGATTGTAATATCTTCAACAACCTCATTCGCTACGATTCGTATGCTGAGGAGCAATACCAAATGTCAGGAATCCTCATAGGTGGTGGTGCAAAATGCGATTGCTACAACAATCAAATTTATGACGGGAAGGGCGATGGTATTGATATATTTGGGTTAGGGTTTATGAAAATTTATAACAATTTAATAGTAAGAGCAGGTAGAACTTATAAACCTGGCCAGCCTTCTGAATATAAACACGGAATTTATATTGGAGAATTGGTTACTACGCCGGGCGCAACTTTTAAACTTTATAATAACACTATTATTAGCCCAAAGTCAAATGGCATGAAGTATGCAAATAATAATGCAACAATGGGCTATATAATCAATAACCTTATTACTGATCCCGGGTTGTTATCATCCGAAAAAAATTACCCTTATATAAATGTTATGGTTAATCCTCAAAAAGTGGATATAAGTAATAACTTCAATGTGCCTGCTAATTCAACGGTTAAATTTGTTAATTACGATGATAATAATTTTGATCTGAAACCTAATTCACCGGCTGTAAATTATGGAAAATCATTAACAACTGAGGGAATTACTTTTGATATTGAAAACAGATTCAGACCCTTCCATACTTATTTCGATGCGGGAGCATACGAATGCCACGATCCTTACGCTGATATAAACGAATATAATGATGATTTTGGTATACCTTATCCAGTACCCACAAAAGATTATATAAACATTCCGATTAATCCTAATATAGATGAAGATGTTATTATTAGAATTACTTCATTAACCGGACAAACGGTTTTAAAAAAAACGTTTAGTAGTAGCAAGTTGTTGGTTGGTAATCTTAAAGTAGATTTAAAATATCTGCAACCTGGCAACTATATACTTACAATCACTGCTTATAATCAATCGGTAAACCGACCGATAATAATAATAAAATAGTAAATATGAAAGATTTAATACTTAATTTATTACCCGATCAATTTTTACGGTCGATAAAAAAAATCTACTTGAAAATGAGGGGATATTATTATATTGGTAATAAATATAATTGTCCGATTTGTGAATATAATTTTCGTAAAATGCTTCCCGGAGGGTTTGACCTTGATGTAATTAAGGAAAAAAATATTATTGGGGGCGGGCGTAGAAATAACAATATTTGTCCAAATTGTCAAAGCACTGATCGTGATAGATTAGTATTTATGTATTTAAAACACGAAACCGAAATTTTTAAAAATAAAGTAAAAATATTACATATAGGCCCCGAACCTTCGTTGTATAACCGCCTTAAAAAACATAGTAACATATTTTATGTAACCGGAGTAAAATATACAGAGGGTATATATTATCATAAAGACATTGATACAATGGACCTGTTAGAATTGCCATCCCACGATGGAGAATACGATATGGTTATATGCAATCATATACTTGAACATATTATTAACGATACTAAGGCTATGTCGGAAATATACAGAGTATTATCCCACAACGGTATTGCAATTCTACAGGTGCCCTTATCAAATCTGCTGGAAACTTCATACGAAGATTACTCAATAACATGTCCTAAACTTAGAGAAAAGCATTTCGGACAATTCGACCACGTTAGAATATATGGGAAAGATTATGTAAAACGACTTGAAAATGCAGGGTTTAAGGTACAGTCATACTACCCTGTATTTAATGATATTACCGACGAACTAAACCGATTTGCATTAAACAAAGATGAAAAACTAATTATAGCACACAAAAAGAAATAATCACTACTCAATTATGCAAGTATTTAAGGTAAGGGCGGCTTTAATTTTATTCTTAATGTTAGCAGCAATATTTTATGTATTTGGTAATGAGCCAACTAATACAATTCGATTAAATACTGACAGCATTATTAATATTGAGAAAAAAGTAGAATTTCTTATTAGCACATCCAAAAAAGTAGAAAAACTTGATTTAACCTTAAGCCTCGATGCAATCGCGCAAGCACATAATTTATCTCTAAAAAGTAATAACGACTATTTAATTGCCCAATGCAATCATCAACTGGGAATCGTACTATCAAAGAATAATGATACTGAGGAGGCTTTAACTAATCTAAAAAAAGCACTTGCTTTCTTTGAGAATTCTGGTAATAACCAAAATATTACTTCAATCCTACTTGATATCGGCCAGGTTTATTTCAGAAATGATCAATTCAGTAAATCATTGATGTACTATAATTCAGCACTTAGTGAGTTTTCCGGGATGAACGATAGCCTTGGGATTGTAACATGCTACACGTACATTGGTCAGGTAAATAGTTCTTTAGGCAACTATCAAACAGCTGCCAAATTTTTTAAAGATGCAATTTATATGGCTAAAGTTAAGAAATATAATTATTATGCTGCGCTAAATTACCTATTGTTAAGCAAAATTGAGATTGAATTGGGTTTAATGGATAGTATACTATCACAAGTAAGTTTAGTAATAAAAATTGCTGAAAATGATTCATTCCCATACCTTAAAGCTGATGCATTCTTAATATTAAACCACTACTATACGGCAATTGATAATGAATTGGAGGCTGCTGCTCAGCTACATAACTTTATAATGTTACAAGACTCATTAAATTTAGACAAAAGTACGGCCCTTGAAAAATTTCTTATTTCCATATCAAATGAAAATGCTACGGAAAAGAAAATGTTTGGAATGAAATTCGTTTTCTGGTTGTTAATTACTGTGATGTTTATAATTGTATTTCTTCTATTGTTTAAGATTAGAAATAAAAGAAAAATACACAACGATGCAGTTAATAAAAGCACATCTGAACTTGAAGCCTTCAAATTAAATATTTCTAATTTAAGTGAAAAAGTCGAACAAAAAACAAAATATAAAATTCTTGAGATTGAACAGGAAATTAGCAGTAACGAGAGTACACGGGCTGTTCTTAACAATTCGCTTAAGAATTTAGATAATATTAATAATTTAAAAGATACATTTCTTTCAAAAATTAGTCATGAAATAAGAACGCCCTTAAATAGCATTCTGGGATTTTCATCTATGCTTGAAACCGAGCTGGTACTGCTTGAAGATAATACACTCCTGGAATTCTCAACCAGCATAACTCAAAGCGGATTGAGTCTTGTGTCGCTTCTCAACAATATATTAGATATAAGCCGTTTAAATTCGAATAAAATGGCACTTGACATAAAAAGGCAGAATACTAAAGAACTGATTCAAAGTGCTGTTGACAAATACTTCCATGAGGCATCCTTAAAAAGGATTAAGCTCATATACGATTCACAGGACATTCCGGAAATTCACACCGACAATCAACTATTTGCCAAGATACTTTCATTAATATTAAGCAACTCGGTTAAGTTTACTGAAAAAGGGTTCATAAAAATCAGTCACGATTATGATGATAAAAAAAATATGATAAACATATTTGTGAAAGATACCGGTATTGGCATTGATAAAGTATACATTGATCAGGTTTTTGAACCATTCAGACAAGAGAGCCTTGGTTATTCTACATCATACCAGGGTGCAGGATTGGGATTACCGCTGGCAAAAAAGATGACTTTAAAAGTTGGTGGTAACATTAACATTGAATCGGAAAAGGGAAGTGGAACCACGATAATTCTTAGCTTTCCTGCATACAAAAGCGATCCAGAAATTGCTATTTCTGACAAGATACCTGAAGTAGGTGAAGTTTCTATTAAGGAAACAATGCCCTGGGAACCATTATCTGTTTTGGTAGTTGAAGATGATACGATGAACCAGATACTGTTTAGAAAGATGCTGAAAAAAGCACACCACCTTGATATAGCCAAAGACGGTAAAACTGCTTTTGCATTAGTAGAAAAACAATTAAACAGCAATAACTATCAGCTTGTATTAATGGATATAAACCTTCCAGCCCCATGGGATGGTATAAGTTTAATGAAGGAAATACGAACCAAATGGCCTGTTTACAATAACATACCTTTTATCGCTCAAACAGCTTATGCAATATCCGGAAACAGGCAAACTATGATGGGGGAAGGTTTTGATGAGTATATTACCAAACCAATTATTAAAAGTTCACTAATAAAATCTATTAACACTGTAATAAGCAGTTAATACTTACGGCTATAAGGTCAGTTAGCATAATCTGTCGAATAGTGAAACAATTTTCCCATTTATAGATGTTTATTCCCAATTCTTAACATAATAATTAACAATAATCCCCTCTTAAACGTTTGTTTATGATGCATTTGTGAATCGTGGCATAAGTATTGAGATTAGTTTTTTAAAATTAATACCATGGAAATAAATACAGACATAAGCAATCCTAAAGTCCTTGTTGTTGACGACAATTTAATAAACCTTAAATTGGTTTGCGCCATTCTCAGAAACCACGACATTGAATACGCTATTGCTGAAAACGGTAAAATTGCCTATAACTTATATTTAACAGGCAAATTCAATCTGATTCTAATGGATATTCAGATGCCTATTATGAATGGCCTTGAGTGCACGCAAAGAATTAGAAACCATGAAGAAAAAACGCAAACGGAATCACGTATCCCTATTGTTGCTGTTACGGCATTTGCAATGGAACATGATAAGAGAAATTGCTTCGAAGCAGGTGTAAACGAATTCATTGCGAAACCTTTTAAATCGGCACATTTGCTTGATCGAATTTCTCAGTTTATAGAAATAAGAGCTTTTGCATAAACAAGTATTCGCCTGTATTTTCTTGATTTTCTATTTTTAATTTTGTATCTTTAGGCTTTTAATCATCAAAGCCTCATAACAGGTTTTTAGAATTAACGGAAGAACTTTCAGAGCGATACGACTCACTTTTTAAATCGTTTATTAAGGAAAAAAAGAAAAAATCGAAGAAAGATATGTCTAAGTGAATCTGGGTTAAATATCTATGGTAATCAGAAAATTGTATTTTTGGTGGGTTATAAGAGAAATCAATTATGCAACTTACAAACCGACAGATTTTTCAGCAGCATCTTGCAACTCCTGCAAAACTTTTGAATCCTCTGGAAATAGTTAAAGCAGAAGGCATTTATATATTTGATGATACTGGTAAAAAATATATCGACCTCGTATCGGGAGTTTCCGTTAGTAATGTGGGACACGTGCACCCAAAGGTTGTAAAAGCAGTTAAAGACCAGTTAGATAAGTACATGCACCTAATGGTTTATGGAAAATACATTCAATCGCCACAGGTCCTTTTAACTCAAAAGCTGGTTGACAAACTTCCTGATAGTTTAAACTCTGTGTATTTTGTAAACTCCGGTAGTGAAGCTATTGAAGGGGCATTAAAATTAGCAAAACGAATAACCGGAAGAACACAAATTATTGCTTTTAATAATGCATATCACGGTAGTACACATGGTGCATTAAGTGTGCTCGGCAACGAAGAAATGAAAAATGCATTTCGCCCACTTCTCCCCGGTGTTGACTTTTACAAATTTAGTAACAACGAAGTTATTGAAGGGATAACATCAAGAACGGCTTGTATTATTATGGAACCCATTCAAACTGAAGCTGGTATAATAATTCCTGATATTGAATGGTTAATCGCAATCAGGCAAAAATGTGATGAAACAGGAACCATGCTTATTTTTGATGAGGTGCAATTGGGTTTCGGTCGCTCAGGGAAACTATTTGCTTTTGAGAATTTTAACATTATTCCTGATATCCTTTGTCTAGCTAAGGCAATGGGTGCTGGGATGCCTATTGGAGCATTTATATCCTCGTCTGCTAATATGAATCTACTAACTCACAATCCTGCTTTAGGGCACATTACAACTTTTGGAGGGCATCCTGTAAGTTGTGCTGCAGCACTGGCAGGATTTGCAGTTATAACTGATGAAGAACTCCACCTTAAAGCAAACCAAAAGGGTAAATTATTTGTTGATTTGCTTACTGATCAACCTTCTATAAAAGAAATACGACAAATGGGCTTAATGCTGGGAGTTGAAATTGTTTCTCCATACACAGTATCCGATCTAATTAGTATTTTCCTTAAAAACGGATTAATTGTCGATCAGTTTCTCTTTAATGAAACAAGTTTCAGAATTGCACCTCCCCTCACCATAACTGAAGATGAAATCAAATTAATTGCATCAAAAATAATAATAAGTTTACAGGAGATGTGTGATAATTAACTAATAATTGTAAAATGACAATAACAAAAATTTTCCTTACATTAATAATAGCCCTAATAACAATCACTGCCAAAGCGCAAGTTGCAATTACTATACCTGCCGAATATGAAAAAAATGATAAACTTATCCTTGTTTGGCCGTACCTTTCAGGAGTTGATTCCATCATAGGTGAAATTACCGGAATTGCAAAACAAGTTGTTAATGTTGAGATAATTTATAATCCTGATAGCACTCAGTTCGACACAACACAAATTAGAAGTTTTTTATCTAATATGGGTATTAATAACGAAAATGTAAGTTTTATTCCAGCATTTTCAAATACATATTGGCTAAGGCAATACTCACCGATAACAGGATACGGAGTGTTTATTGATAGCCTTGTTCAATATTTAGGGAATCCCGGTTTTTCAAGCTACAATAGGCCGGCAGACGACAGTATTCCTGTTCAGCTTGCTAATTTTTGGAATATGGATTTTGCAGAGTACAATCTGGAATTCGAAAGCACAAATGTTCAGTACGACGGATTGCGGAATCTATTTGTTGGAGACCATATAATCGAACAAAATATTCCTATGGATGAAGTTGAAATTAGTTTTGCACTTAATTCATACTATAGCACAGGGGAAGTGATTTTTATACCTTCACTAGATCAAAGCGGGGGAGGCAACTTTCATAGTATCGACATGTATATGAAACTCCTCGATTCTGAAACCATACTCGTAGCGTCGATTCCTGACACCCTTCCTGATTACGCAGCTATTGAAGATATCGTATTTGAACTATCCTCCATTTCAAGCTATTATGGTAGTAACTACAAAATAATTCGGATTTTGTCGCCTCCAAATGATAATGGTAATTATCCCATAATCCCTGAAGATGAAATGCGCACATATACAAACTCTTTAATACTAAATAATACAGTTATTGTTCCTTCATATGGATTACCGGAATTTGATTTTGCAGCATATAATATTTATGAAAAATACATGCCTGGATATAATATATATATGGTTGATGCAAGGTTATTAACGCCTAATTACGGGAGTATTCACACGATTACAAAAGAAATTCCGCAATCAAATTTTTTAAGAATATTACACGAAAAAGTAACCGGACCTCAAGAATTCATCTCAGATTTTCATATAAATTGCCTGGTAGCCTCAGGTAATCAGGTTGAGGAAATGTGGTTATACTACAAGTTAAATAATGATACTTCCTATACAAAAACAACAATCCATCTGGTCTGTCCACAACATTTTGGTACAATTGCAGGACTACAAACCACAGATACTGTACATTACTACATTGAGGCTATTTCTTCATCAACCACAACAACTTATCCGTTATCAGCTCCTGAAGGGAACTTCACATTCTGGTTTGATATTGTTAATATCGATGAAACTTATGTTAACACCTATGATTTCGAATTAGTACCAAATCCTTCAAATGGCAAATTCGCAATCATAAGGCAAAATGAAAATAGCGAGATACGAATCAAGATTTTTAATTCTGTCGGACAATTAGTTTTTGTAACTCAAGCTTATACAGGAGAAATTATTAATACAGGGAATAAACTAGATAAAGGATATTATACTGTGATTGTTGGACACAATAACAATATCTCAAAATTAAAAATGGTAATTTTGAATTAATCCAACCTTATATCGAAATGCCTGTTTATCTACTAAATGACAGTGTAATATTTCCTAATCCTGCTTTTGCCGAACCTGACGGCCTGGTAGCGATCGGTGGAGATTTAAGTACACAAAGGTTAATAGAAGCTTACAGCTTGGGCATATTTCCATGGTATTCAGAAGGGCAACCTATACTTTGGTGGTCGCCCGACCCACGAATGGTACTATTACCAAAAAATTTTATCAGGCATAAAAACTTAGCGAAAATTGTTCAAAACAAAAAATTTCAGGTAAGTTTCGACAAAATGTTTGACCAGGTTATTGAACGATGCAGCTCAGTTCCGCGTAAGGGACAGGATGGTGATACGTGGATTACTGATGAAATGAAAACAGCTTATTTTGAATTACACAAAATCGGAATAGCCCATTCGGTTGAAGTTAGTTATCGAAAAGAGCTTGTAGGAGGTTTGTATGGTCTGTCACTGGGAAAGTGTTTCTTCGGTGAGTCGATGTTTCACACCATGACTGATGCATCTAAAGTAGCATTATGGCATTTGGTTGAACAGTTAAAAATGTGGAAATTTGATATGATTGATGTGCAGCAAGAAACTCATCACCTCAAGAGTATGGGAGCCGATAGTATGGAAAGAAAAGAATTTTTACATTTGCTGACTGGATCAGTAAATAAAAAAAGTATTAACGGCAGCTGGGATTACATAAATTGATTATAGAAAATATAATATTGAATTGGTATAGGCTACAACAAAAGAATGACCAATGACTAATTACCAAATGACCAATGACTAATGACTAATGACCAACAACTAATTACCAATGACTAATAACTAATATTAATGGAAGAGAAGAAATTACACATGAAGAAAGCCATTGAATTGGCATTTTCCAATGTAAGCGAAAACAAAGGCGGACCATTTGGTGCCGTGGTTGTAAAAGATGGTAAGATAATTGGGGAAGGTGCTAACATGGTGACAAATACTAACGACCCCACAGCTCATGCCGAAATTGTGGCGATTAGGGAAGCTGCCTCTAATTTAGGCTCATTTGAGCTGAGCGGTTGTGAAATTTACACAAGTTGTGAACCTTGTCCGATGTGTTTGGGAGCCATTTACTGGGCCAGGCTTGACAAGCTATATTATGCAGCCACAAAAGATGATGCTGCAAAAGCTGATTTTGATGATTCATTTATTTATAAAGAATTTTCTTTATCAAAAGATCAGCGGTCAACACCATCGTTACAATTAATGCGTGATGAGGCTGTAAAAGTTTTTGAAGCCTGGAATGAAAATGGAAATAAAATTCCGTATTGACCTACTTTTTCAAATGCCTGTCAATTTCACGCCTATGGTCCTTATCTTTTAATGTGTTACGTTTGTCATAAAAATGCTTCCCTTTGGCAACCGCAATTTCAAGTTTTGCCAGCCCACGATCATTTATAAATAGCACAACCGGAATAAGTGTCATACTTTTTTCTTTAACTTTAATATTCAGCTTCTTAAGCTCTCTAACATTGAGTAATAATTTCCTGTCGCGCTTGGCCAAATGATTATTATAAGTACCGTAACTATATTCGGAAATATGCATTCCTCGCACAAAGAGCTCTCCGTTTTCAAAATAACAATACGAGTCGGCCAGACTTGCTTTCCCCATTCTGATCGATTTTATCTCGGTACCAGTGAGCACAATCCCTGCAACAATCCTTTCTATTAAAAAATACTCCCATGAGGTCCTCTTATTTTTTATACGGATGTTTTGTTGCATGGCGAATATTTAAGAATGCAAATGTAAGAACAAAACCCGACAACGCGACAACGCGACAACCCGACAACCCGACAACGCGACAAGGCGATAACGCGATAATAGTCTCTTCCAGCCTGCCTCAAGCGGGGACTGAAAGTTTAATCACAAATTGTTAATAACTCACATTCGTTTGTCGAAAACTCATAATTTGAACGCTGTTTATTGTAGTATATTTGCACCCTGAGATGAAAAAACATTTTTTGATCAGGAATAGCCAAACAAATATAGCTGCAGAAGATATTGCAGTTTCGAAATATTTTTCAGACGGTCGGTTTTTACGGTCGTCTTTTTTTTTGCAATAACTAACTAAAACCAAAAAATTATGAATATGCTTAAGGGCAGAAGTCTGGTTTCAATAACCGATTATAGTAAGGATGAAATAATTCAAATATTGGATTTGGCCGAAGAGTTTGAAAAAAACCAAAGGCAGAAAATACTTGACCAATATGTAATTGCATCTTTGTTTTTTGAACCTTCAACACGCACTCGTCTTAGCTTTGAAAGCGCTGTACAGTATTTGGGTGGTAGCATAATTGGGTTTGCCAGTGCCGACACGTCAAGTGTAAAAAAGGGTGAATCCTTAAAAGACACAATTCTCACGGTGAGCTGCTATTCCGATTTAATTGTAATGCGTAACCCAATGGATGGCAGTGCCAGATACGCAAGTGAAGTATCACCCGTTCCGATAATTAATGCAGGCGATGGTGTAAATCAACATCCCACGCAATGCTTGCTTGACCTTTATTCCATTAGAAAAACACAGGGCAGTTTGGAGAATATTAATATTGTAATGATCGGTGATTTAAAATACGGAAGAACTGTTCACTCACTGGTTCAGGCTCTTACCCTATTTGGTGCCACTTTCCACTTCGTTTCTCCGGAATCATTAAAAATGCCAAGTTCGGTTAAAACATGGATTAAAAACGCAGGACTGGAGTACCATCAATATTCAGATATTATGGATGTTATGCCAATTGCTGATATACTTTATATGACACGCATTCAAGGTGAACGATTCCCCGATCCACTCGAGTACGAAAAAGTTAAAAACTCTTACATTCTTAATAAACAAATGCTTGAGGGATCGAAAGATAATATGCGGGTACTACATCCGCTTCCAAGAGTTAACGAAATTAATGAAGATGTTGATGATAGTCCTAAGGCTTATTATTTTCAACAAGCAAAAAACGGAGTTTATGTTCGACAGGCATTAATCGCTGCAATTTTAGACCTTAAGTAATATTTCAAAAAAATTGATCATGGACAAAAAAAGAAAAGAGTTACAAGTATCAGCGCTTCGCAATGGCACTGTAATAGACCATATTCCATCAGATAAAACATTTCAGGTAATCAAAATATTAAATCTGGAAGCCTCTGAAAATCAGATTTATTTTGGCACGGCGCTTGAAAGTAAAAAATTTGGTAAAAAAGGAATTATAAAAATAAGTGGTAAATATTTTGCGGACAATGAAATTAAGAAAATCGCACTAGTAGCTCCTTCAGCAACTCTGATAGAAATTAGAGACTATGAAGTTACTAAGAAGGAGAAGGTTCAACTACCTGAGTTTGTTGAAAATATTGTAAGATGTTTTAATCCGAAATGTGTTACTAATATTCAGGCGGTGAAAACAAAATTCCGCGTTATTGAAGATCATAGGGGTATAATGAAACTTGCCTGCCGTTATTGTGAGAAAACAATGGGTAAAGAAAATATAGAATTTCTTTAATATTTATAGTTTTTCTTTTGATCAAAAAAAAGCATAAAATAATATGTCTGATTGAACAAGGGGAAGGGTTACATCTCGACTTCAAATTTGAAGTAAGCGATCCTCCGAAAATTGCGCGTTCGTTAGTATCCTTTGCAAACACTGAGGGTGGCAAACTGCTAATTGGCGTTAAGGATAACGGAAATATTTCAGGGATTAGGTTGGAGGAAGAATACTATATGATTGAAAATGCTGCAGCTAAATATTGCACTCCTGTGCTTAATTTTAATTCAAAAGAGTGGGTAGTAGAAGGGAAGAAAGTGCTCGAGGTTTATATCTCTAAAAGCAACATGGCTCCACACCGTGCCCCTGATAACAAGGGAAAATTAAGAGCCTATGTACGGGTTAATGATCAAAATATACTTGCTAATGGTGTTCAAATGAAGATATGGCAAAAACTAATTGGGACCAAAGACATTAAACTGATTTATTCAGAAGAAGTTAAAAGATTAATGGAAATATTAAAGAAACACAATTCCTTGTTGTTAAGTCAACTAATACCTATGTTAGAATTATCAAGATTTAAAACAGAGAATTTGTTGGCAGAGCTAATTATTATGAAGGTAATAAAAATGAATGTGAGCGAGTTTGACAGTTCATTTTCATTATGCGATCCTACGGAATAAATGTATCAATACCAAGAGTACATTATAGTACCTCAACCAAATTATTTCTTTTTCCCAATTTCACTCCTCACATAGTTTTAACTCGTTCTAAATTGCCTGGTTGCAAAGTATCTCATCCTTTTGGCATGGTATTTTCTTTAATATCCGAAAAAAATTATAATGAAAAACTTATATGTATTTGCTATCTTTATCCTATTTGCTATTATTTTTAGTGGATGTCCGTTTATTAATAATAAACCCCTATATAGAGAGGGATTTTTTCCCAGATATCCTGTTAATTTCTACGAAGTGAACTCGGAATACGATGATTATAATATGGCATTGCCTATAATTCGACATACACAGTATCTTTATTTTTCATCCAACAGAAATAGTGCAGGACAAGAATTCGATGTTATTGGAGATAATCTTCACATTTGGTGGGACATGGAAACCGGGCTTCTGTCAATCAGTAATTCTGAAACATACTACAATACTGATTTTACTGATACTTTGTTTAAAATGATCAATACTCCAGCTAACGAATTTGGACCCTACGCATTAAATTACTGGACATCTTACAATCAAAATGAATATGCCAGATATGATTTAATCACATATTCTTCAAATTATGAAACAAATAGTTTCAAGTCGAAGTTTGTTTATTTTCAATCTGATGGTAGTGAAACAGGAACTTATCACGGACCTTTTGAAATTCATATGATTGATTATTTAACTGATGCTCAGTATATCTCTTTCTTTAGTGAAGAAATTGATGATGTAAGTTATTGGAATATTGATCCCAACAAATTTGAGCAGTTAATATTTAACGCCAACATCGATGGAAGTAATGGAATATACAGTATTGCACTTCCCGAGAGTGATGATTTTATCGAAATGCTTAAAAGTGACACTATAATTACTCCTGTCAGGATTTCTACAGTAAATTCGATATCCGAAGACAAATGCCCTTTCGTTAATGCCAGTTTAATGGTATTTACCTCCAATCGTTCAGGTGGATTTGGCGGTTACGACCTTTATTATTCATGGTATGAAAACGGAATATGGTCGAAACCCGTTAACTTTGGGGAGACAATAAATACAGAATTTGACGAATTCAGACCGGTGACAATTGAGGTTGAGAATTTTAAAAACGACCTGATGATATTTTCTTCAAACAGGCCAGGCGGTAAGGGAGGATTTGATTTGTATTACGTTGGCTTACCATTCAAAGTGCGAGATTTTGTTAATTTTGAAGATTAAAGTATATCCCTGTTAAACCATAGTTACTCATCCAGAATCCATTTTCTCATTCAATCATTTTATACCTTTGCAAAAAAATCTAAATGATCAGTCTGAATAATAGAATACAGGCTTTCGCATCTCTTGGAGAGTTACTTCTGGAAGTTGGAAAAAACAAAGAAAAGAAGTTATTTCAATACGAAATATTAAATAAACTTGAAAAAACAGTAGTTGAGGCAGTTCATCATAACGGTTGGTTTATTGAAGATAACGTAAGGTATATGCTTACTTCCTTGGGAAAGAGCCTGACGTATGCGAACATTAATGATTGGGTTGAGCCATACAAACAAAATTTATTATACACTGCAACACCCAAAACTATTGGTGTAGTAATGGCCGGAAATATTCCAATTGTTGGATTTCATGATTTCTTGTGTGTGCTGATATCTGGAAATAAGATTAAAGCTAAACTATCAGCGGATGATAACAAACTACTTCCAATTATTGCTGAATTGCTTATTAATATTGAACCCGGATTTAAAGAATCGATCAGCTTCACAGTTGATCAGCTAAAGGATTTTGATGCAATTATTGCAACCGGAAGCAACAACACATCCAGGTATTTTGATTATTATTTTGGTGGTTATCCTAATATTATCAGAAAAAACAGAGCTGGTATTGCCGTATTGACTGGTGATGAAACAGATAACGACATGCACAACTTTACAGAGGATATTTTTATGTATTATGGTTTAGGCTGCAGGAATGTTTCACACATTATGGTTCCTCAAGGTTATAATTTTACACCTTTTTTGGATGCTTGTTCTTCAAATAGTAAGGTAAACATCCATAATAAGTATTTTAACAATTATGAATATAACAAAGCTATTTATCTGGTAAACAGGACGCAGCATTACGATTCTGGTAACATGTTACTTACAGAAAATAGTAGTTTTTCATCGCCTGTAAGCGTGCTTCATTTTCAGCATTATACTAATATTGAGCTGGTTAACCAGCAGTTACAACTTAACGATCATAAAATTCAATGCGTGGTTTCAATTTCAAAAGATATTAAAGAATCCATATCACCGGGTACTAGTCAACAGCCACAGTTATGGGATTATGCTGACGGAGTTGATACAATGAATTTTTTGATTAAAAAATTAGGATATAATTACGAAAGGTAATACTTTTGCAGCCCTTTTTAAGAAGCATATAAAATCAGTAAAAATGAAGAAAGATATTCATCCAACAAATTACAGATTAGTCGTTTTTAAAGATATGTCGAACGATTACGCATTTATCACAAGGTCAGCTGCAAACACTAAAGACAATATTGTTTGGGAAGACGGCAAAGAATACCCACTGGTAAAGCTTGAAATTTCAAATAAATCACATCCGTTTTTCACCGGAAAAATGAAGCTGGTTGATACTGCCGGTCGTGTTGACAAGTTTAAAAATAAATATAAAAAGCATTTCGATAAGAAAACAGAGTAAAGTATTTCAACTGCTTTGATTTATTGCTGTACCTTATTCAGAAAGCAATTATTGCCCATCAACTATTTGCTAAAATTATTATAAGAGTCTTTGTTTAACGCAAAGACTTTTTTTTTGAGCTTAAATCCTATTAAACCTTACTTGAATAATTTGTAGTATTTTTATTTCTTTTTTAATCGGATTATGAATTATATATTATTTGACGGACCAGCTCGTAATAAGCTTCTTCCTTTAACACTCACACGGCCGGTTGCCGATATAAGGATTGGTATTCTCACAATCAAAGAAAAATGGGAGCAAGTTTTAAACGCAAGTACTTCAACTAAAACTGAGGAATATTTAAATAAAAAATATCCAACAATAATTTCTGATGATAATGTATTAATTGCAGGTTCGGTACTTCCTAATCATGATTTGGTTATAGAGATTGAAAGCTTGTTACCCGGTCAGATACTAAAAAAAGAAGATTTTGAAATTGCAATAAGACCGGATACTTCTAACATTCATAAAATAAATAGTGCTAATTATCAATTAATTGAAACAAAGACGTACTTTTTGAAAATTGAAAACACCTGGGATATTTTCTCACTTAACCATCAAGCCATATTAAACGATTTTTCACTCATTACACATAACCGTAAATCTTCAAAAATTTCTAACACAAACTTTATAATTGGAGATCCTGGCAAGATATTTTTTGAAGAAGGCGTAAAAGCAGAATATACATATTTAAACACAACCGACGGACCGATTTATGTTGGCAATGATGCCGAAATAATGGAAGGCAGTAAAATACGTGGTCCCTTTGCACTTTGCGAACACAGTACAGTTAAAATGGATGCAAAAATTTATTCTGGAACAACCATTGGTCCTTATTCCAAGGTTGGCGGTGAAATTAATAACTCCGTTATATTTGGGTACAGCAACAAAGGACATGATGGTTTTTTGGGAAATTCAGTAATTGGTGAATGGTGTAACCTTGGTGCTGATACAAATACTTCCAATTTAAAAAATACATACGACATTGTAAGGCTGTGGTCATACAACTATAATACATTTGTTAATACGGGATTACAATTCTGCGGACTTATTATGGGCGACCATTCAAAATCGGGCATAAACACAATGTTTAACACAGGTACTGTTGTTGGTGTCTCCAGTAACATTTACGGTTCTGGATTTCAGCGGAACTTTATTCCTTCGTTTATGTGGGGAGGGACACATGGTTTAAAAACTTATAATTTTAAAAAATCTGTTGATGTTGCTAAAGCTGTGTTTGCCCGACGAGATATGGAATTTGATCAAACAGAAGAGTCTATTTTTAATCACATTTACGAGCTTACTCACAATAAAAAATGAAAATTCTACCGATCAGAGTATACATATCTAACAGCCGAAATGATAAGTTTAATAAGTATGACCTTGATATTTGGCATATTAATTGACTAATACTCAATATCTTTTTACAAATAAGACTGTGGTTAAAATCAGGCTGCTATCTTATTGATTTAATGAATACTACAGGTCGGTATCTGAAATTGAAAATCAGGCGGCTGACAAATTGACTGAACCGTAAAACAAAATATGGATAAAATATTTGGATTAACAGACATTGTTGACACAGAAACAGAATTTTTTCCGCTTCTTTCTTCTGAAGATGAAGAAATGATGAATGCAGAAGACGTTCCTGATGAATTGCCCATTCTACCTTTAAGAAACACAGTATTGTTCCCTGGCGTGGTAATACCAATTACCGTTGGAAGGGATAAATCAATTAAGCTGATTAAAGAAGCCTACCAGGGAAATAAAACTATCGGCGTTGTTGCCCAAAAAGACGCTGAAATTGAAGATCCTGAAACAGATGACCTGCAAAAAACAGGAACTATGGCAAGGCTAATAAAAATCCTGCAGATGCCGGATGGAAACACTACTGCTATTATCCAGGGGAAAAAACGATTTAAAATAACCGAGATAACTCAATCAGAACCATATTATAAAGCCAAAATTATTAGCCTGGAATACATAAGTGATGTACCAGATGACAAAAACTTTAATGCATTAATATCTTCAGTAAAAGACCTCAGCATACAAATTATCGAGAAGTCACCGGCAATACCGTCTGAAGCTGTTTTTGCAATTAACAACATCGAAAGTGCAGTTTTTTTACTGAACTTTATATCTTCTAACTTAAATGTTGATAACGATGTAAAGCAGAGCCTTCTGGAAATGACCGACCTGGAACAACGCGCCAACCGGGTATTGGAAATCATGACAAAAGAACTTCAAATGCTTGATCTTAAACATGATATACAGAAGAAGGTACGAGTTGATATGGATAAACAGCAGCGTGATTTTATGTTAAATCAGCAGCTTAAAACTATTCAGAACGAACTTGGAGGCGGCCCCCACGACAGTGAAATAAGGGAATTAAATGAAAAGGCTGCGAAAAAGCTCTGGTCGAAAGAAACTGCGGAAGTTTTTAAGAATGAAATGATTAAACTCCAGCGGATGAATCCGGCAGCAGCCGAATATTCAATACAATTAGGATACCTCGACCTATTTACTGAATTACCCTGGAATGAGTTTTCAAAAGATAATCTGGATTTAAACAACGCATTAAAAATACTCAATAACGACCATTACGGACTTGAAAAGATAAAAGACAGAATTATTGAACACCTTGCTGTGCTTAAGCTAAAGGATAATATGAAATCGCCAATACTTTGTTTTGTTGGCCCTCCGGGAGTTGGCAAAACTTCTCTTGGTAAATCAATTGCCAATGCATTGGGCAGAAAATATGTACGCATGTCGTTAGGCGGTGTTCGGGATGAAGCAGAATTACGCGGCCATCGAAAAACTTATATCGGCGCAATGCCAGGCAGAATAATTCAAAGTCTTAAAAAAGTTAAAACATCAAACCCTGTCTTTATGCTGGATGAGGTTGACAAGGTTAGTGGCAATAATTATAGCGGTGATCCTCAGGCAGCCCTCCTTGAAGTACTTGACCCTGAACAAAACAACAAATTTTACGACAATTATTTAGAGGTTGAGTATGACCTCTCAAATATTATGTTTATTGCTACTGCCAACACTTTATCAACCGTACACCCGGCTTTGCGTGACAGAATGGAAATAATCAACCTTAGCGGTTATCTTCTGGAAGAAAAAATTGAGATTGCAAAAAAACATTTATTACCTAAACAATTCAAGGAAAATGGCGTTAAGGTTCATCAGGTAAAATTCAGTAAAAATACTATTGAGAAAATAATTGATGATTACACAAGGGAAGCTGGTGTTCGTCATCTTGAGAAACAAATTGCAAAAGTTATCCGAAACAGGGCAAAATTCATAGCCATGAATGAACCTTACGAGCCTAAATTATCGCTGGGCGATCTCAATGAAATATTGGGAATCCCCAGATTTCAAAAAGATAAAGACATTACAAATAATGTTGCCGGTGTAGTAACTGGTTTGGCATGGACAGCAGTTGGCGGTGAAATATTGTTTATTGAAGTGAGCTTAAGTAAAGGTAAGGGAGAGCTGAAACTAACAGGAAATCTAGGGGATGTAATGAAAGAATCGGCAAGTCTTGCGTATGAATATTTAAAAGCTCATCATCAGCCATTAGGGCTTAACCCCGAAATGTTTGAGAAGTGGAATGTGCATATTCATGTTCCTGAAGGGGCAACACCAAAAGATGGTCCCTCAGCCGGTATTACAATGCTTACTGCCCTGGTATCAGCTTTTACGCAGCGTAAAGTTAAAGCAAAATTGGCCATGACGGGTGAAATAACTCTTAGAGGAAAAGTACTTCCCGTAGGTGGTATAACAGAAAAAATACTTGCAGCCAAACGTGCTCACATAAAAGAAATTCTACTTTCAAAAGAGAATCGGCGAGATATTGAAGATATAAAAGAGAAGTATATTAAAGGACTAACATTTATTTATGTTGACAATATGCTCGAAGTTATGGACCACGCTCTTTTAAATACAAAAGTTAGCAACCCTTTGCTGATTGAATAATAACCTACATTCCAGTGTCCTCATCCGATAAATATCGGGATTGAAGAGTTGAATTGTAGAACTTAACAATAAAAGATGATAGTGATAGAAAAACATTTTCTTTTTATCGTTGTAATATCAATTTTGTTTTTGAATTCATGCACTTCTAAGCAATACAACTCTGAGAAATCAGTTTTTTCTTACAATGAATCAGCGGGCATTATTTCATTAGACCCTGCCTTTTCTCGCGATCAGGCTCACATTTGGGTATGTAATCAGCTATATAACAGTTTAGTAAAACTTAATGATAGTTTAAATGTTGTACCATCAATAGCAAAGAGCTGGAAAATATCGGAAGATGGGCTTAACTATACTTTTTACTTACGTGATGATGTTTTTTTTCATCCTGATACATCATTCAATGGCGTTACACGAAAAGTAATTGCAAGCGATTTTGTTTTTAGCTTCAATCGATTACTCAATCCAAAAACTGCTTCACCTGGTGCATGGGTATTGTCGAATGTAAAAAATACTGATAACAATTACGCAATTTACGCCTTAAACGACAGCACTTTAAACATTGAATTAAAACAGCCCTTCCCCCCATTCATGGGAATTTTGAGCATGAAATACTGTTCGGTTATCCCGCACGAAGCTGTAGAATTATACGGTTCCAACTTCAGGAAACATCCTGTAGGAACTGGTCCTTTTAAATTACAAAACTGGATTGAGAATATTAAACTCGTGCTCCATCGAAATCCTAATTACTTTGAAGAATACAACGGAGATCAATTGCCTTATCTGGATGGTGTTGCGGTATCGTTTTTAATTGATAAGATGATAGCATTTATGGAATTTGTTAAAGGAAATTTTGATTTCATTTCTGGCATTGATCCTTCATATAAAGACGAATTATTAACCAGATCGGGTATGTTGAAATCAAAATTCACCAACAGGTTTAGCATAATTGAAGGTCCTTTCCTAAACACCGAATACTTTGCATTCATGGTTGATACTTCATTATCGACGGTAAAAGAAAATCCACTTCTAAACAAGAACGTGCGTATGGCAATAAATTATGGTTTCAACAGGCAAAAGATGATACACTATCTTAGAAACGGAATTGGGACTCCCGGCACAAAAGGGATTATTCCTAAAGGCATGCCAACATTCGACGAGAATGCCGGTTATGGCTATGATTATGAGCCTGAGAAATCGAAAAAACTGATTAAAGATGCAGGTTACAACTCTGAAAATCCCATCCCTGAAATTACTCTTGTTACAACACCCGATTATCTGGACCTGTGTAAGTTTGTTCAGTCGCAATTAAAAGATGTTGGTATTAAAATTAACATTGAAGTTTCGCCTGCCGCCACAGTTCGTGAAATGAAAGCTCATAGCAAACTTAATTTTTTCAGAGCATCATGGATTGCAGATTATCCTGATGAAGAAAATTACCTTTCGATGTTCTACACAAAAAACTTTACACCGAATGGTCCTAATTATACCCATTTGTCAAACCCCATTATTGATTCACTTTATCTCTCGTCTTTTAACATTACGGATGTTAACACACGAATTAGGCACTACCGCACTATCGACAGTTTAATAATGGAAGAAGCACCGGTTGCTGTTCTTTATTATGATAAGGTTATAAGGTTCATCCAAAAAGATATTACCGGTATGACCATTAACCCAATAAACATGTTAAATCTGGAGAAGGTTAAAAAAGTTCATACAGATTAATACTCAACAACCTTCGATTTGTTCTTTTTTATATAAGTGTTAATAATCCTCCGTACCTCCTTATTATCTTTATAGCAAACAATACAGTCATGCATTTGGGTTAGGTCGTCACTCATCAGTTCGTTACTTAAATATCCAAAACCGATATATTTACCATTTTCAATTTTCACAACTGAGCTTTCACCATCATTTCTTCCGTTATCGATTACAAAAAAGTTCTGTCGGTCAAACTGATAATTTCCGATTGCCTCATGAACTCTGGCATTGTAAAGCTTTACAGGCTCCTGACCTATACATGCCCCCTTGCAAACATGAATTTGATAATGAAAACAGGCTTCCGAAGTATCATATAATCCCACCAATTTTTGACATAGATTATACTCCTCACATAGCAATGTTAGATGCTCTTTACCTTCTTCTTCTTGCGCCGAACTGTAAGTATAAATCGGATTTAGCTCATCAATAATTCTCATAATTTTTAAATTCATATAATTTTGCTCATCAACAAAG
>JACKQG010000959.1_pt1 | contig 40623 bp, 30 predicted proteins | sample 8237621 | NCBI WGS metagenome assembly JACKQG01 (sample SAMN15677084, study PRJNA649215) | marine metagenome | biome: marine; feature: Black Sea; material: saline water; isolation source: suspended particulate matter (SPM) from the Black Sea western gyre | collected 2013-06-09/2013-06-10 | depth... | reverse complement strand
CTGTTGCTGCAACTGTAGGTGAAGATAATACTGATATTTCAGCTACAACATTAGCTACTCAAGCTGGTGCAACTGCCGGAATAGCTTTATTAGATACAGCTATTAAATCACTAGCAAAATCAATTCAAAATGTAGGTGATAATAATGCAAGATTATCTTCAAAAGAAGAATCATTGTCATTAGCTATTTCTAATACTGAAGCAACTCGAAGCCGAATTGAAGATGCTGACTTTGCAAAAGAACAGATGAGTATGATGAAGTTACAAATACTTCAACAGACAACTATATCATCTTTTTCTCAAGCAAATGCTGCACCTCAAATGGTTTTAAGTTTGTTAAGATAATACAAGTAAAATGATTTATTTGGGGTAATACGGATATTACCCCAAATATGATCGATAAATTAAAATTTTAAAGAGAATATGATGAATGCAAATATAATCGGAATCAAGGAAGTAGCTGATTATTTAAATATGAAAGAACAAACAGTTTATCGGCTAGTTCAAAGAGGGAAAATTCCTGCAATTAAATTTGGTGGAACATGGAAAGTAAAACGAGATCATTTAGAATCTATGTTTGATCAATTATTAGAAGAAAAAATGAAGGAACTTCAAATAAAATAATATATATTTTGTAAATTTATAATTTAACAAAAATTATTATAAATGCCATTGGATTCTATATTTAGAACTCAGTGGATTTTTGCGTTTCAAGTAGTTTTTATAATAAACTTAGTATGAATTAATTTTAAATTGGACAGGTGATTTAGGATAATTAAATTGAAAAATAAGAATAAAATGAAAATATTAATTTATGGTGCAAATGGTTATACTGGGAAGTTGATTGTAGAGAAAGCAGTTAATTCTGATTATGATATTACAATTGCAGGTAGAAGTATCAAGAGTATTTCTAAAATGGGTAGGCAGTATAATTTATCTTATTTATCATTTACATTAAATGAAATAAAATCTAATCCAAAAATATTAAAAGAGTTTGACATAATGTTAAATTGTGCAGGCCCTTTTTCTCAGACTGCTAAGCCAATAATAGATGCTTGTGTAAAAAGTCATACTCATTATTTAGATATTACAGGTGAAATTGATATTTTTAGGTTAGGAAAATCCTATCATCAAAAAGCAATCGATTCTAAAGTAGTTATATGCCCAGGTGTAGGTTTTGATGTAATACCAACTGATTGCTTAGCGTCGAGGTTAAATGAATTTTTGCCTAATGCCGATGAATTAATTTTAGGTTTTGAATCTACTGCGGGAAAAATTAGTCCTGGTACAATGGCTACATCTATAGAAAGTATAGGTTATGGTGGAAGAATTAGAAAAAACGGTAAAATTTTAAAAGTTCCTCTCGTTTATAAAAGCCAGAAATATGATTTTGGGAATGGTGAAAAAACAATGGTAACAATACCTTGGGGAGATGTGGCAACAGCAGGATATTCAACTAATATTCCTAATATATCAGTTTATATTCCGATGCACCCAAAACAAGTTCAACAATTAAAACGAATAAATTGGTTTCCATGGTTATTAAGACTAGAAATAATTCAAAATTTTTTAAAGAAAAAAGTTAAAAAGAAAATAAAAGGTCCATCAATAAAAGAAAGAAATAATAGCAAGACTTATGTTTGGGGACAAATTATCAAAGGTAATAAAGTTTTAGAAGGTCAATTAGTTACAAGTAATGGTTATGATTTAACGGTTGATGGTAGCCTTGCTGTTATTGATTATATTTATAAATATAAAAATGATATAAAGGGTGGTTATTTTACACCGTCACAGTTATGTGGTAATGATTTAATTGAGCAATTACCAAAATCATCAAAAATAATAATAAAAGAGGTTTAAAAATTATTCAAGATTTAACCATATTAGATCATCCAATTATAACTCAGGCATTATTTCATCCACGAAAAGATGTGAAGGCTGAAATTGAAAATAGTAAAAATGAATTAATAAATGTTGGAAATGGGGTAGATATTGGTTGTCGATTACATCTAAATGATAAATCATTTTATAATTTAATTTATTTTCATGGAAATGCTGAATTAGTATCTGAATATGATGAATTTGCGGAGATTTATAAAAAATTAAAAATCAATTTTATACCTGTAGACTATAGAGGTTATGGATTTTCCTCTGGGAATCCGAATTTTTCTTCAATGATATCAGATTCAAATAAAATATTTAATCATATAAAATCTCTTTTAAAAATAAGAGGATTTAAGAAACCAATATTTTTAATGGGAAGGTCATTAGGAAGTGCGTCGGTTTTAGAAATTATTCAAAACTATCAAACAGAAGTTGGTGGTATAATAATTGAATCTGGATTTGCCTATGTTGAACCAATTTTTAAATTATTTGGAATTAACCCTAAACAATTCGGGTTGAATCATAAAAATATATTAAACCATATCTCCAAAATTAAAGAATATTTTGGACCCTTATTTATCATTCATGCAAAAAATGATCAAATAATAAATTTTAATGAAGGTGTAGATTTATATCAGAATTCATCTTCAAAAATTAAAACAAAATATTGGGTAAATGGAGCACATCATAATAATATTATTCAAATAATGGGATTAGAATATTTCAAATTAATTCATAATTTTTTATATAATAATTGAATTATTATCAAAAATAAATAAATTGTAAAAAAATAAAAAATAATTTTTATTAAATACATGAAATTGCTGTAATATTTAAGCAGTTCAAATAATGAAATGTCATGTTTTCCTATATTAAATGGGTATAATTGACAACTATTTGTTGAGATAAGAGACCTTTCATCATGATAGGTTTAGTTTTAATTATAATTAAGAACAATAATAAGGTTAATAAAAAATGGCAAAATCAAATGACTTATATAATTCAATGAGTGAATTATGGGAAAGCTTTAAAGAAAATCATGAAAAATTCACAAACTCTGGTAATAAAGCAGCTGGAACTCGTGCAAGAAAAAGTGTTGGTGATTTAAAAAAGCTTGTTACAGATTATAGAAAAGCATCTGTAGAAGAAAGTAAATAATTAGATCCTGTTCTAATTAGATTTTGAAAAGCCCTTCATTGAAGGGCTTTTTGTTATTTATTATAGAAATAAAATAAAATGAAAAATAATTTAAATTTATCAACTTTATGTTTAATATTTATAAGTTTCTCTTTTGCCGAATTTAATTTTACTTTTAATTCTGCCATTTCGCAAATAAATACTCAGCAAATTTTTCCTGATTTAGCTATTGACGATAATGGTATTATTCATGTTGTGTGGGTTGAGCAATCTGGGAATTCAAAAAATATATTTTATAATAATTCATGGGATAATGGAATAACATTTTCTGAGAAAATACAAGTTAATTCTGTAAACGGACATGTTGTTGCTTTTGGTGGTGCAGGACCGAGAATTAGAATTAATGGAGAGAATATTTATATCGTTTGGGCAGACTCAAGAAATGGGTATAATAATACTTCGATATATTTAAATCAATCTAATGATAATGGATATTCTTGGAATGATGAAATTGAGATAAGTGATCAGCCACATTTTCAATTATATGCAGATATTGAAATTGATGACTTAGGTTTTTTACATTTAATCTATTATAATTATGGAAATGAGTTGCAATTTTTAAATATTCATTATTCTAAAATTGAATTATCTGAAATAAATTCACATGAAAGCATGATTGTAGGAGTTACTTCAGAGGAAGCAGAACCATGTGATTGCTGTGCACCAGATTTAGAAGTTACAGGAAATGGCGATGTTTATATAGCTTATCGTAATAATATTGAGAATATAAGAGATCATTATATAACAAAAAAGCTGAATACAGAAATTGAGTTTAGTGAATCTGTTCCAATTTCAATATTAAATGATTATATAGGCTTTTGCCCATCTTCAAGTCCATCAATTTATATTGAAAACAATCAAATGGGTGTTGGATTTATGAATTATAGTGAAAGTGCGGTGTATTTATTAAAGGGGGAAGCTGAAAATTTACAGTTTGGAGAAATACATAATGTTGAACCTGTAAATTCTATTAATAATTACCCAAAAGTGATTATGGAAAATTCAAATTTACATGCTATTTGGGTTGATGCAACAGAAAGAGAAATTCGTTATACCTCACTTGAAAATAATTCATCTCAATTAACAGAAAATAAAAATTTAATAATTACTGAAGAAAATGTAACTCAAGTTGCAGAACCAAAATTAAAATTTCATCAAAATAATTTATATGCTGTATGGTCAGATAATAGATCTGGAGTGAATAATATTTATTTTAGTTCCACCTATCAAATTAGTGTTATTTCTGGAGATGTAAATGAGGACGAAATTGTAAACATTGTAGATATTTTATTAGTTGTTAATTACATAATGGGTAATCAGAGTTTTTCTACCATTCAACTTTTATCAGCTGATATGAACAGTGATAGTACAATTAATATCTTGGATGTAATTCAGATGATTAATGTTATTTTAGGCAATATTTAATTTCCCAATATTATATTTACAATTCTAATAATATCGAATACATTAATTGTATTATCTTCATTTAAATCTGCAAGAATTAATCCATACCCCGTAATTGGATTTGTGTTTAAAACATGATGAACTATTAGAAATATATCATTAATGTTAACTAAATTATCCATATCAATGTCGCCTAAGTTAAACCCGGGTCCACCAAAAGCATAAAAATCAAAATATCCTGCAATAGGCAGTCTATCAGTTCTACCATTTAAATTACCAGCTTCAATAAAATATCTTACTTCTGTGTTTCCAGGCTGTTGTGGAATATTTGCATTATATGTATTTTCAAAATATTCAAGTTGAATTGAAGTATATTCAGTCATATACTGATTTTTCCAATAGACTTTTAGTGAATTTTCATTTATTCCATAATCTGTCAATTCATTCAATTTTACAATAATTTCATATTCATTCATTGCTACTGGCATATCATTAATCGAATTATGGTATATCTGAATTGCCTCAAAATCAGGGATATTCATTACTCTACAATTTAATGCATCTGTACTAATAAAATTTCCATATTGATAACCTGAAACTTCATATTCAGGTAATGCTAATTGATATGCCTCAATTGCCTCATCATCATATTGACTAAAACCAATAGGAACATATACTTTTCCATTCATGATATATGAATTTGCGTAAGGTTCTCCATTTGGAGTATAAACTCTATAAATTTCATATGGTTCACCAAAACTATTTTCTTGGTTTTGATAAAATGAAACAACATTTTCAATTTCAGCATATCGATAATGAGATGCAGGTACTTGACAAATTATAATTTTTTCTGGTGAAACAAATTTTGCCCAGCAATCAATATGTTCGTGATAATTATTCCAAGGGTCTTCAACTGTATGGTATTGTTCAATTCCATAATAATCAAACATCATTTGATTAACATCCAAATTAGGATTAGCATTATAGGGTAGAGTTGATGATGCTGCCTGGTTTATTCCATTAAACATGAGGTTTCCGCCATTGTGAATAATATCAGAATCAAAATAATTATAGTTCCAGTGACTTGCTAATTGAAGTGGAATTGCATTATCATTTATTCTGTCAGGCCTATCATATTGGAAATCAACAATTCCAATTTCATTATTCCCATCAACAATAAAATATGGTCCAAAGTTTTTTGTCCAATATGTATCATGATTATAATTAAGGTAAACAACATTTTCCATATTTACATTATTATTTTGAAGTAGATTATTACAATTGTATTGTGAACTCGTTGGAACAAGAACATATAGTAAAGCATCAATTGATAAGTCTCTAATTAGATTCATAGGAAGTCCAAAGCCACCACCCATATAAGAACCATAACTTATAAATGAGCCAGATGAAATATCAAATTCAGCAAATGCACTAATAGGTGCGATTGGAGGGTCTGTTTCTGATAAAGAAAAAGTTAATAAAAATATAAATAAAAGTTTTTTCATAATTCTCTACATAAAATTGTAAGAGAATTTAATGTTAATTAATAAAATGATTAGAGAATTATTACATGTACTTACAAATTAGGATTGTATTATTTTTAAGAAATTGCATACCATCTATAAGCGTATAAATATTGATCCGCTGATATAATAAATTGATTTCCAATATGGTATTCAATTTCATCTTGGATAATAGATGTATTATCTTTTGATAATTTAAATAATAATTCAAGGTTATCCTCATTATAAATTATTTTTTCAAATTGATATTTTCCAACTCCAAATTCAGTTTTTATTAATAATGTTGGAAGTAATTTGCAAACCAAACTTAAAGATTCTGAATTATTATAATTTTGTAATTTATTTTCTTCGGTTATTTTATTAATTCTTATTCCATTTTGCATTTTATTGCTCCTTATTATTACTTAGAATATCGGTATTTTTTTAAATTTTTTAAGTGATTGACACCACTTATTTATTTTATTAGATAAATATGTGAGAAAGGTCATAAGTTTTTACTGATAAAATTATTTTAGATGAAAAAAAAGCTCTGATAATAACAGAGCTTTTTTCCTTTTGAAATAATGTTAATTTATTTTTATTTTTTTTGTTACAGATTTTACGGGTTTAATTGTTGGAATTGTTATAACTAAAATTCCATTATCCATTTTTGCAGAAATTTTATCGATTAATGCATCATCTGGTAATCTATATGATTTTTCAAAACTACCGTAGCTAATTTTATGAAATTGATGATTAGAATTTTCATTTTTAAATTCAGATTTTCTTTCACCTGAAATTTTTAATAATTCCCCATCAATTTCAATATTAACATCTTTTTTTGCCAATCCAGCAAGTTCAGACTTAATAATATAATCATCATCATTTTGAATAATTTCAAAATTGGGTTCCCAATTTGCGTTTAATTGGAAATTATTTTGATTATTATCATAGGTGATAAGATTAAACCATTGATTAATATCTTCAAAAATTGAAGGCTGATTATTCCATTTTACTAAAGTCATTTCTAACTCCTTTTCTTTTTATTTTAAAAAATTACAGTCACTTTTTTATTTACAAATTAAATACCAAAGCTAATTTGTTTAGAATAGAAAGTCAAAATTACCGTCATTCATGAAAAAAAGTCGCACGGGTATGACATTTTGACCTTTTATGATATATATTCAATATGGAGGTGTAATTTTTTTAATAAAAATTATTTAATGAATAAAAAATAATTAATAATGTCTGTAATTTTAATCTCTTAGATTCCACATAATTTTACATAGGATAACAATGAATGCAAACTTAATAGATATTGAACAGAAATCGATTAATATCTTAAAAGGATTAATAATGGACATGGTTAGAAATGCTAATTCTGGTCATACTGGAGGTCCTTTTTCATCACTTAATTTTACTTATATTTTGTATAAAGATTTTTTAAAATTTGATCCGAAAAACCCAAATTGGATTGATAGAGATAGGTTTGTATTATCATGTGGGCATGAATCAGCATTAATGTATTCTATATTAGCATTGATGGGTTGGATTAAAGTTTCAGATTTAAAACAATTTCGCCAACTTAATTCATTAACACCTGGTCATCCAGAACGGGGGTTAACACCTGGGGTTGATTCCACTACAGGACCATTAGGTCAAGGAGTCGGAAATGCAGTTGGGATGGCTGTTGCTGAAGCAATATTAAGAGAAACTTATACTGAAAAACATATAAATCATTTTACTTATTTTATACATAGTGATGGAGATATTCAAGAACCTGTATCTATTGGTTCTATAGCAATGGCTGGACATTGGGGTTTGAATAAATTGATTGGTTATTATGATGCAAATGAAATCCAAATTTCTGGTGATGTATCAAGGTCTGATTCTACAGATTATGAAGGGCTTTATAAATCTAATGGCTGGCATGTACAAGTTATAGATGGTAATAATCGTGAAGAAATAAGAGATGCAATTAGAATTGCACAGATGGAAATTGAAAAACCATCAATTATTATTGGCAAGGGAACAATCGCTGTCGGTTGTTCTACGATGGAAGGATTAGCAAGCACACATGGTTCTCCTCTTCCACCGAAAGAGATTTCAGCAACAAAAAGTAAATTAGGTTTAGACCCAAATAAATTTTTTGATCTTCCTGATGATGTTATTAATGATTTTAGAAAAAGTTATTCTTTTGCAAATAGAGAAATTGAATGTTGGAATACATTACTTGATAAATCATTAGAAGATAGTGAGTTTTCAAAGAAATGGAAAATATCATTTAGTTCTAAATTACCTGAATTTGATTTACCTAAATATGAATTCGGACAATCGATCGCAACTCGTAAAGTTTGGGGAAGTATGATTGAGGCTATTGCTGATATACATCCTACATTTGTAGGTGGTTCTGCAGATTTAGAGCCATCTAATGTTACAGGTGGTTTTGCAAAAAAAGTGGGTGATTTTTTCAAAGGGGCACAATCAAATAGGAATTTTGCATTTGGTGTGAGAGAATTTCCAATGGGAACAGCATTGAATGGTATGATGCAACATGGTGGGTTAAAAGTATTTGGTGCAACCTTTTTTGTATTTTCAGATTATGAAAGACCGGCAATTAGAATGAGAGCTTTACAAGGTTTACCTGTTGTTTCTGAATTTACACATGATTCATTTTGGGTCGGTGAAGATGGCCCAACACACCAACCAATGGAGCATATTATGTCTTTTAGATGTATGCCTAATTTAATGGTATTAAGACCTGCGGATGCAAATGAAGCGACTATTTTAACTGAATTTGCTTTTAACCAAAAGCAGACTCCATCCTTAGTTTTATTAACTCGACAAGGATTACCTGTAATAAATAGGGATAAATATCCAAAAGCAGAATCAGTATTAAAGGGTGGCTATGTTATTGATGATTCAGAAAATCCTGAAATTATTATTTTTGCAACAGGTTCAGAAGTAAGTTTAGCAATTGAAACAAAAAAACTATTATCAGATTTATCAATTAGAGTCGTCAATTTAGCATGTTGGGAGTTGTTTGATCAACAGTCTGAAGAATATAAATTGAATACGATTGGACCAAATTCAATATTTAAAGTATCAATTGAGGCAGGAATTACATTTGGTTGGGAAAAATATACAGGAAGAAATGGCTTAAATATTGGGATCAATCGATTTGGTGAATCTGCACCAGGAGAGATTTTAGCTGATTATTTTGGGTTTACTGCTGAAAAAATAGCAAATAAAATAAAAAAAGCAATTTCATAAATGAAAATACAAAATACTGATACAGTTTTTAGTTTAAATTACAAACTCTGTATAATTACAAATTTAAAATATTGAAAGGATCTATTTAGTGAAATGGAACCGAAGCTCGTTTGAAGAGTCTTTAAAAAATAACTGTAAACCACATACAAGTAATGTTGTAATTGATTTAATTAAATTTGCTGAAACAAGTACTGGAATTCCAAGTTGGGGTAGAGGTGAAGGATATGGTACAATGACTTATAAATGTGATTCAGATGATTATGGTATAATTCCTTTGTTTTTATTAACAACTAATGGGCAAATAAAATTTCAATTAAATTATTTACGAAATAAAGTAAAGAAAAAAGAAGTTATTAGGGATTACCAATTAAAATTAGAATCTAATTTTATGTTAGATTTTGATGAAGAATTTTACCCCTCAGATGTATTTCATGATATAAGTGAATTATTTGTAATGAAAGCAGATGTTGATAAATTTATGAGTACCATTGTAGGTATTACAGATCGACTTTATCAATAAAAATTGCATTTAATTAATTTAAATAATCTACTAAAATAAAATATAGAATATTTTAATATTTTTATTTACTTTTTAACTCAATATATCCTTATTTTTTGCTAATGTATTTTTATATATTCTTAAAAAAGATAATTAGAATTTTATCTGTTTGGAGTGTTGGATTATTACTTTTTAATATATCTTTTGCACAAACTGAAGCAGAACCAGGTGATTTAATCATCACTGAAATCTTCACTCGTTCAAATGGAAGTATTCCTGATTATATTGAAATTTATAATCGTAGTTTATTTTCACATAATTTATTGAATTGGAAAATTTCAATTTTTGGAACAGAATATGTTTTAGATAATAGTGATATTTTAGATGCTCTTGAGTTAGGGCCGTTTAAATATATGATTATTACGGGGCAAGATGGTTATTTTTCAAATAGTGATAATGAAATTTTCCTTGCAAATGGTGATTTAAGATTAAGTGCAGAAAGCCCTGAATATAATACTGATTTTGCATCATTTGTACAAAGTGCACCAAATACTTCAATTATTGAAAATGCTGTTTGGGCTCCATTTGCATTATCCCATAGTGCTTCAGAAATAGATTTAATTAGTGAACAAAATATAGTTATTGACCACATTAGTTATAATTCAGATGAATACCAAATTGGTGGAGAATATATTGGTCATTCAATTGAATTAACAAATGATATTCCACAGGGGAATATTCCATTTCAACCATTAACTCATTTACCATCATATTGGGAATATTCAAAACATTCTAGACCTTTTATGTTTTCGAGTGATATATTATATGGTACAGATAATTTATTTATGGAATTTGGTTCTCCAGGTAAACGAAATTATTTAAACAGTGTAATTACAGTTACAAATTTACAATGTGGACCTGATCCAGCAAGTAATGATTTTTGCTTTGCTCCAAATGCAGAGTGTGTTAGCCAAGATGATATTTTTAATAATGCTTCAATGTGTTCAGCGATTTATCCAAATACTTTTAATGATCATTGGGATGTGGAAAGACAAATCTGTACTTATGAATGTCAATGGTCAGATACCACTGATATTTATAATATGGAATTAGATAATCCTAAATATAATATTTACCATGATCGGATTCCTGGAGGAATAAAAACATTAATTTTTGAGGCTAATGAAAGTACCACACACGAAAGTGATGCAATAATTACATATAAATGGTTTAAAAATGGTAATGTATTTCAAAATGGTTCTCATATTGAAGCTGAGTTTGCTGAAGGACAGCATGAACTCGTTCTTCTTATTAAAAATGAAGATGATATTTGGGCTGTTGATACTTTTAATTTTGAAGTAAAAGAACCTAATCAAAAACCAACGCCTATCATTTCGATTGAGACTTCTAATTATACTATTATGCATAATGGCGACCCTAATCCACAACCACAACCTATTGCATTATATGGAACATCTTCTTGTGATTGTAATGATTATATTCGATATGAATTTTTAACTACAGGAAATATAATTAATGATGAAAATTATGAATGTAGTTGTGAACCTACAGATGAAAACCCGATTGACTGGGTAGGTTGGCTACAAGAAAAATGTGATGTATCAAATCAAATTGAATGTGAAGATGAAGATCATATTGATTATTGTATTTGGAATCCAAATGGAATTGATGCAAATGGAGAAACAATTAGTGTTTGTGAATATTCTGAAATTGAATATTATTTCTGGACTAAGGATGGTACTATTGAAGGTAATGATAAATTTTTTACAACAAATTTATCTGATATTGGTGATTATGTATTTTCATTAATACTCACAGATACTTATGGTGAAAATAACTCGGAGTCAATTGTACTTACAATTAATAAAGAAGATAATTTGCCACCACTTGCGGTTATTAATGGTCCATCGACTGTTTTTGATTTTACAGAACCAAATGGTATACCGTATGATGAGGGGACATTAGATTTAGAAAATTATGATGCTTCCCATGACCAATCATTACTTGATGGTCAAAATAATGATGATGCAATATTCTCACAATGGTACACAGTTGATGGCGTGCCAATAAATTCAGATGACTCAAATGGTGATGCTCACCAAATTAATTTACCATTAGGAACATTTACATTTACTCTGGAGGTATTAGATTCTTATAATTGTTATTCTAAAACAAATTATGGTGAATATATAAATGATGGCTTTGAAGATTGTTATAGTGCAAGTAATTCTGATTGCCAAGACAACTTACCTCAGTGTAGATGGTATCAAAATGAATGTACACCTTATTGTGAATTATATAGCTATGGTGAATGTGATGGCCTTGGGGAAGAAATAGCTGAAGGCACTCATTGTGAAACAGCGGGTGTAAATGAAATTGAATGTGGTGTTGGTGGGACTTGTATTTTTTTATCATCTGACTATGATACCATGACTGTTATATTATCAGAAGAAAATAGCCCTCCAATTGTAAATATTGGAACTAATAATTTTGGATATATGGAACAAGTTATTGATTCAATAACACCAAGCGTATTTGATATTGAATTTTATAATCAAGGTAATGAGTATTGTTTTTTAGGATATGAAACAAATCCAATATGTGATGTAGTTGATGACCCAAATTTTGATACCAAAGAAGAAAAATGTTGTTTACAAGTTCAATGGGAAGTTGTTAGTGCTCATTTAGGAAGTAGTGAATTTATTGACTTAAATAATGATGGAATAGATGATAATTGGATAAATTGTAATACTGGAGAACTTTCTGATTCATATTGTAATTCATCATGGTTACAAAATCCCGATGAGAAAAACTTAAAATTTATTCCACCTGAAAATATTGATTTTTATCCAGATTCTGTTCGATTAAAATTGATTGCTACAGACCCTTTTTATAATGCAGGTATATCTGAATTATTTGGTGAAGATGAAGTTGTTATTATTATCGAAAATGACAATCAGCCCCCTATTCAATTAGTACAATTTGAGCAAGATTATAATATTATTGAAGATAGTACCACTATTGAATTTGATTTAAGTGAATATTTTTATGATCCCGATGGTGAGATATTAAATTATTATTATATTATTCCGAATAATCAATTAATTGATGAAGAAGTTATTGAAATTAATGATGATGGTTTTTTAATTGATTCAAGATTATTTATTCAAAATATTTTAGATAAAAATGGTGATGCTGAAATTGAAATTTATGCTAAAGATTCTGAATATACAATTTCTACCACTTTTTCAATTAGAGTTGTCCCAAATAATGATCAACCTGTGGCTTATTCTACTATTATTAATTTAGATGAGTGTTTAGATAATTGTAATATGGGAGATTTATTAGTAAACCCATCTATAGCAATATTGAATGGAAATGCTGGAGGATGTGGAATAAATAATAATCCTGATGACTGTGAAGATGATAATTTAACTTTTGAAATATTATCGTATCCACCACATGGTCAATTTATTCAAGATTTGGATATAACTATTGAAGAAACTTATAATTATTATCCTTATGAAAATTTCTTTGGTTATGATACTACAACATTTATTGTAATAGATAATGGCTCATCTGCTGGAATTTATGACCCCGATACAAGTGAAGTGGGTATAATAATATTTCATATTCAAAAATCAGATAATGATGCACCACAAGTACAGGAATTAAATTTCACTTTAAAAGAAGATTATTTAGTACATTTTACAGTTTATCATCCTGATTCTCTTCAAGATAATGATTCATTAAATTTTGCTTATATTGGGTTAAATGTTTTTGATGAAGATAATAACTGTTTAGCTGAATCAAGTATTAATTGCAATGATTCAATTTATAATTTAGATAGTTTAAAAGTTTATGTACAGAATGGATCTTTAGATTATGAATTTTTTACAATAACCGATACAAATCCATCAGTTATAAAAATTAATGAAAATTATAATAATTCATTAATTGTACCAGTAATAGTTTCTGATCATGAAGATTTACTTGGTAATTCTTTAAGCGAAGTATATGATATTCAAATAAATTTGATTCAAACGAACGATAAACCTTTTTCTGAAAATACATTATATCAATTTGATGAGGATGAAACATACCATTTTAATTTAAATGGAGATGATGTCGAAGATGATATTCTTGCTTTTGAGGTAATAAAATTACCAACACGATTAGATTCTATTTCCCCTTCTAATTTAATAAATTCAGAGTCTATCTTTTTTAATTATGGTGAGATACCTGAGATTTCATTTAAACCAGAAAAGGACTTTAATGGTTTAGATAGTTTAATTTATTTAATCTATGATAATGGAACAACAAATGGTGAGCCAGATACATTAATAAGTGATTCAATTATTGTTTGGTTTAATATTAATCAAATAAATGATGCACCACGAATTGATTCAATTTATTTTGATGGGAATGATACTTTAAATTCAATTGTTGAAGATACAAGTAATGTAAATATAATTATGGTTTATACAGATATTGATTCAGACCCAAATTTAAATGAAGAACCAGTGCCTTTTAATTTAAATTGGCAGTTTAATTCTTCCAATTCTGAAGAAGGGTTGAAGTTTTGGTTTAATTCAAATGGTCCAACAGTTATTGATGTTTTAGAAAATCCATTAAGAAGGAAGGGACTTTTTACTATAGATTCATTATTAGCTAATTGGAATGGTGTAGATACTTCAATTATTAATATTATTGATGATGATGGTGAGTTATTAGAATTTGAATTTTCATTATCCGTTGAACCAATAAATGACCCTCCAACTATTTCAAATATTAAAATAGATACAACTAAATTTGATTCTTTATCTAATTGGGAATTTGATTATGATAAAGAAAATGGTACTATAATGTTGGCCGAAGATTCAAAGAACATACCATTAATTATTGATTATTTTGATATTGATACAGATACAAATTTAAATGCTAACCCAGATACAATTGCTGGTTTTTCATGGAATATTTATTCAAATAAAAATAAATTAATTACTTCTTACGCTACAGCTTTTGATTCAATATTAGGAAAAGATATATTTGAATTTTACATTGATTCAATTTCACAAGATTGGAATGGGATAGATTCATTAATTACAATTATTACTGATACAATTGGTGATTCATATTTTGATACACTATTATTACAAGTATATCAAGTTAATGACTCTCCAGAACCATTTGAATATTTCCCTAAATTAAATACATATTCATTATTTTCTGAGGATTCTGTATTTAATAATGAAAATGAAAATTGGATTTATAGATTACCATTTATTAATGACCCAATTGAAGATGAAAACCCATTAGATATTCTTATAAAATGGAATAGAACAACAGATATTGATTTAGTTGATTCATTAAATAATCATTCAAATCGAATAAAGAACTTATTTTATAGAATTGAATTAGAGGGAGATCGGTCAGGATATAATTTTATCTTAAAGTCAGGAATAAATGACTCAATTTTTAATGACTCAGATTATTGTAATAATCACCTTGAAAGTATTGGAATTGATTCTAATCCATGTGAAAATTTAAATCTTCTTGATTCTAATATTGCATTTACTAAAATTGATTTAACTCAACCATTTTTAACATATAATGGAGCCTATTTTGATTCGCTATATGCCACACCAGATACAATTACTCAATTATTGGATTTAACAAATAATAAGTATTATTATTGTAATAATGGTTCTAATGTAGAATATGCTACAAATGAATGTAACGATCAATGTCCTGAAACTTGTACAAATACTAATTATCAATTAAAAGTTATTGCGTACAACGCAAGTAGAGTGTACAATCCAGATGATTCAGGGGGTGATGAGGGTTATGATTTTCAAAATATAGATTCTCCTCAATTTGCAGATTCTGAAGATAGCAGTGCTTTTAATGTAGATTTAACGCTACCTAATTTTCAGTTTAATGTAATCCGTAACGATATTTTCTGGGAATATTATGATTTATATATTACAAATAGTGAACCAATATTGGAAAGTGTTCCCGGAACAAATTATTCTCCTTTATTAATTATTGAGTATTCTGATAGTATAGTTATAGTTGATAGAACATCTAGCGAACATGGACCAATTCATTATACCGGCCGGTTTATGGATGAAGGTAATATTACTTTTAGTTATTCAGCGAGAGACTATGCAAAGAATTACGGAATTTCGTCAAAGACAATATCCTATAAAATAATTGATCCATTAGAGAAGGTAATTGTATCTACACCATCTAATTCGGGAGAAATTATTATAGAAGAAGGTACAATGAATGAATTTACGGGTATTATTGCAGAAGATATTGTTATTAATAATGAACTTAATAAAACTGAAAATAATATCCATGGTGTATCATTTAAACCTCAATACCAGCCATTATTAAATCCAATTAATTTAAGATTTAATATTAATTTATTAAATTTACCAAATGCAAACTCTTGGAATTATTCATTATTTAAAAAAGAGAATGGTAATTGGGTGGATTTAGACATTAGATTTGAAAAAAATGATGATTTAATCTCAACATTTATTAATGAATTAGGTGAGTTTTATGTACAATTTAATGCAGATGCCGTAAAACCAATTCCAAATGAATTTGTATTATATCCTAATTATCCAAATCCATTTAATGGAAGTACTACAATAAAATTTGAAATTCCTAAACGAGAATATGTAAATATTAAAATTATTAATATTTTGGGTGAAACTGTGAATAGCATTTATAGTGGATTTCTTGAAGCTGATTTACATTCATTTAATTGGAATGGAAAAGACAAAAACTCAAATATTGTTTCAAGCGGATTATATTTTATTCAATTAAATATAAATGAAAAAAAACATTTACAAAAAATAATGTACATTAAATGAAGAAATTATATATTGGTTTAATTTTAATTTTTGGATGTGGCGATGTAGTTGAGCAGGTAATTGGATATAATGAAATTGTGTATTCTGCATGGGAATATTTTTCAAATGAAGAGTATGAACAGGCAAGAACAGAATTTACAAATGCATTAGATTATGAAGTTTTAGAAAATATTTCGGAAGCTTATATTGGAATTGGATGGTGTAATTTATACATTGCAAATCAAGTTACAGATATAACTGAAACAAATAGAAGAAATGAATTAAGAGATATTGCTTATGAAAATTTTAATAGTGCAATTAATTTTAATGATTCATCGGAAGATAAAATTTCAAATGAATTAATGGCAATAATGTCAGCAGGACTTGTATTTGTTTATGATTATAAATTATTAAATTATTATGATTTATATTATAATAATATTGAAGATTATAACGAATATTGTTATTCTGGTAATAATCCTGATGATTTTAGAAGTAATTGCATTATACCGATAGCAAAAGATATTGTATCAGAATCAAATCGATTGATTGAATATCAAAGTAATTTTGAATTTCCTTATGATGCATCGATTAATATAGATGATATTCGATTTATTAGAGCAAGGTTAGCTTTTTCTTTTGATGACTTTTCTTCTAATGAATTTCAAACTTCAAATGATACAGGTGAAGAAATATATTTTATTCATCAATTTGAAATATGTTTAATTAATGATTTACCATTGGAATGTACAGAAAATTTAGGATTTAATGATTATTGCATCGGAGTAAATAATGATCCTCCAACTTTTCCTAATATTCCCGTAGAAAATTTTTTAGGTTGTTTATCTTCTTTTTATACTCCCACTGAAAACCCTTAAATTAAAATGGAAATTATTATTTCCATACTTTTATCATGTATTATTATTTCATTTATTTTAATATTAATAACACAGAAAAATATCAATAAAATAAATACTAACGAAGATAAACCTTGTTTATCTGAATGGGATTGTCCGGAATGTGGTTTTCATATTCAACTTGGAGACTCATGTACATATTGTTACACACAGAAGCCCTTATAAAATCAAATTAAATAATAATTTTATACTATAAACTTTATAATTATTTAACATTGGAGAACTAAATGAAATCAATATTACTACTTTTAATTACTTTATTAATTTCAAGTCTATCTGCAAAAGAAGAACTTCCAATAGGTTTTACTGCTGATGAATGGGCAAATAGGTATTTAATAAGTGAAATGTCTAATCGAACCAATCCACCACCATCTCCAATACGAAATATATCGGAATTTGAAAGAATGCAAGGTGTGGTTATTAGGTATCCATTTGGAATAACTACTTCTATTATTCGTGAAATGGCCGAGGATATTATTGTTTATTGTTTAGTTTCCTCGAGTCAACAAAACTCTGCTTACAATTCTATGAATAATGCTTCTGTTAATATGGATAATGTAGAGTTTATAATTGGAAATACTGACTCTTATTGGACGAGAGATTATGGTCCTTGGTGGGTTGTAGATGGGAATAACGATGTTACTGTTGTTGATCATACATATAATAGGCCTAGGCCAAATGATAATCAAGCTCCATTTAAATTATCTAGTCATTTAAATACTCCATATTATGAAAGTGGAATTATTACCGCTGGAGGTAATTATATGACGGATGGATTAGGTATAGCTGCATCAAGTGATTTAATTTATTTTGAAAATGATGATTTATCTGTAAGTGATGTACATGAACTTATGGAAGAATATTATGGGGTAACGACTTACCATGGCTTACCTGATCCGAATAATACATATATTGATCATATTGATTGTTGGGGTAAGTTTTTATCACCAACTAAAGTTTTAATTAGATCTGTTCAATCTTCTCATACACAATACGATGAAATTGAAGAAACAGCCTCTTTTTTCGAAAATTCTTTAACTGCAAATGGTGAACCTTGGGAAGTATTTAGAGTTTATACACCAACAAATCAACCATACACTAATTCAATAATTTTAAATAATAAGGCTATTGTTCCAATTATGAATAGTTCTTGGGATGATGAAGCATTGGCTGTTTATCAAGAAGCATTACCAGGGTATGAAATTTTAGGATTTACAGGTACATGGGAATCTACGGATGCGTTGCATTGTAGAGCTAAAGGTGTTCCTGACTTAGAAATGTTACAAATTTTTCATAATCCTTTGAATGATGTAGAATTTGCAGATGGAGATTATCCTGTTAGCGCAGAAGTATTACCTATTACTGAGCTTGGTTTAATTTGGGATGAAACTAAATTATTTTGGAAGAACGATGCAATGGAAAATTATGAAGAAATACCATTAATTGCTACAGGGTGGAATCAAAACATTTATGATGGTTTTATTCCAAGTTCTCCCGTTGAAACAAATATACAATATTATATCCAAGCATCAGATCATTCTGGAAGAACGGAAAAATTACCATTAGCTGGATATTTTGAATTTCATACTGTTGGTGGAATAAACTTCCCTTCTGGCGATGCAAATATGGATGAATTAGTCAATATTATTGATGTAGTTTTAGTTGTTAACCATATTTTAGGAGAAGTTGATTTAAATGGAACTGCATTACTATTAGCAGATATGAATGATGATGGAATTATTAATATTTTAGATATTATTTCAATAGTGAATGTTATTTTAGGGAATTAATTCTGAAGCAACATAGATTTTATTTTAACAGGAGAGGGAATAAATTATTTTTTCTCCTGTTTTTATTTTCACTGATTTTTCTTGATATTTCATATTCTCAAGAATTTAATACACAATTAATTTATAATATACCTTACGAAGTAAATGTAAATGATATATGGGGTTATTCTACACCCTATGGAGATGAATATGCAATTGTAGGTTTACAGAATGGAACTTCAATTGTAAAAGTTTCAGATGATGAAATTTTGGAAGTGGGGTTTATTCCAGGTGAAACTTCAACTTGGAGAGATATTAAGTCTTGGGACCAATTTATTTATATAGGTACTGAAAATGGGTCGAGTGGGATTCAAGTAGTAAGTATGGAAGATCCGAATAACCCACAACTTGTAAATATTTGGACTGGAATTGGAAGCTCTCATAATATTATGGTGGATAATGGTTTTTTGTATATTATTGGAAGTAATGAAAATGATTTACTTATTTTGAGTTTAGAAGATCCAGCAAATCCTGAATTAGTTGGAACTTGGGATGGTGATTATTTCCATGATGTATGTATTAAAGATGATTTATTATTCGGGTGTGGAATATCGTCTGATATAATGTATGTTCTCGATATAAGTAATAAAGATAATCCAATTTCTATTTCATATTGGAATGGCGTGCCTTCAGCTCATGCTTGCTGGGTTGATCCAAATAGAGATTTACTATTAACTGCATCAGAAACTTCTGGTGGACATATTATGAATTGGGATATTTCAGATTTAAATAATGTTCAGCTTTTATCAGAGTGGGCACCTGACAGTAGTGAAACTAAATCTGCACATAATGTATTTATTAAAGATAATTTTGCATATATCAGTTATTATGTTTTTGGATTACAAATTATTGATTTAACAGACCCTATAAATCCAATTTTAGCAGGATATTATGATACTTATCCTGGAATGAATGGATTATTTAATGGTGCATGGGGGACTTATCCATTCCAGTCAAGTTGTAATATTTATATTTCTGATAGACAATCTGGACTTTTTGTTGTTAATTTCGATGGATGTTCAGGTGCAGATCCAGAGGATCCCGTTCCTCCTCAAAATTTATCAGTATATAGTGATTATTTAACTCCGAATTCAATTAGTTTAAATTGGGAAAACCCACATTTATTATATAACGGCAATCAGTTAAATAATTTTAATATTTTTATTTATCGTAATGATGAATATATAATTGACTTTTCTCAATCAATTGAATCATATACAGATATGAATTTAATCGATGGAGCTGAATATTTTTATGAGCTAAAAATTAAAAGTAATATCAATGATAGTTTAAGTATTGGTACTATTGGAAATGCATGGGCAGGAGGACATCCTCAACCTAACCCTCCATTCGTAATTAGCTCAAATACTATAGATTTAACAATGGCTCAATTTGATATTCAAATTTCAAATACTCAAATTGATGGAACTCCTTTAGATGATATTGATCAATTACTTGTTATAAGAAATGGGAGTATTGTAGATAGTATTTCTGTATTACCAAATGAAATAATTCAATATCAAAATTTTCCTATTCCAGGTTACTTTTATAATTATCAATTTTATTTAATTGATAATGAATCTTCAATTAATGAAAGTTCCAGAACGAATAATATAGAAATATATATTGGAGAAGAACCTGAAATTGTTGCGATCTCACTTTGCGATAATACGATTGATGATAGTGAATTATTTATTCAAGATTTAAATTCGATTGGTGTGAATTCTTATATTTTAAACGAAAATAATATTTTAGCGGATGGAATTTCAGATAATATTGAAGCCCTTTTTATTTTTGCTGGTATATTTCCTAATAATTGTCAAATTTCAAATTCAATTTTACAATTGCTAATTGAATTTATTCAAATAGGAGGAAATATTTATCTTGAGGGTGGGGATATTTGGATGAATTTAAACCAGTCTGATTTAATTCATTATTTTGGTGTAAAGTTTATAGATGATGGTGAAAATAATTTGGACTTGATTTTAGGTTTAGATGGTACAATTTTAGATTCTATGACGATAAATTATAATGGTGAGAATAATTGGATTGATCAAATTCATGCAATTTCACCTGCTTATCCTATACTTATAAATCAAACCCCTGAATATATTTCGACCGTTTTTAATCCAACTCAAGAATCAAATACAATAGCATCTAGTTTTCAAATTTCAGGTATTAATTCTGATGATGATAGAAGAAATTTAATTTCAAAATTCCTTTTATTTTTAGAATCAGGTATTGAACCTGATTGGATTAAAGGTGATTATAATCGAGATGAATTAGTTAATATAATTGATATTTTATTGGTTGTTGATGTTATTATAGAAAATTCAATTCCAAATGAAATTCAATTTTGGGTTTCAGATTTTAATCATGATGATTTAATAAATATTCAAGATATTTCATTAATGGTTAATATGATTCTTTTTAATTAAACCAATACAGTTTTGATATCCTAAAATTTCATTATCAATACAATTTGGAACATTATCGCTACATAAATTATTATTGTTAATCATAAAATTATAATGGTTACTAAATTCAATATTTAATTCACAAAAATTTTCAGTTAATAAATCTAATTCGTTGTTATCCAAATAAAGTGTGTTTAGGTTTGACAAATTACCAAAATTAGAAGGTAGATTAATAATTGAATTATATCCTAAATCCAGATATTCTAAATAATTTAATTGTGAAATTGATTCAGGTATATATATAATTTCATTAAAATGAACATCCAGCCAAATTAAATTTATAAGGTTACTTATCTCAGAAGGTATTGTTGTTAAATAATTTATTGATAAATTAAGTTCTTCTAAATTGCTTAGTTCTAATATTTCATCTGGAAAATTAATAAATTCATTAAAGCTCAAATCAAGATTATAACATGATTGTAAATCTGTCAAGTAATGTGGTAAGTATGATAATCTGTTATCAAAGAGATTTAATTCCATCACTCCAGCTAAAAAACCAAAAGATTCAGGTAGTTCAATTATTCGATTAGAACTTAAATTTATAGATTCAAGGTTTTGTAAATATCCAAAATAATCTGGTAGTAAAGTAAGTAAATGATTATTTAAATCAATAGTTTTTAGTTCACTTAATTGGTCAATATTTTCTGGTAATGTATGTATTAACCCATAACCATCATTTCCAGATAAAATTAAACTTGTTAATTGCCCCAAATTCCAAGTTTGCATTCCTCCAAAATCATTAAGCGAGATATTTAATCCATTAATATTGATGATATCTTGCAGAATTAACAAATCTGAATTATCCCAATCACAAGATTGAGTTAATGGGTCAATTGTATCATATAAGCAAAATGGAATATCGCTATAGCATAAATAGTTTTCACTTATATCAAATTGAGTTATATCTGAAAAATTTAAATTGAGTTGACAAATACTTGAAGGTATATGAACAATTGAGTTCTTTCGTAAAATAAGTTTATTTAATTTATCTAAATAATTTATAGAATTTGGAATAATATATAAATCTGCATTATTTGAAATTTCCAGTTCAACAAGTCGATTATCTTCCCATTTTTGAATACCAAGATTTTCTATATTAATTGTTGAAAAGTTATTTTGAATAATTATTTCATTTAAAAAATTAATATCAGTTTCAAAACTTGTATTTGATGGAATAGTATTATTAGTTTGAATAATATATTTATCCCCACAAAATTGAAATATATAAATAACGATGATTATAAAAGAATATCTCATAAATTTCATGATTAAATTTAAGATTATTTATTATAGCTTTGTATTAAATTATATAATGTTTAAAAAATGGTTTATCTTATTTTTTACAATGCCAATAGTATTTGCTGATGTAATTAATGTTCCAAGTGATTTTCTTTCCATTCAAGAAGGGATTAATAATGCAAATCAATTCGATTCAATTTTTGTCGCAGGTGGAGATTATACTGAATGTATTTTAATAGAAAATTTATTAATAAATTTGTTTGGAGTAATGACAGAAAATGATACGAGCAAAATTATGTGTGAATATCCTGATTCAAGTATTATCGAAATAAATAATAGCTTTAGCGAACAATCAATTATTTCAGGGTTTTATCTTGATGGTTTAAATATGGCAAATGGTATAAACATTATAAATGGCAAACTTAAATTAAATGATATTCATTTATCAAACTTTTATGGGATAGGAATTAATATTGAGAATAGTGAAATTAATTTAGATAATATTTTTATAGATAACGCTGGATTTTTTGCTGAACGAATAATCCATTCATATCAATCTGATGTTGAATTAAATAATGGTTATTTTAAAAATTTTCACTCTACGGTGTTAAATAGCTCTGTAATTGTATCTTTAAATTCTAATTTTAATTTAATGAATTTTACGATTCAAAATAATTCTATTTTTGAAGAAGGTACTATTAAGCTTTATGGAACAAATTTCAAATCTCAAAATAATCATTTTAGTAATAATTTTTTAGAATATGGGCATGGTGGAGTAATAAATGCGTTTCAAAGTAATATAGAAATAATTAATTCTAATTTTGAAAATAATGGATCACCACTTGGAGGGGCAATTTACTCTGCAAGTACATCATTAAAATGTATTAATTCTAACTTTATTCAAAATAGTAGTAATAATGGTGGTGCAATTTATCAATCGGGTGATTCACTGCAAATTACAAACTGTCTATTTAGTGAAAACATTTCTGAAATAGGTGGTGCAATATCTTCTATTTATGCTGATGTTATTTTCGAAAAATCAATTTGTGAAAATAATTTAGCTCAATTTGATGGTGGTTGTATTAAGACCATAGAAGGAAATTTATTTATTGGTTTTTCAAATATAATAGATAATAATTCATTATTTAATGGGATGAGCATATCTTGTGATAATTCATCAATATTTTTATTAAGTTCAATATTATTGAACAATGTAGAACAAAATAATAGTTTCCAACTAAATCAAAATAGTCAAATATGTTTATCCCACTCACTATTCAAAATTGAAGAATTATTTACAATCGGTGAAAACCAATTATTTTGCAATCAGAATAATTTCAATTATTCCATGATTGTAAATCCAATTATTTTTGAAAATAATAGTTATTTCCCAAATTCTGAATCAATTTTAATTGATAATGGTAAATTTAATTTAATAATAAATGATAGTATTTTTTATGAAATTAACCCGTTTTTAATATGGGGTGAATTTCCAGATGTCGGTTCTTTGGAATATTATCCACACGAATTTATTGGCGACATAAATAACGATGAAATTATTGATATTTTAGATGTTTTATTATTAAAAATCATAATTCACGGCGATATTATTGAACCACAAATTCAATTTGATTTAAATACTGATAATGAAATTAACATTATAGATTTATTATTTTTAGTAAAATTAATTATTGATGAATAATTTTAATTTGGTTTTCTGAAGAATGACAAAATAAATTTACCACCTCTCAGCTTTCTCCAAAAAAAGGAGGAGATTGTGAACTTAAAAAGGTCATTACCATTTATAGACACTCAATATATTAATGGTGTTGCAGTTTTATTTATTTAAGTCAAACCCTCAAAAGATATCTCTAAATAGATATGTAAATTGAAAAATAAAATCGTTTTTATAATGAGTTTATATAAATCCTTTTTAGCATTTATTTTAATATATTATTATTTATAACTCGCTATTGAACTAATCTTTTTTTACAGATTCCAATCACTTCTTTTGTTCAGCGAAATTAAATAGTTGTAAATTTAAAGTCTGAGTAAATATTGTACAATACAAATATGATAACAATCACAAGACGATATGATTTCTGTGCTGCACACCAATATTGGAATGATAGCTGGAGTCAGGAAAAAAATGAAAAAGAGTTTGGGCCAGATATTTATGTTCATGGTCATAACTATACTATAGAAGTATCCATATCAGGGGAAGTAAACCCTGAAAATGGATTTATTATTAATTTAAAAATTATTGATAAAATTGTAAATGAGGCAGTTACACTACTAGACCATAGTCAAATTGAAAAAGATATTCCATGGTTTAAAGATAAACAACCTTCATCAGAAAATTTAACAATTTATTTTTGGGAGCATATTGCAAATAGAATCCCTAATGCAAATTCACTTTTTCAAATACGAATTTATGAAACACCAAGAATTTTCACCGATTATTATGGACCAGATAAATAATGACTGATAACACATTAAAATCAATCGAAGAGATTACAAAAAAATTATTAAAAAATATTGGTGAAGATCCTGAAAGAGAAGGATTATTAAAAACACCACATCGTGTTGCAAAATCGTGGAAATTTTTAGTTCAAGGATATGAGCAAAATCTTGATAATATTGTGAATAATGCAATATTTGAAGAAGATTATGATGAAATGGTTACAATAAAGGATGTTGATTTTTACAGTTTATGTGAACATCATTTAATCCCATTTTTCGGAAAAGCTCATATTGCATATATTCCAGACGGAAAAGTACTTGGATTATCAAAAGTTCCTCGAATTGTAGAAATGTATGGTCGTCGTTTACAATTGCAAGAACGAATGACCCAACAAATTTCAGAGGCAATAGGTAGTGCAATTAATCCAAAAGGAGTTGCCGTTGTATTAGAGGGTGAACATATGTGTATGCAAATGCGTGGTGTACAAAAGCGAAATTCCTATGCAACTACATCGTATATGACTGGGCTTTTTAGAAAAGATGCTCGAACAAGAAAAGAGTTTATGGATATAATTGCATTAAATAGGAAAGGTTAATTTGAAGAAATTTGATGTAATAATTATTGGTGGTGGACCGGGCGGATATGTTGCAGGAATTAGAGCCTCTCAATTAAAATTAAATGTAGCCATTATTGAAGATAAACATCTTGGAGGAATTTGTCTAAATTGGGGATGTATTCCGACGAAGGCATTATTAAAGAATGCAGAGGTTTTACATACAATAAAGAATGCAAAAAAATTTGGAATTGAAATTGAAGATTTTTCTATTAATTGGAAAAAAGTTATAAAACGATCAAGAGATATTTCTCGAAGATTAAGTAAAGGAATTGAATTTTTACTTAAAAAAAATAAAATTTCTCATATCAATGGAAGAGGAATTTTAAAATCTAAGACTGAAATTGAGGTTTTATTATCTGATGGAAAAAAAGAAATTTTTACTGCCAAAAATATAATTATAGCTACAGGTGCACGGTCAAAGTATTTTTCTGGAATGGAACCTAATGGTAAACGAATTATAACTTCTAAAGAAGCAATGGTTTTAGATGAACAACCGAAAAGTTTGATTGTAATTGGAGCAGGTGCCATTGGAATTGAATTTGCTCACTTCTATAATTCTTATGGTACAGAGGTTACAATAATTGAGGCGTTACCTCAAATCTTACCAACAGAAGATATCGAAGTCGCAGATGAATTATCAAAGATTTTCAAAAAGCGAGGCATGAAAATATTAACAGAAACCTTTGTTGAGAATGTTACAGATAAAGGAAAATCAGTTGAAGTTAAATTAAAATCAGGCGAGGTGATTATTGCCGATTATACCTTGGTTGCAGTTGGTGTTCAATCTAATATTGAAAATATAGGATTAGAAAAATTAGGCATAAAAACAGACAAAGGTTCAATTTCAGTAAATAATTTACTTCAAACAAATATTCAAAATATTTATGCAATTGGTGATGTTGCAGGGCCGCCAATGTTGGCACATAAAGCTTCTGCAGAAGGAATTATTGCCATTGAACATCTAGCAGGAGAGAATCCTGCACCAATGGAATATACAAATATTTCGGGTTGTATTTACAGCCATCCTGAAGTAGCATCCGTTGGGTTAACAGAAAATCAAGCAGTTGATTTAGGTTATAAAATTAAAGTTGGGAAGTTTCCATTTAGAGCTTTAGGGAAATCTATGGCAATTGGTGAAACTGAAGGATTTATTAAAGTAATTTATGATGAAAAATTTGGTGAAATGCTGGGTTGCCATATTATTGGGGCTGAAGCTACAAATTTAATATCAGAAGCTGCGATTGCACGTAAATTAGAAACAACTTGGCACGAAGTTTTACAAACTATTCATCCACATCCTACTCTATCTGAAGGCATAATGGAAGCAACGGCTGACGCATTTAATGAAGCAATTCATATTTAAATGAAAGATATTTCAAATTATAATAAACTTCAATTTTTTCAAATTATAAAAAAGAATTGTAATTTAGAGATAAATAGTTTTTGGTTAGGAAAAGTAGATTATCATTTTGCATGGGGTTTGCAAAAACAAATTCATCAATCAGTTTCCCAATTTGAAATGAATGGTGTTATTTTATATTTGGAACATGATTCTGTTTATACATTTGGGAAAAATGCAAATCAAAATCATTTATTGCCATCATATCCTAAAGATGCAGAAGTAATTCAAATTGATAGAGGAGGAGATATCACATACCATGGTCCAGGGCAATTAGTTGGGTATCCTATAATAAATTTAAATATATTCAAAAAAAGTATTTCATGGTATATGCGTACATTAGAGAATTCAATAATTGATTCTTTAAGTGCAATTAATATTTTAGGAAAACGGGTTGATGGTCTTACTGGAGTTTGGGTTGAAGATGAAAAAATATGTGCTATGGGAGTTAGATTAGCAAAATGGACTTCTATGCACGGGTTTGCATTAAATATTAATCCAGAAATGAAATATTTTGATGGAATGATTCCATGTGGAATATTTGAATTTGGAGTTACTTCAATTCAAGGACAATTAAATATAGAATTAGACATTAAAGAAATTGCTAACCAAGTTGATTCTCACATTCAGTGCCAAATTTTAAAGGAAAATAATTATGAAACTTCACGGATTTACAAAAAAGCAACTGCTTGAAATTTACCGTAAAATGGTGTTATCTCGTCGATTAGATGATAAGCAACTCATTTTATTAAAACAAGGGAAAGGCTATTTTCATATTGGTGCATCTGGACACGAGGCAGCTCAATTAGCAGGTGCAGAGTCACTAAATCCTGGTTTTGATTTCGCATATCCATATTATAGAGAGCAAGCATTTTGTTTAGGATATGGAATGACAGTAAAAGAACATTTACTGTCATTTTTAGCAAAAGTAGATGATCCTAATTCTAGTGGGCGTCAAATGCCTCAACATTTTGGTCATAAAGAATTAAATATAGTAACTCAGTCAAGTCCAACAGGAACTCAATATTTACAAGCCGTTGGTGCAGGATTTGTATTAAAAAGAGAAGGAAAAGGTGGAGTTGTTTATGTTTCTTCTGGTGAAGGTACTACAAGTCAAGGTGAATTTCATGAAGCGTTAAATTGGGCAAGTAGAGAAAAAGCACCTATTATTTTCCATATTGAAAATAATGGCTATGCAATTTCAGTTCCTATAATTGAACAAACAAGTGGTTCATCTATTTATGACATTTGTGCAGGATACGATTCACTTTCTCGATATAATGTTGATGGATGTGATTTTTTTGAAACACATTTGGCATTTACTAAAGCAGTAGAACGGGCAAGAAGTGGAAAAGGACCATCCGTTATAATTTCAAATGTGGTGAGATTATTACCTCATTCTTCTTCTGATGATCAACGAAAATATAGAGATGAAAAAGATTTAGAAGCTGATCGTAAAAGAGATCCAATAATTTTATTTAAAGAAAAATGTATTAAAAAAGGAATTGCTAAAGAATTAGAATTTGATAAAATTGAAACAGAAGCCAAGCAAGTTGTTGATGATGAAACGATTTGGGCGGAATCTCAAGCAAATCCTCTAATTGAAGAAGTTGAACAAAATTTATTTTCATCAACCATTAATAATGATGGATTAGATTATGAAGCGAGTGAACCAAGTGGTGAAAAAATTGTACTTGTGGATGCAATTAATCATGCATTATCTGAAGAGTTACAATTTAATGATAAAGTTGTTATTTATGGGCAAGATGTTGCTGGTGGAAAAGGTGGTGTGTTTACTGCTACTCGAGGATTAACAGATAAGTTTACAAAAGAGCGAGTTTTCAATTCTCCTTTAGCAGAAGCTTCAATTGTTGGTACTGCGATTGGTATGGCAACTTTAGGGTGGAAGCCAGTTGTAGAAATTCAATTTGGAGATTATATTTGGACAGCCATGATGCAAATTCGTAATGAAATGGCTACTATCCGGTATCGATCAAATGGTGATTGGAGTTGTCCTTTTGTCATTAGAGTACCTGTTGGTGGATATATTCATGGTTCGCTATGTCATAGTCAAAGTATTGATGGATTTTTTACTCATATCCCCGGAATATTAATTGCATACCCATCAAATGCTTCAGATGCGAAAGGTCTTTTAAAAACAGCATGTCGAATAAATGAGCCTGTAATTTTTATGGAACATAAGGGAATATATAGACAAGGATTTGCTTCAAGCCCTGAACCTGATGAAAATTATTTATTACCTTTTGGAAAGGCAAAATTACTCCAGGTTGGAGGTGATATAACAATTGTTACATGGGGTGCAATTGTTCAAAAGGCTGTAGATGCTGTTAGAAAATTAAATATAAACGCCGATATTATTGATGTTCGTACTTTGAACCCATTGGATATGGATACAATTTTAAATTCAATTCAAAAAACAGGTAGAGTGATTATCGCCCATGAAGATAATTTAGTAGGTGGATTTGGAGGTGAAATTTCAGCTAAAATTTCAGACGAAGGGTTTGAATATTTAGATGCACCTGTAAAACGAGTTGCTTCAAAAGATATTCCAATTGCTTATGCACCAGTTTTAGAAAATGAAATTTTATTACAGACAGAGTGGTTAGTAAATGCAATTGAAGAAATTTTAGCTTACTAATAAATTATAAATGCCTTTTAATTTGAAAAAATCTGAATATTTAAATTTATACCGAAAAATGATAATTCCTCGTTTAATTGAGGAACAAATGTTACTATTTTTAAGAAAAGGTAAAATTAGTAAGTGGTTTTCTGGAATTGGTCAAGAAGCAATTTCTGTTGGATTAACTTCTGCAGTCAAATCAGATGATATCATATTACCAATGCATAGAAATCTGGGTGTTTTTACGACTCGAAATGTTGATTATGAAAAATTATTTTCTCAATTAATGAATCGAAAAGGTGGGTTTACAAAGGGTAGAGATCGTTCATTTCACTTTGGAGCATTGGAGTATAATATTGTTGGAATGATTTCTCATTTGGCCGCAATGTTTCCAGTAGCCAATGGGTTTGGATATGGTTTTAAACTTAAAAATGAATCACGAATTGCGATTGCATTTATTGGGGATGGTGCAACAAGTGAAGGTGATTTTCATGAAGCTTTAAATCATGCATCTGTTTGGAAATTACCAGTATTATTTATAATTGAAAATAATGGTTATGCTTTATCTACTCCAATATCTCAACAATATAATTGTAATAATTTAATTGATAAAGCTCAAGGATATGGAATTCCTGGTAAAATTATTGATGGTAATAATATTATTGAAGTATATCAAGAAATTTCAGAAATTTCCGAATTTATTCGCAATGGAAATGGACCTTATTTAATAGAAGCAAAAACATTTAGAATGCGTGGTCATGAAGAAGCATCGGGTACAAAGTATATTTCTCAAGAATTATTGAATAAATGGAAGAAAAAAGATCCAATTTTACAATTAGAAAATTTATTAATATCCAAAAATTGGATTAATAAAGCATCTATAAAAAAAATTAAATTAGATATATTGGATGAAATTCAACCGATTTTAGATATTGTTTCTGAAAGAGAAAAAGATATTTCAACAAGTCAATTTGAATTAAATGATGTGTATAAACAATCAAATTATAAATTAAACCCACCTATTGAGAAAGTTAAAGAAATGAGGTATGTTGATGCAATCCAGGAAGGGTTGTTTCAAAAATTATCTTCAGATGAATCTGTTGTTGTTTATGGACAAGATATTGCTGAATATGGCGGTGTCTTTAAAATAACAGAAGGTTTCTTAGAAAAATTTGGAAATAATCGAGTAAAAAATACACCGATAATTGAATCGGGTTTAATTGGTATGGGATTAGGATTAAGTTTATGTGGATTAAAACCAATAATTGAAATTCAATTTTCTGATTTTGTAACATGTGGATTTAATCAAATTGTTAATAATTTAGCAAAAACACATTATCGGTGGGGTGAAAATGTTAATGTGACTATTAGAATGCCCTACGGTGGCGGAATGGGTGCTGGTCCATTTCATTCACAATGCCCAGAAAGTTGGTTTTTTCATGTTCCTGGGTTAAAAATACTTGCACCTTCAAATCCGATGGACGCAAAAGGATTATTGAATTCTGCAATTGATGACCCAAACCCTGTATTATTTTTTGAACATAAGGGGCTTTATCGAGGAATTAAGGGAGAAGTTCCATTGAATGATTATCATATTGAAATTGGTAAAGCTAATATTGTTCAAGAAGGTGATGATTTATCCATTGTTTGTTATGGGTTGGCTGTTCATTGGGCGATAGAGGTCAGTAAAAAACTTAAAAAAAATGGATATGATATTGAAATTATTGATTTGAGAACTTTACTTCCTTGGGATAAAGATTGTATTCAAAAATCAGTAAAAAAAACAGGCCGAGTTTTGATTATTCATGAAGATCATATTACGGGTGGAATTGGAGCTGAAATTTCTGCATGGATTAGTGAACATTGTTTTGAGTTTTTAGATGCACCTATAACTCGGTTAGGTTCACTTGATACTCCAATTCCTGCAAATGAGTTTATAGAAAAAGAAATATTCTGGCCTAAAAAGAATATTTTACCAACGATTGAAAAATTAATAGAATATTAGGAGATAATAAATGAGACTTTTAGGTGTAGATTTTTTAGATATTTCGGATCAATTTTCCGAAGATGAATTAATGGTTCAAAAAACAACAAGGGAATTTGTAGATAATGAAATTATGCCAGATATAGATTTATATTTTCACGATGGCACATTCCCTAAACATTTAGTGAAACAATTTGGTGAATTGGGACTACTTGGATTAAACCTACCTGAAAAATATGGTTGTGCAGGAATGTCACATATTGCTTACGGCTTAACATGTCAAGAATTAGAACGATGTGATTCGGGAATTCGTTCATTTGTTTCTGTTCAAGGTTCCCTCGTAATGTATCCAATTTATGCGTATGGAAGTGAAGAACAGCGAATGAAATATTTAACTAAACTAGCTTCAGGTGAATTTATTGGTTGTTTTGGTTTAACAGAGCCAGATCATGGTTCAAATCCAGGAGGAATGGTAACGCGTGCAAAAAAAACAGACGGAGGTTATATTTTAAATGGTGCTAAAATGTGGATTACAAATGGATCTGTTGCAGATGTGGCTGTTGTTTGGGCAAAAACGGATGATGATATTGTTCGAGGATTTATCGTAGATACAGATTCTGAAGGATTTTCTGCTCCATTAATGAAAAATAAATGGTCTTTAAGAGCATCAATTACATCTGAATTGATTTTTGAAGATGTGTTTGTACCAGATGAAAATTTATTACCTAATGTAAAAGGGTTAAAGGGTCCATTAGGCTGTTTAACTCAAGCACGATATGGTATTGGGTGGGGGACGCTTGGTTCTGCAATTGCCGTTTATGATGCGTCGGTTAAATATACTGCAGAGCGAATTCAATTTGATAAACCGATTGCTTCGTTTCAATTGATCCAAGAAAAATTAGCATGGATGTTATCTGAAATTACAAAGGGACAATTATTAGCTCTTCATGTTGGAAAAAATAAAGATAATGGGACATTAAGGCATCAACAAGTATCGATGTTAAAAAAGAATAATTGTTGGGTTGCGAGAGAATGTGCAAAACTAGCACGAGAAATGCATGGTGCAAATGGTATTTCAGGTGAATATCCAATTATGCGACATTTAATGAATATTGAATCTGTATATACTTATGAAGGTACAAATGAGATGCATACTTTAGTATTAGGGCATGATATTACAGGTATTCCAGCATATAAATAAATGAGTCGATTAACTACATTTATAGTAAACTTTGTAATTCAAAAAGGATCTGATCCATTAGAGCCTTCTAACCGGTTAAAAATTGGTCAGTTTGAAGGCTATTTATCAATAATTAGTAATCTAATATTATTTGGGATTAAGCTAGTATTAGGAATATCATCCTATAGTATTGCATTATTAGCAGATGCATTTCATACTTTAATGGATGTTGGTACAAGTATTATTGTGATTTTAGGTTTTAAAATGTCACAAAAACCAGCTGATGCTGAACATCCTTTTGGGCATGGTCGAGCTGAAACGATTGCATCTTTATCAATTGCATTTTTAATTGGGCTCGTTGGTTTTGAGTTTTTGAAAACATCGATTGAACGAATGATTCATCAAGAATCAGTTATTGTTGATATACCAATGATAATAATAATATTATTTACAATTGTTATAAAAGAAATAATGGCCAAAATAAGCCATGAACTTGCACATTTAATCGACTCAGATGCACTCAGAGGTGATGCTATTCATCATCATAGCGATGTTCTTTCATCTATTTTAGTTGTTATTGGAATGATTGGAATTCAATTCAATATGCCTTGGTTAGATAGTTTAATGGGAATAGGTGTTTCCGGGTTTATTTTATACACGGGTTATGAATTAGCAAAAAATGCAATTGATGAATTGCTTGGAAAACCACCAACAAAAGAGTTTTTAGAAATTATTAAATCTGAGGCACTTAAAGTAAAAGGGGTTTTTAATATTCATGATATTATAGTTCATCAATATGGATTTAATAAATATATTTCTTTGCATGTAGAAGTAGGTGATAATAATACAGCAGATGAATTACATTTAATTGCAGATGAGGTTGAATTGTTATTAGAGAAAAAAACACGTGCAGATGTGGTTACGCACATTGATCCAATTAGTGTAAGTAATTGTGCTGAAAATAAAATAAAAGAAATAGTTAAACCAATACTTGAAAAATATTCGTTAGATTCAATTCAAGATTTACGAGTCAAAGAAGAAGGTGGAGTATTAAAAGAAGTGAATTTTGAAATTCCAATTTCTGTAGAATTTAAAAGTAAGAAAGATGTTAACTCAGAGTTAACTCGAATTATTTGTGGAAAATATCCTGAGAGTATTCCACGGATAAATTTTAAAAATCAAATTAGAAAATATGTGGGAGCATAAATGGCAATAGATGTAGTAATGCCTAAAATGGGTGAGTCAATTACAGAGGGAACAATTATTGAGTGGAAAAAACAAATTGGTGATAAAATTGAGAGAGACGAAACACTATTAGAAATTTCAACCGATAAAGTTGATTCTGAAGTTCCATCTCCAGATTCGGGTATATTGATTGAAGTTTTATTTGAGGTAAATCAAACTGTTGATGTCGGGACTGTAATTGCAAGAATTGGCGATATGGGAGAAAAGGTTAATTCTAATGAGAAAATAGAAGAACAATCTAAAAAAAATGAAATTAAAAAAGAAATTGAAGTAAAGGTTCAATCACCAAAAATTATTGATAAACCAAAATTGAAACGGTTTTATTCCCCTTTGGTAAAATCAATTGCAAAAGAACATCAAATAACGATTGATGAATTAGAAAGAATAAGTGGTTCAGGGAAAAGTGGTCGAGTAAATAAAGATGATATAATGAATTACTTAGCAAATAAGAACCCATCCCAGGAATCACCACAATTTGTACAAATTCCTGCTCAACCTCAATTACCAGGTGGAAAAGAGATCAAAATGCCTCAACCTCAATTGGTGAACTTAGAAGATAAAATTGAGAAAATGGGGAGAATGCGATCTCGAATAGCATATCATATGCTTGAATCTCAAAAAACATCTGCACATGTATATTCTACATCTGAAGTGGATGTGACAAACCTAGTAAATTTAAGAGGAAAATATAAGGATGAATTCAAATCTCAATTTGGAGTGAATTTAACATATACACCGATGATTTTAGATGCATGTATTAAAGCGTTACATGAATTTCCATTGTTGAACGCATCTATTGATGGTGAGAATATAATTCACCATGCTCATATAAATATGGGGGTTGCCGTTGCATTGCCAGATAATAACTTAATTGTACCTGTAATTAAAGCTTCTGAGGAAAAAAACTTTAAGGGGTTAGCAAGGTCAACAGCTGATATTGCAGTGAGGGCACGAGAAAATAAATTAAACCCTGAAGAAATTTTTGGTTCTACTTTTACAGTTACAAATCCGGGTATTTTTGGAAGTTTATTTGGTATGGGAATAATTAATCAACCTAATGTTGGAATTTTAAGTACAGGCTCAATTCATAAAAGGCCTGTTGTAAAAGAGACTGAATATGGTGATGTAGTCTTTATTCGCCACATGATGTATATGACTTTAGGTTATGATCATCGATTAATAGATGGGGCATATGGAACTCGATTTCTTTCAAGGCTTGTTACTTTAATTGAAGACTATAATGAATCTAGATTATTCTAATTTGGAATCAGTTGTACCAAAAAGAATTAAACGGCCAGATTGGTTAAAAATTAAGTTAAATACGAATGCTGAATTTCAAGAGACTCGAAAGTTAATTGAAAATCAAAATTTAAATACAGTTTGCGCCGAAGCAAAATGCCCAAATATATATGAGTGCTGGGGACGAAAAATTGCAACTATTATGATTCTAGGTGATACCTGCACCAGAGCGTGTGGATTTTGTTCAGTAAAAACAGGGAAACCAAGTTGGTTTGATAATGATGAACCATATCGAACAGCATTAGCAGTTAAAAAAATGAATTTAAACCATGTTGTAATTACTTCTGTAGATAGAGATGATATTAAAAACGATTTTGGAGCTTCAATTTGGGCGGAAACAATTACTGAAATTAAACGGCTAAATCCAGATTGTTCAATTGAAGTATTAACACCAGATTTTAAAGGATATTTACCTGCTTTAAAAATTGTGTTTGATTCACAGCCAGATATTTTTTCACATAATACTGAAACCGTTGAACGAATTTCAAAAGAAGTACGAACCCAATCAAATTGGCAGAGAACAAAAATGGTTTTAAAAGAATCTGTAAAGTCAGGCTTAGTTACAAAAACAGGGATAATGGTTGGATTGGGTGAAACAGATGAGGAGGTATTACAGGTGATGCAAGAAATGGTAGATTTAGGTGTTGAGATTTTTAATGTTGGACAATATTTACAACCAACAAATAAACATTTAATAGTTAAGCGATTTGTTCATCCCGATATTTTTAACATGTTTCACGAAAAAGGATTAGAAATGGGTTATAGAGTTGTAGAATCAGGACCACTTGTTAGATCATCATATCACGCTGATGAGCAAGTGAGAAAATATAAAATAAAAAAGGAAATTAATGAATAAATTACAGACAATTATTTTTGTGTTAATTGTAGTCGTAGGTGCAATATATACTTTATCTACTTTTGGTAACAATATTGAAATGAATATACTTCCAGAGAATGAGACACCACCACCACTATCTGATTTATTTCCAGATAGGTCAAGTGGACCACACCAAAAATTTGTGAGTGAAGAGTCGTGTTTAACTTGTCATCAAGAGAGTATGACAATTCCAGGTTTAGCAACTTCACCTAAAATTGCTCATGAAATGAGAAGTAATTGTACTTCTTGCCATTTATTACCGAGTGACCAAATTTGATGAAACAGAATATCCCCGAAGAAGAATATAAACATTGGAAACAAATTAATTTGTGGCCCAATTTTATAAAACCATTAATTAAAAATCCATTATTAGATATTTTACAAAAGGGTCAACCTCATATTCGTTATTATGTTGCACGAGATGTAGTGGGTTTACCATTTATTCATCCATTAGTGTTAACAATAAATAAAACACTTCACTATCAAAAAAAGTATAAAAAAATTCTAAGAGATGAAGTATCGTTTACAATTTCAAATTCGGCCAAACAAAGAGAACTAGATTTTATTTTTTTAATGGAAAAATTACACGGACTAATCTCATTTGGAGGTTATAAACACATGAAAGGGGTAGATGATTTTATCATTAATGCAATGGAATTTCAAAATCCTGATGGTCGTTTTCCAGGGTTATATCATCATCATGCTCGAATGTGTTATCTATTAGTTCGTTTAGGTTTACAGGGGAATAGACTTTTAGATCGTTCGTTTAATTGGATAATTGAGAGACAGAGAGAAGATGGGGGTTGGCTACATCGTTCTATGATTCAAAAAGGAAAATCGAATAAGACACAAAAGTCTTGTATTTGGACTAGTGCTGAAATATTACTCGCTTTGTCTTCAAGAAGGTCTATGGCTAAATCAGAGTCAGTTAAAAAAGGAATTGAATTCTTATCTAAACAGTTATTTAATGATAATTCAACACCATTTTTGGCTCACTTGTCACCGTGGGATTACTTTGCTGTTGGTGCTAAAGGAGAAACTTTATTCACAGGTGGAAGTCTTAAAATTTTAGAGATTTTGGTAAATCATGGTTTGGATAAAAAAAATAAAATGGTTGACAAACTGACATCTGGATTATTACTCACTCAAATGGATACAGGATATTTCCCTGCACAAAAATCTAAATCTCCAATTCCTGACCCCTATGTTACTATTCGTTTCTTAAAATTATTACGAATATTATCAAGCAAATAAATATGACAAAGTTACAGGCCAACTATAAAATTTTTAAAAAAGGCATAATATTTGATTGTATTAAATTGAAAAATTTTGAAAGATTATAATGACTGAAATAGCAATAGAAAATACCCCCTCAAAAAAACAAAATAAATCCTACCCGATTTTACCCCTAAGAAATACAGTTCTTTTTCCACATCAAGTAATTCCAGTTTATATTGGAAGGGAACAATCATTAAGATTAATTGAAGACTTACCAAAGGATGGTAAAAAAACAATTATTGTCGTTGCACAAAAAGATGGATCCGTAGAATTACCGGGTGAGTCAGATTTATATGAATGGGGTACACTGGGTGTTGTAATGAAAGTTTTTGATATTCCAGATAAAGCCAAATCTGCAATTGTTCAAGGAATCGGCCGAGTAAGAATTGATAAGTTTGTAAAAAATGATCCTTATTTTAAAGGTGAAGTTTCTCGGGGACGGGATATTGTGGATTCTAAAATTGAATTGGAAGCATTAACAAAAAATCTAAAAGGATTATATCAAAAATTTATTGAAATTGCTCCATATTTAACAGAAGAACAAGCTGATGGTTTATTAAGAATTGAAAATCCGGGTAAATTTGCGGATAGAGCAATTGCCATGATGAATATTCCAACTGAAGAAAAGCAAGATGTATTAGAATGTTTAGCTGTCGATAAACGATTAGAAAAATGCACTGAACTTGTGAATAGAGAAATTCAGCGCATTGAATTAAGTGATAAAATTCAATCAAATGTCCATGATGAAATTTCTAAAACGCAGAGAGAATATTTCATGCGTGAACAAATGAAAGCAATTCGAAAAGAACTCGGTGAAGACGAAGCATCTCTTGAAAATAAAGATATTGAAAAGTTGATTAAAGATGCTAAAATGCCTGAACCTGTGGATAAAGTTGCTAAAAAAGAATTAGATAGATTGCAACGAATACCAATGTCATCACCAGAATATACAGTTTCACGGACATATTTAGATTGGTTGGTTGAGCTTCCATGGAGTAAGTCTTCAGAAGATAATGAAGATATAGAAAATGCATCCACTATCTTAGATCGAGATCATTTTGGATTAAAAAAAGTGAAGAGTAGAATTTTAGAACATTTAGCTGTTCGTTCATTAAAAAAATCAAGAGCAAAAAAAGGGGATCGGTTAAAATCTCCAATTCTTTGTTTTGGGGGTCCTCCAGGAACAGGTAAAACTTCAATTGGTAAATCAATTGCAGAATGTATGGGGCGTGAATTTGTCCGAATATCATTGGGAGGTGTTCGTGATGAAGCTGAAATAAGTGGCCATAGAAGAACTTACATTGGTGCTTTACCTGGACGAATCATCACAGGATTAAAAAAGGCAGGAACTCGTAACCCTATATTTATGCTAGATGAAATTGATAAATTAGGAAATGATTTTAGAGGTGATCCATCAAGTGCATTATTAGAAGTATTAGATCCAGAACAAAATTTTGCATTTAATGATCATTATCTTGAAGTAGATTTTGATTTATCGGATGTAATATTTGTAACGACAGCAAATAGAGTAGATCAAATTCCAGGACCATTAAGAGATCGAATGGAAATTTTGGAATTTACAGGGTATATAATGTCTGAAAAAGTTGCAATCGCTAAAGAATATCTTGTATCTAAACAAATTAAAGAACATGGTTTAAGAAAAAGTGAAATTAAATTTTCGGATGATGCATTGGCTGAAATTGTTGAATATTATACACGGGAATCTGGTGTGCGTAATTTAGAACGGCAAGTTGCAAATGTATGTCGTAAGGTAGCTAAAGAAATTGCTATTAAAGAACGATCTTCAGTTAAAATTTCCCCTAAAAAAATAAATGATTATTTAGGACCACGAAAATTTTACCCAGAAGTAAATGAAAGAGCAAATAAACCAGGTATTGTTGTTGGTTTGGCTTGGACTGCTTTTGGTGGGGATATATTATTTATTGAAGCATCAAAAATGCCTGGAAAAGGTAATTTAAAACTGACCGGCCAGTTAGGCGATGTAATGAAAGAGTCTGCTCAAGCGGCTATGAGTTATGTGAGAGCAAATTCTAAAGCATTAGGAATTGAAAAAGATTTTCATGAGAAATATGATATTCATGTGCATGTACCTGCTGGAGCAATTCCTAAAGATGGACCATCGGCGGGTGTAACTTTATTGTCTGCAATTGTATCATTATTATTAAATAAACCGTTAAAAGAAAATTTTGCAATGACAGGTGAAATTTCACTTCGTGGTAATGTAATGCCAATTGGTGGATTAAAAGAAAAAGTAACGGCGGCACATAGAGCTGGTGTAAAACATATTATTGCTCCATTTTTAAATAAAAAAGACATTGAAGATATACCTGAAGAAATTCAAAAAGATTTGAAATTTAGTTTTGTTCGGGATGTGGAAGAAGTCTTAAAATTAGTGCTTGGGTTAAATGTAAAAAACAGCTAATTCATTAATAGTTTGGGCGATTAACTCAGTTGGTTCAGAGTGCCTCCCTTACAAGGAGGAAGTCGGGGGTTCGAGTCCCTCATTGCCCAC